>Ga0196963_10002098_pt1 | contig 12347 bp, 8 predicted proteins | sample S1_5metaG_FD_148600 | JGI IMG/M metagenome (GOLD analysis project Ga0196963, IMG submission 148600) | Soil microbial communities from Anza Borrego desert, Southern California, United States - S1_5 | ecosystem: Environmental > Terrestrial > Soil > Desert | place: USA: California | collected... | reverse complement strand
TGGCCGCGATCGCGCATCACCGGAATTAAAGCTTGCGTTAAAGTCAGTGGGCCAATTAAATTAACCTGAAACTGCCGCTGCACCGCTTCAGTTGGGATTAACTCCACAGGTCCCATCTGCCCATATCCGGCATTATTAACCAACACATCCACATAACCAAACTGATCCAGGGCAGCTTTAGCCAGCGCTTTTACCTGATCAACTTGCCCCATATCTGTGGGAACTACTAGCACCTCCGCACCCGCTTGGCGACAACGAGTCGCTAACTGTTCTAGTTTTTCCTGACTGCGAGCTGCCAAAATTAACCGTATTTTTGGTGCCTCAGCCGCTAGCAGTTCAGCCAGCGCAGCGCCAATCCCACCAGAGGCACCCGTAATCAGGATCACTTGTTCAGATAAAGCAGGAGCGTAAGTCATAATAAGTTGTTAGTTTTGAGTCGCCGCAAGTTCCTAGGGAACTCCAGAGGAACCAGCAGTAAGTTAACCTATGCTTTAACTCAGCATGGGATCACTTTTTTATATTTCTTATATTCCAGCGACCTGCCATGTTCTACCTCTACCTGAGAGGAGAAAGTTACCAAGATTACAGTTCAAACTCCGTAATCCGGGCTTTATTTATTCAAATTCGCCAGATATTGGTAATGTCTTGATCATTAATGCCTGTGCTTTATCACTGAAATCAATAAAAAAGAACCTCTCAAACCAACTTCAACTACCCCTGTACTCCTATGAAAACAGCAACGCGACTGGATGATTTACAAGTTCTAGGAAATTACTTGCAGGAATGCCTCCAGGCAGAATTTCCGCAAATGGTTCCCTTTGAGGTGCAGTGCGTTTTTAAAGAGGGCGCGTTGATGATTTTGGCACAACATCCAGCCGAGGTTGTACCAGATCCCCAACAAACTTTTAGCGTGTTAGAGCAGGCAATCCAAGCAGAACAACCTGAGTTTCACTCGCCCATCAAGCTGTATTTAAGAAGACAAGGCACAGTTCGCCCCTATACCTTCCACCGATTCACCATTAAACCAGTGGCGATCGCAACGGGTAGCGATGCCTCTGTAAAGGACAGACAAACCGCTGTTGGAGTTGAGACAGCACCAAAAATTGAGACGCATACAGATAATCGCTTTATTCCCTCTCAGCCTGCTGTAACAGATAGACGCTCGAATCAGAAGGAAAAGACGTTAGATGAAATCCCTGAATCCGAACAAGATATTGAAACCGCATTTTTTATAGATCCGGAAGATTATGCAGAACCGAATCCCGTCAATCCCTGGGATCAACCGATTGATGAAGCTTACTTAGAAACCGATGAGCTATCGAGTGAAAACTCTGAACCTGCTAGCTCCCGACGCTGGCGTTTTTTACTCCCGGTTATGGTGGCGGGTGCTGGCGTCAGCGTAGTGCTGTTCTTTTGCAGTTTCTATCTTCTGACCCGTCCTTGTGTGCTAGGAGCCTGTCAAGAGATTCCAGAGGCTCAGGCGTTGAACAAAAAGTCAGTACAAACGCTAAGAGCGCCGAGATCCGGGAAAGATATTCTGGAAGCACAACAGCAATTAACTGAAGCAATCCGTATTTTAGAATCAATACCCTTCTGGTCTAGTCATCATCAGCCTGCCCAGAAGCTATTAAAAACTTATCAAGCGCAGGCACAGAAGGTTAATGAGACGGTAAAAGCGCTCAAGCAAGGTTCGACTGCCGCGCAGAAAAGCCAAAATCCCCCGCATACGGTGGCTGAGTGGCAAGAAATTCAAAGATCTTGGCGTGAGGCGATCGCTCAGTTAGAAAAAGTTCCCAAAGATAGCAAAACCTACCCACTAGCTCAACAAAAACTCAAGCTGTATAAAGCAAATTTAGCCGTTGCCAATAAACGATTAATCACTGAGCAACAAGCCAAGAAAAATTTGGAAGCCGCTAAGGAAGGCGCTTTAATCGCCAAAGCGCGTCAGGGCGTTGCTCAGACGTTAGAGAATTGGCAGTTAGTCCACGCCGCCTGGCAAATCGCCGTCAATCGGCTCAAACAGGTTCCTCAAGGAACCACCGCCCATGTAGAGGCGCAGCAACTTTTAGCCTTCTATCAACCTCAAGTGGTCGAAGCGCGAGGTCGCAAAGTCCAAGAGCAATTTGCTGCCAACAACTACAAACTGAGTCTACGAATGGCTCAACAAGCTAAAAACGCTCAAGCCAGTAATCAATGGTCTAAAGCCGTTTCTAGTTGGCGTGCTGCCTTGACCTACCTTAACCAAGTTCCTAGTGGCACCTTTTATTACAGCAAAGCTCAACCAGTCATCAATTCCTATACCGAAGCTTTTAAACAGGCTCAGGTGCAACTTCAATTAGCTACGATTCGGCAACAAGCTAGTAAAGATCTCAATCAGATTTGCACTGGAGTCCCGATCATCTGTAACTACACCATCACCAATAATGTGATGAAGGTGCGGTTAACCCCTGCTTATGCACAGAAGCTGAGACAAACAGCACTCAAAGCAAGAGTCAAAGGTGATTACAACGCCCAGATTGGAGTAGTACATCATGTGTTAACGCTGGGAGAAGCGCTGGAAGCCATTAGCGATAATGCTCGCATCCAGCTTGAAGTTTATGGGCCTGATGGCGCTATGATTCAGTCCCATAGACCCTAATAGAGGGCAGATAGAGGGGAACCAAGGTGATATTTTCATTTCTCTGTTTCCCCTTCTCCTGCCCATTAGGGCAACCGCAACTGAGCATCTTGATTAAAAAACTGCTGATAAAGTCCTTGGGTAACTAACAAGGTCGTCATCAAGTTGGCAAAAGCCAGCATAAACATAATTAATATCTGGTAGGCTGCGGCATTCAAGGGGTCAACACCGCTTAAAAGCTGACCTGTAATAATTCCTGGTAAGGTGACAATTCCGACAACCATCATGGCGTTGATCGTGGGAATTAGTCCTGCTTTGATAGCCTCTTTACGATATTCAGTGATCGCCTGTTGCGGAGTTGCGCCTAAACTCAGATGGGTTTCAATTTCCAACTGGCTGGTGCTAATGGTGCTAAAAAAGCGTTCTCCCGCGATCGCTGCTCCATTCATGGCATTTCCCAGTACAATTCCCGCCAAGGGGATGAGGTATTGCGGGTCATACCAACTGGTGGGTCGAATCACCAACAGCGTGGTGTAACTCAAGGTAATTGCTGTACTCGCTAAAATCGACCCTGCCACCACCAATAACAATTGGGGCATTTTCTTGCTAATGCGATTGCGAGCAACAACCGCAGCAATCGTTAGCATGACAATCAAAATGGCTAAAACTGGCCAAGGACTGTTTAACGCAAATACAATCGCTAGGACGTAGCCGACGCCTAATAGTTGGAGGATAGTGCGACCCGTAGCGATCACTAGCTGGCTTTCTAAGCCGAGTTTCTGCCAGCTAGATAGACCAATTGCGATCGCCATCATGCCCAACGCCCAACCTAAGTCAATTAAATCCAGTTCTTGAAAAGAATCCACCGCTGATCGCTCATGAACGTCCTCGATTATTCTGTCAGAGGTGAGAGTTGAGGGACAAGGGGATGGGGAGACAAGGGGACAAGGGGACAAGGCGACAAGGCGACAAGGGGATGGGGAGACAAGGGGACAAGGGGACAAGGCGACAAGGCGACAAGGGGATGGAGGAGTTGTAGCGGCTTACTTAGTTGTGCAATTAGGCATTACTCCCTTCCTGCTCTAAAATTACTGACTACCAATATTCTCCCAGTCTCCTATCACCAGTCCTTAGTTCCTATTCCTTATTGGTATTCTTCTACGAGGAAAAAAGTAGTGCTTCAATACCCAAATCAGGGAACAATAAAAGGGGCTACATAGCTGCCAGTAAGGAATGGGGTATTGACCACAATCAAACCCATCTCCCATCCCCAGTTCCTAATCCCTTTAATCAATGCTGAAACAATTTCAGTACCAGGTGATTCTGAAGTAAATGAGCAAAGGCAATCAGTCGGTGGATGTTCATGAGTCTGAGTAACTTGGTCAAAATCAGTTACGCCTCTCTTCTCTACCCAGATTCCCTTTCTGAACAAAATTTGATTTTATGTTAGTAAAAATTCTGGGTAAAAACGAGTGAACAACATTCCCCCCCTTGACTTAGCGCGGCAGTACAAACTGATTGGTGAAGAAGTGAGTGCGGCTGTACTAGGTGTTTTGTCTTCTGGGCGTTACATTGGTGGCCCACTGGTTGAAGGCTTTGAGCAGCAGTTTGGCGCTTATGTAGGCGTCTCGGAATGTGTTGCCTGTAATTCGGGTACCGATGCTCTTTATTTGGCGCTACGAGCCTTAGAAATTGGCCCTGGGGATGAAGTCATCACAACACCGTTCACCTTTATCGCCACTGCTGAAGTGATCACAGCGGTAGGTGCGACCCCAGTTTTTGTAGATATTGATGCCCAAAGTTTTAACTTTGACGTTAACCAACTGGAAGCAGCGATTACAGAACGAACCAAGGCAATTATGCCCGTTCACTTGTTTGGACAGCCAGTAGATATGACCGCCGTTATGGCGATCGCTCAATCTCATCATCTCGCTGTCATTGAAGACTGTGCCCAAGCCACGGGCGCTGCTTGGGCGGGGAAAAAGGTCGGTAGTATTGGGCAGATTGGCTGCTTTAGCTTCTTTCCGACCAAAAACTTAGGGGCATGTGGTGATGGGGGTGCGGTGACAACGAATGACCCGGCGATCGCGGCAACGGTGCGGATGCTGAGAGAACATGGCAGTCGGACTCGTTATTACCACGAAGAAATCGGGATTAATAGCCGCCTGGACACCCTACAAGCGGCTATTCTGCAAATTAAACTGCATCACTTAGATACCTGGAATGCTCAGCGTCAATTAGTTGCCGAGCGTTATCACCAATTACTTCAACCACTGCCCAGGATAGTCACGCCTTCAGCCACTATTGGCGGCGATAGCGTTTGGAATCAGTACACGATTCGCATCAAGGGTCAGCAACCAGAAACTGAGTCCGCGTCCTCCCTTTCTGTGGTTCGAGACGAGGTACGTAGTCGCTTACAGCAACTCGGCGTGACTTCAATGGTTTATTACCCGATACCCCTGCACTTGCAGCCAGTTTATAAAGATTTAGGTTATCAAGTCGGTCAACTTCCCGTGGCAGAACAAGCCTGTCACGAGGTTTTATCTTTGCCGATGTTCCCAGAACTGACTCAGGAAGAGCAAGAACAGGTGGTTTACAGCCTGAAAGATTGTTTAGCAGGTTAAATGCGATCGCCTTCCCTTGCATAAAAAAGCCCCTCTCCTACAAGGAGAGGGGTTGGGGTAAGGTAAAGACCTACTAAATTCTGACCTTCGCTGTTTCTAAAGCTTCCACTAAGCTGCAGACAGCTGCTACCATCGCAATTTCGCTATCCAGTTTATTAATTGCTGAACCGACACCAACCCCAGCAGCGCCAGCAGCGATCGCCATAGGTAGGGTGACGCTAGATAAGCCAGAAGCACACATCACAGGTACAGAGACAGCCCGGGAAATACAATGAGCAGATGCCAAGGTAGGAGCGGCTTTTTCAATCAGTCCCAGAGTTCCGGCATGAACTGGGCTGCTACTGGTACCGCCTTCGGTTTGGATAATATCAGCCCCCGCTTTGACGAGTTCTTCGGCTAGCTGCACTTGCTGGTCGAGTTCCAAAATATGAGGAACGGTAACCGATAAGGTAATGTTAGGCAGGAGTGAGCGGGTTTCGTAAGTCAGCGCTAATACTTCTTCTGCCTCAAACCGCCGTCCTTGGGCGTAAAAACTATCAAAGTTACCAATTTCAATTAAATCGGCACCCGCTGCAACAGTGCTGACAAACAGCGCGGGTTCTACCGCAGAAACACAAATGGGCAGATGCGTTAATTGACGCACGAGCCGCACTAAGTCCGCATTGGCAGCAATATCTACAAAAGTGGCACCACCTCGTTCTGCTGCTTTCACAATCGCGGCAACGCGCTCAGCGTCAAAATTATTTAAGCCGCTAATCACTTTCAGGGCGCGGCTTTGGTCAAATGCTTTCTGGATTAGAGGATGCATCGTCATAGTTTTGGGAAAAATTGTCAGGGTCATTTTGACAGAGTTTACCTCGATCTGACCCTGTTAAGGTATGAGAAACTCGGTGATAGGTAGTAGGTTTTAGGCGCTGGGTGTTAGCTTGAGTAGGACTGACGCTTTTGACGGCAGAATTAAGGCTTTAGGGATGGGCGATCGCTTCCACTAGCTTAGTGACCTCTGCGACCGAGCGACCCAATTAGATAAAATCCTGGCTTTTTCAGCAGTTTTCAGTTTTTAACTACGTTATTTCTGTTAAAGCAAAACCTAGGCGGATTAAGCCTTTCGTGTTTTGCCTTCAGTCCCGACGAATGTACTCCATCAATCAAGCATAGTGATCGGTAAACTCCCAACTCTACCAACAAAGAGAGGTGACAGCGATTGGTAAGTTTTTCTAATCTATCCACCATACCTTCAATAGAATACTAGCTGTGGTTTTGTAAATCCTTTGGTCAGAACCAAAGATCTTTGCCTAGACTAGGAACATATTGGAGACCCTGCACGAGTCCTGCCTCCTTCGACCCATGAACTTTCCTCCTGCAAACCTTTCTCCTTTTCACTCTGATGTTCTGCAACAGACACAACTAGGGCAGCTGTGTGGTCGAGAGCAGCTGTTTCGCGATCGCTATGAGATCTTGCGGATGCTCGGTAGAGGTGGCTTTGGTGTTACTTTTCTAGCAAGGGATGCCTATCTGCCTAGTCAACCTTTATGTGTCATCAAGCAACTGTGCCCTAGAGTAACGGATGCTTTAACCCTACAAACTGCTCGGAAACGCTTTGAGTGTGAAGCAAAAACCCTCTCTTTATTGGGAAGTCATTCTCAGATTCCCATGCTGCTGGACTATTTTGTGATGGAGGGAGAGTTTTACCTGGTTCAGGAATACGTTCGAGGCTCAACTCTGGCGAGGTTAGTGCGGCGTTATGGTGCTTTTACAGAATCAGCAGTGAAAGGGTTCCTACGTGAGATGCTGCAACTGTTGCAGTATATCCACCAGAATCAGGTCATTCATCGGGATATTAAGCCCCAGAACATCATCCGTTGTCAAGATGATGGTCGGTTAGTTCTGATTGACTTTGGCGCGGTGAAGGAGCCAATGGCTCAATTAAATGATACGGTAGGGCGAACTTTAACCACTAATTTTGTGGGGACTATCGGCTTTGCGCCCCCAGAACAATTTTCACTCCGAGCCGTATACGCCAGTGATATTTATGCATTGGGCGTTACCTGTCTTTATCTGTTGACGGGTAAAGCGCCGCTCGACTTAAATAGCGATCGCACAACGGGTGAGATTTACTGGCGGGATGCTGTTAAGGTCAGTGATGCGTTTGCCCAAATTTTAGATAAGATGATCAAAATCTCAGTGCCAGATCGTTATCAATCAGCCGGATCTATTTTAAGGGCACTGAATCGCGAATTTCCTCAAGATAATCTGGCATATTGTCTGACGGTTCAGCCGCCTGCTAATAATCAAGCCAAGCACAAACAAGGTTCTGATGCTCAGAAGTCTCCTTCTCCGGTAAGCAAAACTGCGATCGCTATTCGGGATTGGAAAAATCGCTTAAAAGATCAACAACGTTCTGGAAGCCCCAGAATGAAGGGTACACTCAGCCCTTCGGGAAGTTCTCAGGAGTAGTCCTCAAACAAATCTTAAGTCAAAATAAAGCCCAGACTAGCTTGCTCAGCAATCCCAGTGCTCGCGTAGCGTGTCGGTAGTACGTATCACTTTACTTCGTTAAGGCGATCGCCTTTCCTGGCTGCTCAATCAGCGATGGGGTAATAACGTTGGCTTATTAGAGCGATTAGAGCGTAACTGTTGGTAAAAGCGCAGAACTTTCTGTGTATAAGAGGCAGTTGGCTCGCTTTTATAACGGGTAGCATCGCCAGTCATCCACCAAGCGGCGGCGCGTTGCACTGCTATAGGCTCATTGCTATTACTCGCTTTATACTGATCTTGCAGTACATCGCGCATCACACAAACCAGTATCCACCGTGCTGTAACAGGACTTGCCTCAAATTGCGTTGGTGTTAATTCTTGTCCCCTGCATTGTTTAGACCATCGAGGAATATTCGTCGGTAAGACTTGCCACTCGCTGTAAAGTCCATCGTTTTGAATCCCAGTTTTGGGAGCTGCTAGGCGCAGTGCTTCTACTAACGCCCCTACTTGAGCGTCTAATACTTTATCCGGTTGATTCCCTTGAGCTAGTAGGACTGATGAAGAGAAATCTTGCTCCAGGGTGATGGAGCCAACTTGAGATAAATCTTGAGCTTGAGTCGGTACTGTCTTTAGCCCAAGGGTAACTATCAATATCCAAAGGACTCTTAGCGTTTGTTTCATAAGCAACCCTGAATCTAATTTGCCCCAGAAGATTAGAACTCACACCGAAGTCTGAACAGGATTAGCGATCTCTTCGATGGGTAAAGCCTGCCTCTATCAGCAATTCTTGAGTTTTCACCTTTTTTAACTGCGTAAGTCCTGACCTATTATCCGGTTCCTGATTCGGCAAATTCAATTGATAAGACTTATAAAACTAAACCAGTGTTCCGGAAGCCGGGTGCCTCACTCTAGGATAAGTGCCCAAAGCGCACTCGTAGTCCATCGCGGGGATGAGGAGTGGGAATCCGGTCAAACTCTAAGTTTTGGTTAGGTAACACATCCCAGGTATAGCTGCGAACTAAGTGGACAGCGAATGCCTTCATCACTAACTGCGCTAATGCCTTTCCTAGGCACTCCCGCGCACCGCCTCCATAAGGCACAAAGCTAAAAGTCTTTTGCTTATCTTCAGCGCGTTCTAACCCAAAACGATCAGGATCAAAACGTTCTGGTTCTGCATAAATACTGTTATCTTGATGGGTTTGGACAATTTGATAGAGTGCCATCCAGTCTTGGGGAACCGAGTAGCCGTTGAAATCAAAAGGCTTAAGTACTTTACGAAAACCTCCAGCGACGGGGGGCAATACTCGCATGACTTCCTTGATGACTTGCTCAAGATAGGTCATCTCCTTGAGATACTCCATCGTTAGCGGTTCATTCAAGGCAAATTGCGCTTGCTCAGTACGCAACCGTGCTAGCACCTCAGGATGCTTTGCCAACAAGAAACAGAGGGATGAGATGGCAGAGGTAACGGTTTCGTGTCCTGCAAACAGGAGCATGAGGATCTGATCTTTAAGTTCAGATAAGCTCAAACTATTTCCCTCTTCGTCACGAGCTTGTAAGAGCAAGCCTAGAGCATCTTGAGATGGAGTTTGCTGTTGCTGACGCAGTTTAACGATCTCTTCGATATGCATTAACAATTCCTCTCGTGCCTGTAGTGCTTTGCCAAACTTAGTCCAAGGTAGGGGTATGGCAACCGAGAACAAACCATCACACCATTCTTTGAACAACTGGCTCAGCGGCGTCTGTGAACCTACATCGGTACTGATTAATAAGGTACAGGCAACATCAAAGGTAAAGTTTCTCAGTTCTGGATACCAAGTCAAGGTACCGCAGCGTTCCCATTTCTGGAGGTAACTCTGGATGATGGGTTCTATGATAGGCAAATAACCCGCGATCGCTTTTGGTTGAAAGATCTGCGACAAAAGCTTGCGTCTGCTTTGATGAACGCTTCCCTGTTGGATAGAAAGGGCTGACTCGCCTAAAAGGATTTCGGTACTGGGTGGCCAGCTACTCGTAAAATATTGATTTTCACCCATTAAAACAAAGCGGGTGGCTTCTGCCCCAATCATCACCACCGTTGGACGCCCAAGAATATGTGTCTTGAAGATTGACCCATATTTTTTTTGTCGCTTGTCCATAAAGTTTGGGTCGCGCAAAAAGCTAATGCTCTCACCAATGACAGGTAGCCCCAAACTACCTGGGGGTAAAGGTAGCAATGCGGTTGTTGGATCACTTGTGCTTGTCATGGAAGCTCCTCCAGCCCTCTACCAGTAGCGTAGATGGTTTACTTAACATTGTGGCGATCGCTTGAGAGAAATATCTTTAGATTTTCTGCATGAATCATAATTTTGGCTCTTTAAACGGCAGATGGAAGCAGAGGTAGCACTTGCTGTGAAATTGAGGGAAATCCTTACCACCTATATAAGTCCTGTAAAACTCTCAGGACTTATGCCATCAGAAACCTTATAAACTGAAAAATTGCTTATACCGTCAAAGCTTTACCCAGTCCTCAGTCCCTAGTCCCTAAAATTTAAGGCTTTCGCAAAAATGCGTCAGTCCTAACTCTTGTAGAGGTATTCCCCCGACAGATGCAACACCGCAAAAATCTTTGTTATTCATCAAGCTGTAGTTACTAATAGGAAACAATGAGCTTGACAAGCAAAGCGCCTCAGTTAGGGTTAGTTTGCATCACGGCATCGGATCAAGTCCGCTATCGCACGGTAACGCGCAAGCGACTGTTGCAGCTAACGCTAGCTGAACAAGAACAGCTTCTGCGACAACTCTATCGCGATAATTTGCAGCGTCTGAATGCAGCACTAGATTTTTGTGAGACTCATAAAATCGGGCTTTACCGACTGACTTCGGCGCTGTTTCCCTTTGCTGATACACCAGAGGGGGAGGGTGTGTTGCAAGAGTTTAGTCAGGAATTAAGGGTAACAGGCGATCGCGCGAAGTTGCTCGGTATCCGCATCGTCATACATCCTGATCAGTTTGTCGTTCTCAGTTCAGATACTCCCTCTGTGATTGAGAACAGTATCAAAATTCTTCAGATGCAAGCCATGATATTAGATTTTTTAGGCTTGCCGCGATCGCCTTGGACAGTGATGGAAATCCACGGCGGTAAATCTAATCGCAGTGAACGACTAATAAATGTAATTCGTGACTTACCCGATGCTATTCGCACCAGAATTGCTTTAGAGAATGACGAATATTCCTATAGCGCTGCCGAAATTCTAGAAGTTTGTCGCGCTGCTAGTATCCCCATGGTGTTTGATGCCCACCATCATGTCATTCATGAAAAGGTAGATAGTTATGAACATCCTAGTGTTGCTGAAATGCTAGCAGCAGCCCGCACGACTTGGCCGATTCCGGAATGGCAGCTGGTGCATATCTCGAATGGACGGGAATCCTTTGGCGACTCTCACCACAGTGATTTAATTACAACCATGCCAACGAGCTATTATCATGCCCCGTGGATCGAGGTCGAAGCTAAGCTGAAGGAGCAAGCCATTGAGAAGTTACGGCAAGAGTGGTTGCCAGAAGTTAAAAGTCAGAAGTTAGCAGTGATGAACTCCCGCGAAAATAGGCGTTAGGGAGTCAGTGAAATCTACTTTTCAGATCTTTGCCAGCAATTTAAGTCGCTGTAGTTGTCGCACTTAAAACATCAGTAGGTAGCTGTGATGAATTATCAAGAAATCTTTGGAATTGCACCAGAAAGTTCCGCCACCGCTCCGGGACGAGTTAACCTCCTCGGCGAGCATACCGACTACAACGATGGCTTCGTACTGCCGACAGCGATTCCCCAAGGGACAACGGTAAATATCGGATTCAGTAAAGATGGACATTACCACTTTTACTCTCAAGAACTTGACGAACGGGTGGATATTTCGGAAGAGACAAACCCTGAAGGTTTTGCTAGGTATATTTGGGGCTGTATCCGAGTTTTAGAACCAGAGAGCTATACCATACCGCCGATTAACTTGCACGTCACTTCATCCGTTCCCATCGGTTCCGGGTTATCGAGTAGTGCAGCTTTGGAGGTGGCGACGCTGAGGGGGTTGCGATCGCTCTTAAAATTACAACTGGATGATGTCAAAATCGCCCAATTAGCTCAACAGGCTGAAATTCAGTATGCAGGCGTGGAATGCGGCATCATGGATCAGATGGCATCTAGCCTAGCAGATACTGAGCATATGCTGTTCCTGGACACTCGCACACTGGAACGTCAGTTAGTGCCTTTTCCGGCTGAAACCGCAGTTGTGGTGATTGATAGTGGGGTACCGCGTACTCTGGCAGGGAGTGGATATAACCAGCGCCGTGCAGAATGTGAGGCAGCAGCGCATCAGTTAGGGGTGAAAGCTTTAAGAGATATTACCGATGTCTCGGTGGTGGAAAGCTTACCCGAACCCCTGAAACGCCGTGCGCGTCATGTAATTAGTGAAAATAATCGGGTGCTGGAAGCCTTAGAGGGGGTTTCTGCTGAACGCTTTGGGGAGTTGATGAATGCGTCCCATGCTAGCCTACGCGATGATTACGAAGTTTCTGTCCCTGCACTAGATCGCCTCGTCGCCATTTTGCAAGCAACCGATGGCGTCTTTGGGGCACGTCTGACAGGAGCAGGCTTTGGG
>Ga0196963_10002097_pt1 | contig 12348 bp, 14 predicted proteins | sample S1_5metaG_FD_148600 | JGI IMG/M metagenome (GOLD analysis project Ga0196963, IMG submission 148600) | Soil microbial communities from Anza Borrego desert, Southern California, United States - S1_5 | ecosystem: Environmental > Terrestrial > Soil > Desert | place: USA: California | collected... | reverse complement strand
CGTGTTCGCGTGATACCCTGGGTTTCAGGTCACACCGCTATGTCTTCTCTGTTCAGCGGCAGGTCGCCAAGTCCTCAGATGACGCTCTCCCAGCGAACGCTGGCGCAGGCGTCTCTTCTTCCTCCTCCGCCTGCGAAGCTTCCTGCCGCGCCTCTTCCCACCTCAGCGAAGACAAGTCCCGCGAGGTCCGGACCCAAGACCGCTGCCAAGCGTAGGTCCCTCGCGGCGCAATCTCTCCTACCTTCTGCCCCCTCCCGCCAGTAACCTCGCCCGAGGTTCTCCATCGAAGCTCCAGTCGCTCAGCGATTGGTCCGCGAATACGAGAGCGCCAAGTCCTCTCGAACGAATTTTGAGTCCCACTGGAACGAAATCGCCGAGCGATTCTTCCCGTCCCACAGCCAGACCTTCCTCGGCGCCGGACAGACTCAAGGGAACAAGCGGACCGACAAGATCCTCGACAGTACCGCCCCGATTGCTCTCGGTCGGTTCGGTTCTATCTTGGACTCTCTCCTGACCCCTCGGAATCAGCGCTGGCATCGTCTCAAAGCCAGCAACCCCGAACTGAACGACGTTTACGAAGTACGCGACTGGTTCGACGCCGTCACGGACCGGCTGTTCCAGTACCGCTACTCCCCCAGCGCGAACTTCGCTTCCCAGAATCAGCAGCAGTACATCTCGCTCGGGGCCTACGGAACTGGTGCGATGTTCATCGACGAACTCGCCGGCGCAAAAGGCTTGAGATACCGAAACATCCACCTCTCCGAGGTCTACTTCCTTGAGAACCACCAGGGCCTGATCGATACGGCGTATCGTCCCTTCAAGCTGACCGCACGCCAAGCGGCCCAGAAGTTCGATACGAAAACCAAGCGCAAAGGCTCGAAGACCTTTCCGCTCCCTGAGAAGCTGGCCAAAGCGGCGAAGGAAACCCCCGACAAGGAATTTGAGTTCCTGCACGTCGTCAAGCCGCGAACCGACCGAAATGTCGAGCTCCGTGGCTTCAAGGGAATGGCCTTCTCGTCGCATTACCTCTGTCTCGACAGCGGCCCGTCCATCCTCTCCGAAGGTGGCTACACGACCTTCCCGTACGCCATCTCCCGCTGGATCCAAGCGCCGGGCGAGACCTACGGTCGAAGCCCTGCGATGGACGTCCTGCCCGCGGTGAAGACGCTCAACGAGATGAAGCGGACCCTGCTCAAGGCGGGGCACCGCGCCGTGGATCCGGTCCTCCTGGCGCACGACGACGGCATCCTGAGCAACTTTTCGATGCGCCCCGGCGACATCAACTTCGGTGGAGTATCCGCGGACGGCAGGCCGCTGGTCCAGCCGCTGCCCATCGGCAAGGTCGAGATGGCCCTGGAGCTGATGGACGCGGAGAGAATGCCGATCAACGACGCGTTCCTCGTCACTCTGTTCCAGATCTTGATCGAGACGCCGACGATGACGGCGACCGAGGTGCTGGAACGGACCCGCGAAAAGGGGATCCTCCTGGCGCCAACTGTGGGGCGACAGGCGGACGAGTACCTGGGCCCGATGATTGAACGCGAGGTGAATCTTCTCGCATCTCAAGGGCTTTTGCCCCCGATGCCCGAAGCCCTCAGAGAGGCCGAAGGCGAGTTCAAGATCGAGTTCGACTCGCCCCTCTCGAGAGCTCAGCGCGCTGAAGAGGCCGCCGGTTTCTTCCGCACGATCGACAAGGCCATCGAGATCGCTGGCGTCACGATGGATATGTCCCTGCTCGACAACTATGACCTGGACGCTGCTCTTCGTGAGATCGCCGACATTCAGGGTGTTCCGTCCCGCTGGCTGCAGAAGCCTGACGCTATCGCGGCGGCCCGGGAGCAACGAGCACAACAGCAAGCGCTGCAGACTGCGATTCAAGCGGCTCCCGGCGCTGCGGCCGTAATGAAGGCCGACGCGGCAGCTAGGGAGGCGAACGCTAAGAGTGCTCCGTAACTTCGTCTCCGCCTCGTTCGAAAAGCTCAAGACGTACCTCTCCGACCGGCAGCGGGCGTATCAGCTCACGTTCTCCCAGGAGCACGCCAAGGCTGTTCTCGAAGACTTGGCCAAGTTCTGCCGAGCGAACCAATCCACCTTCCACCAGGACGCGCGGATTCACGCAGTCCTGGAGGGGCGACGAGAGGTCTATCTCCGAATCAAGGAGCACCTGGACCTGAGCCCTGAATCTTTCCTCGCGAGATACGGAGGACCTGGTGAGTGAAGCGACTTCTTCTGTCCCTGGCGCTGGCGGTTCTGATCAGGCGGGCGCACCTGCAACTGACTGGACGGCCAGCCTTGACCCTCAGCTACGAGGTTACGTGGCCAACAAGGGATGGAAAGACCCCGGAGGGCTCGTCGAAGGTTACCGCAACCTTGAGTCTCTGATGGGCGCCCCGAGCGACCAGATCCTCAGGCTTCCGAAAGCTGGCGACACGAACGCCGAACGCGCCCTGTGGACACGCCTAGGCGCCCCGCAGGACCCGAAGGGCTACGACTTCAAGACCCCTGAAGGTGGGAACGAAGCCTTTACGGAAGCTGCGGCGAAGTGGTTCCACGAGGCAGGCACTCCGAAGGCCCAGGCCCAGGCCATTCTGAGCAAGTTCAACGAGCACCTGGCCGCACAGATCCAGGAGCAGGCGACTGCGGAAGCTGCTGCGAAGAAGGAAGCGCAAGACGCCCTCAAGTCGAAGTGGGGCGCTGCGTACGAGCAGAACCTCAGCCGCGGTCAGAAAGCCGCTGCGGAGTTCGGCGTGACCGATGAGCAGCTGGCCGTCCTCGAGAAGACCCTCGGCTACGAGTCCGTGATGGAGCTCTTCTCCAACGTCGGGTCTCGTTTCGGCGAGGACAGCTTCGAAACCCCCGACGGCCCCCGCACCCCCGGCTTCGGAGAGCACCTCACCCCGCAGCAGGCGTCCGATCGCCTGGAAGCACTGAGCAAGGACAGCGCCTGGCTCCAGAGGTTCGCGACGGGCGACGCAGAAGCCGCCCAGGAAATGGAACGGCTGCACTTCTACAAGTTCCCGCCAACCAAGGACGGTGCGGCGTAATGGAACGTGAAGAAGTTCGGCTGAAGCTGCTGGAACTCGTGTGGTCTCCGGCGGTGATGTATCCCGACGAAGCAGCGATTCGCTGCGCCAAGAAGCTCGAGGAGTACGTCTTCTCGAGCCCCACCAACGATAAGTCCTCGGCGCCCGCTGAGGCCTCCGACGCTCCCCGCGTCGGAGCAGAAGACGAAATCGTCACGGCCCCGACCCTTCGCAACGAGCCGGTGGACAAGCCCGCGGTGGCCCCACGTAACGCTCGCCGGCGGTAGGCGGACAAGCCCATCGATCGTCGCTAACGCACGACTTTCTTTGAGGTTCTCCAATGTCCGCTAATCTCGAAACCCACAGGGTACAGCAGTTCGCCACCACGGTCGAACTCCTCCTGCAGCAGAAGGGCAGCAAGCTGGCGAACTTCGTCACTCGCGGCTCCTACGTCGGCAAGCAGGCTTCTCCCGTCGATCAGTTCGGCGCGATCGAAGCGTCCGCCGTCACTGGCCGTTTCCAGCCCATCACCCGGACCGATGCGTCCACCGACAGGCGCTGGGTCTTCCCGTCGGACTTCGACGTGATGCAGCAGATCGACACCTTCGATCGTCTGCGCACCATCAACGACCCGAAGGGTCTGTACGTCCAGAACGCCCTGTACGCGATGGGGCGCAAGATGGACGACGTCATCATCGCGGCTGCGACTGGTGACGCGAAGACCGGCGAATCGGCCGGCACGACCACCACGTTCTCCACGACCGCGACCACCTCCGGTGGGAACCGCGTCGCCGTGGACTTCGGTGCCTCCGGTAACGTCGGCCTCACCGTCTTCAAGCTCCGTGAGGCGAAGATGCGCCTGATGGCCAACCAGGTGGATCTCGACAACGATCAGCTCATCTGCGTGATCTCGGCCAAGCAGCACGACGATCTTCTGGCCCAGGTGCAGGTAATCTCGTCTGACTTCAACGGCCACGAGCGGCCGGTCCTGATGGACGGCAAGGTCTCCCGGTTCCTCGGCATTGACTTCGTGCACAGCGAGCGCCTCGCGACCACCAGCTCCCACCGGCGCTGCCTCATCTTCGCGAAGAGCGGGATGCACCTCGGCCAGTGGAACGGCTTCACCTCCGACGTGAGCCAGCGGAAGGACATCAAGGGCCTCCCGTGGCAGTGCTACCTGTACGCGACCTTCGGCGCCACCCGACTCGAGGAAAAAAAGGTTTTCGAGATTCTCTGCGCCGAGTAGGCCATCTAGTGGCCCTTTAAGCGCCCTCGTCCTGGGGGCGCATCTCCTCCCCTAATCTCACCCCCTCTCAAGGAGACTCACAGATGGCAGTCGCCAACACCAAGTCCACTGCGATCACCAACGCTGATGCAGCGAGCGATCGTTCTTTCACCAACAGCTGGCTCGAGAAGAGCCCGGTTTACTGCAGCGTCGGAACCGTCGAGGTCGCTGCGGGCGATGACGATGGATCGGTCTACCGGTTCGTCCGTCTCCCTTCCAGCGCCAAGATCCTGGAGATCTACCGGTACAACGACGCGATAACCGGCGGGACCGTGTACGACTTCGGGACCTACGAGACCGCTGCGAACGGCGGGGCCGCGAAGGACGCAGATGTTTTTGCGACCAACGTCGACATTTCGGCGGGCACGGTGGTTCCCGTTTCCGTTCTCTACGAAGCGCTCAACATCGACAAGATCGAGAAGCGCCTGTGGGAGATGAACGGTGACACGACCGACCCTCGGCGCGACTACGACATCTGCGCCACTGGCGACACCGTGGGTACGGGCGCCGGAACCATCTCGATCGCCGTCTACTGGACCGAGTAACCGACACTTCGCCCTCGCAAGAGGGCTTCTCGTTGCTGGGTAGCTCAGTTGGCAGAGCGCCGGCCTGATATGCCGGAGGGCGCAGGTTCGATCCCTGTCCCAGCTACTAGGAGATTCAATGGCCACCAGACGCTACGGCCTCAGCAAAGGCCAGACCAAGAAGGACGTCACCGAAGCCGCGGGCGCTGCGGTTGACTCCGATTCCGTGGAGCTCACGTTCGATCTGGCCGCGGGGCTGAGTCAGAACGAACTGCTCATCCTCATCGACGAGATCAAGGCTCACATCCTCGAAGACATCTTCCCTCCGGCGTAACGGACGAATAGGAGATCCCAGTGGCTGAGATTCAACCCCAGGGTGGCTTCATCGCCGCTGGGTACGATTCGAACGATAAGCCGGCCAACCTGCAGATGAGCTCGACCGGCGCCCTTCAAGTCGTCGGAGAGGTCGCTTCGTACGCCAAGGTCGAAGCTGACGGTGTGGTCAAGGGATCCGCAGGGACCCTGTACGGCCTCGTCTGCATCGCGTCCAACTCCGGGACGATCATCCTCTACAACCACGCCTCGACCGCATCGGGCGACAAGCTCTTCGAGAAAGCCCTGACCGCTGGCGACGTCGTGCACTTCGGCGGCGTCGGGATCGCGGCGACCAACGGTATCTACGCCGACGTCGGTGGGACTTCCATCACGGTCAACGTCCTCTACAAGTAACGCCTCTCCGGCAGCGCCCTAGCGGGCGCGCATCTCGTTTCACTCGATGGCAGCAGAAGTCGACATCTGTAACCGCGCGCTTCAGAAGCTGGGCGCACAGCTCCTCACGTCTCTCAGTGACGACTCGAGGAACGCCCGGTCTTGCAACGCCGCGTACTCAACGGTCCGCGACGAAGAGCTCGCGGCCAACCCCTGGTCCTTCGCGATCAAGAGGGCCTCGATTGCGGCAGACGCTGTGCTCCCCACCTGGGGCCGCACGTACAGCTACACGCTCCCCGCCGACTTCCTGCGCCTCCTCCCGCGCTATCCGGAGGACGACCCCGACGCAGTCGACTGGATCATCGAGGGCTCCAAGATCCTGACCGACGATAGCGCGCCGCTGCAGATCCGCTACATCGCTCAGATCACCGACACGACCGCGATGCCCTCTCTGTTCCGCGAGGTCTTGGCCGCAAAACTCGCAGTCGAACTCTGCGAGGATCTCACCCAGTCCAACAGCAATAAGCAGTTCCTCCTGGCCGAGTACGAGCAAGCCGTCCGCCGGGCAAAGATGCTGAACGCGATCCAGAAGGTCCCGCAGGCGGCCTTCGAGTCTTCGTGGATCTCTGAGCGCGAAGACGGATCCGGGAAGTGGTGGCTGTAATGGCCAAAGCGGCGCCACTTCAGGCCGACTTCAGCGGCGGCGAGATCTCCCCCGACCTGCACGCCCGCGTCGACACTGATCTCTACCGCAAGTCGCTCGAGACCTGCAAGAACTTCATCCCCCTCCAGAAAGGGGCGGTAACGAAACGCCCCGGCACGAAGCATCTTTACGCCCTCGCCGCCTCTTCAGAGCAACACAAGCTCTTTCCGGTCTACGACTTCGGCGGCGACAAGTGGGTGTTCGCCTGGCCCAGCGCCTCGAGCGTCGCGGTCTATAAAAACGACGTGGCGAACACCACCAGGGCTAATCCCCTCGCCTCGTGCTCGCCTGCCGCCACGTTCTCTTCGCTTCAGCACGCTCGCTATGGCTGTCTGAGCGCGTTCTGCGTTGAGCGTCCCATCTTGCCCGGATCCTCTAATGACGAGGGCGTGATGGTTATATCGTGGCGCGGCAGCTCCTTCAGCACCCCCGGTACCGTTTGGTATAGTTTCTGGGACGGCCCTTACTTCCGGGGGCGCGAGCCGGAGAGCGCCGCGACGCTGACTCCGAACAACGTGAACGCCACCCAGTTCACCTTGTCTACCGCCTCGGCGGTTAACGGAAGCAGTTACGTTCTTCCGGGGGTGTCGGGCGGATTCCAAACGACCGATGTGAACCGCTGCTTTCGGTTCCGAGACAGGTCATACCGGATCGGCGTCCGGAACTCCACCACGTCCGTTACCGTAACGCAGATCGTAGGCACTGCTCTTCCCGACACTACGGCCAGCACCGACTGGGAAATGGGGGCTTTCGGCGCATCAACCGGGTGGCCGACCTGCGCAACGTTTCACGAGGGGCGTTTGTGGCTCTCCGGTCATCCTCTGTTTCCGAATAGGCTGTTCGGGAGCATCCTGCTGCCCGACGGGGTCGAAGTTTACCGGCCGTTCCAAACCGGGGCTGTTGGAGACTCCAGCGACCGCGCGTTCTCGCCGAGTGCGATCAATACCGGAACGGTAGCGGACAACTACGCCATCACCTTCGACCTGGACACAGATGCCGCGGTAAAGTGGCTTGCTTCGGACGAGCGCGGCCTCTTGGTCGGCCTCGACGGCGAAGAGTGGCTGGTGACCGGCGGAGACTCCGGACTATCACCGACGAACGTGGACGCCAGGCGGATCTCGTCGTACGGTTCGTCCGCAGTCGTGCCGGCACGTCGCGGAAAGTCCTTCTACTTTGCCCAGTCCTCGAAGGATCGAGTGTTCGACCTCGGCTACTATTTCGACGTCGATGGCGTCGAGGCCCTTGAGGTTTCTGAGCAGGCCCAGCACCTGCTGGTCGGCAAGGTCTCGGAGCTCGAAGCGATGCGCGCCCCCCATCCGATCCTGTGGTCGACTCTCGAAGACGGATCGCTTGTGGGCCTGACGCACGTGAAGGAACGGGGTAACTGGCGCGCTGGGTGGCATCAGCACGTCCTGGGCGGCCAGTCCGACGCCGCCGGGACCGCTCCCGTCATCGAGAGCCTGATGTTCCAGGAGACCTCTTCGGGCGCCACGATCTACGCGGTCGTCAAGCGACTGATCAACGGATCGACCGTGCGCTACGTGGAGCGCCTCAACTACTTCCCGACTGCAGCGACTCTTCAAGAAGATCACATCTTCGTCGACTCCAGCGTCACGTACGACGACCCCAAAACCATCAGCGCCATAACAAACGCTAATCCCGGCGTCGTGACCTGCAACAGCCACGGCTTCGCCAACGGCGACCTGGTGATCCTCCGATCGATCAAGGGCGCCATTGGTACCTCGCTCAACGGCAACACTTACACAGTTGCTGGTGCGACAGCTAATGCGTTCCAGCTCAGCGGCACGAACACCACCAGTATGGGCGCGTACGTCTCTGGAGGCGCCGCCCGAAAGAAGGTCACGACCGTCAGCGGCCTCTCGCATCTCGAAGGCCAGACCGTGGCCGTGTTCGGCGATGGGGCCGCGCAAGCTAATAGGGTCGTCTCGGGCGGTGCCATTACTCTAGCGACTGCCGCCGCTACGGTGCAAGTAGGTTTGCCTTTCACTGCGGACTTGAAGCTCCTTCCGTTCGAAGCGGGCGCTGCGGACGGCACGGCCCTCGGGAAGACTCGCCGCATCCACCGCGCCGGCTTCCGCTTCTATCGCACCCTGGGCGTCGAGGTCGGCACGTCCTTCTCGCGCCTCGACCCCGTGGACTTCCGCCTGGCCTCGAACCCGAATGCGTACGTGCCGCTCTTCACCGGCCTCAAGTCGATGACGTTGGACGCGGACTACGACGAGAACAACCAGATCTGCATCCGATCGGAGCAACCGACGCCGGTCACCATCCTTGCGGTGGCCCCTCAGATGGTCACGCAGGATCGATGATTCAAGTCACAAAGTTCCACCCCGCCTACTGCTGGCCCCTCCTGCAGCACGACCCCTTCGGCTCGTTCGCCCAGGAGGAGGCGATTGAGCGAATGGCCGACTCGCCGTACGCCATCGCGATCCTCGGGGACGACAAGGTCGTTGCCTGTGCGGGTGTCGTCGAGCACTGGCCGGGACGAGGAGAAGCCTGGTCGATGTGGCACCCCGAAGCGACGTTCTGTGAGCGGGTCGCGGGGATCCGTGCAATCAAGCGGAACCTGGATGCGTGCCCTCTGCGACGTGTGGAGTCGACCGTGCAGATCGACAACGAAGCCGGCCACAGGCTGAGTCTCCTCTTGGGCTTCGAGGAGGAGTGCCGGCTGATGCGTCACTACCTGCCGAACGGGATGTGCGCAACGCTCTACGTGAGGTTGAAGAAGAATGGCTAGCAGTGTGGTGGCGATGGTCGGTGCGGTCGGCGCGATCGTTTCGGGCATCGCGTCCGCTTCGAACACCAGGGCGCAGGGACGTGCGCAGGCGAGCCAGTACAACGCGGACGCGCAGGCTGCGGATCTCAACGCCCAGCGCGCCCGCAGGGATGCACAGCTCTCCCAGCAGGTGGCCTCTGAGAACGCCGCGTACGTGAGGCAGGACGCGACCGAAAACGCCAGGCGCCAAGGCGTCATAAACACGAAGGCGCTCGGCTCCATCCGCCTCGGCTACGCAGCCGGCGGGGTCCGACAGGCCGGATCCGCACTGGATGTCCTCGAAGAATCCCAGGCGGCCGGTGAGCTTCAAGTCCTCCAGATCCTTCGCGAGGGCCAGATGCGCGCTCGCAACATCGAGCTCCAAGGACAGCGTGAGGTCGAAGGCTACAGGTCCGACGCGCAGCTGAACACGATGCGGGCCGCAAACTCTCGAAACGCCGCAACTACCACGATGCGGGACGCGAACCGTGCGGCGAGCGCTCAGTTGCTCCTGGCCCCCTTCAATGCCGTGACGTCCTATTCGACCCTGAGGAGGGCGTAACGTGCCGAGGATTCACGAGATCGTTGCGGCTCCGAACGTCAACACTCCTCTCCGTGGTCCGCAGACTTCGCTCGGCCGCCAGGCTACGGCCGAGGACGTCGGCTACGACATCGCCCCATCGGACGCTGTCCCCCGCGCTATCGACCAGCTGGCCAGGGGGCTCACCGAGACCTTCGCGATCGCTGCAAAGAACAAGCGTGCCGCAGACCTGGGAGTCGCGAAGTCTAATGCGGCCCTTGAGCTTCAGCAGTTCAGCTTCGAGCTCAACAACGGCAGCGTCGGACAGGACGGTGTCCGCCGCCCGCCTGCACGTCCCGAAGAGGCTCCTCGTCTCTATCAGGAAAAGGTCCGTGAGATCCAGGAACGATATAAGGGCCAGCTGGACGGTGGGAGCTTCGGCCTGTGGGACGAGGACTTCCAGAAGGTCGCCCAGCTCCAGGGCTTCGACGTGCAGAAGCGCTCGATCGAAGCGCTCCAGGGCGAAGAGCGGGCGGCACTGGACGTGACGATCGACACGCACGCCACAGCTGCTGCAAACGCTCCGGATCTCCTTCGTCCTCGATTGCTCGACCAGGGGCAGCTCGCCATCCAGGACGCAGAGGATCGAGGCACGCTGACTCCTGAAGAGGCCCTTGCGAAACGTCGCCAGTTCCAGGAGCTCGTCGTCCGTGCCGAGATCACGCGCGCCATTCGGGAGGACGCGGAGAACGCGTACAACATCCTCCTGGCGGGCCCGCTCGAGGGGCTGAACGTCAAGGAGCAGGAGGAGCTGACGACCGAGGCGTACAACGCGATGGTGCGCCAGGATCGAGAAGCGGTGGCCGCGGAGAACGCCCGGCTCCAGCTCGATGAGAATCGGCTGAAGCTCCGTAGGGGCGAATTCACGAAGGCGCTGGCGAACAAGAAGCGGGAAGGCACGCTCACCGCCCAGTACGTGATCGACAACGAATACCTGATCGAGCCACAGCACTACTCTGGCTGGCTCGAAGAGGCGCAGCGCGACGAAGCGTTCGAGAATGAACTAACCAGGGCCGCGGAGGAGGTCAACAGCCAGCAGGAGGCCGAGGACGTCTTCGCGAAGGCGACGGAAGGCGCAGAGACCGGCAGGGTCGACAGAGCCGTGGCGCGCAACGTGGTTGAGAAAGCCTTCGGTAGAACTCGCGAGACGCCTCGCTACGTCAAGACCGATCTGAACCGCGAGCTCCGGATGGGGACTCTCGAGTACGAGAAGCTCGACAAGCTCTACGCGGATCGGCAGCTGTCCGACAGCGACTACGAGAAGTACACGAAGGACATCGACACTCTTCGCAAGAACCCGCTCGATCCGATCCTGAAGACCGAGCAGGCCCTCACCGCCCGCTTCTTCGACGAGTTCAACTCGACGACCCCGCAGTCCGAAGCTGCCGCCCAGGAGTTCACCTTTGAGGTGGAGGACTTCCTCGCCAAGCACAAGCGAAAGCCGAACTCGAAGGAACTTCTGGAGCTTTCCGACGACGTCTTCCGCCGGCAGTGGAACGAAGACACCCGCTCCATTCTTCCTCGGCTCTTCGACGGAGATCCGGCAAATCCCACCCCGGCCGACATTCAGGCCACCGGGAAGAAGCTGATGCCGGAGCTGCTCAAGATGAGTCCCGAAGCGGGCCGCAGAGAGCTCCACCGGCTTCGCGTCCTCCAACAGATCGCAGAGTCCAAGCGTAACCCGACGAGTGCGAAGAGCCAGTAAATGGACAACGACATCGACAACGTCCAGCAGCAGTACCTAAAGCACCGCGAAGACTCTGCGCTCCGATCGAGCGTGGAGAGTCTGTACGGGGACGACGCGGCCGGCATCCTCAGCATCGGCTTCCAGCCCGCAGTGGTCGAAGAGGACTCCGAGATCGAGATTGCGCCAGCTGGCGAGACCGTTGAGCCCGCGACGGGCGACGAGCTCGAAAGGATTCCGTTCGACATCGCCCGGGACGTGTTCGGCGGGATCGTCGAGACGCCGCTGCGCTCCATTCCCACTGGCGCGCTGCGCTCGATCCGGAACTCACTCCGCCTGGCCGACAAGGTCGGCTCGGCGATTGTGAGGACCCTGCCCGACAGCTGGCAGGACAAGGAAGCCCTGGCCCGCAGTGACGCGCGGCCCCTCGGCTCGGCGATCCCGGAGGAGGGACCGCTTGGAGCCCCTAAGACCGCAACGGGCAACCTGACGGCAGGCATCGCACAGTTCGTGACGCTCTACGGGGCGACGGGAGCTATCCAGCCCCTTCGCGCCCTTGCCGGCCTCGGGACTGCTGGCCGCGTCGGATCGGCTGTTCTTCGCGGAGGGACCGCGGACTTCGTAGGATCTCATCCTCACGAAGAGCGCCTGTCCAACCTGGTCCTCAAGCTGAGCGAAGAGTACCCAGTCTTGAAGCGCCCGATCTTCGATGCCCTGGCTGCGAAAGATACGGACGGCGAGGTCCAGGGCAGACTCAAGGCTGCGCTCGAAGGCTTCGGCCTGGGTGCGATGTCCGATGCGTTCTTCTGGTCCCTTCGCGGCGTGGCGCACCTCAGAGACGCCCGCGCGAAGGTTAAGACCTCAGCGACCGCCAAGCCCTCGACGATCCCGGGGATTGATCCCGCGCGCATCGACGAGCTCCTGGGCGGTCGGGCGGACGATGATTTTATTCTCACGAAGAAGGATCTCGTGCAGAAGCTCGATGCGGCTGCCGAGGGAATGGCTTCGACGAAGCAGCAGAAGGCAGCAGCTTCGAAGAAAGCTAAGGTCGCTTCGGTCGACAAG
>Ga0196963_10002096_pt1 | contig 12348 bp, 10 predicted proteins | sample S1_5metaG_FD_148600 | JGI IMG/M metagenome (GOLD analysis project Ga0196963, IMG submission 148600) | Soil microbial communities from Anza Borrego desert, Southern California, United States - S1_5 | ecosystem: Environmental > Terrestrial > Soil > Desert | place: USA: California | collected... | reverse complement strand
CGCTCGACCGATGGCGGCGATAGCTGGGCCGACATCTCGCGCCATCACGGGTTGCCCGAGGGCATGCTCGGCAAGATCGGCGTCGCGGTCTCGCCCTCGCCTATCGGCGGCCGCGGCTGGGGTCGCGTCTGGGCGCTGGTCGAGGCCGAGGACGGCGCGCTCTTCCGCTCCGATGATGGCGGCGAGAGCTGGGAGCGCGCCTCGGAGTTCTCGGGCCTGCGCACGCGTCCCTGGTACTACATGCACGTGACAGCCGATCCGCAGGATGCGGAGACGGTTTATGTGCAGAACTATCGCCTGTGGAAGTCGATCGATGGCGGCCGCAATTTCCTGCAGGTGCCGACGCCGCACGGCGACGACCACGCGCTGTGGATCGACCCGACGAATCCGCGCCGCATGATCGAGGGCAATGACGGCGGCGCCTGCGTCTCCTTCAATGGCGGCCAGTCCTGGTCGTCGATCTACAACCAGCCGACCGCACAGCTCTACCACGTCACCACCGACGACCGTTTTCCGTATCGCGTCTATGCCTCGCAACAGGACAATACGGCGATCAGCCTGCCGAGCGCCTCCCCTATCGGCGCCATCACCGAACGCGACTGGGTCAAGCCCGGCGGCGGCGAAAGCGGCTATATCGCGATCAAGCATGACGACAATGATCTGGTCGTTGCTTCCGGCCCGATCGGCCGGCGCTTCACCAACGACATCATGTATCTGTTCGACTACAAGACCGGCCAGGACTGGCAGAACACCGTCTGGCCCGAGCTCTATGGCTGGGGTGTCGGCGCCGAGAGCCTGAAGTACCGCTTCAACTGGACTTTCCCAATCCATTACAGCCGGCACGATCCGGATGTGCTCTGGGTCGCCTCGCAGCATCTGCATCGATCGACCGACAACGGGACGAGCTGGGAAGTCTTGAGTCCCGACCTCACGCGCAACGACAAGTCCAAGCTCGGCCCCTCCGGCGGCCCGATCACGCGCGACAACACCGGCGCCGAAGTCTATTGCACGATCTTCGCCTTTGCCGAGTCGCCGCAGACCCGCAACCTGCTCTGGTGCGGCACCGATGACGGTCTCGTGCACCGCTCCGAGGATGGCGGCCGCAAATGGACCAACATCACCCCAGACGGCAAGAAGGCCAAGGTCGCAGGCGGCGCCCGCAACGCGCTTCCCGACTGGTCGCAGATCAGCATCGTCGAGGCCTCGCCGCATGACGAGGACGCGATCTACGTCGCCGCCATGCGCTACAAGCATGACGACCTGAAACCCTATCTTTACAAGACTGCCGATCGCGGCAAGAGCTGGACCAAGATCACCGGCGGCATTCCTGATCACGAATTCACGCGCACGATCCGCGAAGATCCGAGCCGCCGCGGCCTGCTCTATTGCGGCACCGAGACCGGCATCTATGTCTCCTTCGACGATGGCGAGGCCTGGCATCGGCTCGGCGGCAACCTGCCGGTGGCGCCGATCCACGATCTCGTGATCAAGGGCGTCGAGATGGTGGTCGCGACGCATGGCCGCTCGATCTGGATCCTCGACGATCTGACGCCGCTGCATCAGCTCTACGACATGCTGAAGCGGAAGCGTCGCAATGCCGGCACGCATCTCTTCCAGCCGCGCGCCAGCGTGCGCATGCGCATGCAGGGCGGCTTCGGCGGCCTTGCCGAGCAGGCGGCAGGCGCCCGCGGCGGCGCCTGGCCGGGCCTGATCAGCTATGGCCGCAGCGGCGCCAGCATCTTCAAGGTGCTGCCGGTGCGCCGCGCGGACGGGAACGAGGATGCGGTCTATCTCGATGCCGGGCGCAACCCGCCGAACGGCGTCGTCGTCACCTATTACCTGGCAACGGTGCCCGAGGGCGGCATCGTCACGCTCGCCTTCCTCGACGAGAAGGAACGCACGCTCCGGACCTACGGGAAGGTCCCGGTCCGCGCCGGCATCAACCGCTTCATCTGGAACCGCCGGCTTCCCGGCGTGCCGAACGTGACGGCGACCGACCTCGAGCCGGCCGGCCGCCCGAACGGCCCGATGGTCGTGCCCGGACGATACCTCGTCCGGCTCACGGCCGCCGGCGAGGAGCTGACCCAGCCTTTCGAGATCCTGCCCGATCCGCGCATCAAGGCCTCGCCCGCGGAGCTGAAGGAGCAGTTCACCTTCCTGCGCGAGATCCTCGACAAGCTCGGCGCCGCCAACCGCATGATCAACGATCTCGATGCGCTGCTGGCGCAGGCGAAACTGCTCGACCGCCGCCTCGCGCAACGCAAGACCGGCCCCGCGCACGCCCATCTCGAAAGGCTGCGGAACGAGCTCACCGCGATGCGCGGCATTTTGATCGACGTCAATTACAGCCAGGCGCAGCTCTGGCCCGCCGGTCTGCACGAGAAGCTGAGTGCGCTTCTCGACACGGTCGACAGCGCCGATTTCGCTCCGGCCCGGCAGACGCGCGAGGTTTTCGCCGAGCTCTCGCGACGCTTCGACAGGCTGGTCGAGCGCTGGAACCGGCTCCAGGAGAAGTCGATCCCGGCGCTCAACGCCGCGCTCTCCGGCGCCGGCATCGAGGCGATCGGCTGACGATCGCCTCGATGGGCCGCATGCTCAGCGCTGGCCGATCTGCGCCTGCTTGGCGAGGCCTTCGGCCATCTGCAGATGGTGGCGAACCGTCGGCAGGGTCTCGGTAGCGAAGGCCTTCAGCTCCGCATCCTGACCAGCGCGGATTTGCTCTTCCATGAGCTGGACCGTCTTCTTGTGCGCGTCGACCATCTTCGTCATGTAGGTCCGGTCGAAATCGGCGTTGCGCGTCGCCTGCAGGTCATCGACCATCTTCTTGTGTTCGGCGCCGAGCGAGCCAGGCACCGATACGTTCTTGGCCTTGGCGATCCCCATCAGCTTCTCGTTCGACTTGCCATGGTCTTCGACCATCTTGCGGCCGAAATCCTTGACGGCGGCGCTGGTCGCCTTCTGCTGCGCGGTCTTTCCGGCTTCCACCTCGGCCATGCCGCCGCTCGCCGCGACGTGGACGAATTTGAGATCCTGCGCACTCAGATTTGCCTGGGCGGCCGGAGCGGGCTGGGTCGCCGACGGCGCCGCCGTCGACGGCCGCGTCTGCGTGCCTGAGGCCGGTGGCGAGCTGGTGGTTTGGGCGATGACCGGCAGCGAGATGGCGGTTCCAAGGATGACCGCGAGGGTAAGGACGCGCATTTGGTTCTCCGTTGCGTAGGCTGGACGGGCGGTGTCCGCTCTGTCGGAGAACATTTTTGTGCGAGCGATGTTTCCCCCAGGAGGCCGAGCCCGCTCGAATAATCCGGCGCCCCTAACATGAGTTAGTCCGCATGGCCGCGAAACCCGGCGCGAGCTGCCGCGTTTGACGGCAGATGGAGGTGCGGATGACCAAGAACAGCTCCGGGTCCGCCAAGCGTGAGCCCCTTCCTTTCACCAAAGCGACGATGGGGGATGGCGGCAGACCGGAAGGGCGCGTCACTGGCGACAAGCGCGTGCCCGGCGGCCGTCACAACGGCGCCCTGCTCTCCGATCCGGAAACGACCGAGGAAAGACGCGAGAAAGAGGTCCTGAAGCCGAAGCGCTAGGCTGGAACGGTCTCGCAGACTTCGATCAGCGCCTGCAGCGTCTCGCGCGACTGCGGACGTCGGCCATCCTCGATATCGTGTACCAGTTCCACCAGCTTGCGCAGCGCCGGCGTCTCGATGCCCGCCTCGCGGCCGAGTCCTGCGACTGCGGCAACCTGGTAGTCGACCGCAGTCCGACGCTTGTGCACGGCAAGGTCGCGATAGACCCCGGAATGGGTCTTCGCCGAGGCGCGGTTGAACTCGACCAGCCACGCGATCGCGGCCCGCGCCACCGCCTCCTCCGCTCCTGGCGCGAAGGCAGCCGGATCGAAGCCGCCGAATCCGAGCGGCTTCACGCCACGCGCCATGGCGACAGCCATCACCTCCTGGCTGAGGCGATGGAAGGCCGGGAAGCGCGCCGGATCGGCGAAATTGTCGGCCATCGAGTCATGGTTCAGCGAGGTCGCGAACAGCATCGCCGAATAAGCGATCTTTCCCCAGAGCTGTCCCCAGATATTGTCCGTCAGCTTGGCATCAGGCTCGAAGACCTGCAGAAGCGCATGCATCGCGCGCGTGCGCTCGCGGATCGATCCGTCGATCTCGCCCACCACGACGGAGCCGCGGCTGCCGAGCATGATGCGGCCCGGCCCCATGAGGTCGCCGGAATAGTTCACGAAGCACCCCATGGTGCGCTCTGGCCCGAGCATCCGCGCGATCACCGCCTCGTTGAGGCCGTTCTGGGCGGAAAGCACGAAGCCGTCAGGCGCCACATGTTTCGCCAGCTGCTCCACCGCAGCCTCGGTCGCCTGCGCCTTGACCGCGAGAACGACGCGGCGAAAGGTGCCCGTCACCTCCTCCGGCATCCGCGCGTCGAGCTTCTGTGTGAACTGATCGACGGGGCCTTCGATCGTCATCCCCTTCATCCGACAGGCCCCGACATGATCGGGCTGGACATCGACGGCGATGGCCGGGATGCCGGCACGCGCCCACCATGCGGCGAGCGTTCCGCCGATCGCGCCCGAGCCCCAGATCAGGATCGGCTCGTCGCTCATGCCGCGCCCATCGCGTGCACCTCCTGGTGCGTGGCGACATGGACCATGCCGTCCGTCTCGATCCAGCCGCGCGCCATGCCGAGGGTGTTGAACGGCGCATAGACCTTGCCGGCGGCGTCGACCGAGACCAGTCCGGCGCCGATCTTGTGCGAGCCGACGGCGGCGATCACCGCATCGGCGGCCTCGCGCAGGCCCTTGCCGGCATAGCGCATGCGCGCCGAGACGTCATAGGCGGCGACTCGGCGGATGAAGATCTCGCCCATGCCGGTGCAGGACACGGCGCAGATGCCGTTGGCGGCATAGGTGCCTGCACCGATGATCGGCGAGTCGCCGACGCGGCCGCGCGGCTTGTTGTTGAAGCCGCCGGTCGAGGTGCCAGCGGCGAGGTTGCCTTTGCCGTCGAGCGCGACCGCACCGACCGTGCCGTGACGCTCGGCCTCGCTCGCCATGGCGATCTCCTGGCGCGCCGCCTTGGACTTCAACGAGGCCAATGCCTCGATGCGGCGCTGCGTGGTGAAGTAGCTGTTGGGCACGATGTCGAGGCCCATGCGACGGGCGAACTCGTCGCCGGCAGACCCGGCGAGCAGCAGCAAATCGGATCTCTCCATGACCGCGCGCGCCGCCTTGATCGGGTTCTTGATCGTGCGCACGGCACAGAGCGCCCCGGCGCCGAGGGTCTCACCGTCCATGATCGAGGCGTCGAGCTCGTGTTCGGAATCCTCGGTCAGCGCCGAGCCGTGCCCGGCGTTGAAATGCGGCGAGTCCTCCATGACGACGATCGCGGCCTCGACCGCGGCGACCGCCCTGCCGCCCTTGCCGAGCACGGCCCAGGCCGAACGCAAGGACTTCGCCAAGTGTTCGCGCGTCTCGGCCCAGTCGGCTTCGCCCAAGAGATGCGGGGCCAGCGTGCCGCAGCCGCCATGAATGCCGATCGCGATGTCTGCCATGTCAAAAAAGCGATGGCGCCGTTTCCGGCGCCACCGCTCTCCTCAGGTTTTGCCGGACTTACTTCGCCGGCTTGATGTTCATCGCCAGCGTGTCTTCGTCGACGCGCGGCTTGATCGTGACCTTGTCCTTCTGCATCGCCCAGGCCGAGCCCACGGCGACCAAGGGCAGGCGCGGCCGGTCCGTCGCGACCAGCTCGTTGGCCTGCTCGAGAAGGGCGCGGCGCTTGTTCTCGTCCATCTCGACCGCGGCGTCCTGGATCAGCTTGTCCATGACCGGGTTGTTGTAGGCGTGGACGTTGAAGGCGCCGAACTTCTTCGCCGGATCGTTGGAATGCGCGATCGACGAGAGGGTGTAATGCGACTCGCCGGTCAGCGTGCCCCAGCCCGACATCGACATCGAGAACTCGGCGCGCGAGCGGGCCGGGAAGAACACCGCGCCTGGCTGCGAATTCGCCTGCGCATCGATGCCGACCGCGGCCAGCATCTGGGCCACCGAGGTGCCGACCTGGCGGTCGCCCGGCAGACGGTCATTGGTGAAGCTGAAGACCACCTTGAAGCCGTTCGGATAGCCGGCATCCGCCAGCAGCTTCTTCGCCGCCGCCGGGTCGTACTTCCGCTCGGGCAGCTTCTTCGAGTAGCCGAAGATGCTGGGCGTCACCAGCTGGTTCTGCGGCTTGCCGAGGCCTTCCATGGCGATCTCGGCGAGCGCCTTGCGGTCGATCGCGAGATCGATCGCCTCGCGCACGCGCGGATCCTGCATCGGATTCTTCGGCAGCACCGAGCCGTCCTTGGCGGTGATCTGCGGCGGCTTGTCCCGCATGTCGAGCTCGATGTTGAAGACATAGACGCTGTCGACGGTGACGACGGTGAGCTTCGGATCGCGCTTGAGCGAAGCGACATCGGTCGCCGGCACGCGGACGATCAGGTCGACCTGGCCGGCCTTGAGCTGCGCGACGCGCGCGGCGTCGTTCGGCAGCTCCTTGCGCACATGTCGCGCCCAGGGCTCCTTCGGGCCCCAGAAGGCGTCATTGCGGTCGAGAACCAGCTGCTCCTTCGGCGTCCACGAGACGAACTTGTAGGGACCGGTGCCGATCGCCGCCTTGCCCGAGTTGAAGGCCGGATTGGAGGTGTCCTTGTCGAGCCCGGCCGCGGCCTTGGCCGAGACGATGAACAGGCGGATGAAGTCGTTCGGCAGGTTCGGCGCCGGGCCGTCGGTCTTGATGCGCAGCGTATGCGGATCGACGATCTCGACCGCCTGCACGCGGCGCACATAGATGGTCAGCGGGTTGGCGCCGGTCACCTTCGGAATACGCTCGATCGAGAACTTCACGTCCTCGGCGGTGAAGTCGGATCCGTCATGGAACTTGACGCCCTTGCGGAGCTTGAACTCCCAGGTCGTGTTGTCGACGGCCTTCCAGCTCTCGGCCAGGCGCGGCTCGATCTCGAGCCCGTCGCCCGACCAGGTCAGCGTATCGAAGACGTGCTTCAGCGCCTCCGCATGGGTGCCGGTGGCGGTGAAGTGCGGGTCGATCGATTCCGGTCCGGCGCGCACGCCGATGTTCAAGGTCTGCGCTTGCGAGGTCATCGCCGCAACGGTCATGGCGCCGAAAACGATCGCGGCGCCGAGTCCCAGTCTTTGAAGCTTCATTTCCGTTACTCCCTGTTTTCTTCAATGGGCCAGTTCGGAGAATCAACGACGAGCTTGGCGAGCAGCTTGGACAAGGTCTGCTGCTCGCTTTGGGTAAGTTCGGAAAGCATCCGCCTTTCATGCGCGACCATCGGCGGCACGCTCTCGGCGAGGATGCGGCGCGCCTCCGCGGTCAGATGCAGGACGTAGCTGCGGCGATCGCTCGAATCCAATGCGCGCCGGATCAGCTTGCGTCTCACCAGCTTGTGAATCGCGCGGCTGATCGTGTTCTTCGGGAAGCCGGCAGTGTCGCAGATGTCCTGCGCGGCGATGCCGTCGCGAAGCGACAGCGAGTAGAGCACCAGATACTCCGGCCGCGAAAGATCGTGGCGATCGCCGATCCGGCCATAGACCGGTCCGTTGAAGCGCAGCGCCAGATAGTTGATGCGGAAGGAGAACCAGCACGGATTCTCCCAGAGCTTGGTGGCGATGAGCGGATGAATGGCGGCATCGGCGAAGGCTTCCGCCTCGGTCGCGCGGCTTCGGTTCATCGGGCCTGAGTCAGGCACCCCGCCTCCCCTTGGATAGTTCCAGATGGAACTTGACGACGTTTGTGCGTCTCGGTCAAGTTCCTCTTAAGAGCCGGGGGGAGGCCGCCGATGCGTATCGCCGACATGACCTGGATGCAGGTCGAAGAGCGGGTAAAGCGCGACGACCGTTGCGTGCTGCCGTTGGGCAGCGTCGAGCAGCATGCTTACCTGAGCCTCTGCGTCGATCAGATCCTCTCGGAAAAGGTTTCCGTCGATGCTGCCGAGCCGCTCGGCGTACCGGTCTATCCGGCCGTGCCCTTCGGCCTGACGCCGTATTTCTCCGACTTCCCCGGCACCGTGTCCTTGCGCGTGACGACCTACATGTCGCTGATCGAGGACATCCTCGAAAGCCTCTATCAGAGCGGCTTCCGGCGCATCGTCACCGTCAACGGCCATGGCGGCAACTCGCCGGTGCAGGGCCTGCTCAAGGAATGGATGGGCCGGCGCCGCGACGCGCGCGTCAAGTTCCACAACTGGTACAACGCACCGAAGACCTGGGCGAAGGTGCAGGAGATCGATCCTGCCGCCAGCCATGCGAGCTGGATGGAAAGTTTCCCCTGGACGCGCGTCGCCGGCGTGACGCCGCCAAAGGAGGCCAAGCCGCAGGTCGACCTCAAGCGCATGGCACATGCGAACCCGGCCGAGGTTCGCAAGATCGTCGGCGACGGCAATTTCCACGGCCGCTACGAGCGCTCCGACAACGAGGTTCTGGCGCTGTGGCAGGTGGCGGTCGAGGAGACGCGCGACGTCATCGACCGGGACTGGTCTTAAAGGAGCGGGAAGCAGGAAGGGCCGCCATGCTCGGCTTCCTCATTCAGCGCCTGCTGCAGGCGGCCGCCGTCATGGTGGTCATCTCGGCGCTGGTCTTCGTCGGCGTCTTCGCCATCGGCAACCCGATCGACGTGCTGATCGCGCCCGATGCGACCCAGGACATCCGCCTCGACACGATCCGCCGCTACGGCTTCGACCAGCCGCTGTGGAAGCAGTACCTGAATTTCGTCACCAGCCTCGTGCAGGGCGATTTCGGTCGCTCCTTCGTTTTCAACATGCCTGTGCTCCAGCTGATCCTGTCGCGCCTGCCGGCGACGCTGGAACTCACCCTCGTCGCCGTCATCGGCGCAACGATCATCGGCGTCCCGCTCGGCATGTATGCGGGTTACCGGCCCTACGCGACGGCGTCGCGCGCGATCATGGGGCTTTCGGTGCTCGGCTTCTCGCTGCCGACCTTCTGGATCGGCATCCTCTTCATCATGGGCTTCGCCGTCGAGCTTGGATGGCTGCCGGCTGGCGGCCGCGGCGATACGGTCGAGGTCTGGGGCGTGCAATGGAGCGTGCTGACGCTCAATGGCTGGTCGCATCTCGTGCTGCCGGCGCTCACGCTTTCGCTCTTCCGCATGGCGCTGATGATCCGCATGGCGCGCGCCGGCATGCGCGAGGCGATGCTCTCCGACTATGTCCGCTTCGCCCGCGCCCAGGGAATCTCGGACAGCAAGGTGATCTTCGGCCATGTGCTCAAGAACATCTCGATCCCGCTCGTCACCGTGTTCGGGCTCGAGCTCGCCGCGACCATGGCCTTCGCCGTGGTGACCGAGACCATCTTTTCCTGGCCCGGGCTCGGCAAGCTGATCATCGACTCGATCCAGTCCCTCGACCGGCCGGTGATGGTTGCCTATCTGATGCTGGTCGCCTTCCTCTTCATCATGATCAACTTCTCGGTCGACATCGCCTATGCGGCGCTCGACCCGCGCGTTCGTTCGGGACGGACCTGATGCGCCGCGACGCCTCGCCCTTCCTCCGCTTCTGGGTCGAGTTCGCCGAGAACCGGCTCGCGCTGTTCGCGCTCGGGGTCGTCGTCCTGGTCGTCGGCGCCGCGATCCTGGCGCCGCTGTTCACGCCGCAGGACCCCTATGACATCGGCAAGCTGGTGCTCGGCGACGCGCGTCGTCCACCGGGCCATGTCGGCTCCGGCGGCTACGTCCATCTGCTTGGCACCGATGCGCAGGGGCGCGATCTATGGTCGGCGATCCTCTACGGGCTTCGCATTTCGATCCAGATCGGCGTCACCGCCGGCGTGGTCGCCTTCATCGTCGGCGGGTCGCTCGGCACCATCGCCGCCTTCGCCGGCGGCCGCACGGAAGCGCTGATCATGCGCTTCATCGACCTGCAGCTCTCCTTCCCCGCCATCCTCCTGGCGCTGGTGATCTCGGCCATCCTTGGACAGGGCAAGTGGCAGCTGACGATCGCGCTGGTCGCCTCGCAATACGCCTATTTCGCTCGCACTGCGCATGGCGCCGCCGTCTCCGAGCGCGCCAAGGAGTACATCGAGGCGGCACTGTCGACGCCGCTCTCCTCGCGCGTCGTCGTCTTCCGCCACATCCTGCCCAATTGCATGCCGCCGCTGATCGTGGTCGCCACGGTGCAGATCGCCAATGCGATCTCGCTCGAAGCGACGCTCTCCTTCCTCGGCCTCGGCCTGCCGGTCACCCATCCCTCGCTCGGCACGCTGATCTCGAACGGCTTCCAGTACATGCTCTCGGGCCGCTACTGGATCTCGATTTATCCCGGCATCGCGCTGATCGTTCTGATCCTCGCCGTCAACCTGGTCGGCGACCAGATCCGCGACCAGCTGAATCCGAGACTGCAGCGATGAGCGCCGCCCTCGAAGTCCGCGGCCTCAAGACGCATTTCTTCACGCGCATCGGCGCGGTGAAGGCGGTCGATGGCGTCGACCTGACGATCGAGCGCGGCCGCGTGCTCGGGCTGGTCGGCGAGTCCGGATCGGGGAAGAGCGTGACCGGGCTGTCGATCCTTGGCCTGATCGATCATCCGGGCCGCATCGTCGAGGGCTCGGTCAGGCTCGACGGCCAGGAGCTCGTCGGCCTCGGCCGCGATGCCGCGCGCCGGGTACGCGGGCGGAGGATCGCGATGATCTTCCAGGACCCGATGATGACGTTGAACCCCGTGCTCCGGGTCGGCACGCAGATGTCCATGGCGCTGCGCGCACATGAGAAAGTCTCCAACGCGGAGGTCCGCGAGCGTTCGCTGAAGGCGCTTTCCCGTGTCGGCCTGCCGGCGCCCGAGCAGTGCCTCTCCGCCTACCCGCATCAGCTTTCCGGCGGCATGCGCCAGCGCGTCGCGATCGGGATCGCGCTGCTGCATAGCCCCTCGGTGATCGTCGCCGACGAGCCGACCACGGCGCTCGACGTCTCGATCCAGGCACAGATCCTCCAGGAGATGCAGCGCCTCGGCGCCGAGACCGGCGTGGCGCTGGTTTGGATCACCCATGATCTCGCCGTGGTCTCGAGCCTCGCCCACGACATCGCCGTGATGTATGCGGGCCGCATCGTCGAATACGGACCGACCGCCGAGGTGCTGGCGCTGCCGCGCCATCCCTACACGCGCGGCCTGCTCGATTCCGTGCCGGGCGAAGCGCGGCCGGGCGAGAAGCTCGCGCAGATCCCCGGCAGCATCCCGGCCCTGGTCGACCTGCCGCCGGGCTGCGCCTTCCGCGCGCGGTGCAGCCGCGCCACCAGCGTCTGCGAGACCATGCCGGAGATCGCCGATATCGGCGGCAGGCTGGCGCGCTGCTTCCATCCGCTGGAGGCGGCGTGAGCACGCCGCTGCTCGAGCTCGACCAGGTCTCGCGGCGCTTCAGCCGCAAGATCTCGCTCGGCGACCGGATTGCCGCCAAGCTCGGCGCTCCGGTCGAGACGCGTGAGGTGCGCGCCGTCGAGAACGTGTCGCTCTCGGTGATGAAGGGCGAGACGCTTGGCCTCGTCGGCGAGTCCGGTTGCGGCAAATCCACGCTCGGACGCATCGCCGCCGGCATCCTCCCGCCGAGCGCCGGCACTGCGCGCCTCGACGGCAAGCCGGTGATGGCCGAGACCGGGCGGCACGAGAAGCTGACGACGCGGGTCCAGACCGTGTTCCAGGACCCCTTCGCCTCGCTGAACCCGCGCAAGCGCATCGGCGAGGCGATCGCCGAGGGACCGCTCGCCCATGGCCTGATCGACCGCGCCGGATCGCGCGCCTATGTCGCGGAACAGCTCTCGCGCGTCGGCCTTGACCCCTCCTACGCTTCGCGCTTTCCGCATCAGTTCTCGGGCGGCCAGCGCCAGCGCATCGCCATCGCCCGCGCACTGGCGATGAAGCCCGACCTGCTGATCTGCGACGAGCCGGTCGCCTCGCTCGACGTCTCGATCCAGGCGCAGGTGCTGAACCTCTTCCTCGACCTGCGTCGCGTGCTGAACCTGACCGCGATCTTCATCAGCCACGATCTCGGCGTCGTCCGCCACCTGAGCGACCGCGTCGCCATCATGTATCTCGGGCGCATCGTCGAGATCGGGCCGGCGAGCGAGATCTACGCCGCACCGAAACATCCCTACACCCAGGCGCTGCTCGCCAGCGTGCCGCGCCTCAATCGCCAACGAGAAGGCCGGGCCACCTTCAAGCCGATCGCGGGCGAGCTGCCTTCGCCGCTCTCGCCGCCTCCCGGCTGCCATTTCCATCCGCGCTGCAGCTTCGCCATCGATCGCTGCCGGATCGAGCCGCCGCAGCTTCGGCGGCTCG
>Ga0196963_10002095_pt1 | contig 12351 bp, 8 predicted proteins | sample S1_5metaG_FD_148600 | JGI IMG/M metagenome (GOLD analysis project Ga0196963, IMG submission 148600) | Soil microbial communities from Anza Borrego desert, Southern California, United States - S1_5 | ecosystem: Environmental > Terrestrial > Soil > Desert | place: USA: California | collected... | reverse complement strand
AACACCATAGCTCCCGCGAAGAGGAGAAGTCGGTTCTTGAGCTGCGGGCGCATTGTAGGCGGATTATACCCCAGCGGCGGAGGCTTTCCAGCTTGAGGGTTAAAAGCAAAAGCCCCGCCTAGTGGCGGGGCTTGCAATTCCGATGATCGGTGTGATTACGAGAGCGGGAGCGTGCCGTAAGTGATCGGCTTCACGGTCTTGTTATCGCCGGTCGTGATCTTGCGGGTCTTCGGATCGAAGGAGCACGCAATGCCGAGACGGTCAGACATTTCCGCGAGAGAGATGACAGTCTGAACTTTGACGGCGAGGTCAATGCCGGCGTTTGGCTGTTTGTTGGCGCGGATTGAATCAAACCAATTCTTTTCGTGGACCGCGACATCTTCACCTGGCTTGAGGCCGGTGTGATCCTCTTCCTCGATGTCATCCGCGAATGGCCGCTCTGGCAGCAAGCGAACGCGGTTGCCAGCCATGTAAAGAGTGCCTTTGTGCCCGCGGATCATGTCTTCGATGCCGCGCTCGTTAATCGTGCTGCTGGTCACGAACAGAGTTAAGCCGCTTGGGAACTCCGCGAGGCACTGAATGTTCTCAGGCACGTCGCGCATGTAGGTGTTCGGCGTGTTCTTGTCCGTTTCAACTTTCCGGGTGCCAATGGCGACCACGCGGGTTGGGAACTCAGGAGCGCCCGTGGCGAGCATGAGCGGATGCAAGCGATGCGGGAAGAGATCGCCGAGGAGCCCGGAGCAGTAAGGATAATATTTGCGCCAGCGGAAGTAGTGGTCCTTGTCGAATGGAACCTTCTTCTTCACAGGGCCGAGCCAGGCCTTCCAATCAATGTTTTGCTCGGTGAGGTCGGGATCGATGTTGTAATTCCATTCGCCTTTAGGGCTGTTGCGCATGTAGGAGCCCTGGCCCAGGACGAGATTACCGATCTTGCCGGCGCGGATCAATTCAGCGGCTTTGTGCCACTTCGCGTCGGAGCAGCCTTGGGAGCCGACCTGGAGGATCTTGCCGGTTTTCTTGACGGCAGCTTCGATTTCAAAAGCTTCATCGAGGTAGCGCGTCATTGGCTTTTCCACATAAACGTGCTTGCCGGTGTTCAAGGCATCGACGGTGATTTTCGTATGCCAATGGTCCACGGTTGAAACGCTGACCGCGTCGATGTCCTTGCGATCGAGCATTTGCCGATAATCAGCGTAGCCTTTGCAGTCGCCGCCGACATGCGCGCGGGCGTTTTCAACGCGCTTGGTCCAAACGTCGTTCACTGCGGCGATGGCGATGTTGTTTTCCTGCGCATGATCTTTTTGGCTGCGCACGTGGGCCATGCCCTGCCCGCCGACGCCGATGAAGCCAACGACGATGCGGTCATTCGCGCCAAGAACTCGTCCTGGTGAAGGGGCCTGGTTCTGGCCGTAAACTGGGGTTTTGAATTGGTTTACAGCGGCGGCAATAGCGGCGGCGCCTGCGGTTTTCTGAATAAATTCGCGCCTGGATTGGCGGGTTAAAGGTAATTTCTCCATAGAATAAATGCGTTGTTCCAAGGTGGATTGTTCAGCAAGCGTATCGCTCGAAAAATGCAGGGTCAACCCTGAATGGGCGCATTTCCGTTGTAATCGCGGGCATTCCTCGCTCAAAATCTGCCATGCGGAATCCAATTATTGTTGCGCTGGACGTTCCGGAGATGGAGGCGGCTCTGCGATTGGCGGAGGCGGTCACACCGCACGTTGGAGCGTTCAAGGTGGGAAGCGAGTTGTTCACGGCTTCCGGGCCAGAGATCGTGCGCCGGTTGCGCGCGTTGGGAGCCCAGGTGTTCCTGGATTTAAAGTTTCACGACATTCCCAACACCGTCGCCAAGGCGGTGAGCAACGCTGTGAGATTGGATGTGCAGATGCTGACGATCCACACTTGCGGCGGCTCGGAAATGATGAAGGCTGCAGAGGATGCGGCGCAGCAGACCGCGCGGCAAATGAGCCGGACAGCGCCTCTAGTTCTTGGCGTCACGGTTCTGACTAGCATGGACAGCAATGAACTGAGCGAGGTTGGCTGCGAAGCTAACGCTGCCCGGCAAGTGGAGCGATTGGCGGCGCTGGCGGTGAAGTCCGGTCTGCGAGGCCTCGTCTGCTCGCCTTTAGAAGTCACCACTCTGCGGCAGTTGCTGCCAAGCCATGTGGCGCTGGTCACGCCCGGCATAAGGCCTCCAGGCCCCCGAAGTGATGATCAGAAACGGACGTTGAGCGCGGCTGAAGCGATCTCGGCTGGATCAACCTACCTGGTGGTGGGCCGCCCAATTTACGCGGCTGCAGATCCTGCGGCGGCGGCACAAGAGGTTTTGGCGTCGATTTCTCGAACTGCTTAAAGCCGCAGAAATATCTTACGCCGGTAAAGCCATCCGCAGAAAAGGATGCCGAGACTGAGTCCCCCGGCAACGATCAATAGCTCGCCCAAGCCTGGCAGAGCGCCATTAAGCGCGCTCTTGATCTCTCCGCCGAACAAGCGGTTCGCAACACGGTCGAAGTCCAGGAGGTTGTTGGCCAGGTAAACAGTGATGGCATTCGTGCCGATCCAGACGAACGGAGTTGTCCAGCGCCGCAGCTGGCGGACCTCCACGAGCCAATAAAAAAGGGCGAGCAGCAGGGCGCTGTACCCGCCAGCGACGAGGGCATAACTCGATGTCCAAATTTTTTTAATGACAGGGAATTGGATTCCCCAAAGCCACCCAAGGGCGACAGCGGCCACACCGCCAAGGGCGAGCATCCTCACCTTCTGTGCGTCAGCGATGCCTGGATTCCGAAGAAGCAACCCACAGAGCACACCCAGCAGCGCGGTGGCGACTGCGGGAATACTGCTGAGCAAACCTTCGGGGTCGTAGTTCCCGTCGTGCTTGCGACCAGGCAGATAAAGGAAATCGAAATGGTTCGCGACGTTGCGCCCGGAATCATAAACACCGCTCACATAATTGGTGGTGCGGAGATAAAGCTCATGGGCATTGGTCGTCCCATGCTGGGCCGCAAGCACCGCGAGTGGTTCCTTGTCGAGGTCGATGTCGCGGATGGGGATGTTCGCCATGAGAGCCCAATACCCAAGCAGCAATGTGACGCAGGCAATCGCCAGCCCTCGGGCCTTGAAGCAGGTGAAAAGAATGGCGGCAAACAAGTAGGCGGTAGCAATGCGAGGAAGCACGCCAACGAGGCGCATTTGCTCGAAAGAATTGGCGAACCCGCCGTAATAGAAAATACCCAGCGCATACAAAAGAAAGAAGCGGCGGAAGATGCGCTTCAAAGCTCCAGCGTTGCCATGCTGCTCGCGCTCGCGCGACAACGAGAACACGAGCGACACACCCATGATGAAAACAAAGAGCGGGAAGATGAGGTCGTAGAACGCGAAGCCTTGCCAGTCCTTGTGGGTCAGTTGATCCGCCAGAAAATTTGTCGCGGGGTTTCGCGACATTTGTTGCAAGGCGTGAACGATGGAGTCCGCGCCGAGGATCCAGAACATGTCGAAACCCCGCAGCGCATCCAAGGACATGAGGCGCGTGGGGCCGCTTGTGGAAGATGTTGCGGGAGGGTTCGTTTGCATGGGCGATTTTAAGGCCGGGGTTCGGCCCCGATTTGAGTAAGGACGAAGGCCATGTCGTAAGCGACATCTTTCAAGTGATCGTACCGACCCGAGGCTCCGCCGTGGCCGGCGCCCATGTTGGTTTTTAGCAGAAGGGCGTTCTTGTCTGTCTTAAGAGCGCGCAGCCTGGCGACCCATTTTGCCGCTTCCCAATACGGAACCTGGCTGTCGTTGTAAGAGGCGCGAACGAGCATCGCGGGATACGCTTGCGCCTTCACATTGTCGTAAGGCGAATAGGTCTTCATGTAGTCGTAGGCAGGTTTCTCGTTTGGATTGCCCCACTCGATGTATTCGCTGGTGGTAAGCGGGAGGGTGGCATCCAGCATCGTGTTGAGCACATCGACGAATGGGACGTAAGCGACCACAGCGCGGAAGAGGTCCGGGCGTTGGTTGATGACCGCGCCCATCAGCAGCCCGCCCGCGCTTCCTCCTTGAATAGCTAAACGGTCTGAGGAGGTGTATTTGGCTTTGATCAGATGATCCGCGCAGGCGATGAAGTCGGTAAAGGTGGTGCGTTTCTGCATCATGCGACCCGCCTCGCGCCACAGTTCGCCAAGCTCTCCGCCGCCGCGAATATGGGCGACCACGTAAATGACGCCCCGATCCAGAGCTGGAAGACGGGAAAAATTGAAGGAAACAGGATGTGGGTAGCCGTAGGAACCGTATCCGATCAGCATCAGCGGCGCCGTGCCATCCAGCTTCACCCCGCGTTTGTAAACGACGGAGCAGGGGATTCGCACGCCGTCCGATGCAGTCGCAAAGATGCGTTCTGAAGTGTATTTCCCGCTGTCGTAGCCGGGGACTTCGAGAGCCTTCAATAGCGTTCGCTCACGCGTGTTCATGTCATATTCGAACACGGAGTCGGGCGTCACAAACGATTCGTATTGAAAGCGGAGCTTGGCGGTTTGGTGGTTTGGATTCTGGTCCAGGGCCAGTGAGTAAGCGGGTTCGGGCAAGCTGACGATGTGACTCTGAAGTTTGGCATCGAAGATCCTCAAGCGCTCCAGGCCTCCTTCCCGTTCGGCGAGCACAAGGTGCTCAGCGAAGACTTCATGGTCATCGATTTTGACATCCGGGTTGTGAGGCACCAATTCCTCCCAATGATCCTTGTCGGCGCGATCCACTGGGGCTGTGACGATTCGGTAGTTTTTCGCTTTATCGTTGGTGCGGATGACGAAACGGCCCTTGCGATGCTCCGGGAAATACTTGTGCTCGGCGCTGCGCGGTTGAAGAACAGTGAGCGCCGCCGGTCGGTTCTGGAGAGGGAGGAAACGTGCTTCTGTGCTCAATTTGCTCTCGGAGACGACGAAGATGTATTCGCGGTCTTTCGAGCGGGTAAGCCAAACGTCGAAGAGTTCATCAGGCTCGGAGAAAAGCTTTTCCGGCTTCTGCCCGAGAGTTAGCCGATAAGCCTCATCGTTGCGTTTGGTGACCGCGTGCTCCGTTGTGAAATAAACGGTCTTGTTATCAGGAGCCCACGCAAAGGACTGCACACGCTCCGCCGTGTCCGGCAGGATTTTTCCTGTTCGCAGATCTTTGAAGCGCAAGGTGTATTGGCGGTACCCCGTCGTGTCCGTGCTGTAGGCGAGGATGTTGTTGTCGTCGCTGGGTGCGAAGATCCCGACGCTGAAGAACTCGTGCCCTTTGGCTAACTCATTTTCATTGAGAACAATCTCCTCGGGGGCGCTAAGAGATCCCTTCTTTCGGCAATGAATACGGTAGTTCTTACCTTTCTCGGTGCGATGATAGTAAAAGAACTCACCGAGCTTCAGGGGAGCTGAGCTGTCGTCTTCTTTAAGGTAGCCGAGCATCTCCTTGTAGAGCTTCTCCTGCAGGGGGGCGGTGGGGCGCAAAAAGGCATCGGCGTAGGTGTTCTCCGCTTCCAGATAGGAGATGACATTCTGGTTGGTCTTATCGCGGAGCCAAAAGTAATCATCCACGCGGCGGTCGCCGTGGGTGACGATTTCCTTGGGTTCGCGTTTGGCAATAGGCGGTTTCTCAGATTGGGCGAGCACGCCGCAGATGAAACCCAGCTTGAGCGCGACAATCAATAGCAGGGGGATGCGCATGGCCGTTTTTGGGGTGAAGTGGGGAAAATTGGAAGACGAAAGCGGCTGCCGCCCGTGAGACGGCAGCCGACATTGCGGCTTGCGCAGCAAGCCTGATCTTCCTCTAACCTAGCCTTTGAATAGGAGCGCTGCGCCACCCCTGGCGCAGCGCATAACCCTGCAGAACGCGTCAAAACAGCAAAATTCGACGCATTCACCCTATATACGAGAGGTGAGGGCCTAATCTTTCACTTGGATCGAAGTTTTTTATTTTTTTCCAGCTGGGAGATTGCCCAGAACGGCGAGTGCCCCTTAAATCCGCGCGGAATGGGTTTGGTCTATAAATCTCTGCTTCGACCGGCGCTCTTTGCCCAGGATTCGGAAGCCATTCATCATCGAGCCCTTCGTGCGCTGCACTGGGCGAGCATGGTCCCTGTCTGCCGAACGATTGCGGGAACCCTGTACAGCTCACCAAACCTGCCGGTTCCTTTGTGGGATTTGGACTTTCCGAATCCCGTTGGGTTGGCTGCCGGCATGGACAAGCAGTGTGAAGCGCTGCCGATGTGGGAAAGGCTGGGGTTTGGTTTCGTTGAAGTGGGAGGCATCACTGCCCTTGAGCAACCGGGGAATGAGAAGCCGCGAATGTTTCGCGCGGTCGCTGAAGAAGCCCTGGTTAACCGGATGGGCTTCAACAACCCTGGATGTGAGCGGGCAGCGCAAGCATTGTCCGCCTGGCAGGCGATTCGGCTCTGGCCGAAGCACCCCGTTGGTGTGAACCTGGGCAAATCGAAGGTCACTCCCTTGGAAAAAGCCGCTGAGGATTACAGCCGAAGCGTGAAGGCCCTTTGGCCCTTCGTAGATTTTTTTGTGGTGAACGTCAGTTCGCCGAACACGCCTAATCTCCGCCAACTTCAGGACAAGGGAGCCCTTGATGAGATCCTGGCTGCCACCCAGGAGGTAAATAGAGCAGCAGCGGCTGACTTCGGGCGGGCGGCGAAACCGATTCTTGTTAAAGTCGCGCCGGATCTCACGTTTAGCGCACTGGACGATATTCTTAGCCTGATGGTTTCACGAAGCATTGCAGGGCTGGTCGCGACGAACACGACGATTGCCCGCCCGGAAACGTTTGACCCAGTCGCGCAAAAGGTTTTTGGGGAGACTGGTGGCCTCTCGGGCAAGCCGCTACGGAGCAGAAGTTTGGAAGTGGTGCGGCATCTGTATCGCCAAACAGGGGGCAAACTGCCTTTGATCGGCGTCGGCGGGATCTTCAATGGGGAGGATGCGTGGAACATGCTGGCAGCCGGGGCTTCGCTGATCCAGGTTTACACCGGGTTTGTTTACGAAGGCCCTGGACTCGCCCGGTCCATTAACAAACGGTTGTTGGGGAAAATGGAGGAGCGGGGGTTCACTTCGGTTCAAGAAGTGGTTGGGTTGGATCACCGGAAGTGAATAGGCACCTTATCCCGCGGGCATCCAAAACCTCAGCCCTCTAATAAGATGCTCGAACCTTGAGTTGCGCGAGCGGCGGTTTAGAGTGGTGCGGGAGAGGTTATGAGGCGAAGGGGTTTAACGATTGTGCCGCTAATCTTGGCGGCTTTATTTGGGCTGTTTCAATACTTCGGCGCGAACAAGGTCACAAACCCTGAAACGGGCAAGACGGTTCGGGTGGCGCTCACCTCGGACCAGGAGGAAGCGCTCGGGCTGCAGAGTTACCAGGAGATTCTTTCCCAAAGCGAAACCCTTCAGAGCGGGCCTGAGGTGGATCTTGTGGTCGGCGTGGCAAAGAAGCTCGCCGCCGCTACAGGCGACGCGGGGGGATCATTCAACTGGCAAGTTAGTGTTATTCGGAGCGACCAGGCGAATGCGTTCTGCCTGCCCGGCGGAAAGATCGCCGTTTACACTGGGATACTTCCCTACACGCAAAACGAAGCCGGCCTGGCCGCAGTGATGGGCCACGAAATGGCGCATGCGATTGCCCGCCATGCTTCACAGCGCATCCTTCGAAGCAGCTTAACCCAGACGATGATGATGGGCGCCGCGCTTTCAACGGGGAATATGGATCCGCGTGATCGGCAGATGTTGATGGGGCTCCTTGGCGCTGGCGCTCAATTTGGGATCATTCTGCCATTCAGTCGGGATCATGAGACTGAAGCAGACCAGATGGGGCTTATTTATATGGCGCGGGCGGGCTACGATCCACGTGAAGCCATTGCGTTTTGGCAGCGGATGAGCCAATCCGGCGGCAACCAGCCCCCGGAATTTGCATCGACCCATCCCTCGCATGGAACGCGGGTCAGGAACCTGGAAGCCTTCATACCCAGGGCGATGCAGGAGTTTGGCAAAGGCGCGCCGAGCGTCGCGAGCGCCGGGAACTAGAGTTCACCGCAGGTCATCTCCCCTCAACTTCGCGTTGCTGCCGGAGCGTGGCGGCATTATCGTGGCAGCGATGCTCCGGTCCCTGCTTTGCATATTGGCATTTTCTGCTCCTGTCCTGATACACGGTGCGGACACGAGTGCGTCTGACACCAAGATTCCTTTCGAACGTGTAGAAGCCATTTTCAACTCTCGTTGCGTCGATTGCCACGGGCCGGAGAAGCAAAAAGGAGGCTTTCGCCTGGACCTTAAAGAAGCAGCTCTAGAGGGGGGCGATTCAGGAAAAGCGATTGTTCCGGGGAAGAGCGGCCAGAGCAAAATTGTTGATCTCATAACGGGGAAAGACCCGGAAGAAATCATGCCCCCGAAGGGCGAGCGCCTCAGCGCAGAGGAGGTCGCTGCCATCAAAAGGTGGATTGATCAAGGGGCGCACTGGCCGGAGGGTAAAAGCGCAGCCGTTACCAAGAAAAGTACCCACTGGGCTTTCCAACCGATCGTTAGGACACAACCCCCAAGGGTGAAGGACGCCGCCTGGGCGAAAAATCCTATCGATAATTTCGTTTTGGCCGGGCTGGAGGCCAAAGGCGTGAAGCCCTCCCCGCGCGCTAATCCAGAAATGTTAGTGCGCCGGCTGCATCTGGATTTGCTCGGACTGCCGCCTGGGCCGGGAGTGGTCGAGGCATTTAAGAAAGACAGCTCGCCGGGCGCGTTTGCGACACTGGTGGAGCAGACCCTTGAATCGCCGCATTTCGGCGAGCAATGGGGGCGGCATTGGCTCGATCTGGCCCGCTACGCGGACACGGATGGTTACGAAAAGGATTTCTACCGCCCACACGCCTGGCGTTGGCGGGATTGGGTGATTCAATCGATCAACCAGGATCAGCCATTCGACCAATTCACGATCGATCAAATCGCGGGCGACCTGCTTCCGAACGCGAGTCTGGATCAGAAGATCGCGACGGGGTTTCACCGCAACTCCTTGCTTAACCGTGAAGGTGGCGTTGATGTGGAGGAGGATCGCACGAAGATTGTTGTGGATCGCGTCAGCACGGTGGGGACGACATGGCTGGGGCTTACGGTCGGATGCGCCGAATGCCACACGCATAAATATGATCCAATTACCCAGAAGGAATTCTATCAGCTCTACGCTTTCTTTAATTCGGTCGAGGAGCGGAACATTCGAGCGCCCCTTCCGGAAGAGCGCGGATCGGTGCAGCGGATGGAGTCGGAGCTAACCACCGCGAAGCGCGCTTACGTGCAGCAGAGCCATCCAGAGTTGGAGCGATGGGCGGCAAAAGTGGCCAAGCTCCCGGAAATCTGGTTCACCCCTGGGCAAGAGAGTTATGAACTCCCGACCTTTGGCGCTAACAACGGGGCGAACTTGTACCATCAGGAAGACGGTTCCTTTCTGGTGACGGGAATGGTCGATGCGCGCTGCCATTACGTGATGATGCTGAACACGGAGACAAACGGGATCACGGGCATTCGGGTGGAAGTGATGACCGACGAAATGCTGCCAAACCTTGGGCCTGGCTGGGCTTCCGGAGGTGAGTTTCTGCTCTCCGAACTCGTGGTGGAGTCCGCCTCGTTGAAAGCAGTGAACCAGCTCACCAACCATCCTATTGCTTCGGTTGTGGCCGATTATTCGCAGCCTGGTTATGGCATCGAGCGAACAATTGATGGAAATCACGATCAGGGTGGGTGGTCGATTCACCGCGCGAACCTTCCTATTAACGGAGTGGATCGATGCGCTGTTTACACCCTGAAAGACAAGCTGGGCTACGACGATGGAATGCGCCTGAAGGTGAACCTGGTGCAGCATCATGGGCGCAGCCACACACTCGGGCGGTTGCGGGTCAGCTACACGACCGCTGCTCCCGAGCAGTTGGACAGCCAGGCGGTGCCTGAGCGTGTTAAAGAAATCGCGCGGAAGGATGTCGCCGCACGGACTTTGGATGAGCAGGTGACGCTCAAGCGATACTATCAAGCGACCTTCGAGCCGGAAGCTGCGGAGTTCCTGGCCATAACGAAAGCCATGGCGGACGCGCCCGGTATTAAGGGGCAGGTCGAGGCTCAGATCCTGGCAGAACGGCAGAACTCCAGGCCAACACACGTCCATGTCCGCGGAAACTTCTTAGACCGGGGGCCTCGTGTCGAGCCGGGTGTGCTCGCAGCATTGCATCCGTTGAAGAGTTCCAGCGGCGCGAAAAATAGAAAAGACCTTGCAGAATGGCTCGTGGACCCGGCAAATCCTTTAACCTCACGCGTGGCGGTTAATCACATCTGGCGCCATCTGTTTGGCGAGGGGTTGGTTGCCACGGTAGGAGACTTCGGCACCCAAGGGGATAAGCCGTCACACCCTGAGTTGCTCGATTGGCTTGCGACGGAGTTCATGCGCCTGGGATGGAGTCGGAAAGAGTTGATCAAGCTCATCGTGAACTCAGCCACCTATCAGCAAGCCTCCGACACTCGGCCGGACCTGGCGGAGATCGACGCGAAGAACCGTTGGCTGGCGCGGCAGAATCGCTTCAGGCTGAACGCTGAAAACACCCGCGACCAATATCTCGCGGCCAGCGGTTTGCTTGAACCGAAAGTGGGCGGGCAAAGCGTCGCCACGGATAAGCCGCGTCGCGGGCTTTATGTTCAATTCAGGCGCTCACAACCGGAGTACATGTTCGCCAGCTTTGACGCGCCGAATTCAACGTTCGCCTGCCCCGCGCGTGAGCGATCCAACACCCCTCTCCAGGCTCTAACGCTGATGAACGATCCGCTGTTCCTGGAGTGCGCGAGGAAATTGGGGGCTGAGATCAGCAACCAGGCTGGGCCCGACAATGAGCGAGTTTCGCAACTTTTCCAGCGCACAGTGGCGCGAGCGCCTGCGCCCAGCGAGGTGACTGCCGCCCTCGCGCTCCTTGAGAAAGCCAGGGCGTACTATCAAGCGAATGTTGGCGCAGCAGGCGAGTTGCTTGGGAAATCACGCGAGGGATCCGATCCGGCGCAAGCGGCGTGGACTGTTGTTGCGCGAGCCGCTCTCAATCTGGACGAGGTTATCATGCGGGAGTAAGAGCCTCCTAACGCGGCGCCGCTGCGAAATGCTTACTGCGCTTTGAACGTTCCTTCGTAGCGGCGCTCCCAATGTAAAATGTCCTGGATGTAGCGTCGCGTTCCTGGGTAATCCATCTGATCGAGGAACGCTTTGCTATTGGTTTCGCCGGGCCCGCGTTTCCAGCGGAGGACGTGCGTCCTTCCCGCATTGTAATCAGCCAACGCATAAGCCGTCGGATTGTCGGTGTTCCTGTACCGCTTCATCACCTTGGCCAGGTAATGGGTTCCAGCCATGATGTTAGTGGCGGGGTTAAAGCAGTGCAAATGATCAAAGGTGTCGATCCGCTCCGCGTCCGCCCATTCCTGGGCGGCAATTTCCTGGATTTGCATCAGCCCAATTTCGCCCGCCTTGCCAGTGGCTCGCGGGTTGAAGGAGCTTTCCCGGCGAACAACGGATTTCACCAGCGCAGGGTTGAGTCCGTATTTGCGGCTGGCAGCGAGGATCTCCTTGTCAAAACGGTGATCCTCCTGCTTTCGAACCCAGAAGAGCGCGATCAGTGCATTTGCTATAAGCAGCAGGGCGACAAGGATGATGATCCGCTTCACGGCTCTGGAATTCAAAGCGGAGGCGTGGCTCTTTGCAACGCTGTTGTTTTCGCCTAGCGTTTGGAACCCGCATGAAGGTCATCACAGACGAGCGTTGCGCAGAGTATTCGTCGCCCGGGCACCCGGAGCGGCCCCAACGGATCACCCGGACCCTGGCCAAACTCAAGGAGCAGAAGGAGGTCGCGATTGAGTGGGATAAGCCAGCGGCGGTCGATGAGCTGATCCTGACGCGAGCGCACGATCCCGCGCTGATTCGCTCAGTCAAAGCAGCAGCGGCCGACTTTGACGGCGACACCCCTGCCCATAAAAACATTTACGACCATGCATTGAGAGGCGTGGGCGGAGCGTTGCGCGCCCTTGCGATCGCCCGCAAGGGTGAGACAGCATTCAGCCTTCTGCGACCTCCGGGGCATCACGCCACCAAAAGTCGGGCGATGGGTTTCTGCTACTTGAGCAGCGTGGCCGTCGCGGCATTGGAAGCTTTGTCCGAGGGTGTCCGTCGAGTGGCGGTCTTCGATTTCGACGTCCATCATGGGAACGGCACTGAGGACATATTGTTGAACCATCCGCACGCGCAGTTTACTTCCGTCCACCAGCATCCCTGCTACCCGGGGACGGGCACGGGGCACATCGGCGACAATTGCCGCAACTACCCGCTCGCCCCGCA
>Ga0196963_10002094_pt1 | contig 12357 bp, 10 predicted proteins | sample S1_5metaG_FD_148600 | JGI IMG/M metagenome (GOLD analysis project Ga0196963, IMG submission 148600) | Soil microbial communities from Anza Borrego desert, Southern California, United States - S1_5 | ecosystem: Environmental > Terrestrial > Soil > Desert | place: USA: California | collected... | reverse complement strand
GTCCGGGCACGTTCGATTGGAAGACTTCTCCGGCGGTCTTTGGCATCCGCACAGTCGTATCTGTGGCCTGAGTCACCGTCCGCTGCACGCCTGCAAATGGCGTCAAGCTGTGCGCCGTGCGTCCGGTCCACTGCGCGGCGAACCGCTCGGGACTCTCAAGGGCCGCGAGGAAGTCGTACAGCCCAGACAGATACGACTGTTCCAACAATGAGCGGCCAGACCGTGCGGCGATCTGTGTCACGATGCCGACAATATCGGCGTCCTCCTTCGAGCCGGCGTGCCGCCACGATTCGTACGCATTCGCGAGGATATGCGCCTGGAAGCTCACCGGCTGCGCAAGCGAATACTCGTACCAGGTGTCACCAATCCGAACCGAATTGGGCCGCCAACCCGACTCCATCAGCGCCGCACGCTCAGCTCGATCACTTGGACCAGATCCACTCAACCGATTCGTCGCGGCGAGCCACGCCAACGGCGCCAACGCCAACGTTCCAACTGCCGCGAGTCCCCGCGCCTGCGCGCCTGCACGCCCGCCCTGCCGGCCGGCTTTCGTCAGAAAGCCAACAGGAGACGCCTGCACGCCCGCACGGGCAAGATTCGATGGCGTCTTCAGGAATGGCACAACAAAGAAGCCACCGGGGATCGACCGCACCGCCGCCTGTAATGCGCCTGTGATCGGCCCTGGAGTGTCCTGAAAGACTGCGCTCGTCGCGAACCGCTCTGCTGCCAACTGCACTGCGGCGTCTGCTCGCAGATCAGCGGCGCGCGCAATGAGACGTTCGCCCTGCAAGCCCTCACGTTTCGCCTGCGCAAAGGCCGACGCATACAACTCCGCATTTCGAGCCGTCGAACGGAATAGCGCATCGGAAGCGTCAAGCATCCGCCCAGGCCAGTTGAAAGGATTGGCGCCGCCGCCGCCGAACTCGACGCGAGGCACATCCAACTGACCACGCTCGACGGCCGCACCGACTGAACGCCGCAGCGCATCTGGGCTCACCCCGTGACGCAACGTGAACGCAAACGCCTTGAAACCTTGCTCGAGACCAGCGACCGCCCCTACGGCAGCTGGCTCCAGCTCGCCGAGAAACACTTCCCGCTGCCCACCACGCACGGCTACGCGCGCCGCGTCGAGACCAGCAGCCACGGGCGTAGAGGCGAAGCGCGTCAGCACACTGGCGGCGTTTCCAATCGCGTTCCGCTCATGTGTCTTGATGCCGCTCAGAATGTTCGCAAAATAGTAGCTTCTGAACTTATCTGTCAGCGACGGTCGATTCTGCGATTGCAGGAAGCGGTATTGCTCTAGTGGATCTTGGATGCCTGCCACCTTTGCCGCCAGTTCCGCGGCGTCCTCGCGCAGCCCGATCGCCGCCTTGCGATACAGATTGACGTCGCCAGTCTCGAGCAGCGCGGAGAACGTGCGATACATCCACAGCGCGCGGCCCGTTTCCGACCGCGCACCCATCAGCGACTTGAGCACGACATCAGCATCGGCTTGCGCAGCATGGAAAGCGATCACATCGGCATCCGTCGCCTGCCCTGCTCGGACGCGTGCGCCGAGTTCACGCACCCGATCCATGGTGCTCTTAACGGCTCGTGTGTAGGCCGCTACCGCCTCCCCAGACAACGTCGTACCGCGTGGGAGTACTCGCTCCACGTCCACTCGGACGGCTTCTGCAAGTGTCCCCTGTGTCTCAACGTCCAACCGTCCGCGACGCTGCGCGTCGAAGCCGCCGTTCGCAGACAGACGCTCGGCGATTCCTTCTCGCAACAAGGGATTGGCACCGCCAAACTTCTCCAGTAGCGGCTCCATACCAGCCAAGGGATCGCGTCTGGGCGCACCTTGTACGCGCTGAGACGACAGCGGATTCAGCCCGGCACCGCCAGGACCAGAGCCACGCGGCACGACTCCGGTCACGATGAGCGGCCTTGTAGCGCGTTGCGCCGGCGGCGTCGAATCGACCGCAGACGCCGGCGAACGTCGGCGGAGGCCAGCCACAAGAGACGGGGCCGCCGCACCGGCCGCGCCATACAAGAGTGCGTTTTCTAGGCGTTCCTCCGGCGTATCGCCGGTTGCTGCACCGACCAATCCGCCACCGAGCACACCGCCAGCGCGCGCCACCAGACCAGCAGCGCCGAATCCCTCTTCGCCGGGCTCCCGGCCCACACGCGGAAACGCCGAAGAGTCGACGTCCTCGAAGAGAGCGGCGAACTTGTCGAAGTCGTCGCCTGCAGGAGCAGCACGGGATGCAATCGCGCGAAGCGCCGCCGCCTGTGGCGCATGGTAGCCAGGCGTGCCACCCTTCACGTTTTCGATCCAGTCGAGCACGCCAATGTGCAGCTTATTCGTCGGCGCCTTGTCCTCGAGCAAGTCATTCATCGCCCGCACGATCGCATCGTTGCCTGCTCGCGTACCGGTAGACGTCCGAATGTCATCACCTATCGGCGTTCCGGCGTGACCGTGCGCGTAAATGACGTCGTTCTGCGTGCCGCCCTGCAGCCGAACTTGTCGCCCACGCTGCGACGTAAACTCCGAGAAGTCCTCAATTGCGGCCTGCAACAGGCGTCTGCCCTCATCGTCCAGAAATGGAACGGGCGGCGCATTGACATCACCGGAGTACTGCGACACACGGATCGCTTCATGCGGCATTCTCGCCGGCCGAAGCTCGCGCGAAATCGGCGCAGCTGGCACACCTCGCACGGAGGACTCCGATTCGGGCCGCGACGCAGTCGTCGCTCCGGCTAACCGATCGGCCTGATCCACAGGTGCGATGTTCCCTTCCCCGTCCACCACGAATCGAGGCCCCGCAGGGAGGAGACCACGCACAGGGCGCTCAACACTGCGCGCATCCGGATCGCCCACAAAGACCGGCTGACCAGAGTCGTCGTAATACACGGCAGCAGGGACACCGCGTACCCCAGACGGATCAGGACGTGGAGCCTCGACATCACCTGCCAGCGGGATCGCTTGACGCGCCTCAGGCAAGACGCCGCGAACCCTCCGCTGAGCGGAAACGGCATTCACATCGCTAGAGTAGACAGGCTGCCCGCTTCCATCGTAGTACGCGACCGCCGCAGGAACACTGCCGCCAGGCTCGACGGGATGTGAGGCAACGGGCTCAACGTCGATTACGTCGCCGACACTCCCCACCCGTCCATCGGCGGCACCGACGAAGCGAGGGCCAGAGGGCAGAAGGCCGGCAGGCTCGTGGCGTGGCGCTGGCGGCAGATCTCGCCTCCCTAGACGCCGGAGAGCACGGCCCTCAAGCGCCCCTGCGCCGCCACCAGTGAGCGCACCGAGAATGGAGCCGCTCGCCACATTGCCGAGAGAAGGCAACTCTCCAGTCTCGGCCATCTCCGTCGCGCCGGATGACACGGCTCCCATCCCCGCGCCTTGAAGCGCACGACGAGCCGCAATCTGTCCGATCGTGGCACCAGCAACCTTCCCCATCGGAATAGCACCGAGCCCGGTCTGCACAGCGAGCTGCGTGGGGTTGATTTCGTCGCGTTGCCCGGTCAGTTGCTCATAGTATTCGGCCGCGTATTCGCCGACGCCCGCACCCATCATGCCGCCGCCGACAGTGCCAGCCGGGCCGAGCGCCGACCCCATCACACTGCCGGCAATCGTTCCCCCCATGCGCATCGCTGCAGGAACGGCGCGATTCAGCAACGAGGCACCAGGCCGCACGGATGACCGTCGATCGATCTCTTGAAACACGAGCTCATCGAACTGCTCGCGCGACAGACCCGGAGGAGCTGTCTCGATCATCTCGCCAGCAACCTGATCGTAGAGCGCGCGAAACTGAGCGCGATCCGGAGCGCCGGCCGCCGCAGAACTGTCCATGCCGATCAGATCGTTCGGGTGGGGCTGTGGCGCGTGCGTGGTGTTAGGCATCAGAACGTCTCAGTCAACAAACGGAGCGAACATGAATTACGGCACGCGGCGACGGCTAGTAGGATGCCGGGCGCGACGTCTGACGCCGAGGCACGGCGCCGAGCACCGACGCACCAATTCCGATCCCGCCCAAGATGCGCTCAGCAGGGCCCTGCGTCGGGAGTTCCACTGTGGGCGGTGGCTGATATGTCGCCGGCGCGACCTCGGGACGCTCAAGTAGTTGGATTAGCATGTCTCGCCTGTCCTGCGACAACATCGACGGTCGCAGACCGCCAGTGATCGTGGGCATCCGTGCGGCAATCGCCGGATTGCCAGGCGTGATCACGGCGTCCTGCGCACCTGCCAACATCGCCGCCTTCAGTGCGTTCCGCTGACGCCGTTCACGCTCCGTAGCGGTAAACTCGGCGCCTCGCTGCTCAGCGGCGTATCGATCACCTGCAAGCGCCTGCTGAAGCTGCTGCATGCGAAGGAGCCGATCGGCTTCGTCCATCCGCTGATCAGCGCTGCCGCGCGCCGCACCGCTGAGTACGCCACCTACGCGGCCGATTGTGTCGAGCACGTCATTGCCGCGCGTAAACACGCGACCAAGCGTACTCAAGAAGCCGGTACCTTGACTCACACCTGCCCCCTGTGAAGCGCCGACTGCGCCTGGACTCCAAGCACTTGCCGGATTCGCGACCGTTGAAACCGCCCACTCAGGCGCAGACGCGCCGAGCGCTCCCAATAGACTTCCACCACCGGCCGCGGCGCCGATTCCAGCACTGGCGGCACCAGACGTAATCGCGGCAGGGCCGCCCATGAGCGTAGCCACCGGCAACGACGATGAGGCCAACGTGCCCCCAGCGGTGCCAGCTGCCGTTCCGGCCGCGGCGCCGCCACCACCGGCTCCAGCTCCGCCGAACGCACCAGCCAGTGCTCCACCTGTCACTGCGGCACCGGCCGCTGCAGCCCCGATGATTGCGGCGCGTTGCCACCCTGAGAGGCCGCCCCACCCGCGGTGAGGTTCCAGCTGGCCGTCGTTCGGGTTTACGAAGTAGTTCGCCTCGCGAGGGATGTACCCCTTGCGCCGGGCGATCTCAGTAACCTGATCGCGAATGCGATGCTGAAACTCACGCGCACTTCCGCCGCGATCACGCGTGGCGGCTAACTGTTGACGATTCTGCTGAAGAATCGCCTGGATCTCTGGATCCGCCTGAACACGCGCGTTCAGTTGATCAACCGCCGACTGAAGTGCGCCGTCTACCGCACGAGGCATTAGTCCAAATCTCCCGAGCCATCGAGACGCCAACGAGTCAATATCGACCCATCAGGCTCGACGCTCTGCTCCCACGAAAACCTGTAGCCGTACGACCACGCCGCCGCACACGCGATGACTCTTCCCAGTCGAATGACTCGATTGGCGAGAGCCATTAACGCGTAACCTGACAGACGCCGCGGCACGTCGATCACTGCCCACTCATCCTGCGTTGACGCGCTAAGTAGCGCTCGTATGGGTCACCGGAAGCAGTCCCACTAGGTGTTGGCGTCGCTACTCGGCCATTTCGCGCAACCACGAAGTCACCGATCAGGCGCGGCGCCGCGACATCGCGCATCGGCGCGCCGGTCCTCCCCGGCTCCGGCATGATCTGTCGCAACTGACCGATGACACGGCGCTGCGAGCCATCTGCTGTAACTGACCCCAACTCAGACACATACCGCTGTTCGAGCTCCGCCGCGATCTCCTCGATCGACGGCGTACCAGGAGGCACCATTCCGAACGTATCTTTTTGAGCCTCGTAGACGTCGGTGGCGTCTTGGATCGCGAAGCGTCGCGCCTGTAAGCGATCCTTCGGAAACACCTGATTCGCACGCCGCCGCTCGGCCGCTTCGGCAATCCCCTGCTGAATGCCAGCCCGCTTCCTGAAGTCAGCGAGATCAGCTGCACGCTCACGCGCCGCTCGCGCCTCGCGCTGATCCTCTGTGATGAAACTCTCTGGATTGGGAACGCTTACACCAGCCCGACGAGCTGACACCCACCGCCGCATTTCTGGCGACAATGTCGTGTCCTCAGACATGCGGCGCAGTTCCGCATGCTGGCCTGCTTCACGTTGCTGCGCGAGCGTCGGATGCAGCGTCGAATACGCGGCCCCACCTGGATCTGACGACTCGATCCCACCCACGCCAGGAATACTCGCGGAGGGCAAGGTCAGCTTATCTTCGACGCGTGCCCCATACGGAGTGCCGCGCAACTGTGCCGCGATATCCGGCGTGACAGTAACGCCTGGGCCCACGGCGTCCAATTGCTCTAACGTCAATGCGGCATTCGCAAGCCGCTGCTGTTCCTGAACCATGCGCAACTGCGCATCGGCGCGTGCATCACGGTTTCGTTCCAGAGCCATCTGCTGTTCCTGCTGGCGCTGCGCGAACGCGCGAACCAACTGATCCTGCAGCGATTCTGATGCGCCTCGAGCCGCCCCCGCCCATCCAAACGCCATGATGCTTCTCCGCTCCCCTGCTTCGTACGCCGTTGCCGTTCCTACCTACACGCAGGCGACGTGAGGCGCCCGCGTGCGACTTTCACGCACTAGTCAAAGAACTCCGTCACTTGATACGCAATGATGGACGTGTCCGTAGTTCCGGTGCGCGTGGCGCTCAACTGCGTTGTGCTCAGGTCATGTAGGTACGGCTCAGTCGCGGTCGTGTTTTTCGTGAACCCGAGAGAATCAACGACTGCCTTCCCGGTACTAGTCAACGTCGTAGCGAGAGTGACCGTCGCGGTCGAATTACCCGCAGTGATAGTGATCGTTCCGCGCTGCACACTCCGGATCACGGCATGCCTCAAAGGTTGCGACCGCCACACATGACTAGACGGGTCGTACTGAAGATCAATATAGCGGCCAGATCGCAACTCGAAGTCTGCATCTCCAGCCATCGACAAACGATAGTTGGCCGAACTCCCGCTGTGGTTGTGCGCCAGCGTGCCGGCGAATCCGCTCGCATTGAGCAGGCGGATCACTTGATAGCGGGTGTCCTCCGCAACTGGAACGATCCCTGTCAGCGTCCACGCGCCGGATGCCGAGACGCGAATGATGGAGGCGTCGATCGTTCGACCATCAGGATGTCGGAGGTCATGAGTCGTACCAGAGAGCGTCACCTGATACGGCTCGTCCCCGAGATCGAAGGGGCCATTAATCGAGAGCCCACCGTTGAGCATCGCCGTGGCGTCCGTCTCGAGCGCATCCACCGGCAAGAGATCGCCCTGATAGCCGAGGCGTTGGTTGACCCGCGTCTCCAGCGTCGCAACCAGGTTCTCCAACTCCGCGATTCGGTTGCGCAGAATGGGGATCTCCCACGTCGGGTCTGCCGTGACCTGGTGCTGCTCGAGCTGCCCGGTCATGCGACCTCGCGGTCTTCGTAAGGGATCACCAGCGCATCCCAGATCCACTGACCAGAGGCCGTCGCTGACGCATCCCCGATGCGCGCTCGCACCGCGCCGACGCCATCGGCAATCGCGCTGTCCTCGAGCTTGCGTCGCGCTCGCGTCTCTGACGCCGCTGCTGCCATCGAGACGTCAGCCGTGCGCGCTTGTAACCCGTAATCGCCTGTGAGCGTCACACGGAGCGTGTGACTGCCGACCGTCCCGATGATGTAGGCGGTGTCGGTCGCGCAGTTCCGATCCGGCCCACCGAGATACTGATCGGGGTAATCAACGTAAGCTTGGAAGGCCGTCCCCGCGTCGTCGCTCGCGGTGGTATCCAGTTTCCAGAGCCGTCCGTTGCCGCCGTGCTGCCCGATGTAGGGCTTGAGATCGCGGGACATCGTCGCGCCGATCGTGTTCGAGAACATCACCGAGCACCGCGCGCTCGCGCTCGCGCCCGTATGCTTCGACCACCCGTCGCGGACGCCACGCGCGCCGTCTACGTCGCCGCCAAACACGATTCCCATAATCCCCTCTCGACAAGCCCCACTTCAGGAACAGGGGAAACGACGAAAGGGCCGCCCTCACCCGCAGATCGCCTGCGACGTGAAGAACGGCCCCTTGTCGTTCCCCTGCCCCTTGTGTTGTCTCGCGCGCTGGGGTCAACGCGTGTTGCGCGGGGGATCAACCCGCGCTAGCGAGACAAGTTCGCCGTTGCTAACTCAAGAGATTCATCAACGCGAAATAACCTCCGCCATCAACATGCCGCGCGGATCCACGTTTGTCCCCTGCAATCGGCTGCCGCGCCGGCGGAAAATGAACGAGCCGCCTCAGTTGCACACTCGCGGTGGTACCACCACGTTGTCATCGTCTGCCATGAGCGCAATCGCTGATGCCGTCAGTTTCAGAGAGAGAGCACTGAAACGCATGCCGCTCCACCCCATGACGGCAATGCAACAGAGCCTCGGAGCATGGCGCCACCCACGGCGCCACGACGCGCGTAAGAGGCGCCACAGGCTCACGCGCTGACTCACATCCGTTACACCTGCCACGGCGCTCTCGCAGCGTCGGCATTCAACGCGGCCACCAGCGCCGCATACCGGTACGCCATGTCGTCGTAGAACTGACCCTGACCTAACTGCGCTTGCAGCGCGGCCAGTTGCTGCTGGATGTTCTGGGCCGCGCCCGTATCACCCAACTGCATCGCGAGCGACAGGAGGCGCGTCAGTTGCTCGGCGCGACGTGCGTGCTCGCGGTTCAGGACGTCGCCCGTGAGCATCGCGTCAGCCTCCGCGCTCCGCTCCTGAATCCGTCGCGCGTCTGTCGTAAACGCCTTCCCGCCGACACCACCTGATCCGTCGTAGGCCCGCAATTCCGCAGCGTCCTGCCGCTGCCTCTCCGCGCCACGCTGCAACCGGAGGCGTTGTCCCGCGATGACTTCGCGAATCCCCGGCGCGTCGGCACTCACCGGCTGCTGCAACTCGCCAAGTTGGGACATCAGGATCTGGCGCATCTGTGCGCGCTCCGCATCCCGCGCCGCCTGCTGCTGTTGCAGGTATTGCATGAACTGGGAGAGGGCCGCGTCACCGGCACCAGCCTGCGACCCGCTCGTATACTGCGAGCCGCTCCCGCCGCCGGGTGTGTTGCCGGCACGACGTTGGAGAGTGCCCACGAGATCCGAGATCGCACGGTCCAGCGTGTAGCCGGAATAGCCCGTTGCGCGGTTGATCACTTCATCAACAGCGCTGTTGACCTCGCCCATCTGACCAGGCAAGTACTGCTGGTAGGCTTCCTGTACGCGGCGCAGAGCTTCATCGCGCGAGATCCATGTGCCGCCCTGCGACGTCGGCTGCGTCCGAGAGCCACCCGTGAGGCCGCCGTTGTTGCCTTCGGAATTCGGATGGTTCTGCGTCCCGCTGTACGGGTCATGCGGCGGCTGGCTCCCGCTGCCATCGTTGCGCTGAGTGCCGCTGCCCTGCGACTGGTTCTGCTCCTGTCGCGTGCCAGTGCCGCCAAGTTGATCGTAGAGAATGCGCCGCCGCTCTTCGTGCTCGTAGTCAGTCAGATCCGTATCATCAACGGCCATTTTGCTGCCCCGTACACATCACCATCACGGACCGCCTCACGCGAACGCCACCATCGGCGTCGCTAAGGCTCGAGCGTCGCGCGACGACAACCACGCATACCCGGTCCACACATCACCCGCTTGCAGGCGCATCGCCTCACGAACGCCGCGTCCGACATTGGTTAGTGACACATCAACGCCAGACATCCGAGACGCCTCGCGAGTAGTAACGATGCGACCCAACGCGCCCTGCACGACGAGCACACGCGAGCTCCCTGCCAGCAGCGCCGCGCGCAGGCCCTCCCGAAGGTGGGCAACGACCGACCACGCCTGCCATCGTGCAAGTAAGTCGTCAGCCTGCATCCTCGCGATCAACCGTAGCAGTAGAACATCACCGAGGTCGTAGACCCGTGGCCCACGACCACCTGGAAGCGTTCGCGGACGGACGCACCCACGTGCTTCCAAATCCCGCAACTGCTTGTAGGTCAGCGGAGAGCCAGGCTCCAACTCCGCGATCACCGCGAGTGCCTGTTCCGATGTGAGCAGCAGTTCAGCCATCACGCCTCCGAATATCCCTACTGACGCATTAAAGCACAATTTGCCTCGAAAGGGAAATAGAAAAGGTGTATTCTTGTGCCATGCACGATGCTGCTACGAAATCCGCCGTTGATGCTCCGGGATTAGAGGAGGTCATCGACCAGATCGACCCTGACGACGCCGCCCTGATTCGGCTGTGGCACTGGATGTCCGAACACTGCGTAGTAGACTCTCGACGCGAGGAGTTCTGGCGACTGGCGCACACGATGGAGGCGACGAATCGGCGCCGGCGACAGGAAGCCTACGCGCAAGGCGTGGCGGATACCGCACCGACGCGACGTCGCGCCGCCGATGTAATGTCAGAGACTGTCGCCGGCTACACAGCGGGATTTCAGGAGGGACGACGCGAGGCAATCCTCGCCGTTCTTGGGAACATCGGCGCGCCGGCGGTCAGATTTGACGATTCCTGCACACCGGACCCGTCCTAACGACGTTCGTCACTTGCACGGAGAGGCGGCCTGCCGTAGTCTGGATAACCCATGCGGCTCGCCCGCCTACTCGTCGGCGTTGCGTTCGCCGCCGGAATTGCGGCCCTAGCCTGTTCCCAAGATCCACAGCCGCTCGAGCAGACCTTACACGGCACCTGGTATCTCAGACGCCCGCCAGTCTACGAAAGCCGCGATCAGCTCCGAGTCGCCATCGCAAACGGTGTGATTGCGCACCCCGGCACGGGTCAGGCGTGGGGCAGCTACACCGTTCTTGACTCGGACACGATCCGCCTGCGCCTGACTACGGCCCGCACCGTGATTGATCAAGTTCTCACCGTACGTGTCTACCCTGATGGCAGCATGTCGTGGTCGGTCCCAGACCCGGATCAGGATCCGGCTTACATCCTCACCCGCGGAAACGATGCCGAATACCTCCACGACCGATGAGCGATCCCTGCCTACGTCGTACGGCGACATAGACGGATGACAGAAGGAGCTTGCCGATGGCCAATCGTACGCCGCTCATTCGCCACCCGCGCGTGATCGCTGATCGAGACCTCCAATTGACACTCGAAGCCGTTACCTCACTCGACACATTCGAGGACTTATCGCGCGAACAGATCGCGGTGCATATCGCGCGCATCATCAGCGCCTATCAGTCCGCACTCCGAGACCTTGATCGCGTAACAACGGTGCTACATGCGACGAAGAGCGCGATGCGACTCGATCCGCAGACCGCCGCACACGCTGAGGCGATCGAGCAACTAATGGCTAGCCAGGACCGCTAGTTCACAATCCAACGGCGTTCTTCATCGATACGGGACTATCCTGATCTCGAACTGAGTCAGCCAGTCGATGAAGTGCAAGGCATTGACGACCACGACGCTGCGCTGAGCCGCGGCCTCCAACTCTCCGATGTCGTGCCGCTGGTCACCGTGGGCGATCGTCGGCGCATCGAAGCTCTTTCGATACCGCACGTACGGAACCACCTCGAATTCGGCGCCATCAGCGGGCAGGTGTCCCGTATCCAGCGGGACGACTTCCGGATCGAAGCGACACACGCGCAGTTGAGCCGTGGTGACAATCACCGGGAGATACCCCGATACGACAGGCACTGGCGCGTTGTAACCACGCACCTGCCGCAACGAATCCAACCCCCACGACTGAGCGGCCACGGCCTCCGCGCTGCGAACCAACTCCGCGGCGAGACGATCCAGCATCGGACGTTCCCCCTTCGCATGGCCAAGGAGAGCGCAGTGCGCAGACTCCCATGAGACCGGCCACTGATGCATGTTCGTCAAACCACACACACCCACCGTCCCATCCTTGGTGTCATGGTTACGTAAATATAGAGCACGAAACGACGCACTCGGTTCCGCGCGGCGCCGCCGCTTCGGATCCGGTACGAGGAACACCCAGTTCGCACTCTGTGGGCGCTTGCACTCAACCACGAGCCGAACCCAACTACGCGAGAGCACGAAATCGATGAACCGCGGTGTCGCACCGTCCTGCCAGCCGTGTTCGGTCGTCGTAACATCCCACTGATGCTTGTGTGCGGACGCACGAACCAACTCCGTCAGTGACAGCTGAAACGCGAACCCCGACGCATTCACGATGCTCAACGGATCATTTGACATAGGTTCAACCGTCACAGACGGAACCTGCGCCCCAGAGCGCGCCCAATGCGCCATCTTGTCAAGCCTCGGCGCACCGAGGTCACGTCAAAGGCCACTCCGCACGATCCACAGGTCTCTGGTTTATGCCGCCACATACACCAACAGCGAACCACAACCTAAACGGCCCATGACCACCGTCGAAGATGGAACCATGGGTCCCCCGACGTTTGCCCGCCCCGAATTTGAATTTTTAACCCATATCGCTTCCCCGGACGAAGCCCTACGCACGCGCTCCGGGTAGGGTCCCCGTCGCACATGCCGCGCCGAGCAACCCCACCCACCCGCGCCGGCGGCACCCCACA
>Ga0196963_10002093_pt1 | contig 12370 bp, 8 predicted proteins | sample S1_5metaG_FD_148600 | JGI IMG/M metagenome (GOLD analysis project Ga0196963, IMG submission 148600) | Soil microbial communities from Anza Borrego desert, Southern California, United States - S1_5 | ecosystem: Environmental > Terrestrial > Soil > Desert | place: USA: California | collected... | reverse complement strand
TCAACGGTGAGGCCGAGTTCGTGCCCGTGACGTTTCGCATCGCGAACCCACTTCGCCAGTTCGAGGAGTTGCGCGATCACCTGAGCAGTGGTGATTTGCTTGTTGGTGTAGCCGAGCATCGCTTTCTCCAGCGCCTCGCGGAATTTTTGCGCCTGCACCAGGTTGGAGCGCTCACTGATCTTAATCTGATCGTTGAGCAGTTTGCGCAGCGTTTCCAGCGCAAGGTTTTTTTGCTCTAGTGCGCTGACTCGCTGCAGGAAGTCGTCGCTGAAGATATCCAGCCGCGCGGCGTCCAGGCCGGCAGCCGTGAAAAGATCGATGACCTCGCCCGCTTCGACCGCGGTGCCGATGACTTGACGCACAGCCGCATCAATGTCGCTTCTTCCGTTCGCGCCGGTTTGCGGTCCGGAGTCTTCGGCCAGCCGTTTTCGGATCATCGCGGCCACGCGCTGGAAGAACGCCAGGTGCGGTGCTATCTCACGTGTTTCCTCGCGCGGCACAGCCAGCGCGAAGGCGGTAGCGAGGCGCTTGACCATGCCGCGGAAACGTTGCCAGCCGGTTTCGTCGCCCACTTTGTGCCGCACGTCCAGAACGTGGTCGATCGCGCCGAGATAGATTCGCAGCACATCCGATGGCTCCGCTTCCAACGCCGCGGTGTAATTAAAACCGTGGAAGAACCCGCGCAGTTGCTCGAACGCGGAGCGCATTGCGGGGATGGCTTCCTCCTGCAGTTCTTTGACTGGCTTGTCGGTCTCGCCCGTGGCGTTGGCGTAGGTCGCTAGCGCGTCGGCGAGAGGATCGGCCAGCCCAATCAGATCAACAATCAACCCGCCGGGTTTTTCGCCGTAAACACGGTTCACCCGCGCGATCGCCTGCATCAGGTTGTGCCCAGCAAGCGGCTTATCCAAATACATCGTGTGAGCCGCCGGCACGTCGAAACCCGTCAGCCACATGTCCACCACGATTGCCAGGCGGAAGTCGTCCGCTGGATCCTTGAACCGATCGGCCAGGGCTTTCCGGCCCGCCTTGCTCCGCGTATGCCGAGCGATGTGTTCGGGGTCGTCGGCCCCGCCGGTCATGATCACCTTCACCGCTCCCTCGGCATCATCGTCGCAGTGCCAATCGGGACGGAGCTTCCGGACTTCTTCATAAAGCCGCGCGGCAATGTCGCGGCTCATCGTCACGAGCATAGCCTTGCCTTCCATCGCCGCACGGCGGTGCTCCCAATGCTCGATGACAAATTTTGCAACGCGTTCCAGTCGCTCCGGCGCGCCGTAAAGCTCCTCCACCGGAATGCGGATGTTTTCAGGCGTTTCCAGGCCCTCCTCGTCACGCATGGCGTACTCGGCGATCTTCTTTTCCGCCTCCTCAACTCCCGCTTCGTTGATCGTTAGCTTCACGATTCGCGGCTCGTAAAAGATCGGCACCGTCGCGCCATCGGCCACCGATTGGCGGATGTCGTAGATGTCTGCGTATTCGCCAAAGACATGCCGCGTGATCTTGTCACCCGCCGTCAGGGGTGTGCCGGTGAAACCCACGAATGTGGCGTTCGGGAGCGCCTCGCGCATCCAACGCGCACCGCCGTCCACGAACCCGTATTGGCTGCGATGCGCCTCGTCCGCCATCACAACGACGTTCGCCCGCTCGCTGATCGTCCCATGCGCCTCGGTGAACTTGTGGATCGTCGTGAACACCACCCCGCCACTCGCCCGGTCGAGTAACTCCCGCAAATGCTCGCGGCTGTCGGCCTGCACCGGGTCCTGCCGCAAGAGGGCGCGGCCCATCTCGAACGTGGCGAAAAGCTGATCATCCAAGTCGTTGCGGTCGGTGACGATCACCACCGTCGGGTTCGCCATCTCCGCCGCCCGCACCAGCGTGCCGGCGAGCATCAGCATCGTCAGGCTCTTGCCACTCCCCTGCGTGTGCCAGACGACGCCCCCCTTGCCTGTGGTCTCGTCGTTGGCCCGCTGCGGCGTCTTGATCGCCGCGATGACCTGCGCCCGCGCCTTGCGCACCGCGCGGAATTGGTGATATCCCGCTACTTTCTTAACGATATTCCCGCGCTCATCCTCCTCGAAAGCCACGCATGACCGCAGGTAATCGAGCAGGGCAGCCGGGTTGAGCAGCTCGCGAATGAGAGCCTCCAACGTCGGTTCGCCCCCGGCGACGGGACGCCAGGGGGTGAACCGCTGTCGGCCACTGGTTAGGCTCCCGACGCGCGTGAGTAGCCCGTCACTTGCCACCAGCAGCAGGTTCGGCACAAACAAATCCGGGGCGACTGTTTTGTATCGCCCGAGCTGATCGATTGCGACATCTAGCGTAGCCGCCGTGTTGGCGGGGTCCTTCAGTTCGATCACCACCAGCGGCAGCCCGTTAACGTAGAGAATCAGGTCCGGCCGGATCGTCTTCTCGTTCGCCCCCGTTATAGTGATCTGCCGCACGACGAGAAAATCGTTGTTAGCAGGGCTCTCGAAATCAACCAACCGCGCCCGTCCTCCGCGCGTCTCGCCTGTGGCAGCGTCCTTGTAATCGATCTGCACACCGTTGATGAGCAGTTCGTGGAACCAGCGGTTGTTCTCGATGACCGTGGGGTGCGGCGGTTGTCGAGTTATTCGAATGATCTGTTCGACCAGTTCGCGATCCGCGGTGGTGGTCTTGTTAAGCTTCAACACTGCATCGCGAAGAATTGACGCAATAATGGCAGGATTGGTTGCAAGTCCGGCGTCAGCTAGAGTCGTGCCGTCCCGATGCGTGACGCCCTCAACTTCGAAAAACGCTACAGCGGCTTCTTCCACCTCATATTCGCTGAAATTTGCCGCACTCATGTTGTTTCCTCCTGAGTCGAGGCGGTGCGGAGACTCAATGCAACACTCCGGTATCTCACGGGGTCGTAAGCATAGAGGACGTCACTGCTGTACTCCTTTCGGCCACACAGATCGACGAGCCCGTGCGAATCGTCGATTGCCCTATCATCGTCATCTGTGCGCGGCGGCAAAGCCGAGGTTCCAGATTGGTGACTCGTCAGAAGGCCTTCAATATCCGGCTCGTTGAACAACACAGAGAAAACTTGCAGGGCAAACGCGCGGGCCGCATCCAAGTCCTTCTTGCCTGGGTAAGACGGGCCACCCCCATGGTATTGCTCATTCCGCAGGTTGTGTACCCATATAACTTCCTCCTTTTGGGCGACGACGACGACACTGCGGTTCTGGCATTCCTCAAAAAAGAAATCGATTCGCGTTTCGTACCTTGCGAGCCAGGTCGTGACTTTGTTTCCTTCGTAGCTTTTGCCCCCGCGATGGATGGGCTTGAGGGTGAGATAGGTGGCGATAGCGAACTCAATGGCATTGTCGAAACCAATCATGGCGATCCGGCGATCAAAGTCTTCATCCTGCCGGTAGTGCATCTCGGCGTGTAGCAGGACCTCGAATGGTGCACGAACCCAAGGTTTTATAGCTCGCGTCATGTGTGATCCGTATTTTTTTCCGCCTCCCGCACCCGCACTCGCCCGCTTAGCAATTTCGGGAGGAGGTAGTCTCGCAGCGTTGCGAGTTTGGTGGATTCAGATTCAAGCGCCCACTTGAGCTCAGTTAAACTACGAACAATGTCGCCATAGAAATGCGTCAATGTTTCGGGCGGGACAACAAGCTCCTGCAGGATGAAGTCCGGCCAGTGCCCTTTGTATTCGATGACCTTTTGTCGGCTCAATAAGCCGAAGTAAGCCCATAGTGTATTGACCGACTCGCCGACAAAGGGCAGCACGTTTTGGATCGTCGAGAAAGATTTGTGAAGCAACCGCATGTTGCAGGTGTGGTTCGCGAACACAGCCACCGGAGCAGCGACACTGGCTTCAACCCCTGGAGCTTCATCGTGATAACCGATGATTCCATCGACACTCTGATCTAACACGGGAATCGCGCCGGCCGCCTTCACCGTCTTCTGGTCAAATTTTTTGCCAACCGAAAGCCGCTTGACTACGTCCCCCGCAGTCTTCAGTTGCCACCCCTCTGGCACTGGGCCGAGGGGGGAGTTGGTGAACCGGTCGGGCAAAGCTGCGAAGGCGGCGGGGGGCATACCACGGAAGCTGGTTTGGCCAGCGGCCTTCGCCTTAACGGGCTCGAAGTCCACGAACCAAGCCTTAAACGTCGCCCGCGCCAGATTTTCCAACGCCCGCCCGCTCCGCCGGTTCTGTTCAATCTTGGCTTCAAGCTGTTTGATCGCCTGAGTGATGCTGCTTCTGTCCGGTTCAGGAGCGATAAGGATCGGCAAACGGCGGACATCGCGAAGGTTCAGCGTGGCTTGCACAGTCGTTGTCGCCCACGCGCGAATCAAGCTTTGAATATCCCCCGACCGGAGGCACATCGCTAACCAGTGCGGATCAATATCGGCCCTCGGCGGGATCACCGCTACTGCGCGAGCGACATTCCAACCTGCAAGCTCCTTCGGTACCACCGCACACTCCCCTACGGTTCCAACTAGGGATAAAAGGACCTCTCCGCCGCGTAAACGTGTGCGCGAGTAATTAGCTTCGACCCCGGCGCTGACGCGAAGGACGTCGTCTATCAGGATACGACCGGTGCGTAAATTGTTGACGCGTACGATGGGGACGCCGTTGTCGTCGTGCTGTCCGGGTTGAACGATGCCGTACGAGATGCCACGCTCTTCCTCAACCAAGTCGCCTAAAGGCGCGCACTCCCACCCTTCAGGTACTTCGAGTGCGGGCGAGTCTAAGGCATCAGTCAGCATTGACGATGCCTCCCAACGTTTGGCGAAGAGCGGCAGCCAAACGTTCTCCCTCCGCCAACTGCTCCTCCAACTCCGCGACCATCCGCGGGTACTTTTCAGCGAATGGCTCGGCATCGTCCGATTGCTCTTCGGCGCCGACGTAGCGGCCGGGGGTGAGGACGTGGCCGTGTTGGGCGATTTCGTCGATGGTGGCGGGTTTGGCGAAACCCGGCTTGGGCACGAACTTCCATTCACCGTGTTGTTTCTCATTCCACCAATCGGGGGCGGGTTCGCCGCGCCAGCGGCGGTAGGAGTAAACGATACGGCCTATGTCGGATGCAGGGAGCGGATCGTTCGTGCCGGGGACGCATTCGGCTTCCTCAATGCCGCTGAGAACGCGGAGGACGCGGGTCTGCATCGTGCCGAGCTTGCGCGCATCGATGAAAAGCGTTTCGCCTTCACGTCCTTCCTTCCGATGGGGCGTGCCTTTGCGGATGTTCTTACCGGTCTTGTCGCGGGTGAGGAACCAGAGGGAGACCGGGATGCCGGTAGTGAAGAAGAGTTGCGCGGGGAGAGCGACGATGCAATCGACCAAATCGGCCTCGACGATCTTGCGGCGGATTTCACCTTCGCCGCCGGTGTTGCTGGAGAGGCTGCCGTTGGCCATAACGAACCCGGCCACGCCGCCGCCCCGGCCATTCGGATACGCGAGGTGGTGGATGAAATGCTGTATCCAGGCATAGTTGGCGTTTCCAATGGGCGGGTCGCCATAAGTCCAGCGTTTGTCACCACGCAGGAGTTGCCCAGACCAGTCGCTGACGTTGAAGGGGGGGGTGGCGAGGACGAAGTCGGCTTTGAGGTCGGGATGCTGGTCGCGGAGGAAGGTGTCAGCGGGTTGTTCGCCGAGTTTGGCCTCGATCCCGTGGATCGCGAGGTTCATGTGCGCGAGGCGCCATGTAGTGGGGTTGGATTCCTGGCCAAAAATGGAGACGTCGGTGCGCTGGCCGCCGTGGGCCTCAACAAACTTCTCGGACTGGACGAACATGCCGCCGGACCCGCAAGCGGGATCGTAAATCCGCCCCTGGTATGGTTCGAGCATTTCGACCAGAACACGCACGACGGAGCGCGGCGTATAGAATTCACCGCCGAGTTTGCCTTCGGCAGCCGCGAATTTGCCGAGAAAATATTCGTAAACCCGGCCAAGCATGTCTCGCGCTTGCCCGCGAGTTCCTTTAAAGCCGATGCCGGCAATGAGGTTGATCAACGCCGCCATCTTCACTGGCTCGATGCCGCGGCGGGCGTAGTCGCGCGGGAGCTTGCCCTTGAGATTGGGATTGTCGCGCTCTATGGCGAGAATCGCATCGTCGATGAGGGTGGCGATGTTGGGGTTGGTGGCCTGGTTCTGAAGGTTTTGCCAGCGAGATTCCGGCGGAACCCAAAAGACGCGTTCGGCGGTGTATTCGTCGCGGCTCTCTAGGAGATTCTCGAGTTGCTTGTCTTTGAAGCCGTCTTTTTCCAGTTCGGTCTTCAGCGCTTCTCGGCGTGTCTCGAAGGAGTCGGAGATGTATTTGAGAAAAAGCAGGCCGAGGACGACGTGTTTGTATTCGGCGGCATCCACCTGGCCGCGCAGTGCGTCGGCAGATTTCCAGAGGGTATCGGCGTAATCCAATTCAGATGTCTTGTCCGGTGCGTTTGCCATGTTGTTTGCCGGCCACCCCAATTAGCGATTGGCTTGTGTGGCTGGACGACGTTACCGATCACCCTGAGATCGTGCGAGTAATTTTGAAGATCTGTTGGCAGAATGGCGTGCAATACGCATTCAGTCGCCGCTTTGAGCGACGTGAGTGTGTGATACGTCTCCGTCTTTAGTGCTTGGCTTTCACGGACACTGGCATGACGAACCCGAAAGTGGACGTGGCGCAAAGCAACCCATTTGTGAGCCTCGTCGCCTCCTCTGCTGCATAACTTCCACGTCCTTGCGTCTCGATTCACAACAACGGTGCAGAGCAGCCAGAGACGCTTCGTGCAACTCACGAGACCAGCGTTCAACCACTGGGCCAATCAGCAGCACAGAAACTTGACATGCATTAGCAGGTTAGATCATCCATAGCGCATGCACCTCTCCCATGCCGTTCGGTTAATTGCGAGAATTCTGGGTCTGCTCTGTTTGTTCTTAACGCTTCAGAGTGCAGCGGCTCGTCCAACGTGGTTGAATGATGGGCTTCTGCTTCATTACCCGTTTAACGGTGGTGCACGGAACGTGGCGCGCGACGCCAATCATTTGACGGTGAATGGCCCGCCCTTAACTGCTGACAGGTTCGGTGCGGCGAACTCGGCTTATCTTTTCGGGGGTTCCGGTTATCTTTTTGGCAGCGATGAGGGGCTTCCGACTGGAAATCAACCTCGCACGCTGAGCTATTGGTATCGCCCGGACCGGCTCAACACAACGGAGGTGCATTTCAGCTATGGCGCGCATTCAAGGGAGGGGATTTTTTATCCTGTGCTTTTTGCCGATAGACCCGGCGATCGAATCGGTGTGGGGTATGCAGGCGGGGGAGAGTCCATCTTCTGGCAAGGTTTCGTGCTCAGCAATTGGCATCACGTTGTGATCACATACGATGGCACTCAGGCGTCGTTGTATGTCGATGGGGCTATTGCGGGCTCGGGCCCTCGGAATTACGAAACAGCTTTGACCGGCCGTTCCCTTTATATTGGAGCCTTTGGGGGTGATGGGCATTTGGTGTGGGGGAGCCTGGACGATTATCGGTTTTACAATCGCGCGCTTACGCAAGCGGAAGTGAAGGCGCTCTACGATTTTGAAAAGTTGCCGCCTGGACCTCGGCGCGCGCGGGCGGTGGCGCAGGTGACAAATGGGTTCGTCATCGGAGCTGAAATTACGGATCCGGGCGCAGGGTATGAGCAACCGCCCTTGGTTCAGGTTGTTGGCTTGAATGGTGGGACAGGAGCTGAGGCTGTCGCAGAAATATCGGGTGGCAGTGTTTCTCGCGTGAGGCTCATCAATGCGGGCCGCGATTATACCGGTGAAGTTCAAATCAAGATCGCTTCGCCACCCTTTTTACCCGAGTTAGGAATCTCATTTAGCAAAGTGCGCGTCAGCATGAAGGTGGTGCTGGGAAGGAAGTACAACCTGGAATCGTCGTCCGACCTTCAAGCCTGGAAGTTTGTTAAAGAGGTCATCGCGCAAGACGAACAGATCACGGAAGAATTCGATGTGAGCGAAACCGGGCGGTACTTCAGGCTTTCGGAACGGGATTAACATGGCGGGCACCTTCAAAGCCAAGTAATCAGGGCGAGGAGCAGAAAAGGTAAAATCGGATTTTTGCGATGGGTGACTACACGAGGTGCGAGTTTTGTTCACATCCTTTCACGATTTCACCGAAGGATGTGGGGCATCGGATCCCGATGGATCGGGATTTCGCCTTCAGCTCAACCCACGAGGGATCGGGATTTCGCCTGCGGCTCAACCCACGAGGGATCGGGATTTCGCCTTCGGCTCAACAGCCTTGCCGGATGCAGAACGCAGCCTGAAGGCGTGCGGCTACATTCTTGGAGCGCGCCCGGTTAGTGACCGGGCCTGCTCCCGATGCATCGGGATTTCGCCTGACCCACGCTCTCGCAAGCGAGGGCGGGGCGGGCTCGTGGATCTCGCCCGGCTCTGGTCGGCGTGCAGCAAACCCTCCTCTCCCTTCCCTCTCCTCCTCAAGGAAGAGAGGGCAGCCTAAAGGCGTGCGGCTACACCGATGGATCGGGATTTCGCGTTCGGCGGTTCAACACGAAGCCCAAAGCGGGGACGCAGCCTAAAGGCGTGCGGCTACACCGATGGATCGGGATTTCGCCTGACCCACGCTCTCGCAAGCGAGGGCGGGGCGGGCTCGTGGATCTCGCCCGGCTCTGGTCGGCGTGCAGCAAACCCCCCTCTCCCTTCCCTCTCCTCCTCAAGGAAGAGAGGGTTCTATTTTGGTTCCGCACAACTACAACTATGTCGCCCCTCCGGGGCTGAGGGCCATGCGCAGATATCCCGGATTTTCGTAGATCGGAGGAGGACGCCGGGCGGGGGCACTCCCGATACATCGGGATTTCGCCTTCGGCTCAACCCACGAGGGATTCAAAAACGCAGCCTGAAGGCGTGCGGCTACATTCTTGGAGCGCGCCCGGTCAGGGACCGGGCCTGCTCCCGACGTGTCGGGATTTCGCCTTCGGCTCAACATCGATTCGTGAGCCTCGTCACCTCGTCTGCTACCCTTGTCTTGAGAGGACGGCTTCGCCGGGTTCGGCGGGCGACCGGTTGTAGCGTTGTAATGTTCGGGATTGGCTGAGGGCGACGCCGTGCGCTACCAGGAATTGGTCGATGGCGAGGTCTTGGGCGGTGTATTCTCTCGGTGAGATCAGGACGTTCACGTAGGCCAAAGGCTCGACGGTGTTGCCGAAGAGCATTTTGATCACTTGGCGGTCTAAGGTGTTGTTCAGTGTTTCCGTGATCAGTTTGGCGTCGTCGGCCTCCAGGATTCGGCCTTCTCCTTCCTGCAATGAAGCGCCATAGCCGTTGTTGCGGCTGAGTGTGCTGAGGTCAGCGCCGCGCCAGAGCGCGATCATGACGCGGTCCATCCGGTCGACGAGCGGTATATATGGCGGGTCGCCAGCGCCTTTGAGGTCGAGCAGTTGGATGTTCTCGGAGTTGTTGGTCACGACAGCGAGTTCGTTGATGAATTCCTGGAGGGAGGTTGTCATGGCGTCCCATTCCGGTGTGCCTCTCTGCGCGGTCGTGACAGCGCGCAGGCCTGGGCTGCCGTATTTCTGGCAGTAATCGAGCCAGCTTTGGAGCGGGAGGTGTTTGAATAGGTACGCCCGAGCGCAAGCGAGCATGACGCCTTCGCCAACTGTCACGAGCCATTCGTGCGGGTCCAATGGTTCGGTGTCGGGCTTGAAGGGGTCAAGTTTGAGCCGGAGTTTGTTGGTGGTGTGTTCAAAGAACCAGAGGGGAACGAAGCGCAACTCGGCTGTGACGTTACAGGATTTATGATTGAACACAGAGGTAACGGAGGGAGTGGAGGCAACGGAGGCGACGTGACGTTGCACCCGTACATTTTCTTGCCCAACTTGCAGACTTCCTTCGCTTCGTGTGCTTCGTGGTTGCCCCTCTATGTCTGAGCCTGCGCAGTTCATTATTTTCGCCGCTTCCAATTTCCCGAATTGCACGTCGTTAATGTTAAAATTGCCTTCTCTGTTTCCTCTTGCACCTCTCTCTGTTGCCTCTGTGTTAAAATATTCGGCCCGTGCGGCACGCAGCACTGGGCGCCAGGCGATTTCGTGGACGGCGAAGCCTTTGGCCACGGCATCCATCATTTGGGTCACAAGTAGTGCAAACCCGCCGTTTTCGTCCTGCTTCAGAACGCTGGTGCATTTGAGGTGGTTGTAGAAGTACTCAAGGGCTTGCTGGTGCGCGCGGGCTTCGTCTGAATCGTTCATGGCCAGGACTTCCCAGCCGTGCCTGGCCACAGCTTTCTTTCGTTTGGCGATGACGTTTTTGAGGACGTCGTCGCGTTCTTGCATGGCGTCTGCGGTCAGCGCGAAGTCAGCGAGGTGGCCGTTGTTGTAGGATTCGATTTGGCGGTTGAGTTTTTCCAGGGTGAGGCCATGGATGGAATCGGTGTAGGTGCGGGACCATTTGGTTTTCATAGGTTAGGAGGGAGAGAGGGTTTCCGCAGATTTTCGCAGATGAGAACAAGATGCGTTTAACACAGAGCACACAGAGGTTCCGAGAGACAGCAGAGGCAGAATCTTTTGGTTCATAGCAGGGCGTGGCGGGGGAGGCGGAGGCGGCCTTTCACCGTTAAGACTTCGAAGCCGTTGGTTGGCACTGACTGCGCGGCGTGGGCGGCCAGGGCGAGGCTCCAGAAGTGGTCGGCGTGGCCGCCAGCATTGCGATCGGCGGCAATGGAGACTTGGCCACTCGGGGAGGTCAGGCGCTCGGGTCGGCGGAGGTGGTCGCGCAGCAAGGGGTCGAGCGGATGTTGGATGGCGTGGTCGGTGTAAAGCCGAAGGAGCTGAAGCGCGAGGAGTTCAGGCACGCGCACGGAGCCGGTGGCGTTGCGGGCGTCCCCAGCCAGCGCGCTCGGGAGGGGCATGGTGCGGGAGAAGTTCACGCCGGTGATGCGGGCGCCAAATTGGCGCTGGGAGTATTCGACCAAACCGAGGCCGAGTCCGGTCATGTCAATGCAGGCATGGGCGAAGGTCGGAAGGGCGCAGATATGCGCGAGTTGTTCCTGTTGCTGCGGCAGGGGTGTGTTGCGGAGACGTAGGATGGCGCGGGCGAGGAGGCGGGCGTTTTGTTTCTCGAGCACGGTGATGACGGTCCAATCATGGGAACGGGCGACATCGACGCCGACATAAAGCGGGCCGATGATTTGGCTGCTTTGAAGCAGAGCGAGAGCAGCGGGTGACCAGTGATCTTCGCAAACGTGGCCGATGTCCGGCGTTTCCGCCTGTGCGATGAGGTCGTAAGTGAGGAGCGCCATGTTCTCGCTGGTGAAGGCACATTCGTAGTTTTGGTCATACGCGAGTTTGTCGAGGGCGAGTTCGCGGGCTTGCGCTGGGGTGATCGGTTCACGGGTGGTGGGGTGGAAGATCTGGAGGCCTTGCTGGCAAGCGAGTGAGCGCGGGACGGTCCTGGTGACGATCCCAGGTGTGGTCGCGAGGCGGTAGAACATGTTGTGCCGGCCGTTCGGTGTGCTGGCGATGCGGCAGAGGTAATCGGGATTGGCCGAGAGGATCGGCTCAGCGGCTTCCCAGATTTTTTGGCTGTCTTCGTGAAAGGCGAATTCGTCGAGGATGAGGTCACCAGAGAAGCCGCGGGCGGTGCGTGGGTTGGCTGGGAGAACTTTGATGCGGCTGATTTTGTCCCCGACATGGATGCGGGTTTCGTAGTTCATGGCTTCGAAGTGGAAGCTGGAGCTAAGGTCCGCTTGCTCGAAGTGTTGGCGGTGGCGCTCGCAAAATTCGCCGCATTTGCGGTTGAGTTCAGCGCCATTCGCTCGCGAGTTTGACAGGATGGTCACGAGTCGGCCTGGGCGGGTGATGAGGCGATCAACCGCCCAGGCAGCGAGTGTAAAGGATTTGCCGGTTTGGCGTCCCCAAAGCCAGACTTCGATGCCGTTGCTGCGGTTGCTGAAGGCGTCACGCTGGTACGGTCGCCATTTTAGCTTGGAGCTCGACCCGAGCGTGGCGCTCGATCCGACTTGAGGGACGGCGGCGGCGGGTGAGGGTTTGGGTTTGAATTTGGAGTTCACGAGGGAAGTAAGGGTATCCGCAGATTGCGCAGATTTTCGCAGATGAGACCAAAAGGCGCTGAACGCAGAGCACGTCCCGATGGATCGGGATTTCGCGAAGCGCTCAACAGCTGTCGGCCCAGGAACGGACGTTGCATCCGTTTGTGACGTTGCATCTGTTCTTTGCCACGAAAGATCACAGAGAACACGAAGGTGCGTGCCGCACTGGCCATAGATCAGCGACATGCGCTGCGCGGGCGGCGGCAACGTGACGTTGCATCCGTTTCTGATGATTTCCCGCTGAGGCGCAGAGGCCGCTGAGGCAGCGTGACGCTGCACCCGTTTGTGACGTTGCGTCCATT
>Ga0196963_10002092_pt1 | contig 12371 bp, 9 predicted proteins | sample S1_5metaG_FD_148600 | JGI IMG/M metagenome (GOLD analysis project Ga0196963, IMG submission 148600) | Soil microbial communities from Anza Borrego desert, Southern California, United States - S1_5 | ecosystem: Environmental > Terrestrial > Soil > Desert | place: USA: California | collected... | reverse complement strand
AGGGGGGTTCTTTCGTCGAGGGCCCGCGCCACCCGGCCAGGCGCCGTGAGAAGAGCGCTCAGAGTTGCCCGGGCGATCATCGACCGCCTCTCGGTCCCCTCGCGGATGCTCCTTGCGTCCCATCCAAGTTTCGTGTATTTCTGTCATAACAGAAATGACAGAACCGCCATGACTCTCACCCCCGCCATGCGCCGCTATGTCCTCCACTGGGGCGAGATGGGCCAGCGGTGGGGGGTGAACCGGACGGTCGCCCAGATCCACGCCCTGCTCTACCTGGCCGAGGCGCCGCAGAACGCCGAGCGGATCGCCGAGGCGCTCGGCGTCGCCCGGTCCAACGTCTCGACCAGCCTCAAGGAACTGCTCGGCTGGGGCCTGATCAAGCTCGTCCATCTGGAGGGCGACCGGCGCGACCATTTCGAGGCCCGCACCGACCCCTGGGACATGCTCGAGCTGATCGTCGAGGGCCGCAAGCGCCGCGAGATCGACCCGACCCTGGAGATGCTGGCCGCCGTGGTCGCGGAGGCCAGGGCCGACCGCGCCACCCCGGCCCACGCCCGCGAGCGCCTGGAGACCATGCAGACGTTCCTGACCCAGCTCGACGGCTGGCACCGGCAGATGAAGGACATCCCCCGCCCGACCCTGGTCAAGCTGATCGCGCTGGGCGGCCGCATCGCCAAACTCATCGGCAGATAGGAGCAAGAGATGGGCGCGCTGGCGGGCTGGCTTCCGGGACACGGCGTCCGGGAGGCGCGGCCGTCGCCGGCCCTCGACTTCCGCCGCCTGGTCGGCGAGGCCGGCTGGGCCCGCCTGCCGCTCGCCGTCCGCCACCGCTTCGCCCACCGCGCCGGCGAGGAGGTCGCCTACGAGGGGCGGATGGTGGTTCGCGCAACCTGGCCCGCCCGCTGGCTCGCCCAGGCCTGCCGCCTCGTCGGAACCCCGCTGGCCCCCTGGACCGGAGAGAACGTCCCGGTGCGCGTTCTGGTCCGGATGGAGGCCGGCGGCATGGTCTGGGACCGGCTCTACCACTTCCCCGGCCGCCCGCCCGTCCTGGTCACCTCGCGCAAGCAGGAGGGCCGCCGCGGCGAGTTGCTGGAGATGGCCCGCGGAGGCCTGGGGATGCGCTCGGAGGTCACGGTCGAGGACGGCGGCCTGCATTTTCGCGGCCGTGGCTATCTCTGGGCCCTGGGCCCGTTCGCCCTGCCGATCCCAGCGTGGCTGACCCCGGGCCAGGCCCATGTGATTCACCAGGACCTGGGGGAGGGCCGCTTCCGCTTCACCCTGCGGTTCACTCACCCGTGGCTGGGCGAGACCATCTTCCAGGACGGGGTGTTCACCGATCCGGAGCAGGGTTAGACCGATCCCGCCAAGATGAACAAAAAGCAATAATGCAGACGATACTGAGTTTCTGCGGCCAAATGCATCATGACCAAGAAGTAACTTCCCCGGGACCGGCGGGCTCTATAGCCAAATACCTTGTGTTCCGGGCTCGCCCCGGCATCTGGGGAGATCTTCTGGTGACTTCGCTTCGGTCCAGCCTGCTCGCCGGCGTCGCCCTCGCGACCATCGCCGGTTCCGCCTTGGCGCAAGGCCCCGCCCAGCCGGCGGCGGCCTCCAAGCCGGTCGGAGCGCCCAAGGGTGAGACCCCCAAGGAGGAGACGACCGTCGAGGACGTTGTCGTCAGCACCAGCCCGAGCGAGGTCCGAACCTCCATCGACTCCACCAGCTACAGCCTGGCCAAGGACCTGCAGGCCTCCAACGGCACCCTCGCCGACGCCCTGCGCAACGTCCCCTCGGTGGACGTCGACCCCCAGGGCAATGTTTCCCTACGCGGCGATTCCAATGTCACCATCCTGGTCGACGGCCGCCCCTCCGGCGTCCTCAGCGGCGATGGCCGCGCCCAGGCCATCCTGTCGATGCCGGCCGACCAGTACGCCCGCATCGAGGTGATGACCAACCCCAGCGCCGCCTACAGCCCGGAGGGGTCCGGCGGCGTCATCAACCTGATCACCAAGCCGACCGCCCCCAAGCCGGGCACGACCGCCACCGGCTCCCTGCGCGCCAACGTCGGGGACAAGGAGCGCTGGAATCTCGGCGTCAGCGGCAACTACCAGAAGGACAACCTGACCCTGTCGGGCGACCTCGGCGTCCGCCATGACCTCGGCCAGCAGTCCGGTGACCGCGTCCGCGAGCGGCTCGACCCCCTGACCGGCGCCGTCCTGTCCACCACCCGCCAGACGATGGATCTCGAAGGCCCCTCGGACGTCATCTTCGGCCGCTTCACCGCCGACTACCGGGTGGGCAGCAAGCTCAACCTGACCGCCGAGCTGCGCGGCAACCTCATCGACAACAGCGGCGACGGCTTCGAAACCTACGAGACCACCAACGCGCTAGGCGTCGTCACCAGCCGCTTCAACCGCGACGGCCAGTTCAACTTCTCCGGCGACAACATCGGCGTCACCGCCCGCGCCGTCCGCTCCTTCGAGGGCGCCGGCCACGAATGGAGCAACGAGCTGCGGGTCGACCGCAACAAGGGCCACGTCTCCCTCGACGCCCGCACCGACTTCGACATCCCCGCCGCCCCGGACCTCTACGAGGCGACCGACAACCGCTTCATGCTCAACGTCCTGGGCTTCACCAGCGCCTACGTCCGCCCGATGCCGGGCGACGGCAAGCTGCGCGCCGGCTACGAGCTGGAATACCGCGACGTCGGCTTCAACAACGGCACCAGCCGCGGGCCGGCGAAGAACGCCCTGGTCCCCGACCCCTTCGTCACCAACCGGTTCGACGTCAACCAGGCCGTCCACGCCCTCTACACCACCTACGAGCGGCCGTTCGGCAAGCTGTCGGTCCAGGGCGGCCTGCGCCTGGAGTACGCCGACGTCCAGCTCAACCAGGTCACCACCTCCATCCAGGCCGACCAGAGCTACTTCCGGGTCTACCCGACCCTCCACGTCGGCTACCAGGTCACCGACTCCCAGCAGATCAAGGCCAGCTACAGCCGCCGCATCCAGCGCCCGCCGCCCTTCCTGCTCAACCCCTTCGTCAGCTACCAGGACCCGCTCAGCCTGCGCTCGGGCAACGCCGACCTGGAGCCGCAGGAGACCGACAGCTTCGAGCTCATGTGGCAGCTGCGGGCCGGCCCGACCTTCTACCAGGCCACCGCCTACCTGCGGGACACCGACAAGGCCTTCACCGAGGTGCAGACCGACATCGGCGGCGGCGTCCTGCTCACTCGCCCGGAGAACCTCGGCTCGCGCCGCGACTACGGCGTCGAGCTCGTCGCCAACGGCCCGCTGACCAAGACCCTGAAGTACAACGCCAGCCTGAATGTCTATCAGCAGGAGATCGACGCCGCCGGCATCCCCGGCGGGCAGGACCGCTCCGGCACGGTGGTCAGCGGCCGCGCCAGCCTGAGCTGGCAGCCGACGCCCGAGGACTTCGTCCAGCTCTCCGGCTTCTACCAGGGTGAATCCCTGACCGCGCAGGGCCGGCGCGAATCGGGCGGCATGCTGAACCTCGGCTACCGCCGGAAGCTCACCGACAAGCTGGCCTTCCAGCTCACCGCCCGGGACCTCCTCGACAACTTCGGCGACACCACCACGGCCGAGACCACCACCTTCACCGACCGCAACGAACGCCAGTTCGGCGGAAGGGCGGTGTTCATCGGCCTGACCTGGACGTTCGGGGCGACCCCGAAGCGGGAACGCGAGCCGCAGTTCGACTTCTCGGCGCCGCCGACGGGGGGGTGAACCCTGTGGCCGGGTCCGCGGCCGCTCCAGGCGTCCACACGCCGCGTCCCCTGGGTTTCGCGATCAGTCTTCCCCGGATTTGCGGCGGCCGGCGGGCTGAACCATCCGCTCGGCGACCAGCAGAACAGGCCCGTTGCAGTCCCCGCCGTTGCCTTCGGCCACCTGGCTGGAGAACCCCGCCGCCGCCAGGGCGGTGATCACGGTCTGAAGCGGCGGGAAGTGATAGACCTCCGAGGGAAAGGACCGGACCGCCGCGGTGTCGGCGTCCGTCCGGAACAGGAGCGCCAAGCGGCCGCCGGGTCTCAGGACCCGGGCGATCTCCGTCAGTCCGGCCTCGAGATCGGGCCAGAAATAGACCCCATGCACGCAGAGCGCCCGGTCGAACGCGCCGTCCGCGAAGGGCAGCGCCTCGACGCCCGCGACCATCACCTCGACCCGGGAGGCGCCGATCAGGCGGCGGCTTCGTCGCCTGGCGATCTGGACCATCAGCGCCGAAGGGTCGACGCCGGCGACCCGCACCCCAGGCGCCCGCGCGGCGATGGCGGCGAGCCCGCGCCCGTGGCCGCAGCCGACGTCGAGCACATGTTCACGCGCGCCGATCTCCAGGGCGTCGATGGCTTCCAGGTTCGCGGCCCAGGTCTCGCGGGCCATGATGGAGGCGATGATCCACCCGAGCAGGCCCCTGGCGTGGCGGGCCTGTTCGGCGATGATGCGGGGCCGGCGCAGGGTCACAGCGCCCGCACCGCGGCAATGACCTCTTCCGGACGGCGCCAGGTCTGGGTCTGACACAGGAGGTTTAGCGCGCAGCCTTTGAGCTCGAGGCGGCCGGCCCGAACCTTGACCGTGCCGGTGTAGGTGCGCCCGTCGTCGGGATTGTAGATCGAACCCCCGCTCCAGACGCCCGGCGCCGTCTCGCGCAGGCCGCGCACGATCTCGATGCCGACCAGGGGGCGCGACCGCAGCGCCTTGTCCGGATTGCGCGTGTCCGTTCGCCGCCGACCGCCCGGATCGTCGCATTTCCAGAGCCAGACGATGCGGCCGCACAGGGTGTCCGGAGCGCCGGCGCAGGGGCGGAACTCGACGATCGAGCCGAATCCCTGGGTCGCCCAGCGTCCGGCGATGTCGGCCCTGGCCGCTTCCGCCCGGCCGGCGGCCAGGCCGGCGCCCGCCACCGCCAGGCCCAGGACGACCGCGACCTTCACCCCCTCCGGCTTCCCGTTCGTGCGGGACCGCTCGGCGATCTCGGCGACCCGCGCCTGATACTCGGGATGCTCGGTGCCCATCAGCCGATCCCACCAGGTGAAGTAGAGGCCGAAATTGCTGCCTGGAGCCTGGTGGTGAAGGTCGTGATGGGTGCTGGTGTTGAGCCAGCCGAACAGCCGCGACGGCTTCCCGGAAACCGGCGACAGCTCCACGCCCGTGTGGCCGGCGACGTTGCGCGCCAGCTGCCAGGTCATGAAGGCGTAGATGGCCAGGTCGTGCATCGGCACGATCGCCGCCCACAGCGGAACGAAGGCGACCATGACCAGCGCCTCGGGAACGTCGAAGGCGTAGGCGGTCCAGGGCGTCGGCGTCTTGGATCTGTGGTGTGTCCGGTGGAAGGCCCGGAACAGCCGCGGGTGGTGCATCGCCCGGTGGGTCCAGTAGTACCAGGCGTCGTGCGCAACGACCATCAGGGCCAGGGTCACCGCGAAGTAGGCCGGCCCCCGGATGGTGAAGTCGTCGTAGATGGTCAGCCAGCCGGCCCGGCTGGCGAGAAACATGCAAAAGCCGACGGCGGCGAAGACCAGCGCGCTGCGCAGCGACGTGGCGATCTCGCGCCGCAGGTCCGCCCCGCTGGCGGTTCGCGCCTGGATCTTCCGCGCCTTCAGCCCCGCGTTCCAGAAGGCCCAGACGACGAGACTCGCCAGGCCGGCGGTGACCACATAGCGGCCGACTTCCAGGCCGACGGTATGGGGAATGACGCGCGCGACCTCTTCCCAGGTGACGTTGAACAGGTTCATGATGGCCTCCATGCCGGGCGGTTCTGCTGCCCGGCATGGAGGCTGGGCCGGATCGAGAGCGCGGGCTCGCCGTTGTCGAACGGCGACTAGCCGATCATGACGGCGCGATAGCCGCGCCTGAATTTCTGCTTTCGACTCAACGCCTTGGGGGCCGGCTAGAACTTGCTGCTGGCGCGAAACGCGGTTGGCGTAAGTCCGGTTTCCGCCCGGAAGGCCCGGTTGAACGGGCCGAGCGACTGGAAGCCGGCGTCCAGCGCGATGGTGGAGATCGGCACCTCTCGCTGGGAAGGATCCAGCAGCGCGGCCTTGGCCTCGCCGATCCGCCACTGATTGAGGAAGGCCGCGAAGTTGCGGTGGCCCAGTCGCTGGTTGATCAGTCGGCGCAGGCGATATTCGGGCACGCCCAGCCGCAGGGCGAGCGAGCCGATGGACAGCGTCTCCAGGCGGTAGAGCCGCTCCTCTCGCATGAGCTGGTTGAGCCGGACGGCGACGGCCGCTTCTTCGGGGTCGAGCATCGGCGCGCCGCCGCTGGCGCCGGCGTCGGTCCCGGCCCCGGTCGGGGTGGCGGGCCCGAACAGCGCGGGGTCGGCCTTGGCGAAGACGGCGAGGGAGAGCAATCCGAGCAGGGCCAGGGCGACGGCCCCGATCGGCGACAGGGCGGCCGCCGAGCCCAGGAAGAGCTCACCGGACTGCACGGCCGTGACCGACAACGCATAGAGGGCGGCGGCCGCAAGGATCGGCCCGCGCAGTCGCCGACGCGGCTCCACCAGATCGCCGCGCCAACCGGCCGCGATGATGACCAGCACATGGATCATCAGGCCCGCGCCAAGCAGATTGTGCGCCAACCAGAACCCACGGCCGACCGACGGCTGCGCCCAGTTGCCCGCGATGGCGATCGCCAGAAGCACCATGGCCGGGAGGAACCGCGAAGGCTCAAGCCGCCGCCGATCCTCGAACAGCTCGACCGCGAAGGCCCAGAACAGACCCGAGCCCATGGCCGAAAACGCCCAGATCACCGGCCAGGCCCAGCCGAACTGGCCGACAATCTGGGGAGCCTGGGTCAGTGTGTGCGCCGCCGCCGCCAGGCTGAACAGCACCCCCGCCACCCGGGCCGGCGTCCTCCCGCCGAACCCCACGATCAGCGCGACGCCGACAAAGGCGCCGACCGCCGCGCCGCGCGCCAGCAGTTCAAAGGTCGGTTCGGTGGCCATCGAGTCGGACACTACAGGGCAAGCGGCCCCTCGCCCAAACGCGGCGGTCCGACCCGGTGGGCTGATCGCCGGGGCATCCGGGAAATCCAGGCGGCGTCCCCGGTTTCGCTTCAGTCTCCTCACCGGCCGACGGCGGCCGTCCTCCGGCCGGCCCGATGACTGCCCTGGTCCGACCTGGCCCTCTCGGCCTTGCCAAGCGCGCGCGCCGCCGCCCTTATGCGTCGAACCACCGGAGGGGCCATGCCGACCAATCCCGAAGCCGCCACCGCCCTGATCACCAACGACGCGGTCGTCCTCGGCCTGCTGGCCGTCATCCTCGGCGGCGTGTTCTGGGCCTCCAGCCTGGCCCATCCCTGGGCGAAGCGGTTCTTCGCCGTCGTCCCCGCCCTGCTGCTCTGCTACTTCCTGCCCTCGCTGCTGACCACCTTCGGCGTCGTCGACCCGGAGACCTCGAAGCTCTACTTCGTCGCCTCCCGGTTCCTGCTGCCGGCCGCCCTGGTGCTGCTGACCGTCTCGGCCGACCTGCCGGGGGTGGTCGGACTGGGCCCCAAGGCGCTGATCATGTTCTTCACCGGGACAGTAGGGGTGATGATCGGCGGCCCCGTCGCGCTGCTGCTGACCAGCTGGATCGCGCCGGACCTGCTGGGCGCGGGCCCCGAGGCGATCTGGCGGGGCATGGCGACCGTCGCCGGCAGCTGGATCGGCGGCTCGGCCAACCAGACCGCCCTCTACGAGATCTTCGGCGCCGGCCCCGACGTCTTCTCGATCTGGATCGCCGTCGACGTGGTCATCGCCAACATCTGGATGGCCGTGGTGCTGTGGATCGCCGCCAACCAGCGCAAGGTCGACGCCCTGTTGCGGGCCGACGCCGCCGCCGTCGACCGGGTCCGCGACAAGGCCGAGGCCTACGAGCTGGAGCACGCCCGCATCCCCTCGCTGAAGGACCTGATCTTCATCGTCGCGGTCGGCTTCGGCGCCGTCGGCCTGTCCCACGCCATCGCCGACCCGCTGGCCGCCTGGTTCGGAGCCAGCTTCGGCTGGGCCAAGCGGCTGTCCCTGGACTCCACCTTCTTCTGGGTGGTGCTGGTCGCCACCCTCGTCGGCGTCGTGCTGTCCTTCACCCCGGCCCGCAAGCTGCAGGGTCCGGGGGCGGCCAAGGTCGGCTCGGTGCTGGTCTACGTCCTGGTCGCCACGGTCGGGCTGAACATGAACATCGGGGCCATCCTCGATTCTCCCGTCTTCTTCCTGATCGGCGGCGTCTGGATGGCAGTCCATGTCGCCCTGATGGTCGCCGTCGCCTTCCTGATCCGCGCGCCCAGCTTCCTCCTCGGGGTCGGCTCGATGGCCAACATCGGCGGGGCGGCCAGCGCGCCGGTCGCCGCCGCGGCCTTCCACCCCTCGCTCGCCCCGGTCGGCGTGCTGTTGGCCGTGGTCGGATACATCATCGGCACGGCGGCGGCCTGGGTCACCGGCCTGGTGATGATGCAGATCTCGGCGGCGGCGGGGGCGGGGTAAGGCTGCCGGACACCCTGTCGCCGATCGGCCGGGCCGTCGTCCGCAACGTCGCGCCGGTGCGGGGGCCGTTGCCGGCGTATGCGGACCCGGTGTGGGACCAGCAGGCTACTCGGTCAGCCGCACGTTGGCGGCGCTGCCCGGGCCGACCCCGTCGGGGACCGGGACGTTGGTTCCGGAGTAGTTCTTGTTGATCACCAGGTCGGGGTTGTCCTTGAGCTGCAGCGACTCGGTGACGATGACCGTCCACGCCGACTGGTCGGCGACCTTGTTTTTGCCCATCACCAGCAGGGTGGCGTTGGGGATGTAGACGGTGCCGAGCAGCTCCCGGGCGGCGCTGGAGGAAATCTCGAAGGTGTTCATGTTGTCGCGGGTGGTGGCGATCACGAACCCGGCGTAGGTCCCCTGACGGCGGCCCTTGAGGCGGATCTGGGACTCGTCTTTGAAGCTGAACTGGGCGTCCTTGCCGAACACCAGGACGACGTTGTCGCCCGTCAGGCTGGAGTTCTCCTTCAGCACCAGAGAGCCCTTGCGGAAGATGTGCTCGCCCGGCAGCAGGGTGATGGTCGCCGACTTGGCCGCGATGATGGTGCCGCAGTGGACGCCCGGGGCCAGCACGATCGGCAGCAGCTCGGCGACCAGGTCGAGCGGCGAGCAGGCGCCGCCGGCGGCGTCGATGGTCATGTCGGCGAACGGATCGTCGATGGTCGGGGCGTCGGTCTGGGCGGCGGGGCTGATCAGGCCGGTGGCCAGGCCCGAGGCCTGCACCGTGCCGGCGGTCAGGCTGGCCGAGCCCTCCACCTGGATGTCGCTGTTGCCATGCACCAGGCAGCCTGGGGCCAGAATCTGCGCGGTGTCCTTGAGGTTGATCTTGTTGTTGTTGGCCGTGCCGAAGCTGAGCACGCAGAGCGGGGTGGTGCCCATCCGCTGGGCCTTGGCGACGATGGTGAAGTTCCACCCGCCGGGGGGCAGCAGGTTGACGAAGAAGCTCTGGCGGTTGGCGGTGATGGTCACCGTCGCCAGGCCCTCCTCCTCGTCGAACGCGACGGTGGTCTGGTAGCTCAGGCGGCCGTCCATCTCGGCCAGCTGCTGGGCGACGACCGACTTGGTCCGCTCGGACAGGCCCTGGTTGTCGGCCATGCCCATCTGCTTGGCGGCCATCAGGGCGGCGGAGTCCGCCACCTCCTGCAGGTTGGACTTGTCGCCGCTGACCGAGGCCAGGTCGACGGCCCCCAGGGTCAGGATGGCGATCACCGGGGTGGCCAGGGCGAAGGTGGTCACCACGTTGCCGCTCGCATCGCCTGCCATCCGGCGCAGAAGCCGGGTGAAGGCTCCGGCGATCCCCATCAGGACCGGCACGTCGCCGCAGCCTCGACGGCGGCGGCGAAGTCGGCGGCGGCTTCGCGCAGCTCGGGGTTGGTCTTCAGGGCGGTCCCCAGGAACCGCGACCCCTCGCGGGCGACGTCGCGCAGCCCGGCCTCGGCCTCGCGGCGCGCCTGGCTGATCCGGCCGCGCTCCTCCAGCAGGGCGGTCTCGTTGGCCCAGGTGCGGTGGACGTAGCGGACCTGGTAGTTGAGCAGCCGCCAGTTGATCGGCTTGGCCACGAACGAGGTCGCCCCCGCGTCGAACGCCCGGTCGATGGCCCCGGTGTCCTCCCGGCCCGTCACCACGATCACCGGCAGATGCTCCGTGGCCGGATCGGCCCGCAGCGCGCGCAGCACCTCGAATCCGTCGAGGCGCGGCATCTCCAGGTCGAGCAGCACCAGGTCGGGCTTGCGTTCGGCGATCCGCTCCAGCCCCTCGGCCCCGTCGCCGGCCGTCTCGATACTGACGTTCTCGGTCGCCAGGTGGACCGCCGCGAACTCGCGCAAGATGGGGTCGTCGTCGATGAACAGCAGGCGCAGGTCCGCCGGGACCGCATAGTAAAAAGCCCGCTTGAGCTGGACGCGCGCGTCCATGTGACAACCCCGCACTCGATTGCACCCGAATTAAGCACGAGGTCATTAATGGCAGGTATCCACTAAGCCTCTGGCCAGATGGAACTATTGGTGAGGCTCAAGTCGACACATCGACATTTGCGATCGATCAGGACGAGACTTGCCGTCCTGGTCATCGCCTCTGTCAGCGTGGCGGTCGCCGTGGTGACCGGGGTCACCGCCGTGCGCGAGGGCCGCCGCGAGGCTGCGCGGCAGATGGAACAGTTCCGCGCCGCCGCCGCCGTGCTGGCCTCGACCAGCGCCGAGGCGGCCGCCCATCGCAGCGCCTCCGGAGCCTACGCCTCCCTGCGGGCCATCAAGCTGCTTCCCGGTGTGGTTTATGCGCGGGTCGAGACCGTCGATGGCCGGACCCTGGCCGAGACCGGCGCGGGCGCCCGGCTGTCGCGCGACGTCAGCGTGGGCGGCAAGGCCGGGGCGAGCACCGCCTCCCTGCTGCGCTCGGGCACGGTGGAGGTGCGCAGCCCGGTGACCTGGGGCCGGCGGCCGGCGGGGCAGGTGGTGCTGCTGGGCCAGACCAGCGGGGCGGGCGAGCGGCTGCTCGGGGCGCTGGCGGTCAGCGGCCTGGCCGGCCTGGCCGCGGCCCTGGTCGGCCTGCTGGTCGCCTGGCGGATGCAGCGGCGGATCACCGGCCCGATCCTGGCCCTCAAGGACAGCATGGCCGCGGTGCGCGCCACCCACGACTACGCCCGGCCCGCCGAGGCGCCCGGCGCCGACGCCGAGATCGCCGAACTGGTCGACGGCTTCAACGCCATGCTGGCCGAGATCCGCGGCCGCGACCAGGAGATCGCCGGCCATGTCGAGGGCCTGGAGCAGACGGTGGCCGAGCGCACCGCCGACCTGGCCGCCGCCAAGGACGCCGCCGAAAGCGCCAACGCCGCCAAAGGCGACTTCCTGGCGACCATGAGCCACGAGATCCGCACCCCGATGAACGGCATCATGGTGATGGCCGAGATGCTGGCGGCGGGGGAGCTGCCGGCCCGGCAGCGCCGCTTCGCCGAGGTCATCGCCAAGTCGGGCTCCAGCCTGCTGGCGATCATCAACGACATCCTCGACTTCTCGAAGATCGAGGCCGGCAAGATGGAGCTGGAGGCCGAGCCCACCGATCCGGCCGAGGTGGTCGAGGACGTCGCCAGCCTGTTCTGGGAACGGGCCCGTTCGAAGGGCCTCGACCTCGCCGCCTATGTCGACCCGGCGGTCCCGGCCAAGGTGCTGGCCGACCCGACCAGGCTGCGCCAGGTGGTCGGCAACCTGGTCAACAACGCCATCAAGTTCACCGAGACCGGCGGGGTGATGGTCACGGTGGAACCGGCCGAGAACGGCCTCAAGTTCATGGTCCGCGACAGCGGCATCGGCATCGCGCCGGAGAAGATCCCCGGCCTGTTCGGCGCCTTCACCCAGGCCGACCAGTCGATCACCCGCCGGTTCGGGGGCACGGGCCTGGGCCTGGCCATCTGCAAGCGGCTGGTCGAGGCGATGGGCGGCGACATCCAGGTGGCCAGCCAGGTCGGCCGCGGCTCTGTGTTCGGCTTCACCCTCAAACTGGAGACCGCCGAAGCGGCGCCGGCCTGGCCGAAGCTGCAGGGCCTCGCGGCCCTGGCGCTGGAAGGCCCTTGCACCCGCGCGGTGGCCGGCCGGTACCTGGCGGCCGCCGGGCTGGAGGCCGCGGGCCTTGAGGCGCCCGGCGCCGTGGTGGCGATCGGCGACCCGGCCGGCCTGGAATCGGCGGCGCGCAGCGGGGCCCCGACCCTGGTGCTCGGCGAGTACGGCGATGCGCGGCCTGGGGCCCTGGTTCGCCAGGGACAGGCGGAGGCGGTGCTGATCCAGCCGCTGCGGCGCGGCGACCTGCTGCGCGCCCTGCGCCAGGTGGCGGCGGGCGAGACCCCGTCCATCCCCGCCTCG
>Ga0196963_10002091_pt1 | contig 12377 bp, 12 predicted proteins | sample S1_5metaG_FD_148600 | JGI IMG/M metagenome (GOLD analysis project Ga0196963, IMG submission 148600) | Soil microbial communities from Anza Borrego desert, Southern California, United States - S1_5 | ecosystem: Environmental > Terrestrial > Soil > Desert | place: USA: California | collected... | reverse complement strand
CTTCGTTCCGTACGTCACCCTCGATCGTGTGGCATACACGGATCGTGCTCCCTGGCCAGCCGCCGCCGATGGTTTTGGATCCGCGCTGCAGAAAGCTACCTTGGGCGGTTATGGCAATGAGCCGCAAAATTGGGTCGCGGCAGCTCCGACACCAGGCCTCGGATTGCCCACTGGGGCTGACTCCGACTCGGACGGCTTGCCCGATGAATGGGAAGCGCGTTTCAGCTTGAATGTGAACAGCGCTGCCGACGCGCACCTAGATTCGGACTCCGATGGTTTGACCAACCTTCAGGAATACCGCGCCGGCACAAGCCCACGTGATTCGGCGGACTCGCTTCGCCTGGGTGTTGCCCTGAATGGGGCCGGAGCGGCGACGCTCAGCTTCCAAGGCAAAGCCGGCAAAGCCTATTCGATCCAAGCCACATCGAGCTTAAGTCAACCGGCCTGGGCAACGGTCCAGGAAGTTCAAACGCTGGCCGGAAATCAGCCGGTATCGGTGCAGGTTCAGAGCAGTGGCCGCCTGACATACTGGCGCGTTGTTGCTCGCTGAGATCTGGGCCTACAGCTTCATTAACAGCTTGGCATTGTCGTGGAGAACTTTCCGCTCCACGGCTTTGCTGGGCGCTAAGCGGCGGACCGCCGCCAGGATCTGCGCTCCGGTGCATTTGTCTCCTTCACCCACCGAGTCGGCGCAGTCGGTGCCGAATAGCAGTTTGTCCGCGTGACGCTGCATGAAGTCTCGCGTGAACGCTTCATCGCGCACTAAAGCGTTGTGCCCGGAAAATGCGGAAAGGTCCGCGTAGGCATTCGCGTGGTCCGCGAGCAAACGGTCAGTGATCCCGCCCGGCGTGACCGGCCCTTTGGGGTACATCGTTTTTGCATCATACCGTTTGTCGATATGCCCCCACCACGTCTGCGCATGGCCGATAAAGTTTACTGTCGGGAATTTCTCCAGGATTCTGTGGAAGCGAGGAAGCTCCATGTTGTAATCGGCATCCCAAAAATGAAGTAACACCGGAACATTGAATTCCTTCGCGATCGCCGCCACGCGCTCGATGTAACCTGAATCTGCGAACACCCTGAACTTCTGTTCGCCAATTCCGATAGCTCCATCCTTCAGGTATTTCCGAATGACTCCTTCGGCATCCTTTTCGTAAGGCATTTCGTTAGCGAAAACGGAAAACTCGCCTGGATGACTCCTCCGCATGTCGTGAACGGAATCATTCCCGCCACATTGCGCATCGAGCCCATAGAATTTACCCGCAGGCAAGAGAACGGTGTGCGTGATGCCGAGTTTCCTTTGATGCTCAAGCAAAGCTGCATTGGAGCGTCCGCTGTAGTTTGTATGCTGGTGAATATCGATGATTGCGTCGCCAGCGCCGGCCCCGAGCGCATGTGCAGCGGTTAGCAAAGCAGTTTGAGCCAGGAACGTGCGTCGGGTCATGGGCATGCGGGGAAGCATAAGCACCCTTCCCGATTACTGGAATACAGAAAAGGCGATCCTCTCACCGAAGCAGGTTTGAACAACCGCCGCAGCTCTGGTTAAGTCGGCGCATGTCCCGTTGCTCGCTCTTGCTGGCCGCCGCATCGCTAGCGCTCTCGCACGCCGCTGAACCTGCCGTCAAACCAGGTGATCTCGCCCGTATCGCACCGACCCCGCCCGAAAAGGCGATTTCCACTTTTAAGCTTCGCCCAGGGGTTAAGATTGAACTGGTTGCTGCTGAACCGCTCGTTGTGGATCCCATCGCCATCTCGTTCGACGAAAACAATCAGCTCTTCGTGGTTGAAATGCGAGATTACTCCGAGCGCGCCCACGAGCGGCTTGGGCGCATCCGACTGCTCAAAGACACAAACAACGACGGGCGCATGGACGAGTCCTTTATCTTTGCCGAAGATCTCGCGTGGCCGACGGGAGTGATCGCTTACGGCGGAGGCGTCTTCGTGATCGCGACTCCCGATATTCTTTTTCTCAAAGACACGGACGGTGATCATCGCGCGGACGTCCGCCGAGTTGTCCTCACCGGCTTGGGCGTTCATGGACAACCCTTGAATGTTCAACAGTTGGCGAACTCACTTGCGTGGTCGTTAGACAATCGAATTCACGTGGCGACCGGGGGCAACGGCGGCCTCATCAAAAGACCCAATGATTCCGCCGAACCTCTGAACGTGCGAGTTCACGATTTCTCCTTTGATCCCCACACCTTTGAAACTCGTCTGGAGACAGGTGGGGGCCAATACGGAGCCTCCTTCGATGATTGGGGACGCAAGTTTCTCTGCAATAACAGCAGCCATATTCGGCAAGTCATCTACGAGCAGCGGGACATTCCACCCTCAGCTCAGATGTCGCTGGGCGCTCCGGTGGTGGCGATTGCCAATGATGGCCCCGCAGCCCCTGTATTTCGCGCTAGCCAAGAGGAGCCATGGCGGGTTTTGCGAACGCAATGGCGCGTAGCCGGCCTCGTGCCCGGGCCAATTGAAGGCGGAGGGCGGGCTTCGGGGTATTTTACGAGCGCGACCGGATTAGCCGTCTATCGCGGTCAAGCTTTGGGTGCGGCGTTCGAGGGGGATGTTTTCGTTGCCGACTGCGGAAGCAACTTGATCCACCGCAAAAAGCTTCGCCCTGCTGGCGTGGAGTTTGCCGCTGAACGAGCTGATGACGAAAAGACTTCAGAATTTTTAGCCTCTACAGACACATGGTTTCGACCGGTTCAGCTTGCCAACGGTCCTGACGGCGCGCTCTACGTTGTCGATATGTACCGCGAGATCATCGAGCACCCATGGTCAATTCCCAAAGTCATCAAAGACAACGTCGATCTCAACAGCGGCAACACCATGGGCCGCATTTACCGGGTTACAGCGGTGAACACTCCTGAAATCAAACTTGTGAACCTCAGCAAGTCGAGCACCAGGGAACTGGCAGCCCATCTCGGCGACCCGAATGGGTGGACGCGTGACACCGCAGCCCGGGTTCTTTATGAGCGACAGGATCGCAGCGCGGCCGAAGCTCTAAAGGAAGTCCCTTTGGAACCCGTTGCCAGGATTCATCGCCTGGGCGTGTTAGCCGGGCTGAAGGCCCTTCGACCCAACGACATTCTTGTGGGTCTCCGGGATCAGGATGCAAGAGTGCGGGAGCATGCTCTTCGCATGCTGGCGGGAGTAACGTGGAGCGCTGCGGAGCAGGTTGAACTCGCCGCCGCCTTGGAACGGCTGGCCCAGGATCCAGTCGCCCGAGTTCCACACGAACTGCTTTTGGCAGTCACTCGCAAACCGCTCCTGGAGTTTTGGCCTGTGGTAACTCGCGCACTTGCGCAGAGTGATGACTCCTGGATTCGAAACGCCGGGATCGCCGCTATCCACAGTATTCTTCAGCAGCACACGCCGGAACTTTCGGGGCCTCCTTACACACCCTGGCTCTTTCAGGAATATCTTCGGGCATTGGGGGCAAACGGGAGCAAGGAGCAGGTCGAAACCGCGAAAACCGTGATGATAAAGCTGACTGCCACTGAACGGGATTTAGCCCTCAGCGGCTTGGCCGCCCTCCTTTCGCATAAACAGACCCGCGACAACATCGCCTCACAACTCGCGTCCGCGCGTCTTTATCAGAAACTGCTTCAAGACAGCGTGGAAATGCTGGCCGCTGAAGAGCCTGCGGACCTGGCGGTCCTTAGGAACGCCGTTGCCATCGTCGCCACAGCCAAGGCTGAGCGCGCCGTTCCAAGCCTTGCTGGCGCATTGCGGTCGCGCATTCCTGCGCCGGTGCAGGAAGCTGCCATACAAGAATTGCTCGCAAAGGACCGCAACCGGGGCGCAGAGCTTATCTTACAGCGGTGGCCTCAACTCACGCCGACGCTTCGCTCTGTGGCGTTGGACCGGTTCATTGCAGTTCCGGACTTGCATCCGAAGCTGGAGAAAGCCTTGGCGGAAGGAGCTATTCACGTGTCGGAGTTCACCGCGAGCAACCGGGAAGCCCTTCGTAAACAACAAGCGCCAAGCGCCGCTTCAATTGTCTCAAAGTATCTTAAGCCCGCTGACGGCGCGCTGTCCCGACAGCAAGTAGTTCAAAAGTTCACTCCCGCTCTTGCACTGAAGGGAGACCCAGAGAAAGGGAAGGGCACCTTCCACCAGCGCCGTGCCGCATGCCATAAATATAAAGGAGAAGGGCAAGAGGTCGGTCCGGATCTGCAAAGTGTGAAAAGCAATGGCTCTGAGTATTTGCTCGTCCACTTCATTGATCCAAACCGCGAGTTGTCCTCCCGCTTCATTGCCTACGATTTAGAACTTCGTTCAGGTGAGGCGCACACAGGAATAATCGTGGATGAAAACTCTGACAGCCTCTCCATTCGCGATGCGAGCGGCCGCACGCATAAATTCGCGCGCGAGTTCGTTCATAACCTTAATGCGACAGGAAAATCTCTAATGCCTGAAGGCCTCGAGGAAGGATTAAGCTCGGAGGATGTTGCTGATCTTCTCGCGTATCTGCGTAATTAAGCGGCCTAAGATGGAGCCGCCGCCCTGGGGCGAAGTCGAATCTCACCAGGCGCACTGCTGTCCAAGTCCATCCGATGCTCTCGCGCAACATCCGCGACGAGGTTCCGCTCGTAATTGAATTCAACTCCTTTGACGCATACCGCACGCCCCGCACGGGCCTGCTCCGAAACCACCAACAGCCAAAACGGCTGGGCGGTGCTGACTTCGACAAAAGCTTCGGCTGCCATGAACCCTCCTGTGCTTCTGCCAAACCCCACTGCCTGCTAAAGGAATATGCGCAGCGCCTGTGCTTTGCGCAAATCGACTTCGGGGTTTTTCCGAGCAGTAATTGCGGCGAGAAGACAGTCTATTGCTTCTCGTATTCCCCTTTGCCAACCTTCTTTAACACGGTGAAGCCCGCGGCCTTGGCGTCGGTCACTGATAACGGCTTTAGCTTTTGGGGGGAGCTAAAGCCAGAGATGACCTTGCGCACTGGCTTTTTGCAAAGAGGACAATTCGTCAGGGTAGGGCGGCTAATCGGACGGTTCAGCGTGAACTTTCCACCACAGACCTTGCAGTCACCTTCGGTCAATTCGTATTCGTAAAACGGCATTGTTGTTTGCGCTCAGCGCGTGTGGCGATGGCGTAGATCCATGCCTGCAACGCAAAGATAATCTGCGCCCCAACCAACAGCAACGCGATCCATTGTTCCACTGTGATGAGTTCGAGAGCACGGTTAGGTTGCGACCAGTTTAATCCCAAAATTGGCCAGGCCATAATTACCCCACCCAGGCAGGGGAATAACCAGAGAATGGCAAATGTCTGGTATAAATGGTATCGCTTCAACTCAGGCGAGAGTTGGGAGGCGGCTTCTTCCTGTGGTGGGGCGCTCACGTGCTTCACAAAAAGCATTCGACTTTGACTCTGCTTTCCTTGTAAGCGGATGATTAACAAAATTCTTCAGGATGAAAACTGCGCTTCGCGTGATTATTTGGACGCTAGTCGCTGCGCTTGGCGCGTGGGCTTATCTCATCCTCGCTTTTAAGCGCGGGGAGCACATCAGCTCCGGATATATCCTCTTGGCCGCTCTCTGTTCCTATGCCATCGGGTACCGCTTCTACTCGAAGTGGGTGGCGGCAAAAGTGCTCATGCTCAATGACCGGAGGGCCACGCCTTGCGAAGTTCACGATGATGGAAAGGATTTCGTTAAGACCAACAAATGGATCGTGTTTGGCCATCATTTCGCCGCAATTTCGGGCCCTGGCCCGCTCGTTGGGCCCGTGTTGGCGGCACAATTTGGCTACTTGCCAGGCGCACTTTGGATCCTGATAGGCGTCGTGCTTGGCGGGGCTGTCCAAGACTTCGTTGTCCTTTTCTGTTCCATGCGCCGGAATGGCAAATCGCTCGGCCAAATGGCTCGAGAAGAGCTAAGCACGGTCGCCGGAGGCATTGCGACCGCAGCCATTCTCGCGATCATGGTAATCCTTCTTGCGGTGCTTGCACTCGTGGTCGTGAAAGCCCTTGCCGAGAGCCCGTGGGGCGTTTTCACCGTTGGAGCCACAATTCCGATTGCCATGCTGATGGGCGGGTACCTCCGTTTCGTGCGGGTGGGCAAAGTTCTCGAATGTTCGATTCTCGGCGTAGTTCTCCTACTTCTCGCAGTCTGGGGCGGTAAATTCGTCCATTCGGACGCCACGCTTGCGAAGTTTTTCACCATGGGCGAACTGCCTTTGGCCTACGCGGTGATCATCTACTCCCTGGCCGCGAGCGTGTTTCCTGTGTGGCTGCTCCTGGCTCCACGGGATTACCTCAGCACGTTCATGAAGCTCGGCACAATCTTTGCCCTCGTGGCCGGGGTATTCCTCGTGCTTCCGGAAATGAAAATGCCTGCGCTCACCCGATTCGTGGATGGATCCGGCCTCGTGTTTGCAGGTAGTTTGTTTCCCTTTTGCTTCATCACCATCGCTTGCGGGGCAATCTCCGGATTCCACACGTTAATCTCCAGCGGCACCACGCCCAAAATAATTACCCGCGAAGGATACGCCCGCCCGATCGGCTACGGAGCGATGCTCCTGGAATCCTTGGTTGCGATCATGGCTTTGGTTGCGGCGTGCACATTGGATCCCGGTGTTTATTTGAGCATGAACATCAAGGGCGTCGGCCCAGATGCCGCGGCCATCGCGGCGGACACGGTTCAAAAAGTGCGGAATGTCGGCTTTGACGTTTCCGTCGAGCAGATGAACGGTCTCGCCACCCAAATTGGTGAGAACTCCCTTTTTGGCCGAACGGGAGGCGCTGCAACCCTCGCCGTGGGAATGGCCCAAATCTTCGCGAAAGTCGTCGGCAACCGCTGGTTGGACCTCTGGTATCACTTCGCCATCATGTTCGAGGCCCTCTTCATTTTGACAACCCTCGACGCTGGCACCCGCGTCGGCCGTTACTTGCTCCAGGATGTTCTGGGTCGCATTTCAAAACCGCTGGGTAACACCAACTCCATGTTTGCAAACGTCCTCGCCAGCTTCCTGATCGTGGTGGGCTGGGGCTACTTTCTCATCTCCGGTGTGAAGGATCCCCTCGGAGGCATAAATTCCCTCTGGCCTCTCTTCGGAATCGCCAACCAACTCCTGGCCTCAATCGCGCTTTGCCTCGCGACAACGATCATCCTTAAGATGCAACTGGCTAACATCCCAGGCAGATCGGCCAAGGGAAAACCCATTTATGCGCTTGTCACCCTAATCCCGCTCGTCTGGTTGCTCGCCGTCACAATGACTGCTGGGCTCCAGAAGATCTTCCATCCCGATCCGCGAATTGGATTTCTATCAAACGCCGCCGCTTTGACTGAGAAACTGCCCGGCCTAGAAAAGGCGGTCGAAGCAGCGCGCCAGGTTGGCGGTGCGGAAGCCATCGCTGCTGCTGAGAAAGCGGTGCGCGTGAACCGAGCCCTTCATTTCAATCAAGCCCTGGACGCAGTGGTCGCCGCTTTGTTCCTGGCCCTTGTTGGTTGCATTGTGGCGCTGAGCGTCAGTGAATGGGTTTTGTTGATAGCGCGCAAACGCCTGGCTCTCTTGAATGAGTCCGAGCCGGTCTGGCTGCCAGAATACGCGATAGCTGAATCGAAGCCACTCAACGCTCTCGCCTGGCTCAGCCTCGCGTTCTTGCTTTTAAAAGAACTCTCAGGTGAGGCCGCAACGGCACGAGCGGCTGAGCGTATCTCTGTCTGCCAGTGCGATCCTGTCCAAGGTGGGGATGCATACCAAACCGCGTTAAGGGAGCGTTACCGCACCATCCGTAACTGTTGCTAAGATGAAGATTGGGCTTTATGGCGGATCGTTTGATCCCGTTCATCTTGGGCACTTGCTCGTGGCGCGCGCTGCGCTTGAGGAAGCGCACCTCCACCGCTTGCATTTCATCCCGGCAGCCCAATCCCCATTCAAGCCAGGGCGGCAGGTTGCGCCTGCCGAAGTGCGCCTGCGGATGTTGCGGCTGGCCTTAGCCGGCGAGACACGGTGCGTGGTCGATGAGCAAGAGATTCTGCGGGGCGGGATTAGTTACACCATCGACACCGTGCGTGCTTACCGCACCCAATGGCCGCAAGCCGAGTTTTACTACCTGATCGGAGCCGATCACGTGCCTCTTCTGCCGAAATGGCGCCAAAGCGAGGAACTCGCGGCCCAACTCAAATTCCTGGTCATACCTCGACCTGGTGAAACTATGGCTGAATTTCCCGCGCCTTTTCATGGCGTGTATCTGAAGGGCGTGCCAATCGGTCTCTCCTCCTCAATGGTTCGGGAGCGGGTTCACAACGGTCAGGCGATCGACCATTTGACGCCGAAAGCCGTCGCTGCGGTCATTCGGGACAAGAGACTTTATCTTTAAGCTGTTTTCAGGCATCTTTTCCCCAGAGATGGACTCCACCAAATTGGCAGAACTCTGCCGGGAACTCGCGGACAACCGGAAAGCAGAGGACTTGATCGTCTTAGACCTGCGCAAGCTTTCCTCGATTACTGACTATTTCGTGCTTTGCTCAGGCACCAGTGAGCCTCATCTCCGCGCGATCGTGGACGAAATCACCGAGACACTCGCAAAGGATCACGGTCTCAAGCCTCGCTCAGAAGGAATTCGCAGCGCGTCTTGGGTCGTCTTGGATTATTTCGACGTTCTTGTGCATGTGATGCGCAAAGACGTGCGCGAGCACTACAACCTGGAATCTCTCTGGGGCGACGCGCCAAAGCTTGTGCCGGGCGGAGCAGGGGAGACCAAACCCACAGAAGCTAAACCCAAAGCTGCAAAAAAGAAGACCCAGACTAAAAAGCCTGGGTCTCGCGCGAAAAAAGTTGCCGAAGATTAAGCCGTCTTGGGCGGCGTGTCGTTCGAGGTCTGAAGCATATCTTCGACGACCCGACGAAAGTCTTCCAGACCGGTTGCAGGGATGATGATGGTATCCCGACGCCCGTTCACATCTTCCGTGATGCGCAGGAAACGCCCGCGCGGATTCTCGCGCAGGGAAAAGACAAAGGTCTTCCGTTCTATCTGGATCTTATCGCTGCGAAGTGTGTCCTCCGCAACCGGCGCTTGTTTTGGCCCGCCGTAACCATGACTGCCCTGACCCGAGTGGCCGTTGAAGCCGTTCCGATGGCCGAAGGACGATGGACGTTCGTTCGATATCATATTCCAATTTACATCACGGATGCCGAATTGCATCCGTCACTTTGTGCATGCTTATTGCCCTCGCCCGACCATCAATTCCGGAACATCTGCATGTTGTAGCGACCGGTGGACGGTGAGGACGTTAACGTCCAATAATACACCAGAACCCCAACTAAAGCGAGCAAATTTATACCTTGAGAGACGCCGTGCCAGCGTCCAAACGACTTCTTCGCCTCAAGCTTCTGAGCTGCCGTGGTTTGCACCGCATGCATGCGCAAATGCAAATCCTTGAGCTTAGGCTGGATGTAACTGCCTGAGGCCCATCCTACAACCAACAACGCCGCCAGCAGTCCCGCCAGTCGCTTATTGATTGGGCGTCCCGAATAGAAATACTCCACCCCAAGATGCACCAGGGCCAGGATCCCGCACCACAAAAGAGCATCGAAATATCGAGAGAGAATCACTTGGGCTGCCGCGCCTGCATACGGCCTGCCGAGCAACTGCAGCATCTCTGTCGAGAAAAAACCTGGGCCCACCGCAAGCGTGAAAAACACCATGCTCCCGAGCCATACGCTTGCGTTCAATAACCCGAGGAATCGAACTATGGTAGCCACAATGCGATTTCTGCCAGAGTCGCTCACGGAACCAAAGCATTTTCCCGGCCCTCCGGAGGTTTGCCGTCTGTTCGCGATTGATGTTTCCGCGAGACCGCTTTAATCCAATGGGCCTGATCATGCCAAAGCCTCCGAAGACAAAGCAGCATTACGCTCCAGCTTCCCCTGGGTTTGCCGCTGGCAAACGCGAATGGGATATGGTCCTGGAGCGCGCGAGGAAACGTGCTCCCGCCTTTTTCGAATCCACGGAGTACAAGCGCCTGGACCCGCATGACACCGCCCTGACCACTGTGGTGATCCGCCACTTTGGTGAGTATCTCCTGAAGTTGCAGCGAAACGCCTCGCTCTTTCCCGACAACGCCAAGCATAAGAAGGAACTGCAGCAATGCTATGACCTCGTGGAGGAATTGAGCGGGAGCCCGGACTCGGAGGTTCGCGGTCTCATTACAAACGAGATCTTTTTTGCCGTCCGCAAAGGCGACCCGATAGAAGAGGATATTTTTAAGGGTCTTAAACCTCGCTCTCGTGAGCTGTTTAACTCCCGCGCAAGATGAGTTTGCCTTCGGCCGCGAAACGTCATGCGGAGTTGGCGGACGAAATCCGCCGCCACGACTACGCTTACTACGTTCTGGCTCAACCGAGCATCACGGATCCGGAGTACGATCGGCTCTATCGCGAGCTGGTCGAGCTGGAGAAGGCGCATCCCGAACTGATTACTCCCGAATCCCCGAGCCAGCGCGTCGGCGGACAACCTTTAACTGAGTTCACCTCGGTGCGTCACCTTGCCCCGATGATGAGCCTGGACAACACCTATTCTCAGGAGGAGGTCCGCGCATTCGTCGTTCGGCTTCAAAAGCTTTTGCCGAACGAGCCGCTCTCCTGGACCCTTGAGCCCAAGGTCGATGGCGTCGCCATCAACCTCCGGTATGAAAATGGGCGATTTGTGCTTGGCGCAACGCGGGGCGACGGGACAACCGGTGATGACATCACAGAAAACCTGCGGACGATCCGATCCATCCCCCAGCTTCTCCGAGGCAAAGATGTTCCTCAAATCCTCGAGGTGCGCGGCGAGGTTTACATGCCGAAAGCCGGTTTTGCCAAATTGAACGCGGAGCGCATCGCGGCGGGCGAGGAGCCCTTTGCCAACGCCCGCAACTCCACGGCCGGATCACTCAAGCAACTAGATCCGCGCATCACAGCGAAGCGCCCTTTGCAGGTGGTCATTTACGGAACCGGCAAAGTTGAAGGCGCCGCGCCTCTCCTGCACCATGACCGGATCGAATGGCTGAAGGCGCTCGGGTTTAGAACCCCTGAACGTGTTTGGGTCTGCAACGCTTTCGAGGAGCTGGTCGCCGCCATCGAGGAGCTGGATCAGCTTCGAAAAGGTTTCGCTTACGACACCGATGGCGCTGTCATTAAGCTCAATGCTTACCCGTTGCGCGACCGCCTGGGCGCCACGGCAAAAGCTCCGCGTTGGGCCATTGCCTATAAATACAATCCCGAGCAGGCGGAGACCCGTCTGCGCGACATCAGCATCCAAGTTGGCCGGACCGGCGCATTAACTCCGGTTGCTGAGCTTGACCCCATTTTCCTGGCAGGAAGCACCATTTCACGCGCAACCCTTCACAACGAGGAGGAGCTGCGGCGCAAAGATATTCGCATTGGTGACACGGTGATCATTGAGAAAGCCGGCGAGGTCATTCCGGCTGTGGTTCGCGTGGTGCTTGAAAAACGCACTGGCGAAGAACGCCAGTTTGTTTTCCCACGCGAATGTCCTGTTTGCGGCAGCCAAGTTGCCAAAGTCTCCACCGGATCAGGCGGTGAAGCTGGAGCGGTCTTGCGCTGTGTTAATCTCGATTGCCCCGCGCAAATTGCCGGTCGCATCGCGCACTGGTGTTCCCGTGGCGCGATGGACATTGAAGGGGCAGGGGATGTGCTCGTGAACCAGCTCGTGGCGAGCAGCCTCGCTCACGATGTGGCGGATCTTTACTGCCTTACCCTCGAGAAGCTTACCAGCCTCGAGCGAATGGGAGAAAAGTCTGCGCGCAACCTGCTCGACGGGATCGAGCGCAGCAAAGACCGCGAATTCTGGCGTGTGCTTTTTGGTCTGGGGATTCTGCACGTTGGGGCTGGGGGTGCAAAAGCCCTGGCACGCCACTTCCGCTCGATAGATCAATTGCGAGTAGCCTCCGCGGACGACCTCCTGAAGGTCAATGAGATCGGCGAAATTATCGCCCAAAGTGTCTCCACCTGGTTCTCCGATGCCCGCAATCAACAACTGATCGCCCGCTTGCAGGAAGCGGGCGTGAAGATGCAATCGACCGAACCCGCGACCGCCGGAACTCTGCCTCTGAGCGGCCTCACGTTCGTCCTCACCGGGACGTTGCCCACTCTGAAAAGGGAGGAAGCCGCTGCACGAATAGAATCTTTAGGAGGCAAGGTTTCGGGCAGCGTGAGCAAGAAGACCAACTACCTTCTCGCTGGTGAGGACGCGGGATCCAAACTCGAGAAGGCTCAAACGCTCGGGGTGAAAATCATCAATGAGGCAGAATTTTTGGCGCTAACAACGCCCACCTAATTGCCAAGGTCCAAGCGAGCTAAGTAGGCCGCCCGATCTGTTTAGTTGCTCCCGACCAGCTCCACCGAACT
>Ga0196963_10002090_pt1 | contig 12378 bp, 7 predicted proteins | sample S1_5metaG_FD_148600 | JGI IMG/M metagenome (GOLD analysis project Ga0196963, IMG submission 148600) | Soil microbial communities from Anza Borrego desert, Southern California, United States - S1_5 | ecosystem: Environmental > Terrestrial > Soil > Desert | place: USA: California | collected... | reverse complement strand
GCGGCGCCAGCGGCGCGCCGCCGCAGGTCCGACAGATCAGCACGGGCGCGGACTGGAGTGAACTGAATTTGCCGCTGACCGAGTTCGCTGGCGTCGATCTCGCCCGGCTGCGTGGCATCGCGATCAGCACGAGTGAACCGGGCGCGTTCAGTTTCGATCTCGACCAGATCACTGTCGAATGAGTAGGGTGCGCGCATCCGCATGAGCCGCGATGCCATGAGCCAAGCCGAGCCCACCCCCATCGACGATCTGCACGACCGGCCATGGTTCACGCTGTGGTATCTGATCTTCGTGTTCATGCCGCTGCTGTTCTGGAGCAGCCGGCCGCCCGCGGCGATTTGGGCGAGCCTGCTCGCCTGCGCCGCGTTCCTGCCGTTGCATTTTCGCTTGTATCGGCGCCGCGACCGGGTGCAGACCTGGCTGTGGCTGCCGGTCGCGCTGATCGGCTATGCGTTGATCCCGTTCAACCCCGGCGGCAACACGTTCCTGATCTACGCGTTCGCGATGGCCGCGGTGGTGATGCCGGCGCGTCGTGCGATCGCCACGGCGCTGCTGCTGTGGCTGTTGATGGCCACCGAACTCGTCCTCGTGCTGCCCAAGTTCGGATTGGCGGCGAGTTTCGCCACCATCACGGCGGTGATCGGCGCGATGGTGCTCGGTGGCGTGATCTTCAGCCGCGCGCGCGAGCGCCGTAACGCCGAGTTGCGCCTGACCCGTGACGAGATCGCGCGGCTGTCGGCGATGGCCGAACGCGAACGCATCGGACGCGATCTGCACGACTTGCTCGGGCACACGCTGTCGTTGATCGCGCTGAAGAGTGAATTGGCCGGCAAGTTGCTCGAACGCAAGCCCGAGGCCGCGCGACAACAGATCGCCGAGGTGGAACAAGTGGCAAGGCAGGCGCTGGCGCAGGTGCGCGAGGCGGTGACCGGCATCCGCAGCAGCGGGCTGGAGGCCGAACTCGCCGCCGCGCGCCTCGCGTTGCTGTCGGCCGATGTGCATCTCGATCAACGGCTGACGCCGCTGCCGCTGTCGCGCGACGCCGAGGCGGCACTGGCGATGGCGCTGCGCGAGGCGGTGACCAACATCCTGCGCCATGCCGGCGCGCAACGCGTGGAGGTCGAATTGCAAAAGCACGGCGATGGCGTGCTGCTCCGGATCAGCGACGACGGCCGCGGCGGCATCACCGGCAACGGCAATGGCTTGACCGGCATGCGCGAGCGCGTGACGGCTTTGGGCGGCGTCCTGTTGATCGACAGCCCGCCCGGCAACGGCACGCGCCTGGAATTGCGTCTGCCAGCGAGCGCGTTGGCGGAGGCCGCCGCATGATCCGACTGGTGCTCGCCGAGGATCAGGCGATGGTGCGCGGTGCGCTCGCCGCGCTGCTCGGCCTCGAAGACGATCTCGACCTCGTCGCCGAAGCCGGTGACGGCGACGCTGCCTGGCACGCCGTCGAGCAACATCGCCCCGATATCCTGCTCACCGACATCGAGATGCCGGGCATGACCGGCCTCGATCTCGCGCAGCGCGTTCAATCGGCCGGACTGGCCACGCGCGTGGTGATTCTCACCACCTTCGCCCGCGCCGGCTATCTGCGCCGGGCGCTGGACGCGGGTGTCAGGGGTTATCTGCTCAAGGACGCGCCCTCCGCGCAGCTCGCCGCAGCGCTGCGCCAGGTCCACGCCGGCGGCCGCGCGATCGACCCGCAACTCGCCGTCGCCGCCTGGGGCGAAGCCGACCCGCTCAGCGAGCGCGAACGCCAGGTGCTGCGCCTGGCCGGCGAAGGCGTGCGCAGCGCGGAGATCGCCGAGCGCTTGAACCTATCGCAAGGGACGGTGCGGAATTATCTGTCCGAGGCGATCGGCAAGTTGGGGGTGGCGAATCGGATTGAGGCGTATCGGTTGGCGCGGCAGCGGGGGTGGTTGTGAGGGTGCCGTTTAGCCTTTGGTTATGGCCGCATCGTCTGGTGCCGGTGCTATTGGTTCGCGCTGAAGATTCGACATGTGTATGGCCCTTAAGCGAGGCTCTCCGCGCTCGACTCGGCTTGCCTCACTAACAGCAAGAGCGTTTCGATCCGGCCTTCGGCCGGCTCGAGCTACTTTTCTTTGCTTGTCCAAAGAAAAGTAGCCAAAAGAAAGGACACCCCGCGGCCGCGCCCTCCAGGCATCCTGTCTTCCGGGTGCGCGTCGGGCTTCCGGGGGGCGCTGGAGGGACATCCATGCCCCTTCAGCGAACTGGCGCGCATCCTGCGCGCCACCCTTCGGGCTGATCCTCCAGCCCGCCGCCGCGGCCGAGGGGGCCCGTTAGCGGCCTTCCTCGCTGCCACAGCTCGCTTCGGCGAACGCCACAGTAGTTCACGCTCTCAGGCGCTCGGACGCGGGGCGGCAAGCAGAAATTTGCTGTGGCCGGTCCCCGCGAGGGTCCCGTATCTCGCGCCGAGCAACGCAGCCGTCGTCCGGGGAAAGGCGCGCATGTTCGAGCGCATGGATGCGCGAGTTCGCGCCGGCCGGACGGCGGCGAGTAGCGCAGGGAACCGGCTGCGCGAAGCGCAGCCGGCGCGAGATCCGGGGGCCCTTTCTCTTGGTTACTTCTCTTTGGGCAAGCAAAGAGAAGTGACTCGAGCCGGCCGAAGGCCGGATCGAAACGCTTTTGCCTTGCTCCAAACCGCTAATCAATCAACGAAGGACCACATAGCTGACCAACGTCACCACCCCCACCCCGATCACATTCAACGCCACGCCATGCCTGAGCATGGCGCCCGCCGGCACCATTCCGGTTCCGAACGCGATCGCATTCGGCGCAGTGCCGACCGGCAGCATGAAGCTGCAACTCGCCGATAGCACCGCCGGCACCATCAGCAATGCGGGATCGATGCCCATTGCCGCGCCAGCAGCGGCGAGGATCGGCATCGCCAGCACCGCGGTTGCGGTATTGCTGGTGATCTCGGACATCAGGCTGATCGCGGCGGCGATCAGCGCGATACGCAGCAGCAGCGGCAGATCGAACACGCCGCTGAGCTTGCTCGCGAGCAATTCGGACAGGCCGGAGCCCTGGAACGCGCTGGCGATCGCGATGCCGCCGCCGAACAAGATCAGCGCGCCCCAAGGGATGCGTTCGGCGGTCTCCCAGGTCAGCAAGCGCCCACCTTGGCCGTTCGGCGTCAGTGCCATCGCGACGACGCCGAGCAGGGCGACGCTGGCATCGTTCGCCATCGGCAGGTCGAGCCAGACGCGCCAGCCGCCGAACGGCTCGCTGCGCGTGATCCAGGCCAACGCGACCAATGCGAACACGATCAGCACGCGGCGTTCGCCGGCCGACCACGGCCCCAGCGCCGGCACGCTGGCCGCGGGCGTGTTGCCAAGGCCGCGCGAAAGCCAAAACGCGGCCAGTGGCAGGAACAGCAGCACCACCGGGATGCCGAAGCGCATCCAGTCGCCGAAGCCGAGCGGCGTCCCGCTGGCTTGGCTGTATACCTGCATGAACACGAGGTTAGGCGGCGAGCCGATCGGCGTGCCGAGGCCGCCGATGCTGGCGCCGTAGGCGATGGTGAGGATCAACGGCGTGGCGAGGCGCGGATCGGGGTAGCGTTCGAGGATCGCCAGCGCCACCGGCAGCAGCATCAATGTCGTCGCGGTGTTGGAGATCCACATCGACGTCAGACCCGCCGCCGCGGCGAAGCCGAAGATCAGCGCGCGCCCATTGCCGCCGCCGAACAGACGTACCATGCCCAGCGCCATGCGCCGATGCGCGTGATTCGCCGCCAGCGCCGCGGACAGCATGAAACCGCCGCCGAGCAGCAGGATCAGCTCATTGCCATAGGCCTCGGCGACCTGCTTGGGCGTCAACACGCCAGTCAGCGGGAACAGCGCCAGCGGCAGCAACGCGGTGATCGCGTGCGGCGCGGCTTCCAGCATCCACCAGGCGGCGCAGCACAAGGTCACAGCGACGGTGATGGTGATCGCACCGGGCTGGCCGGTGGCATGGCAGAGCGCGGCACCGGCCACGGCGAGCAAGGGCCCGGTGGCGAGGCGGCTTCCGGGCCTGGTCGGTGCGGCAACGACTGCTTCAATCGTACTCATGCGCCGCATCGTGACCGCCGCGGCATCGCCCCGCAATGTGCAAGGATGCGCGGATGACCACACCGCTCGTCGTCGTCGCTCTGATCGGCCTGCCCGGCGCCGGCAAGAGCCTGATCGCGCGCGCCTTGGCGGCGCGACTCGGACTGCATCGGATTTGTCGTGACACGATTCGCGCAGCGATGTTTCCCGACTGCGCCTATACGCTGGCGGAGAAGCGCGCGGCCTTCCGCGCGGTGCTGACCGCGCTGGATGTGAACTGCGCCCTCGGTCGCAGCAGCGTGCTCGATGGCATGACCTTCTCGCGCCGCGCCGAGCTGGCGGCGGTCGATGAAGTATTGCGGCCCTATCCGGTGCAGCCTTTGCCGGTCTTTGTCGACTGTCCGGCGGAGATCGCCCGCGAGCGCGTCTCCCTGGATCCGCACGATCATCCGGCACGCGATCGCAGCCCTGCGCTGGTGGATGCGGTACTGGCGCGTTTCGAGGCGCCGCCGCCCGGCTGCGCCGTACTCGACGGACGGCTCGATCCGGATGCCTTGGTCGCGGCGGCGATTGCACTGGTGCGAGCCCGGATCGACTCGGGCAAATAGGTCGACCCGCGGGCGGCGCCGGTTGACTGGGCTGTGGCGCTGCACGGCGCGAATTGGACTCGGTTTCCGGGCGTCAGATTGTGGCCGGCACCAATCCTCCGCGGGATGACCACTTGGCCTTTCGCGGTCAGAGACGCGTTCGTGATGGCGGGTGGCCGCGTCGGTGCAGTGCCTCCGACTGTGATCCAGGTCCACAGTTGAGCTCGTCACGGCGCCGTTCGTCCGTCGGCGCGCCTATGCTGGCGGGGCTGAGCCCGGGGAGGCTGGCGGGCTGGAGTCGGCGCGGGCGTGCAGAGCAGGAGGCTCGTCCGCGGTCGGGTGTGAACGTCGGGAGGCGGGATCATGCGCGGGCAGGCTCGGTTGTTGGTGCGCTGGCGCGAGTGGGGTGTCGCCGGGCTGGTACTCGTGGTGGGGGCGGCCATCAGCTGGCTGGCCCTGGCCGGGTTGCGCGCGAATCAGGAACGACGCGCGCTGGAGGCCTTGGCCGCGTTCGGCGGCGACGCTGTGGCGGAGATCGGCAAGCGCGCCGAGCAGAGCATCGCGGCGATCGAGGCCACTGCCTGGCTGTTCGGCGCCCGGCCACAGCTCTCGCGCGAGGAATTCGCCCGCTTCGCCCATGACGCCATCGCGCGCTATCCGACCGTACGTCAGCTGGAATGGCATCCCTGGGTGGCGCAGGACGAGCGCGCCGCGCGCGAGGCGGAATGGCAGCTGCCGTTCCTCGAACCGGCGCGAGACCGGCAGGGCCTGATTCCGGCGGCGCCGCGGCCGTTCCATTCGCCGATCCGCTTCATGGCGCCGGAGGCGGCGAACCTGCTCGGTCTCGACGTTACCGCCTTCCCCGAGCAGCAACGCGTACTCGATGCCGCGACCGAGTCGGCCATGGCGCTGGCGTCGGCGCCGTTTGAATACGTGCCGTTGCCCGGCGAGGCACCGGCGGAAACCGCCGAACAGCGACTCGCCGTGGTGATCACCATGGCCGTGTATGCCGAGGCGCTGCCGGCCGAGGAACGGCGGCGCGAGGCTTTGTTAGGTCATGTCGCCGCGTTCGCGCCGCTGCGCTATCTGTTCGCCGACATCAGCAGCCGGGCCGAGGCTGCTGGCATCGCCGTCGAGGTATTGGATCTCAATGCCGAGCGCCGCCGCGTCTATGCCAGCGGTCAGCCGACCCTGCCGCGCCACGGCGCCGCACTGGCGTGGACACAGCGGTTCGATTTCGCCGGGCGCCGGCTCGACGTGCAGGTGCGCCCCGCGGCGGCTTTCCTGCAGCGGCACTTCGACAGCCTGCCGGAGCAGGTGCACGCGGCCGGCCTCGTCGCCAGCCTCTGCGTGGCGCTGATGCTGGCGCAGATCATGGCCGGTCGGCGCCGCGTGCGCGAGATCCAGCACAAGCTGCAGCAGATTTCCGAGCACGCCCCGGTGGCGCTGTTCCAGGTGGTGGTTGGCGAGGACGGTGCCTACCGCTTCGGCTATGTCAGCGCGCAGATCGAGGAGCTGCTCGGGGTCAGTGCCAACGACGTGCTGAGCGGCCGCCGTGATTGCTTTGCCGCATTGCCCGAAGCCGGCCGCCAACGTGTGCAAAGCGCGCTGGCCGAGCACGCCCGCGCCGGCCGGCCCTGGGACGTCGAAATCGCGCTCGACGGCGATCCGCCGCGCTGGCTGCAGTGCGTGGCCAAGCCCAACCGCCGCGGCAATGGGCCGCTGCAGTATTTTGGCTATCTGCAGGACATCACGCCGACGATCCTGGCACGCGAGGCGATGCAGAACGCGCGCTTGATGGCCGAGGAGATGGCGCGCGCCAAGGCCGACTTCCTCGCCAACATGTCGCACGAGATCCGCACGCCGTTGAACGCGGTCATCGGCATGACCCATCTCGTGCTGCAGACCGAACTCAACGCCCGCCAGCGCGACTACCTGCGCAAGATCCAGCAGTCCGGCCAGCACCTGTTGCAGATCATCAACGACATCCTCGATTTCTCGAAAATCGAGTCCGGCAAGCTGGTGCTCGAGCGCACGGCATTCGATTTCATCGGCGTGCTGGAGAATGTCGCCAACCTGGTCGCCGACAAGGCCAGTGCGAAGAATCTGGAAGTCGTATTCGACGTCGATCCACGCGCGCCGACCACACTGATCGGCGATCCACTGCGGCTCGGCCAGATCTTGATCAACTACGCCAACAACGCGGTGAAGTTCACCGAGCGCGGTGAGATCGCGCTGCGCGTCGAGCAGCTCGCGCAAACCGACACCGAGGCGAGCCTGCGCTTCTCGGTGCGCGATACCGGCCCCGGCCTGACCGCGGAACAGCAGGCGCGCTTGTTTCAGTCGTTCACTCAGGCCGATTCGTCGACCACGCGCCGCTATGGCGGCACCGGCCTCGGCCTCGCCATCTGCAAGCGTCTGGCCGAAGCCATGCATGGTCGCGTCGGCGTGAACAGCGCACCAGGAGCGGGGGCGACGTTCTGGCTGGAGGTGACCCTGCCGATCGGCGAGCGCGCGCCGGCGAAGGTGCTGCTCGCCGAGCATCTGCGCGAGAAACCGGTGCTGGTCGCCGACGACAACCCCAGCGCGCGCAAGGTGCTCGGCGAAATGCTGCGCGGGCTCGGTTTCGTCGTCACCACGGTGAACGACGGCGCGGCGGCGCTGCAGGCGCTGCTCGACGCCGATCGCGCGGGTTCGCCGTACGTCGCCGCCTTCCTCGACTGGCGCATGGCGCCGCTGTCCGGCATCGAGGTCGTGCAGTCGGTACGCCGCGCGGCGCTACGCGCGCCACCCAGACTGGTCCTGGTCACCGCGTACGGTCGCGAGGAGCTGTTCCGTCAGGCCGAACAGCTGAAGATCGACGCGCTGCTGCTCAAGCCGGTGACGCCGTCGACGCTGTACACCGCCGTCGTGCAGGCGTTAGCCGGCGAGCTGGCGGTGCCCGCGGAGGCGGCGATCGCCCGCCCCGCCGAGCGGCCGAACTTCACCGGCAACGTGCTGCTGCTGGTGGAAGACAACGAGCTCAATCGCGAGGTCGCCAAGGAGCTGCTGGAGGCCACGGGCTGCCGCGTCGATTGGGCGGAGAACGGCGCCGTCGCGCTGCGTCGCGCGCGCGGCACCCGCTACGACGCGATCCTGATGGACATGCAGATGCCGGTGATGGACGGTGTCGAGGCCACACGTCTGCTGCGCGAGGACCCGAGCCAGGCGGGGGTGCCGATCATCGCGATGACCGCGAACGTGCTGGCCGAGGATCGCGAGCGCTGCCGCGCGGTCGGCATGAACGACTTCGTCACCAAGCCGATCGAGCCCGATGCGCTGTGGGCGGTGCTCGGCCGTTGGCTCAAGCGCGGCGGCGTCGCTCTCGCCGCGGTCTCCAGCGACCCGCCGGCGGGTGGTCTGCCGGTGATCGACGGTCTCAACGCGGAGGCCGGGCTGCAGCGCGTGCTCGGCCGTCGGCCGCTGTATCTCAACCTGCTGCGCCGCTTCGCTCAGGAGCAGGCCGACGCGGCGAGCCGGATCCGCGCGGCGCTCACCGCCGGCGAATGGAGTGTGGCCGAGCGCCATGCGCATACGCTCAAGGGCGTCGCCGCGAACATCGGCGCGGATGCGCTGGCGCAGTTGGCGGCCGAGGTGGAACCGCTGCTGCGGGCGCGCGAGCCGGGCGCGGCGCTGGACGCCGCGCTCGAGCAGCTCGAGCGCGGCCTGCGCTCGATGACCACGCAGCTGGCGGCGGCGGTGGCCACGGACAGCGCGCCGGCCGAGTCTCCGGGCGTCGCCCCTGCCGACGTGGCCCCGGTGGCTCGGCACTTGGCCGACTTGCTCGCCGCCGACGACGCCACGGCCGCGGAATGCTTCGAGCGGCATGCCGGCCTGCTGCGCGCGGCGTTTCCCGGACGCATCGGCCAGATCGAGCAGGCGATCCGCGACTACGATTTCGAGGCGGCGCTGCAACGGCTGCGCGAGGCGGCGCAGGGGCTGGAGATCGAGTGTTGATGACGCAGCGTCAGTGGCCCGTTCCGGCAGCCAAAGCGGCGGGACCGCTTTCGCTTGCGCCTCGCAACTGGAACCGGTCGCGGGAACTGTTTCGGGTGTAGCCAATCTTCCGTGAGGTTGCGATGTACGAACCGCGTAAAGCCACGATCCTCGTCGTCGACGATACCCCCGACAACCTCAACATGATGAGCGGGCTGTTGACCGAGCACTTCCGCGTCAAGGTGGCGAACAGCGGCGAGCGCGCGCTGCGCATCTGTGCGCAGGAGGCACCGGATCTGATCCTGCTCGACATCATGATGCCGGGCGTGGACGGCTACGAGGTCTGCCGGCGCCTGAAAGCGGAGCCGCGTCTGGCCGACGTGCCGATCATCTTCCTCACCGCGAAGAGCGAGATCGAGGACGAGCGCTGCGGCTTGGCGCTCGGCGCGGTCGACTACATCACCAAACCGATCAGTCCACCGCTGGTGTTGGCGCGGATCGACGCGCACCTGCGCTTGAAGCTGGCGAGCGACATCCTCAAGGACAACAACGCGCATCTCGAGCGCGAGGTGGCGCGGCGCACGCGCGAGATCGAGTCGCTGCACGAGGTGACGATCCTGATGATGGCCAGCCTGGCGGAAACGCGCGACCAGGAAACCGGCAACCACATCAAGCGCACCCAGCATTACGTGCGTACCTTGGCCGAGGCGCTGCGCGCGCATCCGAACTACGGCGCCGAGCTCGACCCGCACAGCATCGACTTGATGTTCAAGTCGGCGCCGTTGCACGACATCGGCAAGGTCGGCATTCCCGATGCGATCCTGCTCAAGCCGGGCAAGCTCGATGCGGACGAATGGGTGGTGATGAAGACGCATACCACGCTCGGCCGCGAGAGCATCGAGCATGCCGAGGCCCAGCTCGGCCGCTCGGTCGATTTCCTGCGCTTCGCCAAGGAAATCGCCTACGGTCATCACGAAAAGTGGGACGGCAGCGGCTATCCGCTGGGTACGAAGGGCGAGGCGACGCCGCTGTCGGCGCGGCTGATGGCACTGGCCGACGTCTACGACGCGTTGATTTCGCGCCGCGTGTACAAGGCGCCGATGCCGATCGAGCAGGCGGTCGCGCTGATCCTGCAAGGCCGCGGCAGCCATTTCGACCCGGTCGTCGTCGACGCCTTCATCGGCGTGCAGGAACGTTTCGCGGCGATTGCCGAGCTGTACGCGGACGAATCGGGCATCGGCGAAGCGCTGGCCGCGCCGCCCCGTTGATCGCGCAGGCGCCGCGTTCAGGCCGGCGTCGCGGCCGCCGCGGCGACCGGCTCGCCCCAGCGCGCGCGTACCTCGCGCAGCGCCGGCAACTGGGCGAAGAACAATGCCAGCAGCGCCGGGTCGAAATGGCGGCCGGCCTCGGCCTGCATGTGCGCACGCGCCTCGTCGACGCTCCAGGCCGGTTTGTAGGGACGTGGCGACGTCAGCGCGTCGAACACGTCCGCGATCGCGATGATCCGGCCTTCCAGCGGGATCGCGTCTGAGGCGAGGCCGGCGGGATAGCCGCTGCCGTCCCATTTCTCGTGGTGCGTGAGCGCGATGTTATGGGCGAGCTGCAGGATGCCGCCGTGATGCTGGCCGATGATCTCGGCACCGATCTGCGGATGACGGCGCATCACCTGCCACTCGGCGGCGTCGAGCGGTCCGGGCTTGCGCAGGATCGCGTCGGGGATGCCGATTTTGCCGACATCGTGCATCGGCGCCGCGTTGAACACGTCGTCGGCGGCGCTCGGCGAAAAACCGGCGGCGAGCGCCAATATGCGCGAGTAATGGCTCATCCGGATTACGTGCAGGCCGGTGGCATCGTCCTTGTACTCGGCGGCATGGCCGAGGCGCTGGATGATCTGCAGGCGGGTCTGGCGCAGCTCGTCCATATGCACGAGGTTCAGATGCGTGCGCACGCGCGCGCGGACGATCGGCGCACTCACGGGTTTGGTGATGTAGTCGACCGCGCCGATGGCGAAACCCTGCGCCTCGTCTTCCACGTCCGCCATCGCGGTCACGAAGATCACCGGGATCGTGGCCAGGTCGCCGGCCTTCAACCGGCGGCAGACCTCGTGACCGGAGAGGCCCGGCATCATCACGTCCAGCAGGATCAGATCAGGGCGTTCTTGCGCGGCGAGCTGCAAGGCGCGCTCGCCATCGCGCGCGAACAGCAGCCGGTAGTCATCCTGCAGCACGTGGCGCAGCACCTGCAGGTTGTTCGGCTCGTCGTCGACCAGCAGCAGCCGCGGGCGCGGATCAGGGGGTTGCGGCAGGTTCATTCGCGGAGGCTCCCAGGGTCGCATCGCGCAGCGCGGTCAACGCGTCGATGGCCGCATCGAAATCGAAGGCTTCCACAGCTGCGGTCAGCGCGTCGCTGTGCGCGCCGGGCAGGGCGCGGGTCAGGATCGCCAGCGACCGTTCGGTGAGCTCACCGCGCCGGAAGGCGGCCAGCGTGGTATCGAAGTGCACCCGCAGCGCGGCCGCATCCGGCAACACCGCGTGGGCGTCCACGGCCGCCGGAGGCGGCAGCGTCGGCGTGGCGAAGTGGCGCTGCAGGCGCTGCAGTTGCGTATCGACGACGGCGACCAGCGCGTCCAGGTCGCCGTCGTTGCCGGACAAGGCGGCTTCGAGTCGACCGGCGGCATCGCTCAACGCACGCATCGCCAGATTGCCGCCGGTGCCGTGCAGCCGGTGCGCGAGCATACGCGCGCCTTCGCGATCGCCGGCAGCGAGCGATTGGCGCAGGGTCTGCGCGCTCGTCCGGTGCTTGTCGAGGAAGCGCTGAATCGCGCCGAGCAGCTTGTCGCGATCGCCCCACAGCGACAGGCCTTGCGCCCAGTCGATCGGGTCGCCATCGCGGACATGGCGGCGCGCGTCGCTACGCGCGGCCGGCGCCGCGGCCTGCGGCAGCCCGAGCACGCGCGCGATCTCCGCGTACAGATGCGGTAGCTCGATCGGCTTGTTGGCGAATCCGTCGACGCCGGCGGCAGCGGCCTGCTGGCGGTCCTCGGCCAGCACGCTGGCCGACAGCGCGATCACCGGCGTCGGCGCGTCGCCGCGCACGCGCTCGCGCTCGCGGATGCTGCGCGTCGCCTGGCGCCCGTCGATGCCGGGCATGTGGATGTCCATCAGCACCACGTCGAAGCGCTGCCGCTCCAGCACGGCGATCGCCTCGGCGCCGCCTTGCACGCAATGCACGCGATGCCCGTCGCGGCTCAGCGCGAGATCGAGCAACTCGAGGTTCTGCGGCACGTCGTCCGCCACCAGCACGCGCAAGGGCGGCAGGCGCGGTGCCGCGGCATCGACCGGCACCTGCACTTCGCTGCCGAGCGGCAGCGGCACATGCACGGTGAAACGGCTGCCGACGCCGACTTCGCTTCGCAGCGCGATGCGGCCATGCATCAATTCCACCAGCTGCCGCGCGATCGTCGTGCCGAGGCCGGTGCCGCCGAAGCGGCGCGTGGTGCTGGCATCGGCCTGCGCGAACGGTTCGAAGATGTGCTGCAGGCGTTCCTCGGCGATGCCGACGCCGGTATCGGACACGGCCAATTGCAGTTCGCCGTCGCTGTAGCGCACGGTGAGGTCGACGTGGCCGCGTTCGGTGAACTTCAGCGCGTTGCCGAGCAGGTTCAGCAGCACCTGCTGCAGACGCATCGCGTCGCCGCGGAAATAGGTCGGCTCGTGCGCCGGATAATCCAGGCGCAGTGCGAGCCCCTTCGCATCGGC
>Ga0196963_10002089_pt1 | contig 12378 bp, 9 predicted proteins | sample S1_5metaG_FD_148600 | JGI IMG/M metagenome (GOLD analysis project Ga0196963, IMG submission 148600) | Soil microbial communities from Anza Borrego desert, Southern California, United States - S1_5 | ecosystem: Environmental > Terrestrial > Soil > Desert | place: USA: California | collected... | reverse complement strand
CCCAGCTCCATCAGTTGCGAATGTGCCTTGGTCGCTTCCTCCAGCGATGGGTAAACACCCAGGATGTGATGATGCAGATTTTCCATCATGCCGCCACCGGATTGACATGCCGGCCTAGTTGGCTGCCATCTTGCAATGATTCGTTCGCAAGTGATGCTAGATCGATGACAAAGCGGTATTTGACATCGCTCTTGAGCATGCGCTCATAGGCTTCGTTGATGTTCTGGATATTGATCATCTCGATATCCGAAACGATGTTGTGCTCGCCGCAAAAATCCAGCATCTCCTGCGTTTCCTTGAGGCCGCCGATCAGCGAGCCGCCCAGCTTGCGTCGTTTGAAAATAAGATTGCCAACGCTGGGGGAAGGATGCGGATGATCTGGCACACCGACCAGACACATGGAACCGTCGCGCTTGAGCAACGACAGGTATTGGTCGAGATCGTGCGGCGCGGCAACCGTATTCAGAATGAAATCAAAACTCGCGGCGTGCTGGCGCATCTGGTCAGGGTCCCTGGAGATGACGACCTCATCGGCGCCCAGCCGTTTTGCATCCTCTACCTTGCCGGGGGACGTAGTAAACAACACTGTATGCGCGCCAAAGGCGCGGCCGAACTTCACTGCCATATGGCCCAGACCGCCGAGACCGACCACGCCTAACTTCTGCCCGCGCGAAACATTCCAGTGGCGCATGGGTGAGTACGTGGTAATGCCAGCGCATAACAGTGGCGCGGTTGCCGCCATATCCAGATTCTCAGGGATATGCAGTACGAAATCATCCCTGACGACGATATTGTTCGAATAGCCGCCGTAGGTAGATTTGCCGGTATACGAATCAGCACTGTTATAGGTATACACCGCGTAATCGCAATACTGCTCCAAATCCGCCTGGCATTCGGAGCAATCCTTGCAGGAATCCACCAGACAGCCTACGCCTGCCGTATCGCCCGGCTTGAACTTGGTGACTTCACTGCCGACAGCCACTACCTTGCCGATGATTTCGTGACCGGGCACCACAGGGTAAGTGGTATTGCTCCACTCATTGCGCGTCTGATGCAGATCGGAATGGCAGACGCCGCAATACTGGATATCGATCTGCACATCATGCGGCTGCAGATCACGACGCTGGAATTGGAAAAACGACAGTGGCGACTTAGGGTCGAAGGCCGCATAACCCATGCTGGTAATAATGAGAGTCTCCTGGGAAGATGAAACAAGAATACTCAAAGATGCCTGCAGCGACGGGCTTCAATCTGTTCGATAAATCACTTACCTGACGACTGGCCCAGGACTGCTGTGCAATGATCACGGCATGCATAGCTATCTATTGCGATGATTTAACGACCCAGGGAGAAACCGGTTTCAGGCTCAGGCTCTTGTACAGGTTGTTCGCAGGCCAGCAGACCCAAAGTGACAGCGGTATAGACCATTACCAGCAGAATTTTCATATTTTTATGATTTATTTAACAAAAGTTGAAAAAAATTATTTCGCAATTCTGAAGATCTGTCGCTTAATCCTCTGTTCGCTTACAAACATATAGCTCCGCGCCATTGCTTATGCAGACGGGAGCAACCACTATTTACACTGTAGAGCCCGCGTATCCATATGTTCGGTACCGCTCCATTAGCTCATCTATATCATTGAAAATAAATGAAAAAAGTGCTTGCGCACCAAAATAAACATGTTTACAGTGCGCGGCATCAACACGAAGTTGAAAAGGGCAAGTACATCGAAAGGTGTATACGCAAAATTACCGGTTTACGGGCTTTATGCTTAGACAGCGGGATTACCAACTTCTGATTTGATCGATGGAGTCATCCATAATAAGTTGTAACAATAAGATCTAATTAAGAAACAACAAAAGATGTAAAACAATAAGCAAGGGCTGTTGTGCCTTGCACTAAATACTCGTTCGAATTGAATTAGACGGAAATCCGTGTCCGCATGAGCTCCTTTTATAAAGGAAGCTGCGGTCATGATTACTCATGCAAACAAATTTGATATTCGCAATCTGAAGTTAGCGAATATTGCACGGCGGTCATTTGTAACGACCGCTGTATTCTTCTCCCTCACCTCCACCAGTTGGGCTGCGACTACGTATTACGTCGCCAACAATGGTAACGACGCCAGCAACGGCACCAGCATCAATACGCCGTTCAAAACCATCCAGAAGGCCATGAACAAGGTCGCCGCCGGCGATACGGTTTATGTGCGCGGCGGTACCTATCGTGAAGAAATCACGGTCGGTCGCAGCGGCACCAAAGACAACTACATCACTGTCTCCGGCTACGAGAAGGAAGTCCCAGTCATCAAGGGCTCTGAAATCGTCACCGGCTGGGAGCTGCACAGCGGCAACATCTGGAAAAAGACGGGCTGGGCTCGCAACAGCCAGCAGGTATTTGTCGACCTTCAGGATGACAAAGGCCTGCAACAGATCGGCATGCCGAGCAAGCACTACGGCTCATTCGAATACCCAAGCCCTGTCGGCAGCGGTGTTAGCAGCATGACGCCTGGCAGCTTCCGTTATGACGCTGCGAATTACACGCTTTATGTCTGGCTCAAGGACGGTTCGGATCCGAACACGCACACCATTGAGGCCAGCACTGCGCGTCGCCTGTTCTTCATATCCGGCGGTTATATCCATCTGAAGCGTCTTGCATTCCGCCATACCGCCAGCTCGGCTTATATCAAGCAAGGCGCGGCTGTTGAACTAGGTGGCTACTCCATCATGGAAAACTGCGATGTACAGTACACCGACTTCGCCGGCGTGACTGTAGGTTACCTCAAGACCGGTGCCCAGGTGTTGAATAGCAACATCAGCAACAACGGCAATTCCGGCATCAATGCGCCAGGCAGCTATGACTTCCGCATCGCCGGCAACACCATCAACAACAACAACTATCGTAACTTCAATGCGCTATGGCATGCAGGCGGCATCAAGGCGACGACCAAGGCCTACGGCGTGGTCGACCACAACGAAGTTGCATTCAACAAGGGCTCAGGCATCTGGTTCGATTACGCCAACGGTGGCAAAGCCATCGTGGTGAAGAACAACTACGTGCATGACAATGGCCCGAAGGAAGCCGGCATTTTCATGGAAGTCACCAAGAACGCCGACATCCATAACAATGTGCTGTCCAACAACGAGCGCCGCGGCATCTACATCTCAGCTTCGGACAACATGCGGGTATATAACAACACCATTAACGCCACCAAGGGTTATGCAGGTGTAGAAGTGAACGGCATGCCGCGTGGAGGTGCATCACTGACCAATAACTCGCTGTATAACAACATCATCAGCAACGGCACCAGCACGTATGACCTGTTCGTGGCCAAGAGCAACGGCACGAGCATTCAAAACAACAGCAGCGATTACAACAACTTCTATCGTGCAGGCCCAGTCAAGCTGTCCACGGGTTCCATCTACACCACGCTTGATGCCTGGAAAAAGGCCACCGCACAGGACAAGAACAGCCTGAACGTGAACCCGGCTTTCGATACCGCCGCAAAGACCGCAGCTGCCAAGCTGGCTGTCGCTGCCACTAGCCCGGTTGTCAATGCAGGCATGCTGTTGAGCGGCGTGAAGACGGACTTCCTGGACCAGGCGCGTCCTGCAGGTGATGCACATGACATCGGTGCTTTCGAAGTTGTGGCTGCTGCTGCACCAGCCAAGGATACGTCTGCACCTGTGGTTGAATTCGTCACCCCGGCTCAGGAAGGTGCTGCAGTCAGTGGTACCACGACCATCACGGCATCGGCTTCCGATGACACTGGCGTCACCAGCATGAAGCTCTACGTAGACGGCGCTCTGAAGGCGACTTCCAGCAACGGCCAGATATCTTATGCATGGGATACCAAGGGTCTGCGTATCGGTACACACTCGATCTGGATCTCTGCCACCGATAGCAAGAAGAACCTGTTCAAGGCTTACCGCAATGTGAAGGTGGTGGACAAACTGGCTACACCAGCACCAGCACCGGCTCCTGCACCGACCGACCTTGCAGATGCCGTAGCCTCCCTGCCGCTGGCTGATGCAGTTGTCACCGGTATTGACACGGGTGCGCTGAAGGATGGCTCAGTCGTCACCGGCACCCAGAGCATCACGGTCAAGTCTACAGGCACCACGAAGCTTTATATCGATGGTCAGCTGATGGCTACTTCCAGCGATGGCGAATTGAATTACGACTGGAACACCTCCGGCCTGCGCAAGGGTTCACACTCGGTCTGGATCTCTTCGCTGGATGGCAAGGAGCTGACCAAGACCTACTACACCGTCAAGGTGCAATAAGCATCAGTTATCAGGGAAGCTCGGGGGAGCGGGGTAATGCAGCATGGAACGTCAGATCTCCGCGTTCCATGACCTAAAAGCGGAGACAATAACCACTCAGGTTACGCTGCATTGGAACGGGGGCTTAGGCCTCCGTTTTTTTTGACCCTCCTACCGCGCCTGAACCGCTAGCTCACCGGGAAAATTTCCCGCACTACAGCGCAGCACTTCAAAACATTAGCCATCCGCGAGTGAAGTGATTATTATCTGAGAGACTCGTGTTGCAGGAGACAACATGTCCTCGTTTTACAAGTGCCGTGAAGACCGCATCCAGGATGTCGTGATCGCCCACATGAATGTGGAGAATTCACTGCGACACTCCCTGACCTTCGGTGGACAGTTCCTACCCTTTGATGAATACGAGCGCCAGCTGATGCGTGAAGAAAGGGCATGGGCCATGGCACGGCTCGTCATCGACAAGATCATGCGTCTGCCTTGAACATACCCGCGCAAAAACTCATGCTCAGCAATGCCTTTGTATAAAAAATAGGCATATAATCGGCGCTGAAAAATCATGATTACAAAAATGCGCGCACTTTCCATGTACCCCATGTTCGGCAAGAACCGGACGATGTCTGAAGAAGCCTCTTCCGCCATTTCGCTGGAGCAGGAAGAACTGCGCGCCATCGCCAGAACAGTCGCGGAAATCGAATGGCTGCTGCTAGTGCTGGTACTGCTCTACCAGGTTTTCAGCAAGTCGGCCGACGACGCACAGACCGCCATCGCGATGGCGCTGTTCCTGTATGCGGCGTTCATCATGAGTTTCCATTACGCCAACTTCTACACCCGTGTTTCGCGCTGGAAGATCGCCATCGAAACCTGGGGCATGATCGCTTTCATCACCTGTGTGCTGTGGTTCACGGGCAAGCTCGAAAGTCCGCTGATCAATTCCTATCTGCTGGTGATCATCACCAGTGCGCTGGCCCTGGGCAGGATAACGACACTGGCAGAGCTCGCACTGATCGCCGCGTGCTTCCTGCTGCTGGGGAATGATTCCATTCAGGAGCTGTTCTCCTTAAGTCAAATCGGCGCCATGGTGGCGCAATTCGCGCCATTCATGCTGGTGGCCTATATCACCACCATGTTTTCTTCCGATATCCGCTATGGACTAAGCAAGGCCAAGCTGGTTGCGGAAACGGATGAGCTCACCAGCCTGCTCAACCGCCGCGGTTTTGCCATCGTCGCAGCCAAGATGCTGGGCCAGACCACGCGCCACAATCGCGAGCTCAGCGTGCTCATGATTGACTCTGACAACCTCAAGCAGGTCAATGACAAGCACGGACACAAGGCCGGCGACCAGCTATTGATGACCTTGGTGAAGATTATCCAGGGCCAGCTGCGCGATACCGACGTACTGGCGCGCTACGGCGGAGATGAATTTGTCGTACTGCTGCCGGAGGCTGATGCAGCCGGCGCTTTCGAAGTGGCAGAACGTATCCGCCAATCGGTTTCCAAGGCCTCACTGGATTTCAGTGGAAAATCCATCCGTCTCACGGTCAGCATGGGCATCGCAAGTTACCCCACCGAAGGTCGAACTCTGGATGCCCTGGTAGATAATGCCGACAAGGCGATGTACAAGGCCAAGATGAAAGGCCGCGATCAGGTGTTCACCTTTTCGGCCTGAGTCAGGCTAACGCAGCAAACTGCCGATCCGCTGCTCATACTCGGGGAAATAGTGCCCGATCACCGGCAGGTCGAAGCGGCGCAAAATGCTGGTATTCGGCTCCCGTGCCAGCAGAAATTCAAAGGAAGCAAGCAATAGCGTTTCCGTTTCTGCATCACCCGCAATTCTTCTGGCATAGGCCGGATCTACCGTCACCACATGCGTGGTTTGTGTATCTGCCTCCACCACAACCTCAAATGTCATGTCGTCCAGTTTTTTGATATTGATCGTCTGCATCGCCTTCCCTCTACACTCGTAGCCGTCATTCGTACCACACGTTGTTGTGCATGTGCACCTGAAACGAGCGGCCGCACCGCATTGTCATCGGCACTTCTGATTATATTCTTCGGTAAATCATCGGCATAAGCGGGACATTCCGCTTTGGTATACCCGTTGCTTTAGCCGAGATGTGCACCTTATTGAACTACCCATGACGTGGTTGAAGCCTAGCGCTGTCCGCCGCATCGTCATGACCAACAGCCTCGTCTTCGGAAAGAAACCATGACAATAAACAAGTTTTTGCCGGCACTGATATGCCTGTTCAACATGGCAGCTACTGCCGCGTATGCAGAAGAAGCGCTACCCGAATACACCTTCATCGATGCGGTGAAGAGCGGAACCAGCATGACCAATTTCCGTCTGCGTTATGAATATGTCGATCAAGACGGGCTTCCGGAAAAGGCCAACGCATTCACGCTGCGTAGCCTCATTGGCTGGCAGACGGCGCCGTACAAGAACTTCAGCTTCGGTGCGCAGATCATCGATGTCAGCAAGTTCGTCGACGACTACAACGACCGCGCGCTCAACCTGAGCCAGCCCGGCATGGCGGACTATCCCAATGTCGTAGACCCAGACAACACGGATATCAATCAGCTGTTCGTGGACTGGACAGGCATACGCAACACCAAATTCCGACTCGGTCGGCAGTCGGTCAAGCTGGATAACGTGCGCTTCATCGGCAACATCGAATTCCGCCAGGTCATGCAGGTATTCGACGGCATTGCGGTCGAGAACAAAAGTCTGCCCAACACTGAAATCTATCTCGCGCATTTCGACCGTGTGAAGCAGATCAATACCAAGCTGCGCTCGGGCGACCTTGACATCGCCAATGTCAAATACCGCCTGACGCCAACCGAATCCATCAGCGCTTATGGCTATTTCAGCAACTTCAACGACCTGGGCTATACGGTCAATGCAGGCCTTGCGCCTACACCCCCTGCCGCCGGCATGGTCGACGCATCACACAAGACACTGGGCCTGCGTCTGGACGGCGTGCGCAGGATCAACGACGACTGGAAAGGCATGTACACCGCGGAATACACCAAACAGGATGACTATTCCGGCGGCGACGACCGCATCGATGCCCATTATTACCGATTGGGCGCTGGCGCATCGCATAAAAGCTGGTTCGTGAGATTCGATCACGAGACGTTGTCCAGCAACGACAGCCAGTACGCCTTCCAGACGCCATTCGGCACCAACCATCTATTCCAGGGCTGGGCCGATGCCTTCCTGGTGACGCCGCGTCAGGGCATCAAGGACAATTTCCTGAGCTTCGGCGGCAAGCCCATCGAATCCGTGACCCTGCTGGGCGAATATCACATCATCAAATCGGATGAAGATTTTGCCGCTCTCGGCGGCGGCACCGGTGACACCTGGGGCAAGGAGCTCGACCTTGCCGTCACCTATACCTGGAGCAAGCAGCTTTGGATCAAGGCCGAATACGCCAGCTTCAAGGAAGACGACAAGGCCGTCGTGCGAAAACCTGACATTGAGAAAATCTGGCTGACGCTGATGTACGCCTTCTGAGGCAGCCACAAGTGTGCACTACGCTCCCCCAAGATGGTGCGCACGCACCCGATTCAGGCACAGTAAAAGCGCTTCCATTGTTAACTCTCTGTTTGATTGATGTTTTCTGTAGGCATGCTACTTGCTATCAGGACAGTAAGCACACTCTTCATGGTTTGAAATGACTGGCAAGGTTTATCTCATTGGTGCAGGCCCGGGCGACCCGGATCTGATTACCGTCAAGGCGCTGAAAGCACTGCAAACGGCGGATATCGTGCTGCTGGACGATCTCGTGAATCGTGAACTGCTGCAGCATGCGCCCAAAGCACGCGTAATCGAGGTCGGCAAGCGCGGCGGCTGCAAATCCACGCCACAGCATTTCATCAACCGCATGATGGTGGCGCTCGCTGAGCAGGGCCAGATCGTGATCCGGCTCAAGGGCGGTGACCCGTTCCTTTTTGGGCGCGGTGGCGAGGAAGTCATGGCGCTACGAACGGCGGGGATACCTGTTGAGGTCATCTCCGGCGTGACCAGCGGTATCGCCGCACCGGCGAGTATCGGCATTCCACTGACACATCGCGAACTCAGCCATGGCGTGACCTTCATCACCGGCCACACGCAGGACGGCGAAGCACCGGACTGGCGCGCACTGGTACAGGGCGGCACCACACTGGTCATTTACATGGGCATGAAACGGCTGGCCTCCATTGTCACTGATCTGCTGGCGGCAGGCATGGCAGAAGACACCCCGGCGGCGGCCATCCAGCAGGGAACATTGCCGCAGCAGCGGCATATCATCAGCACGGTCAGCATGCTGCCCATGGCCGTGCAGCAGGAAGGGCTGAGCAGTCCGGGAATTATTGTAGTTGGCGACGTCGTACGCCTGGCGTACAGCAAGGGCACGTTAGATGCCCTGGAAGTTGCCGCTTAGTTCGTCATATTGAGAGGTTAGAGGAGCTGTTATGAAAAAAATGAGGCTGGTTGTCATCGGCAACGGCATGGCAGGCATGCGCACGGTCGAGGAGCTATTGAAGATAGCGCCCGACCTGTACGACATCACTGTATTCGGCGATGAGCCGCACCCCAATTACAACCGCATCATGCTGTCGCCGGTATTGGCCGGCGAGCAGACCATACATGACATCGTGCTCAATAGCCGCGAGTGGTATGAGCAGAACAACATCACCCTGCACGCGGGAAAACGCATCAACCGCATCGATCGTGTCCGCCGCTTTGTCTATGCCGAAGACGGCACCAGTGCGGATTACGACCGCCTGCTCATCGCCACCGGGTCCACGCCCTTCATGCTGCCGATTCCGGGCAAGGATCTGGATGGCGTCATCGGTTTCCGCGACATCAAGGATGTGGATGCCATGATTGCGGCTTCCAGTCGCTACAAGAAAGCCGTGGTCATCGGCGGCGGTCTGCTGGGACTGGAGGCTGCCAACGGTCTCAAGATCCGCGGCATGGATGTGACCGTGGTACACAAGAATGCCTGGCTCATGGAACGCCAGCTCGACCCCACGGCCGGCAGGATGCTGCAGAAGTCGCTGGAAACCAAAGGACTCAACTTCCTGCTGGATAAGGACACGGTCGAACTGGGCGGCAAATGGGGCCGCGTCAAATCGATCAAATTCAAGGATGGCGAAGAGCTGGAGACCGATCTGGTCGTTATGGCCGTCGGCATACGTCCCAACTATTCCCTGGCGGAATCCGCAGGCATCCACTGCAACCGCGGCATCGTGGTCAACGACACCATGCAAACCTTCGATCCGCGCATCTATGCCGTCGGCGAATGCGTGGCGCACCGCGGCATTTCCTATGGCCTCGTGGCGCCGCTATTCGAGATGGCCAAGGTCTGTGCCACGCACCTGGCCAATTTCGGCATCGGTCTCTACAAGGGCTCCGTGACATCAACCAAGCTCAAGGTCACGGGTATCGATCTGTTTTCTGCTGGGGATTTCAGCGGTGGCGAAGGCACGGAGGAAATCGTGCTGCACGACGCGGTGGGCGGGGTTTATAAAAAGCTGGTCATCAAGGATGACAAGATCGTGGGTAGCGTACTCTACGGCGATACCGCCGACGGCTCCTGGTATTTCCAGCTGCTGCGCGACGGCAAGTCCATCAATGAAATTCGCGACCACCTGATGTTCGGACAGGATAGCCTGGGCAATACCGGCCACCAGGGGCAGGACAAGGCCGCGGCGATGACCGACGAGATGGAAGTCTGCGGCTGCAACGGCGTCTGCAAGGGCACCATCGTCAAGGCCATCAAGGAAAAAGGCCTGTTCACGCTGGACGAGGTCAAGAAAACCACCAAGGCAGGCTCTAGCTGCGGCTCGTGTACCGGCCTGGTGGAGCAGATCATGGCGTCGACGCTGGGCGGCGGTTATGCGCCACCGCCCACGGCCAAGGCAATCTGCGGCTGCACCGAGAAGAACCATGAGGGAGTGCGCCAGCTCATCCGCGACAACAAGCTCCTGAATATCCCGGATGCCATGAAATTCATGGAATGGCGCACACCGAACGGCTGCGCAACGTGCCGCCCTGCTCTCAACTATTACCTGATCTCGACCTGGCCCCACGAGGCGCAGGACGACCCGCAGTCACGATTCATCAATGAACGCGTGCACGCCAACATCCAGAAGGACGGCACATATTCGGTGGTCCCGCGCATGTACGGCGGCGTCACTAATCCGCAGCAGCTACGCAGGATCGCTGACGTAGCCGAAAAGTATGCCGTACCCATGGTCAAGGTCACCGGCGGGCAGCGCATCGACCTGCTGGGCGTAAAAAAAGAGGACCTGCCAAAGGTCTGGGCCGATCTCGACATGCCATCCGGTTATGCCTACGGCAAGAGCATACGCACGGTAAAAACCTGCGTGGGCTCTGAATTCTGCCGCTTCGGCACCCAGGATTCGACACGCATGGGCATTGAACTGGAAGAAGCCTTCGATCACATGTGGGCGCCGCATAAGGTCAAGTTCGCCGTCTCTGGCTGCCCGCGCAATTGCGCTGAATCGGGCATCAAGGACGTCGGCATCATTGGCGTCGATTCCGGGTGGGAAATCTATGTTGGAGGCAATGGCGGTATCAAGACCGAAGTCGCGCAATTCCTGTGCAAGGTCAAAACGCATGAAGAGGTCATGGAGTATTCGGGCGCCTTCATCCAGATATACCGCGAAGAAGCACGCTACCTGGATCGCACCGTGCACTGGATTGACCGGGTTGGCCTCGACTATGTGAAGAAGCGGGTGGTGGAAGACGCCGAAGGACGTAAGGCTGCCTTCGAACGTCTGCTGTTTGCGCTGCAAGGTGCTGTGAATCCGTGGGCTGAGCGCGCGCAAAAGCGCGAGCAGCACAAGGAATTTGACACCATTACCGTCTGATTTAAGGAATCAAAATGAAAAAAAGCTTCTGGGAAGCGGGCCACAAGCCCACCCTGTTCTCGGCCTTCCTGTATTTCGATCTGAGCTTCATGGTCTGGGTACTGCTGGGCCCATTGGCGGTGCAGATCGCCACCGACCTGCAGCTGACTGCTGCGCAGAAGGGCCTCATGGTGGCGACGCCAGTACTGGCCGGCGCCCTGCTGCGCATCGTCATGGGCGTGCTGGTGGATCAGCTACAACCTAAAATGGCCGGTGTCATCGGCCAGGTCATCGTCATCTTCGCGCTGCTTTTCGCCTGGCTTTCGGGCATCGACAATTTCCAGCAAACCTTGCTGCTGGGTATTTTCCTCGGTTTTGCCGGCGCTTCATTTGCCGTAGCCTTGCCGCTGGCTTCGCGCTGGTATCCGCAGGAACACCAGGGCACGGCGCTTGGCATTGCCGGTGCGGGCAACTCAGGCACCGTATTCGCTGCGCTGTTTGCACCGGGTCTGGCGGCTGCCTACGGCTGGAACAATGTATTCGGCCTGGCGTTGATTCCGCTCATGATCGTGCTGGTTGTTTATATGCTGCTGGCCAAGGACAGTCCGGATGCCACGCCGCCGAAAACGCTGAGCCAGTACCTGGCCATCCTAAGGGACAAGGATGCCTGGTGGTTCATGTTCTTCTATAGCGTGACCTTCGGCGGCTTCGTCGGCCTGGCCTCGTCGCTCACCATCTATTTCAACGACCAGTACGGACTGACCCCTATCGTGGCGGGCTACTTCACGGCGGCTTGCGTATTCGCCGGCTCCCTGGCTCGGCCTTTCGGCGGCTATATCGCCGACCGTATCGGCGGCATCCGCACGCTGCTGGTCATGTATACCATCGCCGGCGTCTTCCTGCTGGGCATGAGCACGGGACCTGCATCGCTGTTCCTGGCTGCGGCTATCGTCATCGTCATCATGGCAACACTGGGTATGGGCAACGGCGCGGTATTCCAGCTGGTGCCACAGCGTTTTCGCAAGGAGATGGGTGTCATGACCGGTCTCGTCGGCATGGCGGGCGGTATCGGCGGTTTCTACCTGGCGGCCAGTCTGGGTTGGTGCAAACAGGTTACGGGCGATTACCAGATTGGCTTGGTTGTATTCGCCTTCCTGGCGGCCCTGGCCATACTCGGGCTGACCAGCGTCAAGACACGCTGGCGCACCACCTGGGGCTCGGCAACCATGACCA
>Ga0196963_10002088_pt1 | contig 12382 bp, 13 predicted proteins | sample S1_5metaG_FD_148600 | JGI IMG/M metagenome (GOLD analysis project Ga0196963, IMG submission 148600) | Soil microbial communities from Anza Borrego desert, Southern California, United States - S1_5 | ecosystem: Environmental > Terrestrial > Soil > Desert | place: USA: California | collected... | reverse complement strand
GTCGTCGATGCCGGCGCCTTCCATTTCCGTATCAACACCCGTGCGGCCGACTGGCTCAAGACGATCCAAGGCCAGGATCGCGCGTATCTCGCGCACGAGTATTTCAACCGCGACTGGGCGGTAATGCCGTTCTCGGAGGTTGCCCGCTGGCTGAACGACGCGAAGCTGAGCTTCGTGGCGACGTCCCGCCTGATCGATCACGTGGATTCGGTCAGCCTGACACCCGAATGGCAGACGCTGCTGGCAGAGCAGACCAACCCCGTGATGAAGCAATCGGTCCGGGATTATCTGCTCAATCAGCAGTTCCGCCGCGACGTCTTCGTCAAGGGGCCACGCCCCCTCTCGGCAGTTGACCGGCTCGAGGCGTGGCGTGCTCAGCCCTTCATTCTGACGAACCACCCCGACGACATCGCGATGAAAACCGGCGGTGCCATGGGTGAGATCACGCTGCAGGAGCCTATGTTCCGGCCGGTGATCGAGATCCTGGCGCAGAAATCCTATGCGCCAAAGACGGTCGGCGAACTCGTCAGCCATCCGAAGCTGCAGGGCCGGCCGATCGAAGACATCATCTCGGCGCTGCTGATATTGGTCAGTGACGGCAATGCCCACCCCGCCCAACCTGTGACCAAGGTGCAGCGGGAGCGAAGTGATGCCTTGAACATGCATATCTGCCGGCGGGCGCGTGGTGGTCGGCAGCTCAATTTCCTGGCGTCCCCCGTGACGGGCTCGGGCATCGGTGCCGATCAGTTTCAGCAGCTATTCCTTCTCGCCTTGGACGAGGGCAAGAAGACGATCGCGGAACAGGCGGCGTTCGCCTGGGCAGCCCTGCTGGGGCAGGGCCAGGCGCTGCTCAAAGCCGGGAAGGTCCTGGCGACGGCGGAAGAGAACATCGCCGAACTCTCCCGGCACGCCACGGTTTTTGCCGAGAAGCGGCTGCCTCTGCTCAAGGCATTGGGCATCGCCTAGGTCGAGCCTTGGAGGGCTGCAATTAATTAATCTTTCCGTGGCAATAGGTTAGGCCAGGTTTCGGGGCTGACCGAACGCGCCGGTTTACCGTCCCGCCTGTTCTGCTATAAGCCGCCATTGGCGGCGAGAAGGACCCCGTTTGCGCAAGCTTTTCGGCACCGATGGAATCCGCGGCGAGGCCAATCTCTGGCCGATGACCGCAGACACCATGACCAAGGTCGCGGCCGCTGCCGGGCGTCACTTCACGCGCGGCGCGCACCGCCATCGCGTCATCATCGGCAAGGACACACGTCTGTCGGGTTACCTCATCGAGCCCGCGCTCACGGCCGGCTTCATCTCCGTCGGCATGGACGTGATCCTGACCGGACCGATGCCGACGCCGGCTATCGCCATGCTGACGCGCACGCTCCGCGCCGATCTCGGCGTCGTCATCTCCGCGTCCCACAATCCCTATTCCGACAACGGCGTGAAATTCTTCGGGCCGGACGGCTACAAGCTCTCCGACGAGATCGAGACGGAGATCGAGGCGAATCTCGAGGCGACAGAGCCGGTTGCCTCGGCCGACAAGCTCGGCCGCGCGCGCCGGCTTGACGATGCCGAAGGGCGCTATATCGAATTCGTGAAGGCGACGTTCCCGCGCGGCCTGCGTCTCGATGGCCTGAAGATCGTCATCGACTGCGCGAACGGGGCCGCCTATCGCATGGCGCCGGCGGTGTTGTGGGAGCTCGGTGCGGAAGTCGTCACCATCGGTGTCGAGCCGGACGGGTACAACATCAATCGCGAATGCGGAGCCACGCACCCGGCGACTCTCCAAAGCCAGGTGGTGGCACACGGCGCTCACCTGGGCATCGCGCTCGATGGCGATGCCGACCGGCTGCAGATGGTGGACGAGCACGGCTCCATCATCGACGGCGACCAGGTCATGGGACTCATCGCGCGGTCGTGGGCCGACTCAGGCCGGTTACTCGGCGGCTGCGTCGCCGCGACCGTGATGTCCAATCTCGGGCTCGAGCGCTACCTGAAGGGTTTCGGCATCGGCCTGCTGCGCGCGGCGGTGGGCGACCGCTACGTGCTCGAAGCTATGCGTGCGCAAGGCTGCAATCTCGGCGGCGAGCAGTCGGGTCATATTATTCTCACTGATTACGCGACGACCGGCGACGGGCTGATCGCGGCCCTGCAGGTCTTGGCGGTGATCGCCGGGGCCGGCAAGCCCGCCTCCGAAGTGCTGCGTGTGTTTGCTCCGCTGCCACAGATTCTCAAGAATGTCCGGTTTGCCAACGGGGGCCGGCCGCTCGAGGCGCCGGCCGTCAAGGCGGCCATCGCCGCGGCCGAGCAGTCCCTCAACGGTACGGGGCGCGTCCTAGTGCGCAAATCGGGAACTGAGCCGCTAGTCCGTGTCATGGCCGAAGGCGAAGACGCCGCGCTCGTGCGGCGCGTCGTCGACGATGTCGCCGCGGCCATCGCCGCCGTGAACGGCTGATCGTTGGGCTCCGTGAAAGGCCGTGTCCTCATCATCGCCGGTTCCGATTCGGGCGGCGGAGCCGGTATCCAGGCCGATATCAAGACGGTCACGGCGCTGGGCGGTTACGCGGCGACAGCGATTTCGGCGCTCACCGCCCAGAATACGAAAGGCGTCTTCGGCGTCGTGCCCGTGGCGCCCGAGTTCATCGCCCAGCAGATGACGCTCGCTCTGGAAGATATCGGCGCCGATGCGCTCAAGACCGGTATGCTGCACAGCGCTCCGGTCATCGATGCCGTCGCCGACGTGATCGACACGCTGCCGGCATCGGTGCCTCTGGTCGTCGATCCGGTGATGGTGGCGAAAGGCGGTGCACGACTGCTGGAGGCCGACGCGGTGGCGGCGCTCAAACGCCGGCTCGTGGTGCGCGCCACGGTGCTGACGCCGAATCTGCCGGAGGCCGAGGCGTTGTCCGGCATGAGCATTCGCGACGCCAACGATATGGCGCATGTCGCTCGCGCCTTGCTGACGCTGGGCCCCGACGCCGTGCTGCTCAAGGGCGGTCATCTCGATTCCGAGACGCTGACCGACATCCTGGCGAGCGCCGACGGTGTGCACACATTCCACGGCCCGCGGCTAGCGACGACAAGCACCCATGGCACCGGCTGCACACTGGCCTCGGGCATTGCGGTGGGCCTCGCCCAGGGCCTCGGCCTCGTGCCAGCGGTGATGCGGGCCCGAGATTATGTGCGGCGCGCCATCGAGACGGCGCCAGGCTTCGGCAAGGGACACGGGCCGCTCAACCACGGCCACACCATCCCCCGTGACTGACCCGGCATCCGAATAGTCCGTATGTTCGGCCCTCCCGGGTCTATACTGACCCGATGGACAAGCAGAGTGCTCCCAAGGCACCGCGCAACCCCGTCCGGTCCGTGCCGCTCGATCTGGCGGGCACCGACGACCGCAATTTCCGTTTTCTCATCGAGTACTGGCAGGGCAAGCATGTGGGCGGCAAGCTGCCGGGCCGAACGGCCATCGATCCGGTCGAGCTCAAGCCCGTCCTGCCCCATCTGTTGCTCATAGATGTCGAGCGCGATCCTCTCGACTTCCGCTACCGGCTAGCCGGTACTCTCACGTACGACATTTTCGGCTTCGATCTGACCGGACGACGGGTGCGGGACATTCCGCCGCCCGAGTGGGGCGAAACCGTATGGACGAGTCTGGCGGAGATCGTCGAGAGACGGGCACCCCAATACGCGCGTCTCGACTTCACCACGACGGAAGGGAACGTCCGCAGCTATCGTGTGCTGCGCTTGCCGCTGGCCGAGGATGGCGTGACGGTCGACTGCATCCTGGTCATGGGCGATTTCGGACTGCATCCGCGCGAATTTCGCGCCGATATCGCCGCCGCTTACGGCAGGGATAAGTAACCCCCTCAGACCATTGCCAGGCCGCGATCGGGTGGCTCGCGCAGCAAATCGGCAATGACAGTCAACGCGCGCTCGAGCTGGGTGCGGTCGCGCGCCGCCGAAAGACCGATGCGTACGGCGTGCGGAACCGGCGCGCGCCCGACCGCGAAGGCTTCTGCGGGCGCAACGCCCACGCCGCGTCGCCGCGCCAGGAGCGTGAATTCTTCGCGCCGCCAAGGCTCAGGCAGGGTCAGCCAGAGGTGGAAGCTCGAAGGGTGGGTTGCGACCTCGTACGAGGCGAGACAGCGCGCGGCGATCGCCTGGCGGGCGACGGCCTCGGCGCGCTGGCCTTCGGCAAGCCGGGCCGCGTCACCGGAGCGCACGAGGCGCGCGGCAATCTCGGCCATCAGCGGCGTTCCCATCCAGGTCGTGGCGCGCAATGCCGAACCGATGCGTTCGAGGATCGGCGGCGGCGCCTTGACGTAGCCAACGCGCAGGCCGGGAGCGACACATTTCGACAGACTGGTGACGAAGATCGAATTGTCCGGAATGTAGGACGCCAGGGGCGGCGGGCTGTCGTCCGAGAGAAAGCCGTAAATATCGTCCTCGACGATCAGCACGCCGTGACGCCGGCAGATCTCGGCAATCACCTCGCGCCGCTCGGCCGGCATGATGGCCGCCGTGGGGTTCTGCAGGGTGGGGATGCAATAGAGCGCCTTGGGGGCGTTCTGGCGGCACGCCGTTTCCAGCGCTTCGGGGATCAGCCCGTATTCGTCCATGGCCACGCCGTGCAGGCGCAGGCCGAGCAGGGTGGCGATGGATTTCATGCCGTAGAAGGTCAGCTGCTCGGTGAGGACAACGTCGCCGGCGCGAGCCGTCGCCGCCATAGCCAGCATCGCGCCATGCTGGGCGCCGTTGCATACGGCAACTTCGTTCACGCTGGTGCGCAGGCCATGGCGCGCCAGCCACTCGACGCCGGCAGCCCGATGCTGCGGCAGGCCGAGATTGGGCGCATAGCCCATCATCGTGCCGAGATCGGGACTGTTCGCCGCATCGGTGATGGCCCGGATGATCGATTCGCTCGGGCGCTCGGCGACGGGGAAGTTGCGGGCGAGATCGATGAAATCGTCGTCGGCTACGGCCTGCGGGGCGGGTGGCGGTGTGTCGATCGCGCGGTCGCGGATGAACGTGCCGCGCCCCACTTCACCCGCGATGAGCCCGCGTCGCTCGGCCTCGGCGTAGGCCCGGGTGATGGTGCCGACCGTCACGCCGAGTTTCCACGCCAGATCACGGTGTGTCGGCAGGCGCTCGCCCGGCTTAAGGCGGCCGGCTTCGAGGTCGCGGGCCAGTTGCTCGGCGATCGCCAGATAGCGCGGCCCCTGGCGCTCGGCGAGATTGGGCGTCCAATTTGTCATAGTGACAATGTACACATTGACGCCACGATTGTGTCAACCGTAAAGTGCCCATCAAGACAACATTGCGTTTCATGGGATGAGACATGCGTGATTGTACCAATACAATCCCCCTGCGGGGATTAGGCTCGGGACCCCTGGAGGGGTTCACGACCTGGTTGTTTGGCGGCGTCCTGCGGGTCGCGCGGTTCGGGGACAGGGTGACGGTCGCCGGGCTGGAGAACCTGCTGCACTGGCGCGAGCGCGCCCGGCAGCGCAAAGCGCTGGCTGGCCTCAACGACCGCATGCGTCGTGATATCGGCCTCAGCGCCGCCGATATCCATCGCGAGAGCACGAAGCCGTTCTGGATCTCGTGAGGGGCGTGCGATGTACGTCCCTGGCGCGTTCGCGGTCGACAATCCCGAGGCGCTGCAGGCGCTGATCGCGACGTACGATTTCGCGACTCTGATCTCCAACGGCCCGGATGGGCTGACGGCGACTCACGTCCCCATCCTGCTGGATGCTGCGCGTGGCTCTCACGGCACCCTCGTGACGCATCTGGCGCGGGCCAACCCGCATGCGCACGCGCTGCACGGTGCCGACGCGCTCGTCGTCTTCCAGGGGCCGCACGCCTATGTGTCGCCCTCGCTCTACGCGACTCATCCGTCCGTGCCCACCTGGAATTACGCGGTCGTGCACGCTTACGGCAAGGCGCGCATGGTCACGGAGCCGCAGCCGCTGCTCGCCATGCTGAGGGACCTCGTGCGTAAACACGAGAGCGGTCGGGCCGTGCCGTGGTCGATGGATGGACTGCAGCCGGAGTATGTCGACCGGATGTTGCGCGGCATCGTCGGTATCGAGATCGAGATCGGGCGCATCGAAGGCAAGAACAAGCTCAGCCAGAATCGCAACCGGGTCGACCGGTCGAAGGTCATCGAGGGACTGGCCGGGAGCGTGCATGCGCACGACCGCGAGCTCGCAGCCTATATGACGACGCACGCGCCGCCGCAGTAATCGCATAGATAAGGGGGTTGCCATGGACATGCCGGTGATGGATCTGCGGCCTCTGACGCTGGACGGCCGTCACGTGCGGCTCGAGCCGCTGTCGCTCACACATCTCGACAGTCTGGCCCAGGTGCTCGACAGCACTCTGCTGCAATGGTTCAGCAAGCCGGCGACGAACGCCGCGGAACTGCGCGATTTCATCGAGACGGCCCTCGAGGAGCAGCGCCAGCACCGCGCCGTCGCCTTTGCGACCGTTGACCGCGCCAGCGGAAGGGCGGTCGGCTCGACACGCTTTGCGAACATCGACGCGGCGAATCGCCGGGTCGAGATCGGCTGGACCTGGATCGGCCGGGTCTGGCAGCGCACCGCCCTCAACACGGAGGCGAAGCTGTTGATGATGGAATATGCCTTCGAGCGTTGTGGCGCCATCCGTGTCGAGTTCAAGACCGATTCGCGGAACACCCAGTCACGCGCCGCACTGGCGCGCCTTGGCGCCACCGAGGAAGGTTACTTCCGCAACCACATGGTCATGGCGAACGGGCGCTATCGCCACAGCGTCTATTTCAGCATCATCGATTCGGAGTGGCCGCTGTTGAAGCAGCGGCTCGCCCGCCGGCTGCTGGGGGTTAGATGAAGCTGCCGCTCTTCCAGATCGACGCTTTCACCGACCGCGTCTTCGGCGGCAATCCGGCGGCGGTCGTCCCGCTCGATTCCTGGTTGCCGGACGAGGCGCTGCAGGCGATCGCCGCCGAAAACAACCTCGCCGAAACGGCGTATTTCGTGCCCGAATCGGATGGCTATCGCCTGCGCTGGTTTACGCCGACGGTCGAGGTCGATCTCTGTGGCCACGCGACGCTTGCCTCAGCTCACCTGATTTTCGAGCGTCTCAAGCCGGGAACTGCGAATGTCCGGTTCCAGACGCGTTCGGGTCTGCTCGAGGTCCACAAGCGGGGCGAAGTCCTGGCGCTGGATTTTCCGAGCAGGGCGCCTTTGAAGCTCGATGCCCCTGGGTTGCGGGCCGCCCTGGGGAGCGCGTTAGGCGCGCCACCGGATGAGGTGTGGAAAGCCCGGGATGTGATCGGAGTCTATAAAACCGCGGCCGAGGTGGCGGCGCTGAAGCCGGATTTCGCCGCAGTCGCCCGCCTCGATGCCTGGGCCGTGCTGGTGACGGCGCCAGGCAACGCGCCGGGCGTGGATTTCGTCTCGCGCTTTTTCGCGCCAAGCCGTGGCATCAACGAGGATCCCGTGACCGGTTCGGCCCATTGCGAACTGATCCCCTACTGGGCCAAACGCCTGGGCAAGAACAAGCTGACCGCGCGCCAGATATCGGCCCGCGGCGGCAGGCTCGAGTGCGAGGATTGCGGGGAACGCGTGATCATCGCCGGCCGGGCGGTGCTGTACCTCGAAGGATCGATTTACGTCTGAACCGCTGGGGGCGCAAAACCCCGCAAGAATCGGGTGGAGACGGGGGCCCGGGGGGCCTAGATTCGCCCTATGAGCAGCGATTACACCCGCATCGCCCAGGCGCTGGAATTCATCGCCGGGCATATCGACACCCAGCCCAGCCTTGAGCGGATTGCCGCCGAGGTCGGGCTGAGTCCCCACCACCTGCAGCGCGTGTTCACGCGCTGGGTCGGAGTCAGCCCGAAGAAGTTTCTGCAGTATCTGACGCTCGACCGTGCCAAGGCGGCGCTCGACGCCCATCGCAGCGTGCTCGACGCGGCCATGGAATCGGGACTGTCGGGCCCCGGTCGACTGCACGACTTGTTCGTGTCCCACGAGGCGGTGACCCCCGGCGAATACAAGGCCCAGGGTGAAGGCCTGGTCATCGAGCAAGGCTGGGTCGAGACGCCGTTTGGCGACGGGTTGTTCTTCATGAGCCCGCGCGGCTTGTGCGGCCTCGCCTTTGCGTTCGATGGGGCGCAAGGCCGGCGCGAGGCATTCGCGGACATGCAGCGGCGCTGGCCGCGCGCCCGTCTGTCCGAAAACACCAAGCGGGCCGAAGCCATAGCCGCCGGGATTTTCGGCAACAAGCGTGGCCGGGGCGACGATTTACGTCTCGTCCTCTACGGCACCGCGTTCCAGATCAAAGTCTGGGAGGCTCTGCTCCGCATCCCGCAGGGTGGGCTGGTGACCTACGACGCCATCGCCCAGCGCATCGGCATGCCCCACGGGGCACGCGCCGTCGGCAACGCGGTCGGAGCCAACCCGATCTCATGGCTCATTCCCTGCCATCGGGTGATCCGCAAGACGGCGATGAGCGCCAATAACTGGGTCGGAGGCTACAACTGGGGTCCGACCCGCAAGCTGGCCATGCTGGGCTGGGAGGCGGCGCGGACGGACGGGGAGACGCTGCGCGCCGCGAGCTAGGCGTTGTCGAGAATGCGGTCGACTTCGGAAAGCAGCGCCTTGGGGGAGAAGGGCTTGCGCACGGTCGCAACAGCGCCGAAGGCTTTTGCCGCTTCCAACGCGTTGGTATAGCCGGAACGGCCACCGCCCGAGATGGCGATAATGCGGGCCACGGGATTGATCTGGCGCAGATCCCGGATCATTTCGAGACCGTCTTTGTCCGGCATGATCAGATCGGTGATCACAAGGTCCGGCCGATGCTGGCGATAGGCTTCGAGCCCTGAATCGGCCGACGTTGCTGCATGCACCGTATGCTGGGCTGATTCGAGGATCTTCCTGACGAAATCGAGCATGAACAGCTCGTCGTCGATGACGAGGATCGTGGCCATCCCGGCGATCGGCTCTCCAGCCTATGCGGCCCGTTCTTCTTGTTATAGCAGTCTAAATGCCGATCGATAACCCTGTTCAGGTGCCGGCTGCGTGGTTAGTCTAGCGCCGTTTTTGTGGAGGAACGACGCAGCATGGCCAAGAAGACGCACGCAATCGCAGTGATCGAAGGTGACGGCATCGGACATGAAGTGGTGCCGGAAGGCATCCGGGTCCTGGAGAAGGCCGCCCGCAAGTTCAATATCCCGCTGACCTTCAAGAATTTCGACTGGTCGTGCGAGCGTTACGCGAAGAAGGGCAGCATGATGCCCGAGGACGGGCTGGATCAGCTGCGCAAATTCGAGGGAATCTACCTCGGCGCTGTCGGCTATCCGGGCGTGTCCGACCACGTCTCGCTCTGGGGCCTGCTTGTGCCGATCCGCCGCGGCTTCATGCAGTACGTGAATTATCGCCCGGTGCGCCTGCTCAAGGGTCTCGAGAGTCCGCTCAAGGGCCGTGGCCCCAAGGACATCGACATGCTGATCATCCGTGAGAATGTCGAGGGCGAATACTCGCAGATCGGCGGGCGACTCTATGACGGCACGCCGGATGAGGCGGCCGTTCAGCAGGCCGTGTTCACCCGCAAGGGCTGCGATCGCGTGATGAAGTATGCCTTCGAGCAGGCCGCCAAGCGGCGCAGGCACGTCACCTCGGCCACCAAGTCCAACGGCATCTCGATCTCCATGCCCTACTGGGACGAACGCTTCGCCACGATGGCGAAGAAATATCCGAAGATCAAGACGTCGCAATACCATATCGACATCCTGACCTCGCATTTCGTGCGCCATCCGGACTGGTTCGACGTCGTGGTGGCCAGCAACCTGTTTGGCGACATCCTCTCGGATCTGGCGCCCGGTGTGGCGGCGGGCGTCGGCATCACGGCCGGCGCCAATCTCAACCCGGAGAAGGAATACCCTTCGATGTTCGAGCCGGTGCACGGCTCGGCGCCGGACATTGCCGGCAAGGGGATCGCCAACCCGATCGGCCAGATCTGGTCAGGCGCGCTGATGCTCGATCATCTCGGCTACCCGAAGGCGCACGACGCGATCGTCAAGGCGATCGAGACCGTGATCGCCGAGACGAAGCTGCGCACGCCTGATATCGGCGGCAAGACCAAGACCTCGGAGATGGGCAAGGCGATCGCTGACGCTGTCTGAGGCGGAGCTCTGAGATGCGTGAGGTCGACAATTATCTGGACGACTTGAAGGTCGGCGATCGGTTTGAGACGCCGACCGGCTACACGCTGAGCGAGGCCGATATCATGGGCTTCGCCCAGCGTTACGACCCGCAGCCTTTCCATATCGATGCCGAGGCGGCGAAGCAGACGATCCACGGCGGCCTGATCGCCAGCGGCTTTCAAACGTTGGCGGCAAGCTTCCGTATCATTTACAGCACGAGCTTCATCACCAGCGCCAATCTGGGCGGAATCGGCATCGACGAGCTGCGCTGGCTGCGGCCAGTGCGGCCGGGTGACACGTTGCGCTCGGTCGCCGAGATCACCGAGGTGACTCCGTCGAAATCGAAGCCCGACCGCGGTGTCCTCAAATACAGGCTCACGGCGTCCAATCAGAAGGGCGAGCCGGTTCTCACCGGCATCTTCATCATCGTGGTGAAACGGCGGCGGGACCGCTGAACGCTCCTCGTGCCTTTTGATGATCGGGGCAGTCGGGGTCGGAACACGGTTGAGGTCGGCTTCGTTGATTCCTCGATAAGGCCGTCGCCTGTCAGCGGCAGCGGCGGCACACGGCGGCGCCGAGGAGATTCGGCTTGATGGCCGCCTGTCACGTCTCTATAAGCGGCGCCGGGCCAGAACCTCCCAACGGGTTCCGGCTCTTCTGAAAGGAAGAGCTCTATGACAATGATCGCCAAGCCGGCCGTACGGCCGCATTTTCCCCATTTTTCTTCTGGTCCCTGTGCCAAGCGTCCCGGCTGGACGCTCGCGTTGCTTGCGGATGCGGCGCTTGGCCGCTCCCATCGCTCCAAGTTGGGCAAAGCCAAGCTGGGTGAGTTGATCGACCGCACGCGCGCGATCCTCGCCATCCCGAAGGATTATCGCATCGGCATCGTGCCGGCGTCGGACACGGGAGCCGTCGAGATGGCTTTGTGGTCCTTGCTCGGGGCGCGCGGTGTCGACGTGTTGGCTTGGGAAAGCTTCGGATCCGGCTGGGTTACCGATATCGTCAAGCAGCTCAAGTTGGCGGATGTGCGGACGTTCGAGGCGCCGTACGGCAAGCTGCCGGATCTCAATCAGGTCGCCGCCGATCGCGACGTCGTCTTCACCTGGAACGGCACGACTTCCGGCGTGCGCGTGCCCAATGGCGACTGGATCAGCGCCACGCGCGAAGGCCTGACGATCTGCGATGCGACCTCGGCGGCCTTCGCGATGGACCTGCCCTGGGACAAGCTCGATGTCACCACCTGGTCGTGGCAGAAGGTGATGGGCGGCGAGGGCCAGCACGGCATGATCGTGCTCAGCCCGCGCGCCGTCGAGCGCCTGACCAGCTACAAACCCGCCTGGCCGATGCCGAAAATCTTCCGGCTGACCCAGGGAGGCAAGCTGATCGAGGGCATCTTCAAGGGTGAGACTATCAACACCCCCTCGATGCTTGCGGTCGAGGATCAGCTCGACGCCCTGCGGTGGGCCGAGCGCATCGGAGGGCTGCCGGCGCTCAAGACGCGTTGCGAGGCCAATCTCGCCGCCATTGAAAAATGGGCCGCGCGCGCCGGTTGGGTCGGGTTCCTGGCCGAGGACAAGGCGATCCGCTCCTGCACGTCGATTTGCCTCACGATCACCGATCCGGCTGTCGCCACGCTCGATGCCGAAGCAAGGGCTGCGGTGTCGAAGAAGCTGGTGGCCGCGCTGGAGGCGGAGAAGGTTGCCTACGACATCGACGCCTATCGTGATGCACCGCCGGGCTTACGCATCTGGGGCGGTGCGACGGTCGAAACACGCGATCTCGAAGCGCTCTTCCCCTGGCTCGACTGGGCCTACGCGCAGGTCCGGTCCGCGGCAAAGGCCGCCTAGGTTTTCGCCCTTCGCTGCGCCAGTCATGCCGGCGCGACCTCATCCTCCAAGGATTCGTCCCATGCCCAAGGTCCTCATCGCTGATTCCCTTAGTCCGCGCGCCGTCGATATCTTCAAGGAGCGCGGCGTCGAAGCCGACGTGAAGACGGGCCTCAAGCCCGAGGAGCTCAAGGCGATCATCGGCAATTACGACGGTCTGGCGGTGCGCTCCAGCACCAAGGTGACGAAGGACCTGCTTGCTGAGGCGACCCATCTCAAGGTCGTCGGACGCGCCGGCATAGGCGTCGACAACGTCGACGTCAATGCGGCAACGGCACGCGGCGTCGTGGTCATGAATACGCCTTTCGGCAAC
>Ga0196963_10002087_pt1 | contig 12382 bp, 10 predicted proteins | sample S1_5metaG_FD_148600 | JGI IMG/M metagenome (GOLD analysis project Ga0196963, IMG submission 148600) | Soil microbial communities from Anza Borrego desert, Southern California, United States - S1_5 | ecosystem: Environmental > Terrestrial > Soil > Desert | place: USA: California | collected... | reverse complement strand
AGCAAGGAGGGCGGGAAGTGGGAGTCGCGCGCCCTCCTGGCCGAGCAGGGCGTCGACCTCCGCGACTCCAAGATCTGCCACACGCCCGACGGCCGGCTCATGCTGGTCATGGGCGGCTCCTACTACGACGGCGCCGAGCCCACGCCCAACCGCAAGCGCACCGGCATGCACACGCGCGTCGCCTTCTCGTCCGACGGCGGCACGACCTGGACGCCGCCCGCCAAGATCGAGGGCGTCCCCGATAACGTCTGGCTCTGGCGCGTCACGTGGCACAAGGGCGTCGGGTACGGGACGGTCTACGGCATCGCCCGCGACGCGAAGGGCAACCGCGAGTTCGCCGTCTACCGCACGACCGACGGCCTGAAGTACGCCGACCCGATCGACACGAAAGTCCCCGCGAGCGGCGGCGAAGCGACGATCCGCTTCATGCCCGACGACACGATGCACGTCCTCTTCCGCGGCGAGGGCAAGACGCGCAGCGCGTTCATCGGCACGAGCAAGGCGCCGTACGCGGACTGGAATTGGAAGGACGCCGGCCGGGCGGCGCAGGGGCCCAACTTCATCCGCCTCGCCGACGGCCGACTGGTTTACGCCGGCCGCGACTTTGATCCGAAGGCGAAGACCGTGCTGGGCGTCATGACCGCCGAGACGCTCGCGCCGCTGGTGACATTGCCCAGCGGCGGCGACACGAGTTACCCCGGCCTCGTCGAAGCCGAGCCCAACCTGGTGTGGATGAGCTACTACTCGTCACACGAGGGGAAGTCGGCGATCTATTTGGCGAAGGTTCGCATAGCGAAGTAACGGCGGTCCGCCGCTAACCCGCAAGCGGGGGCGCTGCGCACACGGGTCACGCCCCGATCGCCTTCCCCTTCGCCACCGTCGGGTCCCGCGGGTAGTCGAGCGGCGTCCGACCGATTTTGACCACCTCGACGATCACGTGGTGCTCGGTCCCCGGGAGTTCCACCGGGTGGACGACCGCCGGCGCCCCGGACAGCAGGCGGATCGCCGTCTGCGCTTCGGGCAGTTCCTCGGCGATCTTCGCCCCCTTCATCGCCAGGAACTTCCCGCCCTTCTTGACCAGCGGCAAGCACCACTCGGCCAGGAAGGTCATCGCCGCCACCGCCCGGGCGATCACGACGTCGCACGAGTCGCGCAACTCCCCGCGCCCCGCGGCCTCGGCGCGGTCGGCGATCACCGTCACGTTCGCCAGGTCCAGGGCCGCGGCCGTCTCCCGCAAAAACTCCGCCTTCTTCTTCGTCGACTCGATCAGGAACACCTGCGCGTCCGGCCGGGCGCTGGCGAGCACGAGGCCCGGCACGCCCCCGCCCGAGCCAACGTCCGCCAACCGGTGCGCCCCGGCCGGTAGGTGGGGCAGTACCGTCAGGGCGTCCGCCACGTGCGCCACGTCCGCCGTCGCGCGGTCTGGGATGCGCGTCAAATTCATCCGCTTGTTGGCCTCGAGCAGCAGCGTGATGTACCGGTCGAGCTGCGCCGTCTGCAGGTGCGACAACGCCACGCCCGCCCGCCCCGCGATCTCGTTCCAAAGCTCAATCATCCCCGTAGGGTGGGCACTGCCCACCGTTCTGTCCAGTACCCGTTCCCCTTGTCTCCTTGTCCCCATGTCTCCCCCTCCTCATTTCTTCTCCGATTTCTCCGCCGCCTCTAACGCCAACTTTACGCCCTCGTCGGTCGTCGGCGACTTCTTCACCCCGTGGTCCGTCAATTCGTCGAACACCTTCTGCGCCACGTCGCACGGGCGGTTGATCGCCTCAAGGTAGCCGTCGCAGACGGTTTTGTTCATCGCCGTGATTTCCGCCTTCGCCTTCTCCAACCCGGCCGCCACGAACTTTTTGCCGTCCACCTTCGCTGCCTGCGCCTTGGCGATTGCCTCGGCTTTCGCGTAGTACGCCTCCGCGAGCCGCCGGTGACCCTCCTCGTGCTCCTTTAATCGATCCGTCGCCCCCGTCGGCAGCCAGATCGTGATCGCGAGTTTCAGCCGGACGGTCAGGCCGCTGATCACCACATCCACCGGCGGCTCGCCCTTGGTCCCCGGCACCGCCCGCCGTGGCCGCGTCGCGAACGCCACGTCCGCGTCCACCTCGAACCGGTACAAACACGCCGCCGCCTCCCCCGGCTTGAACGGCGGGTCCAACACCGGCGGCTTCTTCGGGTCGAACTCCTTGTACTCGACCGTCGGCTCGGCCTTCTCGACCTTCACCTCGGCCGGTGCCGGAAGCGCCAAGAGCACAATCACCGCGGTCACGAGCACGATTCGCATGCCCGGATGATACCCACTATGCCCCACCACCCCACCCCGTCCTCTCCCCATCATTTCTTCGACTTCCGCCACTCCTCCATCGCCAATTTTACTCCCGCCTCGCTCGTCACGTCGCGCACGCGCGAGTGGTCCGTGATCCGGTCGTAGATCTGCTCGACCTCGTCCGTCGGCCCCTTCACGGCGACCACGTACCGGTCGCTGATCCCCGCCGCCGCCTTCTGCAGCGCCGCCTGGACGGCCGCGTTCTTGTCCTTCCCCTCGCCCTCGACCGGCGCGCCGACCACGCCCTTGGCCGCCTCCCGCGCGGCCGCCTGCGCGTCCTTGTAAAACGCCTCGGCGATCCTGAGGTGCCCCTCCTCGTGCGCCCGCACGTGATCGTCCACCCCCTTGGGCAGCCAGATCGTGACCGGCATCGACAGGCGGACCGCCACCGAGTCGATCCGCACGCTCGCCCGAAATCCGCCGGCCGCGGGCGTCACCGACACCGGCGCGAACCGGAAATCCACCTCGATCCGGAACACGTACTCGCAGAGCGCAATCTCGTTCGCCTTCAGCGGCGGCTTGGGCGACTTGGGGTCGGCCGGGTCGAACGTCTTGCGCTCGACCTTCGGGGCGGCCTTGGTGACGGAGACGGGATCCGCCGCGCGAACCGCAAATGACGCCACGAACAGGACGACAAGGATCGGCGCGACTCGCATGCCGGTCATCATACCGGTGTCGCGCGCCCTCCGTTCGTCCTTCTGACATTGACCCCCACCCCCCGCATCCCCACAATCCCCCCATGCCCAAGCTCACCATCGAAGACGGCCCCACCCTCGACGTCCCGGCCGGGAAGCGCCTGATCAACGCCCTCGTCGAGGACGCCGCCACCGACCAACTCCACGCCTGCGGCGGTAACGCCCGCTGCACCACCTGCCGCGTCCTCATCACTGAGGGCGAGCCGACCACGATGACCCAGGCCGAGAAAGACCTGTACGTCGCCCGCGGCCTCTCGGCGACGCCCGGCCTGCGCCTGTCCTGCCAGATCCTGTGCGACCACGACATGACGGTGAAGGTGATCTCGCGGCTCGCCGGCTCGGGTCGGAAGGACGCGGGTTCGCCCACCGCGCCGGACATCCAGCCGCCGCCCGTGTGGACGACGAAGTGAATGTCGAATGACAAAACCGGAATGACGAATCAATGACAAAGCCCAAATGACGAATGGCGAAATGGAAAGCGGCCGCGCCGGGCCGTTTCGTCATTCGAGTTTGAACATTCGTCATTGATTCGACATCGAATTTTCGACATTCGTCATTTTCCGAGCACCACCTCCACGTCCACCTCGTTCCCCTCCCGCCACACGCGCATCGTCACCTTCTCGCCGGCACTCAGCCGCTCGAGCACCGCGTCGACGTCCGCGGGCGATCGGATCGCGCGCGACCCGATCTTCTGAATCACGTCCCCCGGGATGATCGTCCCGCGCACGCGCTGCGTCGGCTTGAGCCCCGCCCGCGCCGCCGGCGAGTTCTCCGCCACGCCCAGCACAAGCGCCCCTTGGATCCCAAGTTGCCCCGTCACCGCCCGGCTGAACCGCTCGTCGAACACCGCGCCGAACTCGGGCTTGGCGAGCTTGCCGTCCTTGATCAGCTGTGGCACGACCCGGTTCACCGTGTCCGCCGGCACCGCGAACCCGATCCCCGCGCTCGCCCCGCTCGGCGAGTAGATGGCCGTGTTCACCCCGATGAGCCGCCCGCTCGAATCCAGCAGCGGCCCGCCCGAGTTCCCCGGGTTGATTGCCGCGTCGGTCTGGATGGCCTCCTCGATCGGCTGCCCGCTGACGCCCTGGATCGTCCGACCCAGCGCGCTGACGATCCCCGTCGTCAGCGTCTGGTCGAGTCCGAACGGGTTGCCGATCGCGAACACCTTCTGCCCGACCTTCAGCCCGCTCGACGCCCCGACGAACGGGATCTTGTGCAGCTTCGACGCCGGCGCGTTCACCTTCAATACCGCCAAATCGAAGTTAGGCGCCACGCCGACGAGCGTCGCCTCGTACGTCGAATGATCGTTGAGCGTCACCCGCGCGGAGGATGACCCCTGGATCACGTGAAAGTTCGTCACCACGTGCCCCGCCTCGTCCCACACGAATCCCGACCCCGTCCCCGCCGGGATCTCGCTGACGTTCCGCGTCCACAAATTCACCCGCTGCTGCAGCGTCGTGATGTACACGACCGACGGACTCACCTTCTCGAACAATTCCACCGTCGCCCGCTCGTCCCCCGCAAGCTGTCCCGCCGGCGTCACCGGCCGCTCCGGCTCGGGCCGGCCGACGTCGAAGAGCCATCGATAGACGAGAAATCCCAGCCCCACCCCGAGCAGCAACCCCGCGACCCACATTGCCCCCGCGCGTCGCGGCGGACGAGTAGGGGGGTACGACGGCAATCCGTACGACGGTGGCGAACCGTAGGCGCTCATGGCGCGGATTCTAGGAGGCCACTGCGAGGGCGTCATCCTCTGGTCCCCTCTCCCGGACGCGCCTCAAGATGTTGCACGCCCGCATCCGCAGTCGCGTCCGGGATAGGGATAGGGTGAGGGCATACAGCGGCCTCTCGCGCAAGACGATCGTCGGTTTGCCAGAGCTCGCGCCATGCCCTCACCCCAACCCTCTCCCAGACGCGACTACACCGTTCACCAATCTCGCTCGCCGGCGCGTCCGGGAGAGGGAGTCATTCGATCACCCACGAGTTCGTCGTCGAGTTCCCGAACCGCTCCCAATCCTTGAACTGCCAGACGACCTTCTTTTCGCGGTCGATCTCAATCACCTGCGGGTTTTCCTTACCCGCGTGACAGTTCCCGATCACCACGTTCCCGTTCTTCAAGACCTGCACCGTCGTCACCCACGCCAGCGTGATCCCCGGCAGATCCTTCTGCCCCACCTGCCACACGATCCGCTTGTCCGGCCTCACCTCGAGCACGCTGTGCCCGTTCCCCGTCCCGATCAGCGTGTTCCCGTTGCCCAGCCGGACCGCGGAAAACACCTGGTTCCCCCACGACTCGGGCCCGTGCCCGCCCGCCGGCTTCTTGTCGAACAGCGGCACCGGGAACTCCCACACCACGTTCCCCGCCCCGTCGTACTCCTTCACCACCCCGTCCCCCTCGTGCGCCACGAGGTAGTTCCCGTTGTCGAGCTTGCGCGCCAGCCGGGTGTCGCGGTGGGCGTTGGGCTTGCTCACCTTGAGCTTGATCTCCTTGACGATTTTCCCGTCCTTGTCGACCTCGATGATCCGCCCCACGCCCGACTCGGCGATCATCGTGTTACCGTCCGCCAGGCGCTGGAACGCGTGCACTTCGACCTTCTTGCCCGCGTTGCCGTTGGCCTTGGACGCGTCGTACTCCCATACGATTTTGTTCGCCTTCGGGTCGACCTCGACGATCTTGTTGATCCCCCCGCCGTGGAACAGCACGTTGCCGTTGGGCAGCAATTGCAGGTCGTGCAGCCCGCCGATCTTGTACTCCCACTCGGTCTTCCCAGCGGCGTCGATGATCGCGATCCGCTTCTTCGACTCATCCGCCACGAGTAACCGTCGGCCCTCGGCGTGCGCGACACCCGCCACCGTCATTCCGACCATCAGCGTCGCCAGAAGATTTCTCATCCGCATAAGCCGCTCGCTTTCCGTCAAATCCGCGATTCGAGACTCGCAATTCGAGATTGCCAGCCGACCTCTACCATACCCGCTGGCACTCCCATTGCACCCTCTCCAGATACCCCGGCAACGCCGGTCAGTTTGTCGGGAACGTTACTGAATTCGTTCCGAGACCCCTTTGAAAGGAGTCCTCTCATGTCCCGTTTGATGCAACACGACGCCCCCGAGGCTTACCGCCACTCCGAGGGTGGGCTCGCCAAGCCGATCGAAGAATTTACGGCCCGGCTCCCGTCCGACACGTTCCTCTGGCTCGCCGGCGGATCGATCCTCGGGTCGCTCACGCTCAAGATGATGGGCCGCCCGCACGATGCGCTGTTCGTCGGCCAATGGGCACCCACCTTCTTGATCCTGGGCCTGTACAACAAGATCGTCAAGGTCGCCGGCTCCGACCGCGTGAGCAACGACTGATTCGCCGTAACGGCCCGTGTGGTCAACCAACCGCACTCCGTGTGATCGCCGATCGCACGACAATTCGCGCCGGACGACGTCCCCCGCGACGCCGCGACCACCCCTGGTCGACTCCACCGACCAACTGACGCCCCCGTGCCCCCGGCGCGGCTTGGCAGGTGACCGCGCACGCCGCCCGACCGGACTACCCCCGGCACCGAAACCGACCCGCCCGAGGCCTTCAACCCTCGCGCGGGTCGTTTCGCGCGCGCCCGCAAGCACCATCCAAGCCGCCACCCGGCCTGTAACGAACGCCCCGCCGCGCCTACTCTGTACCTAGACGCCCCCGCGCTTCGGGCGCATCATCTCCCTTTCCCCAAACCAGGACCTTCATGACCCGCGCGTTCGCCCTGAGCCTTCTGCTGACGACCCTCCCCGCCCTGGCCCAACCGGTGCAACCGCAGAACAAGCCCCTCGACCTTCCGAAGAACCAGCCCCGCATCCTCCTCGGCGTCGATGCCCAGTCCCCCGCCACGTTCGACAAGGTTAAGGCCATCGGCGCCAACACGCTCATTCGCTTCGACCCCGGCCCCCAGAAAAACATCACCCTCGAAGCCTGGTTGAACGAGGCCCGCAGGAAGGAACTCTTCTACATCGTCCAGGGCACCGTCTTCTTCTCGGACAAGCACCCCAAGCCGAACCTGACGGACCCGCAGCTCATCGCGATCGCCCAGGACGACGAGCCGGACCTCAACCGCTGGCACAACGGCCAGGACAACCCGCTCCGCGTCGCCGAAGGCCGGTTCAAGGGGTGGACAAAGCCCGAGATCCTCGAAGAACTCTACGCCGACTGGAAGAAGCGCGCCCCCAAGATTCCGGTCATCGTCAACTTCGCCGGTCAGCACGTCTCCAACCCGTGGTACGTTGACGGCGCCGGCCACAAGCCCTACATCGCCGCGTCCGACTGGGTCAGCTTCGACTGGTACGTCCGCAACAACCACGCCGACCGGTACTTCATCAACTTCATCGGCTGGACGATGGACAAGCTGACCCGCTGGAGCGAAGGCAAGCCCCAGTTCGCCTACATCGAGTGCTCCGACCAGGTCCTCGACGGCGACGCCAACGGCGGCATCGGCCGCGGCCCCACGCCCGCCGAGACCACCACCCAGATCTGGCACGCCCTCGCCCACGGTGCCAGGGGCGTTTGGCTCTTCCCCCAGCGCATCCGCGGCGGCTTCGACTACTGGGCCATCACCCCCGAGAACGAGAAGGCCATCAAGGAGACCTTCGCCCTCATCAAACAGCACGACCTCCTGCTCGCCGAGGGCACGCGCACGCTCAAGGAAGAATTCCCCGCCAACCCCACCCACGCCGACCCGGCCAAGAAGTGGCCCACGTGGGAGGAAGTCACTTGGACGAGCAAAGACGGGAAGCAAACGCTGACCGTCAAGATCGACCTGGCCGGTGAGAAAGCCCCGGAGATCTCGGGCGTCCCGCCCACGGCGAGCCCGCTTCAGCGGGCGGGTCGCGCAGCGAGTCCTGCGATCGACCAGCCCACCCCGAAGACAAAGGAACCCGGAGCTCGTCCGCGCGTCCCGGGGTCCACTGTTTTCGATTGACGATTGACGACTTCGGTTTGCGACGCAGCGCGACCCGCCCGCTAAAGCGGGCGCGCCAAACGTAAGTCGCGCAACCATTCCTCCGACCGCTTCCAGAACGCCGCCTGCGTGCCCCCCGTCCCCTTGTGGTCCGACAGCGGCAGGATGACCGTCTCGACCTTCCCCTTGATCTGGTTGCACGTCGCCAGCACGCCGGCCGGCGGGCACGTCTCGTCGATCAGCCCCATCGACACCATCGCCGGGCACGTCACCCGCGGCGCGAAGTTCATCGCGTCGAAGTACCGCCCTTCCTCGAGGATCTTCGGGTCGTTCTTCCATTTCGCGTAGTTGGCGAAGTACGGGAACCCGTACGCCCGCCCGACCTTGGCGGCAGTCACGTCGCACCCGGCCGGCACGTTGGCCAGCATCGCCGTGATCTTCGGGTGGATGCCCGCCGTCACGATCGCCTGCTGGCCCCCCTGGCTAGTGCCAAAAACCACGAGCGTCTTGCCGTCCCAGTCGTCGCGCGATGCGAGGTACTCCGCCGCCCGGTAGCACCCCAGGTACATCCGTAAAAAGTAGCTCGTATTGCGGTCGCCCGCGCCGATCGCCATGTAATCCTTCAGCGGCCCGGCGCTCTGCTTCTTGTAGAACTCGTCGGGCTGATCGAGCGGCAGGTCGTGGGCCATGATGTTGAGCGTCAGCCACCCCTCCGCCCCGCGCTTCACGACCGATTCCTTCTTCAGCCCGTACACCCCCGCGTACTGCACGAGCAGCAGCGCCGGATACTTCCCGGCCTTCTTCGGCTTGGCGAGCTGCCCGTAAACGTGCGTCCCGTTCACGTTGTCCAGCGTCACCTTCGCGTACTCGACGTCGGCCTTGCCCGAATCGCCCGGCTCCACTTTCGCGTTCACCGGCACCTTCGCGAGCTCGGCGATCTTGCCCTCCCAGAACGCATCGAAATCCGCCGGCCGGGCTTCGGAGACGCCAATCTTACGCGGCGCAGCGACCGCCCCGACCAACTGTTTCACCTCGACGTTGCCGGCCTTCGCCTTGATCTCCACCAGCACCGTGTTCGGCTCGTCCAACGCCGCCTCGAGCGTCGCCTTGCCGCTCGACAGGTCGAGTTTTCCCTGCCCCGCCACCGTTAGCCCGCCCTTGCGGATCGTGTACGAAAGCTCTTTCACCTCGGCCGCCTGCTCGCCCTTGAGCGAGATCTCCCACGACGCCTTCTCCCCCACCTCGTACACGCCCGACACCTTCGCCGGCTTGGCGACCACCTGCACCGCGGGCGGCGCAACGGTCTTCGTGTCGGCCGCGAACGCGCCGAACTTCAGGGCGAGGCAGAGCAGCGCGACCAGGGTCGCACGACGGTCGATCTTCAAGCGCATGATGAGGGTTCTCCTTGAGTCCCTTACGGTAACGAAAGCCGACGCTGACTGCGACACAGGCGATTTGGCGACGCCCGCTTCTCAACCCCCGGCCATCCGGGTCACCTCTGCCGCGTTGTCATGCGCACCGTCCGCCGTACGGAGCCCCCGTGCGCAGCTGTTAGCAACCCACGCGGGCGGCGGCCGCCTTCTCGTCGCGCCCACCCCGCCCCCGCGTGTCGCCCTTCGCCGGCTGACGGCATTGCATGTTAGGGGAATATTACAGGTATTTATGTTGACGTGACCCGCACATCAACTTAACATCGACCTCGGCAGTTTCACTCCTTGGGGAAGGGCGAACCCTTCTGCGGTCTCCGAACGAGAGGTCTGTTATGAAGAACAGCGGGCGAAGTGGGCGGTGGGCGTGCGCGCGCGTGGCGAACGGTGCGGTCCCGATGGGGCCGCTGGAACCTCGTTTGATGATGTATTCGACCGGGCTGGAAGCGATCGACCTCACGGAGCTGCGCACGCGGTTCCCGTCAATCGACGGGCGGGGCGTCAACGGAAAGGAGAACGTCGTCGTCGTGATCGACACGGGGGTTGGCACGTCGTCGCCCTTGCCGACGAACCTGGCCGGCAAACTCCTCAATCGCGGCTTGGACTTTTACAACGCCGCGACGACCGGAACGGCTACCGACCCAGGGCCAAACCTCGCGTACGATGATAATGGGCACGGGACCGCGATGGCGAGCATCATCGCCGGCGCGCAGTTCACCAACAGCTCGGTCGTCTACGAGGGCGTGGCACCCGGGGTGAAAATCCTCCCGCTCAAGCTGTTGGCCAATTCGGGCGGCAACTTCGTGCTGCCGACCGACACGGCGCGGATCTACGACGCTTTCAAGTGGATTTTGGATAACGCGAACACATCGACGTACAACATCGTTGCGGTCAACGTCTCGTGGGGGATCTCGGTGTACCCGCCGTTCGACTATACGACCGCGATTCCGACACGCGGGGGGAAAACGATCCAGTCGATTGTCCGAGACGTGAAGGACGCGGGCATCTTCGTCGCACAAGCGACCGCGAACACCAACGACTCCCAGGAGCAGCAGCCGGCGAGTGCCGGCGATACCTACGGTGTCGGATCGCTGAATTCGAACGGAGACGGCATCTGGATGAACTCCGGGGGCCAAGGGACGACGTACGGTAACGACGCGGACTACATCGATATTCTGGCTCCGGGTTACACCGTCGTGCCGCATCAGTCCAATGGCACTTATTACCCGACGTTTGGCCACACCAGTTACGCGACTCCCCACGTGACCGCCGCGGCCGCGCTGCTGAAGCAGATCAACCCCGACTTCACGGTCGATGAGATCGGGAAGATCCTGATCGGCAGTACGATGACCGTATTCCCGGACACGCGGCCCGGCGCGTTCTCACAGGAGGCGCTCGACCTCGACAATGCCGTCGAGGCCGCCCTCACGGCTACGTCGTCCGGCGGAGTGGCCCTCAACCCACTGGGCATCCAAGGCACGACCAACGACCTCCAGTACGACGCGGCCGGCAACCTGCACGCCGTCTGGTACAACGAGTCGGCCCGCGCGATCGTGTACGCCAAACGCCCGGCCGGCAGTCCGACGTTCGGCACGTTCGAGGTCGTCGACGCGGGCCGGGCGGCGAGCTCGGTCGTGAGCAAGGACGTCGGCTCGTTCCTCGACCTGACCCTGGACAACAACGGACTGCCCGCCGTCGCCTACTACGACAAGACCAACGGCAACCTGCGGTACGCGATCCGCACGGGCACCAACGCCTGGACCGTCCACAACACCGCCTCGACCGGGGACGTCGGGTCGTACTCGTCACTCAAGTTCAGCGCCCAGAACCGGCCGTGGATGGCGCACTACAATGCGACGAATCAGAACGCGATGATGACGTTCTACGACGCGGTCAGCGGCTGGGTCACCGAGACCGCCGACGCTACGACCGGCACCGGCACGTTCCCGAGCATCGGCGTCAGCGGGGCGTCGCAGTTCGTCATCAGCTACGTCAAGCCGCGCGTCGTCGGCGTCTCGTCGACGGAGATCCGGACCGCGACCCGCACCGGGACCAACACCTGGTCGATCGGCACGTACACCAACGCGTCCATCGCCAACTCGACCCTCGGTCAGACCAGTTTGAGCTTCAACGGCAGCCTGACCGCGTTGAGCTTCTACAACGCGACGGCCAACGCGATCCAGACCGCAACGGAAACCGGGACCGGCACGACGTGGGGCACCGCCCAATCGTCGGCGGGCCCGTCGTACAGTGACCTGCGGGGGCCGACGTCGTTCGGCGGCTTCGTCACGAACATCTCGACGGTCTATTACGACCCGGCGGCACAGGCCGTAAAGGTCTGGCGCGCGACGACGCCGTCCACAGTGACGGTGGTCCCCACTGCGGCGGCCCACGTGAAAGGCGCGATCTTCATCGACAACTCCCCGCCTTCGCCCCAAGCGCCGATCAAGAAGATCGCCTACTCGTACCGGACGACCGCGCTGGGCACGCCGAAGCGCATCCAGTTCGGGGATACGCAGTGGCAGTGACCGCCGGCCCCGCCGGACCGCCATAGCCCCGACACGGCCCCGCGAGCGCCCCGCTCGCGGGGCCGTTCTCGTCGCCGCACGGCGATCGACTGTCGGCACTGCCTCCCAAGCGAAAACGGCCGGCGCCCTCGTCGGGCGCCGGCCGCTACGCTTCTCGTCGGCTACTGCCGAGCGCTTACTGCCCGCTCTCCTCCAGCACGCCATTCTTCGACGACACCGGCGTCGCGGCGATCGGCGCGATCGGGGCCGTCGTCGTCGCGAACGGGCTGGCGGTCGTCGCCGTCGCCGTCGCCGTCGCCGCGCGGGCCGCGGCCGGCCGGGCGGCGAATGGGCTGGCGCCGCTCGGTGCCGCCTGCTCCATGAGCATTGCCACACGCGTGATCATCGCCAGGTCCGTGGGCACGTCGATTTGCCCGGACGGGTCGATGCTCGGTATTTCGTGGAACGGGTACTCCGGATCAGTCTCGTTCGGATTGGCATCGCG
>Ga0196963_10002085_pt1 | contig 12392 bp, 8 predicted proteins | sample S1_5metaG_FD_148600 | JGI IMG/M metagenome (GOLD analysis project Ga0196963, IMG submission 148600) | Soil microbial communities from Anza Borrego desert, Southern California, United States - S1_5 | ecosystem: Environmental > Terrestrial > Soil > Desert | place: USA: California | collected... | reverse complement strand
CGCAGCGGTCCGGCGCGGACCGCGTCGACCGGCGACCGGTAGAAGTCGGGATGGAAGTAGCCGTAGCCGCGGACGGCGTTGGGCATGCCGCGGAACTGTCCCTGCGCCTCGGGCGCCAGGCTGTACGCGAGCCAGTCGGCGCCCGTCTCGTCGACGAGGCTCGACGCGCCGCCACTCGACTCTCGGATGAACCACGTGCCGATGTCGGTGTCCACGCGGATCGACGGGTTGTTCTCGTCGAGCACGTGCTCACGCGTCCGGATGCGGGAGGAGACGACCGGCGGGGCGATGTCGCTGCCTTCGATGTCGAAGTAGACGTGATAGCGCCGCGTGGTGTCGGCCGGTGTCCTGCCGGTCAGCAGCACCACCAGCTCGCCCGACTCGAGATCGAGCTCGCTGCGGTCGTACTGGAACGGCACCGCGTCGGCCACGACCTCGTCGTCGGACCCCACCTCGACGACGCGCAGGGACCGCGGGTCGAAGCGGCCGAGCGCGCCGGCACCGGCGAGCAGGTTGCCGAAATCGATCTCGGTGACCGCGGGACGGTCGACGCGAGAGACCGCCCCGGTGTCGATCGCCAGCTCGATCCGGTACCGGTGCGTGTCCAGCGCCCAGGTCGCCGCCGGCGGCGGGGCGACGACTCGATGGACGACCGCCGGCTTGTCGGGCGCACACGCGGCGCCGACGAGCGTGACGACGAGGGCGAGAGGAGCGAGAGCGCGCAGGATCATGCAGCGGTCAGCCAGGCGACCGCAGCATCGAAGAGCGTCCATCCATTTGCGGTGAGCTTCGACTGCGACGCATAGGACGTGAAGAAGCCGACTCGGCGGGCGGGCGCCGCCGGACCAGACGTGAGCGGCGTACCCGTCTCGACGCCGTACAGCGACGGCGACGAGGTGCCGGGCATGTGGGCGATCACGGCGGCGCCGGCGACGGCGTTGCCGCGTGCCATCGAGTTCGCCGACTGCACCGACACCGACCCGCTGAGCCCGCCGGCCAGCGGATGGCTCGGGTCGACGATCTCGAGCGTCGTCTGGCTCGCGGTCTCGCCCGGCGACGTCGCCAGCCGCAGCGTGAACTGCGCGTACGCCTCGGCGTTGAGGATCGGCTCCGGCACGCTCGAGAGCCATCCAGGGATCTTCGACGGCACGACCGAGGACGAGATGACGATCAGATCGGGATCGCCGATCACCTCGGCGCCGGTCAACCCGTCGTCGTCGAGCAGGCTCACCGTGAAGCCGAGCGACTGGAGACGGCTCCGCTGGGCGTGGTCACCGGTGCCCGGCACGGCGGCGTCGCCCACGATGAGCAGCGACGTGTCGTCGTCCGCCGGCGTGGTCGTGGTCGTCGACGGGTCCGACGTCGTGGTCGTCGTCGGCGCCTCGGTCGTGGTCGTCGTCGACTCCGTCGTGGTCGTCGTCGGCGCCTCGGTCGTGGTGGTCGTCGACTCCGTCGTGGTGGTGGTCGTCGCCTCGGTCGTGGTGGTGGTCGTCGCCTCGGTCGTGGTGGTGGTCGGCGCCTCGGTCGTGGTGGTGGTCGGCGCCTCGGTCGTGGTCGTCGTGGGCGGCGGTGTCGCCGGCGTGAGCCAGGCGACGGCGGCGTCGAAGAGCTTCCAGCCGTTGGCGTTCAGCTTCGTCTGTGACGGATACGACGTGAAGAACCCGACCCGCCGCGCCGGCGCGCTCGACCCGTCGAGGAGCGTCGTGCCGGTCTCGATGCCGTACAGCGACGGCGCCGGTGCGCCGGGATGGCGCGCGATGACGTCGGCGCCGCCGACCGGCGCGCCACGAGCGATGTTCGTGCTCGTCTGCACCGCCACCGAGCCGCTCAGCCCTGCAGCGAGCGGATGGGACGCGTCGAGGATCTGCAGCGTCGTCTGCGAGGCAGGCTCGGTGCCGCCGGTCGCCAGCTGCAACGTGCCCTGCGCGTACGCCTCACCGTTCAGGATGGGCGTGCTCGACGATGCCATCCATGCCGGGATCTTGGATGGCACCACCGAGGACGACACGACGACGATCGAGGGTGTGCCGATCGACGCCGGCGACGCGAGAGCGTCGTCGTCCACGAGCGCGACCGTGTAGCCCAGCCCCAGGAGACGGTTGCGGAACGCGTTGTCACCCGAGGCCGGCGTCGTGGCGTTGCCCAGCACCAGCGCCGCGCTCTTCGGACCGGGCGCGGCGGTGGTGGACGTGGTCGTCGACGAGCCGTCCGGTGTCGACGTCGACGTCGTCGTGGAGGACGTCGAGCCGCACGCCGCGGTCCACGTGGTCGGGCAACCCGCCCACGTCGCCGGCGGCTCGAGCGTGGCGCCCTTCGCCACGGCGACGGCGTGGGCATTGGCCTTGATCGGGACGTGCGGGTTCACCTGCTCGGCCGTCGCGCAGTACGCGCCGCAGTTGCCGGTCATCAGCAGCTTCACCGGGTTGGTGCCCGGGATCTTGACCATCAGCCGCACGACGCGGGGCGGCTGGTCCCAGCTGTACAGCAGCGGTGGGGTCGACGTGTTGCTGTCATGGTCGAACTTGAGCTTCCACCACGCCGAGGGCACGCCGTAGTCGTGGTAGTAGACGCCCGGCGTGGTGATGCGCAGCATCGACGTCGTGCACGTCTCGAGCGCCCAGTTGTCGGTGACGTTCGGCTTCGTGGGATGGTCCGGCGGATACGTGTAGGCCTGCCACAGGCAGATCTGCACGTCGAACGGATCCGAGGTGGGCTTGGCGGTCACGTCGAAGCGGACGAAGACGCGGCCGTCGCGGTAGTTGATCGGCGACACCCAGCTGGTGGGCGCCTCGGCCGTCTGCGACGGTTGGAAGTACTGGTTCGCCGTGTGCGTCACGGCCTGGTTCCACCAGTTGAACTGCTGTGTCACGGCGCCCGCCCGGGTCGCCGGTATCAGGGCGAGGGCGCCGACGAGCAGGCCGAGGACGAGTGCGATGCGGCGCATGAACGGGACTTCGCCCGAACGGCTCGAACTTCCTGCACCGTCCGTACCGACGCAACTACGACAAATGGCGTCAATCCAGAAGCCAGCGCACGGCGGCATCGACGATCGCCCACCCGTCGGCGGTGAGCGCCGGCGGTGAGTCGTAGCTGAGGAACACCGCCGCCCGCCGAGCGCGCGCCGTGCCCGAGGTCAGCGCGCCGCCGGCGTCGATGGTCCAGACCGCCGCGTCCCCACCGGGGACGCGAGCCAGGACCGTGGCGCCCGCCGCCGGCGACGCCGAGCCCAGAGGCGCGGTGGACTGCACGGTGACGGTTCCGCGCCGGCCCGACAGCGTCGAGCCGGTGCGGGTCAGCTCGAGCGTGGTGCCGGGCCGCTCGTGGGCATCGCGTCCGAGGCGCAGCGTCTCGTGGGCATACGTCTCGGCGCTGAGCAACGGCGCCGGGATGGTCGCGAGCCACGAGGGGATCTTCGCCGGCACGACCGACGACGACACGACCACGAGTGACGCGCCCTCGATCGCGGCGGCGGCGAGTCGATCGTCGTCGACGAGGCGCACGTCCCGCCCGAGGCGGACGAGCCGATCGCGGAGGGGTGCGTCCTTGGACGGCAGCGTGGTGGCGTCGCCGACGACGAGCGCGATGTCACCGTCGGCCGCCGGCGGTGACGTCGGTGCCGGCGTCGGTGCGGGCGTGGGTGTCGTCGACCGCCCCGGCGGCGTCGACACGCGGCGGTGGTAGGCCGCGCTGGCGTTCGGATAGGGCCCGTCGAGGATGCGCGAGTCCGTCCAGCCGTGGCGCGTCCGCCAGTCGAAGTAGCAGGCGTACAGCACGTTCTCCGAGGAGAAGAAGTCGAACATCCCGTGGATGAACACGGTGTTGTCACCGCTGTCGCCGCTGGGGTCCCGAGCCTCGGCGTTGGTCGACTTCACGAGGCCCCACTCGTCGAAGGAGATCGGCTTGCGGTGCGCGGCCGCGAACCGCTTCACCCAGTCCAGCCCGTACGGCTGGGTCCTCACGATCTGCCACCGCTCATGGAAGTCGCGCACGCCCTGGACGCCGTCGTACAGGTCGAGGCCGATGACGTCGACGTGGTCGTCACCGGGGTACGCGGCCTCGACGTCGGCGGTCTCGGCGCCCGAGAGGACGTTCCAGACGAAGCGCAGCTTCGAGCCGGGGACCGACCGGGTGACGTCGACGATGCGACGGAAGCACTCGGCGTACTCCCGCTCCCGGCCCCCGCTCGCCGTCCACGGATAGAAGGTGTGGTTGAACTCGTGGCCGAGGCGGATCAGCGCGGTGGGTCGCTGGCCGTCCACGAACGTCGCCGCGAACCGCCGCCAGTGCTCGTCGTACGCACCGGCACCGCAGCGGGCCAGCGTCGAGCCGTCGCGCGGGATCATCGGCGTCGTGAAGACGACCTCGTAGGGGGTCCCCTTCCAGGTCTCCAGCTGGCGCACGGGCCGTTCGATGCCGCTCCAGCTGTCCTGCGGGATCATCTCCAGGACGACGTCGACGCGGCGCCCGAGCCACCGCTCGTGCGCGGCGACGTAGTCGGGCCGCATCGACCCGCGGAACACGCCGAGCTGCCAGCCGTCAGCCCCGTCGCCGGTGGCCGGTCGGGGCGCCGACGTGCTCGGCGCACCGCTGGCCGGCGGCGGCTGCTCGTCGGGCTCGCAGGCGACGCCGAGCGAGGCCATCGCGGCCACGACGGTCGCGAGCATCGCGAATCGACGTCGAGGATGGTGCACTACTCGGACAAATGCGACACGCGCCGTGCGGATCCCTGTGCGAAGAACGGTCAATGGGGTAGGAAGAACGCGTTCCGGAGGGGGATCGAGCGCATATCGTGCAGAAACCTACTGTTATGCACCACTTGCCCCTCGATGCCCGGATCATGGTCGCAGGTCACCGCGGCCTGGTGGGGTCCGCCATCGTGCGAGCGCTCGAAGCCGGCGGCCACACCAACATCCTGACGGCCGGTCGCGAGCAGCTCGATCTGCGCGATCAGGCGGCCGTCAACTACTGGTTCCGCGCGACCCGGCCCGAGTACGTCTTCCTCGTCGCCGGCACGGTTGGCGGGATCCACGCCAACAGCACGCGTCCGGCGGAGTTCCTCTACGACAACATGATGATCCACGGCACGGTCGTGGAGGCGAGCCGCCAGTACGGCGTCGTCAAGCTGCTCTATCTCGGCAGCAGCTGCATCTATCCCCGGCTCGCGATCCAGCCCATCACCGAGGACCAGCTCCTCACCTCCCCGCTCGAGCCGACCAACGAGGCGTACGCCATCGCCAAGATCGCCGGCGTGAAGCTGTGCGACGCCTACCGCACGCAGTACGGGTGCAACTTCATCTCGGCCATGCCCACCAACCTCTACGGGCCGAATGACAACTTCGATCCCGAGAGCGGCCACCTGCTGCCGTCGCTGATGCGCCGGTTCCACGAGGCCAAGCTCGCCGGCATCGACGAGCTCGAGGTCTGGGGCACGGGCACGCCGATGCGTGAGCTCCTCCACGTCGACGACCTGGCGCGCGCCTGCCTCCTGCTGATGGAGCGCTATGACGAGGCGGGCCACATCAACGTCGGCACCGGCATCGACCATCGCATCGACGAGATCGCCGCCATGGTCCGAGACGTCGTGCACCCGGGGGCGACGCTTCGCTTCGATCCGTCGCGGCCTGACGGCACGCCCCGCAAGGTGCTCGACGTGTCGCGCATCCACTCCCTTGGTTGGAGGCACGAGATCGACCTGCGCGAAGGGATCGAGGACACCTATCGCTGGTACCTCGCCAACGAGTCGCGCGTCATCGACGTGCGCGACGCCCGCGAGTCCGAGCTGCTCGCCGGCTGAGGCGGCCACGCGGCGATGGCGCTCTCGACCACCCCCCTCGTCGAGACCTCCCTTTCGGCGGTCTCACCGGCGCTGCCCCGCGCCGGCGCGCGGCTCGTCGTCGTGACGCCGACGTTCGCGCCCGAACCGCTGGGCACGCCGCTGTACGCCGCCGACACCGTCCGCTGGCTCGACGCCGCCGGCTGGGACGTCGAGGTCGTCACCAGCCAGCCCTTCTACCCGCGCTTCGAGCGCTACGACGGCTACGGGCGGGCAACGCGCCGCGACGTCGTGGACGGCGTCGACGTGCGCCGTCTGCCGACGGTCGTGCCCCGCGGCGGCCGCACGAGGTGGCGGCTCGCCAGCGACGCCAACTTCCTCGTGCAGGGCGCCACGAGGGCATCGGCGGGTGCCATCGGGCGGGCGCCGACCGTGCTGTCGATCTCGCCCGGCACACCGGTTGCGGCGATGGTGGGTGCGTCACTCCGTCGCCGCGGCGGCCGTCACGTGTGCCTTGTCCACGACGTCCAGTCCGGCCTCGCCTCGGGGCTGGGCATGGTCCGCGACGCCCGGCTGGTGTCGGTGATCCGCTCGGTCGAGCGGCGGGCGCTCGAGCTGGCCGACGAGGTGCTCGTGCTGTCCGAGCAGATGGCCGACGTGCTCGCCGCCCTCGGCGTGCGCAAGCCCGTGACCGTGCTGCCGCTGTGGTCGACGGTCACGCCGCCGGCCACGACGCCGCTGACCACGACCGACCTGCAGTTCTCCGGCAACTTCGGGCGCAAGCAGGGCCTCGACCAGCTCGTGCCGCTGCTGCTCGAGCTGCGACGGCGGCGGCCGGCGACCACCGTGACGTTGCGAGGCGCGGGCCCGCTGCGTGACACGCTGCAGTCCGAGCTCGACGATGCCGGTCTCGACATCACGATCCAGGACCCGGTCGACGACGCCGACCTTCCGGCGGCGTTGCGGGCGTCGCGCGTCCACCTCGTGCCGCAGCTCGCCGGCACCGGCGCCCACGTCGTTCCGTCGAAGATCGTGAACGCGCTCGCCGTCGGCGGCGCCGTCCTCGCGATGTCCGCCCCCGGTTCGCCGGTGGCGCGGATGGCGAGCCACTGCGATGCGATCCGCGTCGTCGAGCCCGGCGACATCGCCGGGGCCGCGGCCGCCACGTGTGAGCTCCTCGACGGTCGAGATCCCGCAGCCCTGCGCCGGGCGGCGATCGAGTACGCGGCCGCGCACCACGACCGGCACCGGCTGCTGCATCAGCTGCACGACATCCTGGTCGGCGATCGTCCCGTCCGCGCATGACGTCGACCGGGGCGCTCCGCGACTCCGCCGACGACGCAGCTGGCGATCTCGATCACTCGGCGACGTCGTCGGTGCGCGCCAGCGCCAGCTGGCTGGCCGCGAGCAAGGGCTTCCAGCTCGCATTGCGCGTGCTCACCTCGCTGGTCCTCGCGCGCCTGCTCGTGCCGCGCGACTTCGGTCTCCTCGGTCTCGTCGGTGTGCTGATGGTGTTCCTGCAGCGCACCGTCGGTGAGAGCGGCACCACCCACGCGCTCGTGCAGCGGCACGAGGTCAGCGGCCGCCTCGCAAGCTCCGTGTTCTGGTTCAACCTCCTCGTCGGCGGAACGATCACCGCCGCCTTCCTGGCCGCCGCGCACGAGCTGAGCGTCCTCCTCGGCGATCCCGACGCCGCCGATGTGCTCCGGGGGATGGCGGTCACGTTCGTCTTCGGCTCGATGGTGAAGGTGCCGCAGGCGATGCTCCGGCGGGAGATGCGCTTCGGTGCCATCGCCGGCCTCGGGCTCGTGAACGCGATCGTCACCGGCGCCATCGCCATCCCGCTCGCCGCTCTCGGACACGGCGTGGCGTCGGTGGTGATCGGCCAGGTGGCGGCGACGGTCGTCGAAGCGGTGCTCACCTTCGCGATCGCCGGTTGGCGTCCGACAGCGGGGTTCCACCGCGACGAGATGCGCCACGTCAACGGCTTCGCCCGCAACCTGACGGTGTTCAACTTCGTCGCCTACATCGCCGACGCCGGCGACAAGTTCCTCGTCGGCCGCTTCGTGGGGACCGCCGCCCTCGGCATCTACAACCTGCCGTACCGGCTGCTGTTCGCGCCGATCACGGCGCTCGCGCAGGTCGTGCGCGAGATCTTCCTGCCGCGCTTCAGCCGGCGCCAGGACGACACGGACGCCATCGCCACCGAGTTCTTGCGGGGGGTGGGCGCGCTCGCGCTCGTGACGTTCCCGCTGTGCGCGATCACCGCTGCCCTCGCCAGCCCGCTCGTGGACACCGCGCTCGGGCCGAAGTGGCACGAGGCCGGTCCCGTCCTGAGCGTGATGGCCGTCGTCGCGCTGCTGCAGTCGGTGCTCAACACCGGCAGCGTCTTGCTCACGGCCCGGGGTCGCACCGACGTGCTCCTGCGCTGGGGGCTGATCGCCGGCGTCAGCAACCTCGTGGCGTATCTCATCGGGGTGCAGTGGGGCGTCATGGGCATGGCCACGTCGTTCCTCGTCGTGACCGTCGTGCTCGCCTACCCGGCGATGGCGCTCCCGTTCCGCGAGATCGGTGCGCCGGTGCGGCGGCTGCTCGAGCCGCTGGGACCGATCACGCTCGCGACGGTCCTGCTGGCGGCGGCCGCAGTCGGTGCCCGCGTCGTCGCCGAGCGGTCCGGCCTCGGTGACCTGCCGGTCGTGCTGCTCGGCACGATCGCCGGCTGCGCTGGCTTCGGCCTCGGCCTCCTGTGGCTCAAGCCGCCGGCGATCGACGACCTGCTCGGACCCGTGCTCTCGCGGCTCGGTAGAGCGCGACGTGGTCCCCGGCCACCTGTGGCCAGCGGAACGCGCTGAGATCGGGCGCTCCCGCCGGATCGGCGCCAGCGACGAACGCATCGAGATCGGCGGCGGAGAGCGCGCCGTCGAAGAACGTGAGCCAACCGTCGCCGACCAAGCGGGCGATCTCGCGGTTGGGCGGGGTGTCGGGCACGAGCGCTCGTCGACCGTGCGCAAGCGCGGTGAGGAGGGCGCTGGAGTTGTTCATGCGCCGGTACGGCAGCACCACGCCGACGCTTCCCCGGATCAGGGTCGACAGCTCGTCGTCGGGAACGTGCCGGGCATCGACGGTGATGCGGCACGACGCGCCCGCCTGCGCCCGCAGCGCCGACGAGCAGTCACCCTGGGGGTCAGGTCCGGCGATCACGACATCGAAGCGCTCCCCTGCCGCGAGGGCCGCACCGACGAGCGTGTCGAAGCCCTTGTAGGCCCGCAGCAACCCGAAGGACAGGATGTACGGGCGAGGACACGGAGCCTCGAAGTCGGGCGTTGGTGACGCCGAGGACACGCCCAGACGCGCGACGCCGGTGATCGGGAACTGCACGGGGTGCGTCTTGCGGGCGGCGTCCGTGAGGAAGATCGCTCCGTCGGTGGCGCGCGTCCAGAGTGCGAGCCCGAGTCGAACGGGGAGGCGGGGACGCTCGTGCGGTCGCTCGTTGTGGATCGTCCACACGAGCGCAGTACGACGCCACTTCGCGAGGGCGATCACGGTGACGAGTGCCGCGAGCTTCGGCCACGCACGACGACCGGTACCGGTGTTGTCGAGCATGTGCTCGATCCAGTGGGCGTGGATGACGTCGAAGCGCTGACCGGAGAGCGCCCGTCGCCACGTGAACACCTCGAGGTCGAGCTCCTCCGCAGCGTCGAGCGCCGCCAGCAGCTCGCGGATGTAGGTGTTGCCATGGCGCCGCCCGTCCGGCGGACCACTCAGGACGCGCAGGGTCAAGAGACCGGCGCAGCCTCGCCCGACGGCGCCCGCCACGGCCGCAGCACCCGGGTCGCGGCGAACCCGAGGTCACCGACGAGGCGCCGGGCGTTGCGCGGCAGATACCACGCCAGCTCGCGGTAGAGGAGGCGCCGCTCGCGCTCGCTCACCGGCGCGCGACGCGCCGCCTCGGCGTACTCGCGCCACAAGCGCCAGTACGGCGCGAACTGCTCGGGCCGGTCGGGGTTGAACCACGCCGTGAGCCGACGGAAGTCACCGCCCGTCACCTTCGTCGATCGGGCCGGGTGGTCGCGGTTCAGGAACAGCACCTCGGGGACCTCGACGAACGGACCCATGATCGCCAGCTCGGCCAGGAACACGCGATCGGCGGCGCAGTAATCGCCGTGCCCGCGCGTGTGGCGCAGCGCCGACCAGCGCATGACCCCGAACACGGCGTCGCAGTTGGCGTCCGACATCACCACTTGGCGGAAGCGCTTGTGCGGCGTGGGCGCCATCGGGTGCACGAGCCGGTGCTTGATCCGCGTCACGGTGCCGTGGCTGTCGATCGCAGCGACGCCGGCGAAGGCCAGTGCGGCATCGGGGTTGGCGTCGAGGGCGCCGATGCATCGCTCGAGGAACGTCGGCGCCAGCACGTCGTCGTGCGCGGCCCACTTGAAGAGCTCCGTGCCGGCGCCGAGCTCGCGTACGCGCTCGTAGTTCCACGCCGCTCCGCGGTTCTCGTCGTGGCGCTCGAACACGATCCGGCTGTCGCTGTCGGCGAGCTCGCGACAGATCTGCGGCGTCGAGTCCGTCGAGCCGTTGTCGGAGATGTACAGCGTGAAGTCGCCGTAGGTCTGGTCGAGCACCGACTTGATGGCCTCGGCGAGATAGTTCTCGCCGTTGTACACGGGCATCCCGATCGAGAGACGCATCACTCCCACCTTCTCCATCTCAGCTGCTGTGCACGACGACGACGCCGGCCACGGGGACGGACACCGCGTCGAGCGCTTGGATGTCCTCGACGAACGAGCTGATCGGCTGCTTCCTGTCGAGCACCGCGACGCACACGCGACCGTCGTCGGCGGCGTGCAGCAGGGCCGGCAGATCATCGATCGGCGGACCGACGGTCACGGTGTGGCGACGGACACCGGCGGCGTCCAACCCCGTCCGGACGACGTCGACGACGTCCATCGTCGGTTGCGGCGAGGAGCCGATGACGACGAACTCGGCGGTCTCCCCCACGCCCGGTGCGCTCGTCAGCGAGAGCGCCAGCTGTCGCGCACGCTCCTCGTCGCGCCGCGCCCGTCGCCCGCGCGGCAGCTCGCCGAGGACGGTGACGCCGCGACGGCGCAGACCGCCGACGACGTCACCGGACTCGCGCAGGCGCTGGACGGCGAAGACGGTCAGCACGAACGCCATCGCCGCCAGCACGAACATCGCGATCAGGTCGATGTGTCGGGCAAGGAAGCTCGGCAGCGACGCCGTGGTCGCGAGGTCGAGGGTCTCGGCGATCGTGTAGTCGTCGTCCTCGTACGCCTCCTCGAGCGCTTGGGCGACGGCGCGGCTCCACGCGATCGCGCGGGCGCCATCCAGCGCACCGACGCGTATCGTCAGGATGCCGGTGTCCTCGGCGGCAAGCTCAGCCTCGACCGCGATGTCGCCCGGCTCCTCCTGCAGGATCCGAGCGGCGTCGGCGACGATCGCGTCGCTCGTGGCGTGGGCGACGACGTTCGGGAGCAGCACTCGCAGGATGGCGATCGAGCCGCTCGGCAGCCGCTCGGCCCGCGGCGCGACGAGCACGGTGGACTTCGCGGTGTACCGCGTCTCACCGGCACCGACGAAGAACACGCCGGCCAGCGCGATGGCGAGCGCGACGACGAAGCCGTAGAACCAGTTCCGCCGCAGCGCGGCCCGGAGCTCGATCAGGTCCATGCCAGCTCCCGCTTCGCCGCGGACGTGCCCTTGACCTCGTGGTGTCGCTCGTTGGCGGCGGCAGCGATGATCCCGATCAGCAGGCCGAGCAGCATCGCCAGCCGGAACTTCTGGAAGATCGTCTCGAACAGACCCTTGATGAAGAGGCCCGCGAGCGCGGCGCCGGCCGCCAGCACCAGCGCGGCGTAGGCGTCATGCACGAGCGACCGCCAGCGGCGGCGCGCCGCCAGCAGGGTGACGGCGGTCGCCGTCAGATAGAGCGCGAGCCCGACGGCGCCGGTTCGCACCGCGAGATCGATCAGCACGTTGTGGAAGTCGCCGATGCGGATGAACAGGTCGGAGCCGAAGTCGAGGATGCGGATGGGCTGTCCGAGCCCGTGTCCGAGCAAGGGACGTTCCTCGAACAGCTCGCGACCCTGGTCGTAGATCCCCACGCGAACGTCGGCCGACTGCAGCTTCTGCTCCGATCCGAACGTGTCGCCGAGCCGCGAGACGAACGGCACCGCTTCGGTCCCCTCGCCGGCGCCGGCGCCGTTGACGGCCAGCACCGACATCGGCACGAGGATCACCGCCGCCAGCGGGATGAGACCGGCGATGCGGACCGGCGAGCGGCGGCGCCACGTGCGACCGTTCATCGCCAGCGCCATCAGCGCGACCACCGGCATGGCGCCGGCGATGGCGGCGCGCTGGTCGGCCACCAGCGGCGTGCAGACCATGACTGCACCGCCGAGGAGCGCGAGCCGGTTCGGACGATCGCGGCAGGCGCCGACGACGAGCACGAACGAGCCGAGGGTGAACAGCATCGTCGCGGCGTCGGGCTTGATGGAGCCGATCTGCGCGCCTGGCGCGATGGGAAGACCGACGGACACGCCGCTCACTGCAAGGAGCATCGCCACCGTGGCGATCGTGCCGCCGACCAGACCCAGCC
>Ga0196963_10002084_pt1 | contig 12392 bp, 7 predicted proteins | sample S1_5metaG_FD_148600 | JGI IMG/M metagenome (GOLD analysis project Ga0196963, IMG submission 148600) | Soil microbial communities from Anza Borrego desert, Southern California, United States - S1_5 | ecosystem: Environmental > Terrestrial > Soil > Desert | place: USA: California | collected... | reverse complement strand
TTGGGAGGCGCGGAGGTTCGCCTTGGGCAAAGTTGGTTGTTGGAACTCCTTCTTGCGACGTGGAGGGCGGCTATCGTTTTCAAGCGGACGACATGTAATCTAAAGTGCGGATGTCGTCAATGTTTTTCCGCGACGGGCGGGTGATTTCCGCGGCAATCAGGTTACGGAGGACGCGAGACTTCCCGCCAAGAAGAGCGGAAACACCAGCCGCTACTTGGCCAGCTCGGGCCGCTCCATGAAGGCGTAGCAAAGCATATGGCAGATGCCCATGTGCGCGTCCTCCACCCGGCCGTAATGCTCGGAGTTGATGACAACCACGTGATCGGCGAGTTCGGCGAGTTTCCCGCGCTTCGCGCCCACGAGCGCGATAGTCTCCAGTTTGTTCTCCTTAGCGAATTGAACGGCTTTAACGAGGTTTGGTGAGTTGCCGCTCACGCTCATGGTGAGGACGACATCGCCGGGCCGGGCGTAATTCATCAGTTGGCGGGAGAAGATTTCGTCGTAGGCGTAATCGTTCCCGAGGGCGGTGATCCAGGCGACGTTGTCGTTGATGCTCAGGCAACGGAAGCGTTTGCCGATTTTGTCGGACGAGCCTTTGCCAAGATCGGTGATGAAATGGGAGGCATTCGCCGCGCTGCCGCCATTGCCGAAGACGAAAATCTGGCGGTCATCCCGCAATGCGCGTTGCATCACGCCAATCAGTTCCTCCACTGAGTCCGCGGGGATAGAGTCGAGGGCGGCCTTCTGCGCCTGAACGTATTGTGCAATCCACTCTTTCATCATGCGCGGGCAGTGTAGCGCTTATGCCGGGGCAAGTCCGTCGAAAAACATCATGAGGAGGCACAGAGAGCGCTATCCTTCCCTGCGCCTTTCATTGTAAGATTGCACAAGCCCTTGTTGAACCGAAGTTTCATTCCCGCCTTGGCCGCATGCCGCGCGCTCATTTTACGAGCGGACGCGTGGCTGATTTGTTTTTGCTTGCTCGGCCAGGCCGGTCTGATGGATGCCGCAGCGGCTGAGCGGGCGCGCAAAGGGTCCGTTGAGGGGCAGGCGATGGTTTTCCTGCAAGGCAACTGCCTTGGGTGCCACAACAGCGAAAAGGAAAAAGGCGGGCTGCAACTCCAATCGCGAGAAGCGGCTGTAAAGGGGGGAGATAGCGGGGCCGCGATTCAACCTGGCAAACCAGAGAAGAGCCTGCTGTTTCAAGTTCTCGCGCCGGACGCTGATCCGCACATGCCACCGAAGAAGCAGGTATCCGCTGACGATATGGCGTTGGTTCGGCGCTGGATTAGCAAAGGGGCAAAGTGGGACGAGAAAGCCTTGGCAAGAAGCGGCAGCCCGCGGGCAGTGAGCCTGGCTCCTGCTCCCGAGAATTATCAGCCCACACTCGCGCTGGCGCTTTCGCCTTCGGCGTCCCGGCTAGCAGTTGGTCGGGGAAGCATGCTGGCCATTTACGATGTGAGCGGAACGAACCTGACGCTCATGCGCGAGTTCCCAGCCCACATAGACACGGTTCAAGCAATCGCCTGGCATCCGAATGGAACGCAGCTCGCCACGGGCGCTTTCCGCGAAACGGTTCTATGGGATGCGGCGAAAGGCGAGCGAATCTGGACGGCGCGCTCAAATCTAACGGACCGAGTTACCGCGCTCGTCTTTAGCCGCTCCGGTGACAAGCTGTATGTTGCAGAAGGGATGGCACCTGCGGGGGCATCGGTGCGCATTCTGCAAGCGGAGAGTGGAGTTGAGGAGCGGAAGTGGCCGGCTCACACTGACACGATTCTCGCGCTGGCTCTCGACGCAGACGAGAAGCGGCTTGCGACCGCTGGCGCCGATAATCTGGTTAAAATTTGGGACACACAAACCAGCAAGCAGTTGACGTTGCTGGAAGGGCACACAGGCGCGGTGACGGGGATCGCTTTCAACAGCGCGAGCAATGAGTTGGCCAGCGCCGCTCTGGATCACCAGCTAAAGATTTGGGATATCGGCACGCGCGAAAGCGTGGTCGATGTGCTCCTGCAGAACGCCAGCGCCACCACCCTTGTTTGGACGGAAGAGGGGAAGCGCATCGTTGCGGCGCGCGACGATGGCTGCATTTCCAGTTGGACTGACTTCAAGCGACACACAGGCGCGCAAAGCTCTGAAACGGCGAATTATCGGGAGCTGCTGAAGAGCCCGGAAGTTCTGCACGCCCTCGCAGTCGATGCGGCAGGGAAACGGGTCTTTGCCGCTGGCGAATCCGGGGTGGTGCACGTGACGAGCTTTGAGGGGAAATGGATTGGAAAGTTGGAAGCTCCAGCGCTGCTTGCGGGAGGCAAAGGGTTGGCTGCCGGTGATGAGGAAGCGAGTCCGTCGTTTGTGCGCGACGTGCTCCCGGTGATGGCTCGGGCGGGTTGCATGGCTGGGGGCTGCCATGCAAAGCCGCAAGGGCAGAACGGATTTAAGCTGTCGGTGTTCAGTTACGATCCCGCCGGGGATTTTCGCGAGATTGTGCATGAGGCGCGAGGCCGCCGGATATCGCCTAGCGCGCCGGAGGAGAGCTTGCTCCTGCTGAAGCCGACCGCAACGGTTGAGCATGGCGGGGGGAAACGGTTCGAACGGGGTTCTGACGAATACAAGCTGATCGCACAGTGGATTCGCGGCGGGATGATTTACCAGCACACGAACGAGCCGGCGCTCCTGGCGGTGCGAGTGCAGCCAGCCAAAGCTGTTTACCGCGCGAACCAATCTCTTCAGCTCAAGGTGGAGGCCCAGTACAAGGACGGGAGCAGCCGGGATGTGACGAAGCTCGCGGATTTCGTGTCGAATGAGAAGGAGATCGCCACAGTCTCCGAAAACGGCCTGGTTCGCGCCGGGAAAGTGAGTGGCGAGAGTGTCATCGTGGCGCGTTATATGGGCTTCGTGGATGGATCGAGAGTGACCATTCCGGCGGTGAAGCGAGCTGCGGCGAAAACGAAAGCGGCCTGGCCTGGCTCCAACTTCATCGACAGAGCCGCAGGAGCGAAGTTCCAGGAACTCGGTTTAAGCCCATCCGAGCTTTGCACGGATGCCGAGTTTCTGCGCCGTTCTTCGTTGGACACAATTGGCCGCCTGCCCACCGCCAAAGAAACCGAAACGTTTCTTGCGGATACATCCCAGGACAAACGAGCACGTTGGGTTGAGCATCTCCTCGCCCATCCGGCTTACGCCGATTATTGGGCCAACAAATGGGCCGATCTGCTCCGGCCCAATCCGGACCGCGTGGGCGTTAAGAGCGTGTTTGTGCTCGATCAATGGCTTCGCGAAGCCTTTCGCAAAAACATGCGCTACGATGAATTTGCGAAGGCGTTCCTGTTGGTAGAAGGGAGCAACCATCGAGACGGGCCCGCCGTGGTTTATCGCGATCGCCGCGAACCTCCAGAACTAACCACAATGTTCAGCCAGATTTTCCTGGGCACGCGCATGGAGTGCGCGAAGTGCCACCATCATCCGACGGAGAAATGGACGCAGGAGGACTTCTATCAATTCGCGGCCTACTTTGGGCCGGTGAAGCAGAAAGGCGCGGGCCTCTCGCCGCCTATTTCAGCAGGGTTCGAAACCTTTTACTTCAAGCCCGGTGAAACAGTGAAGCATCCGGTGACCGGCGCCGTCATGAAGCCTCGCGCGCTGGATGCCCCCGGCGTTGAAGAAGCGATGGATGTTGATCCACGCGAAGGGCTGGTTGCGTGGACTCTGGATCCTAAGAACCCGTTCTTTGCCAAAGCGGCAGCGAACCGGGTCTGGGCGAATTTCTTCGGGCGCGGGATCGTGGAGCCGGTGGATGATTTTCGGGTTTCAAATCCGCCTTCGAATGAACCGTTGCTCAACGCGCTGGCGGAGGATTTTGTGGCGAACGGGTACGATCTGAAGCAACTAATGCGCACGATCCTTAACTCCCGGCTCTACCAGTTGAGCTCGACGCCGAATGAGTCCAACCTCCACGATACCCGGAACTTCTCCCGCTCGTATCGTCGTCGGCTCCCGGCGGAGGCGTTGTTGGATTCAATCAACGATGTTCTGGGCGTGACTGACACTTTCAACGGGTGCCCTCCGGGCACTCGAGCGATGCAAACCTGGAGCTACAAAGTGAACTCGCAGTTTCTCGACGCTTTCAGCCGGCCGAACCCGAGCAGTGACGCGCCGTGCGAGCGCGACACGAAGACGAGCGTGGTCCAGGCGTTGCACATGATGAATTCGAGAGCGCTTCACTCAAAGCTCTCGAACCCACAAGGAAGGGTTAAGGCGTGGGCAGACTCCGCTAAACCGCCGGAGGAGATCGTGCGGGAAGCTTACCTGACTGCGCTTAATCGTTACCCAACAGAGAAGGAACTCGAAGTGGCGAAGTCGATTTACAAAGCGCCGGACGCGAAGCGGCAAGGCGCGACCGAAGACCTGCTCTGGGCATTGCTTAATTCGGCTGAGTTCGTGTTTAATCATTGAGAGCCATGATCCATTCCAAGTGCAACGGCGTCTCGCGGCGCGACTTTATCCAACTGGGGCTTGGCGGAATGCTTGGGTTCGGCCTGAGCGACTTGCTGCGGCTGCAGGCGGCGAACGGGACGGCCGCTGGCAAGGGAAGCGATGTGAATTGCATCCTCATCTGGATGGATGGCGGGCCATCGCACTACGAATCGTTTGACCCAAAGCCGGATGCGCCTTCGGAGATTCGTGGGGAGTTTAAATCCATCCCCACTTCTGTGCCCGGCATTCACTTTAGCGAGGCGGTGCCGAACCTTGCCAAGGCAGCGGACAAGTTCACGGTGATCCGCTCGATCTGCCACAAGGATCCGAACCACGGCGGGGGCAATCATTACATGATGACCGGCGCGCCAACGCCCGTTCCCGTGGCGTGCGGGGCGTTCGTGACTTTTCATCCGTCGTTCGGATCGATGGTGTCGTATAGCCGAGGTTTGCGGGATGGCATGCCCGCTTACGTTAGCATGCCCGAGATCTCGCGTTCCGGTGGGCCGAATTTCCTGGGCGCGCAGCATGCGCCGTTTGTCATTGATGGTTATCCAAACACCAAAGGCTTCAAGGTTCGTGACGTCGTGTTGCCGCAGGACATTAGTGAGGGCCGCGCAAAGAGTCGGCACGCCCTGCGGCAGTCGCTTGACAGCATGAAGCGGTACCACGACAAACGCTCAGACGACCCCGCGCTGGCGTTTGACCAATTTTATGCGCAGGGGGTGGATTTGGTTGGGTCCGCTCGCGCGCAGGAGGCATTCGATATCGAGCGTGAACCTGAAGCTGTTCGTGAGAAATTCGGGCGCAACGATTTTGGGCAGCGGTTGCTGCTTGCGCGCCGGTTGGTGGAGGTCGGTGTGAGTTTTGTCACCGTTTATACAGGCGGTTGGGATCATCACACCAAGATTTTCGAGGCGTACAAGACCGGGACGATGAAGACCTTCGATCATTCGGTGGCCGCTTTGATCAACGATCTCGATGAGCGCGGGATGCTGGAGAAAACGATGGTGATCGCCCTGGGGGAATTCGGGCGCACACCCAAGGTGAACAAGGATGCGGGTCGCGATCATTGGCCCGGCGCTATGTCGGTGTTAATGGCAGGCGCAGGAGCGCCGCGCGGGGGAGTTATTGGAGCGACGGATCCCAAGGGGTATTACGCCTCGGATAACATCTATAAACCTGAGGACTTCGCAGCGACCTTATACACGAAGATGGGCATTGATCCTCACCAGACGCTGCATACCACGACCGGCCGGCCGGTCCAACTGGTCAATGGGGGCAAACTGATCAAGGAGTTGTTCGTCTAAGTGCTGCGTCAGGCTTACTCTTTCGCACTTGGTTTGCTGCTGTGCTCTTGCGTGTGGCTTTCCTCCGCTGCGGCGCCGGAACTTGAAGGCTTCCATCCGACCGGCGGTCAAATCGGGAGCACGAACGAAGTCGCTGCGTTTGGCAAATTCGACCCCTGGCCGCCGTCGGTCTGGATCGACTCCGCTGGCCTGGCTCTGGTTTCCACAACCAACAAAGGTAAATTCCAGGCGGTGATCGCTGCCGACGCGCGACCGGGCCCGTGCCTGGTGCGTTTTTACAATGCAGAGGGGGCAAGTGAGCCGCGGTTTTTTGTGATTGGGTCAGGCGCAGAACTTGCGGATAGGGAACCAAACGATCACTTCACGAACGCCACGGCAATTGCGGCGCTTGGAGTCACCATCAACGGCAACTTCGATAAACGTGAGGACGTGGATAACTACGCGGTCGAACTCAAAGCGGGCGAACGACTCCACGCTCGGATGGAAAGCCACACATTGATGAGCAAAGTGGATGCGGTCCTGCGGCTCGTGGACAGCGACGGATACCAGCTTGCATGGAATCACGATCACGCAACATTCGACCCGCTTCTTGAGTATGTGGCCCCTAAAGACCAGAAGGTCATCGTGCAAGCCTTCGGCTTTCCATATCCTGCCGGGTCAGAGATTCGGCTCGCAGGCGGTGAGGGCAGTTTCTACCGGCTGCACTTAACAACCGGCCAGGCGCCTGCGCATCTTGCGCCCAGAGGGGAGAGCCTTGCTTATGGGACGCCGGTTACGGGCGTCCTCACTAATGTTGCCCAGCGCGATGCGTTCACGCTGCCTGTGAAAAAGGATCAATGGGTCAGCTTGCAGGTCCGCGCGGCTCAGATTGGTTCTCCATTGGATGCCTGGATTCAGATACAGGGAGCTGATGGGAAGGAAATCACGCGCGCTGATGATAGCAATGGCTCAGCGGATCCCGCGCTGGAGTGGAAGCCCACAATGGATGGCGAGGTGAAGGTGGTGGTCGGCTCCCTCACACGGCGCGGCCGCCCGGACTTTCGCTATGAATTGCTCGCGGCTGCAGCGCCGCCAGCGTTCAAAGCTGTGCTGGAAAAAGGAACGCTGACTCTGAAGCCGAACGAAATGAACAGCGTGAACTTAAAGATTGAGCGATTCCGCGGGCACACCAACAAACTTGAAGCTCGCGTCACGGGCTTGCCTTCCGCCATTACGGCAACATGCACCAATGTTCCGGCAGGGAACGGCAGCGCAGTTGTTGCCTTCATCGCTCCTGCGGATGCGCCGCCTTTTCAGGGTCCGGTTGTGGTCAAGCTTTTCGAAGCTGCAACGGGGTTGGAGCAGGTCGCGCCATTTGAGCTGGTGAGCCGTTCCGAAAACAACGGTGTGCCCGGGGGATACCAGCAGTTGGCGATTCCGCAGGTGGAGCACCTCTGGCTGGCGGTTCTGTCAAACGCCCCTGCCGCCACGCAAGCGGCGAAATAACTTAGCCAAGCTCAGACTTGTGCTGGACGGCGAAGAGAAACAATGCGCGGTTTCCTTTCAACTCCAGCTTCGCGCAGATATTGGCACGGTGCGCCTCAACTGTTCGATGGCTGATGAACAGTTCCTGGCCAATTTCTTTGTTGGTTTTATTCTGCCCCACCAGCCGCAGCACACATCTCTCGGTTTCAGTCAGTGTCTTCAAGCCGGTTTTCTTTTCGCGCAAGGCCGAGGCGCGTTGATTTCGCCTGAGCAAATGATGTGAGACCGAGGGACTGAAATACATGCCGCCCGCAGCCACCGCTTTCAGGCCGATGAGGAGATCCTGAACCGCATTCTCCTTGAGAATGTAGCCACGCGCGCCCACATCCATCGCCGCATTGAAGGTGGCCTCATCGTCATTCATGGTCAGGAAAATGACGGAGATCTCCGGCTTCATTCCTTGAAGGCGCCGCGCGATCTTCAGGCCGTCAAGGGATGGAAGATGCACGTCGAGAATGGCGATGTTCGGCTTGAGTTTGGCCATCTGCTCGGCGGCCGCAGCGCCATCGCCTTCGGCGCCAACCACGGTAAACTCATTGCTCTTCTGCACGATCTGCTCGAGGCCGTGGCGGAAGATCGGATGATCGTCGACGATGTAAACACTAAGGCTCATGGCTTCGTGATCGGCACCGTGACACTTACGCGCACCCCTTTGCCAGGGGCGGTGTCCAGCTCAAGGGAGCCTCCGAGCAATCGCGCGCGCTCACGCATGCCACTAATGCCCAAGCTCGCGCTGGAATCCGCATCCACAACGCCCGTAGTTGGCAGTGTGAAACCGCGCCCGTTATCGTAGAGCGACGCGTGAATGGCAGCCTCACGCCGCTGCACCTCGACGATCACTTCTGTCGCTTGCGCGTGCTTCACGATGTTGTTTAACGCTTCCTGTATGATGCGGTAGAAATTAATTTCAACTTCTGGCGCTAACAAGCCATCCACGTTCTGAACTTCTGCGGAGCAGCGCATCCCTGTCGCTTCTCCGACCTGCCGAACCGCCACTTGAATGGCGCGTGAAAGGCCGAAGCGCTCCAGCTCGGGCGGCCGGAGCGCATAGGAGATTGCTCGCGTCTCAGCAATGGCGCGCGAGCTTCCCTCGGAGATTTCCTTCACCTGCTCGGCGACCTCCGGCGGCGGTTTCAGGAACATCAGCACAGTCTGAGCGCGATTGCGGATCAACTGCAGTTCCTGGCTCAAGCTGTCATGAAGCTCGCCGGCGATGCGTTTTCGTTCCCTCTCCTGTGAATTGATCAGCTCCCGCGCGAAGGCTTCCTGCGCTTCCTGCCGCTGCCGCAGTCCCGCGACCCAACGAATGTATGCAAGGTAAAGAGCGCTGAGGAAAAGGAGACCTGCACCAATGCGCGCAGAGGCTGTTTGCCAAAACCGCGGTTGCACCACGAGCGCGATGCTCGCGCCACGATCGTTCCAGATGCCATTGTTGTTGGCGGCGATGACTCTGAAGGTGTAATCACCCGGTGGAAGCCGGGTGTACGAGGCGAACCGCTCACGCCCCGCATTGACCCACTGGTCCTCGTACCCTTCGAGCTTGTACTGATAGGTCACTCGTTCCGGAGCTGAGTAACTGAGGCCGGCAAAGTGGAATTCCACACGGGTGGCACCAGGTGGGATCGTGACCGGGAGAGCTTCGCCGACACGAACAGCAGCGGCGGTGAACCACGGCTCTCCATCGACAAGCACGCTTTGGATGACCACCGGCGGCGGAGGCAAGTCCTTCGTCACATTCGAGGGATCGCATGACACAATGCTCTTGCGCGTTGTGAAAAAGAGTCGGCCTCCGTGAAGAAGAGGCTGCGGACCGGGCGGGCACTCCAAACTAAGCATCCCCTCCTCTTTGCCGAACACCAAGGGCTGGACCCGCTTCCTCTTTCCGGTGAGAACATCGAGCAAATCGCTCTTTCCGTAACGATATAGCCCCGTGTTGCAGCCGATCCAAAGGTTGCCAAGGCCATCATCCGCAATCTGGTTAATTCTGGAATCTGGCAAACCTTGAGCCAGCCCTGCCGTGCGGAAGCGATTTTCCACAAAAACACTCAAGCCCCGCTCCGTTCCAACCCAAAGCCGCTTTTCTTCATCAATAGCGATGGTGATAATTTCCGGGCTGGCCAAGCCCTCCTTTGCCTTGAACCATGTGACCCCATCGCCGAGTATTCTGGCGAGTCCTTCTTCTGCTGTTCCTGCCCAAATCTCGCCTGCGACCCTTTCAGCCACCGACGTGAACCTCCCTTTTAAGACCGTTCGCACCCCATCGCCGGTCAACAGGGAGAGCGTCCGCAGGCCTGCAGCCCAGATCGTTCCGCGGGTGTCTTCGATCAAATCAAAAACATCTCCGTCATCCTTGTTTTCAATGTAACGAAGGAGTTCGCCACGGGGGCTAATCACCGAAATGCCATGACCGAAGTGACCGATGTAGAGAGTACCATCCCGCGCCGCAAACAGAGACGCTCCGTCCTGTGGAAGGTTCACCGGGACGACATTGAACCGACCGTCCGAATATCGATAAAGCCGCTCATTCAGCACCCATAACCCTGCTTTAGAAGGTGCAATGTCCCTAACCATGAACCTTGGGAGGCCTTCACGCTCCGTGAAGTTATCGAAGAATTGAGGTCGGATGCGGGTAAGACCACCGTCCACACTTCCCATCCAAAGATTCTGCTCGCGGTCTATATATATGGCGCGGATGCGAACCGAAGGCAGGCCACGGCTGCGGTCCAACAGGGTGAATTGACCATTTTCGTGGCGAACCAGGCCCATTGTCGCGTACGCCAGCCAGAGCCCCCCCTGGGCATCCTCAACAATCCCCTCGGAGCTGAGAGCGGCGCCCGGGAGATGCACACCGGCCTTGTAGCTGTTCGTTTTGTTCCCCTCTATCCGCAGAAGCTCCTCGTGGTACAAACGACCCAACCAATACGCGCCATCGCGATCCTGGAAAAAGCCTCGAAACTCGCCGGGCACATCCTGCGCGATTCCCGGCCTCATCCGCCCGCTTTCGAACACTTCCGGTGGGGCGCCAGGAAAAATGGCCCATAAACGCCCGCTTCGATCCACGGCGATTTCCCGGACTTCCGTTTGGCCGCTGGAGGAAGGAGCATGGGTGATTGCGCCTTGGTGGATACGGTCCAGCCCTTTGTCGCCCCCAGCCCAGACCGCGCCTTCGCCATCCACAGCCACAACCTGCACAACCTCGTTCCTGAGGCCATCGCGCGTCGTGAAGGTGCGGAACACACCTTCATGAAATCGGGTCAGGCCTGCGTCGGTGCCGAACCAAATAGCGCCCGCGTTATCCATGGTGATTTCATGAACCATGCGGTTGAGGAAGCCTGGGGAATTCTCCGGGGTGAAGGTGAAGAACTGAACGCCGTCGAAGCGGACCAGACCACTGGGTGTGCCCAGCCAAAGATAACCATCGGGCGTTTGGGCAATGGAGAGAACCGTCGTCTCCGGCAGCCCATCTTCAACCCCCCAGCTACGGATGCTGTAAGGGCGGGAGTCGAGGGGGATTTCGGCAAGGGGCCGAAATGGGGGCGTTGCCGCGAGAAGCAATGCCGTGAGGAGCAGGATCCATAATCGCGCTGAATGGGGCATTGCGGGGCATCAGCAGAATTACACGGCGGCCTTGGGTGTGCAAAGAACTTTCATCTGTGGCTGGGTTAGCGTGCGGGTTCGAAGCGCTTAACCAGAGCGCTCAACGCCTGGGGGCGCCCGGTTCAAATTGACTTGCCCTCCCTGCTTGTTTAGGTTGCGCGCCATGATTGGTCGGTTGCTGCGCCTCTCCCTCCTGGCGCTTTGCCTGGGCGTGTTTTCCTGGAACACGCCAGCGCCCCTTATTTATACCCCTGGCGAGGGCTGGTCCTATGAGCCCGTCGGCGGCGGCAAATGGCGCAAAACGCGAGCTAAAGACCAGTTGGACGTCGCCCAGGAAGCCTTCGACAAAAAAGACTACGGCACGGCTTTGAAAGCGGCTCGCCGCGTTGTCCGCACCTGGCCATTTTCTGATTACGCTCCGAAAGCCCAATACCTGGTAGGCCGTTGCTACGAGGAAAAGAAGCAGGACGAGAAAGCCTTTAAAGCGTATCAGAAATTGATTGAGAGCTATCCGAAGGTCGAGAATTACAACGAGGTTCTTGACCGCCAGTTCGTCATCGCCACGCGATTCCTGGGAGGGCAATGGTTTAAGCTCTGGGGTGTGGTTCCTTTCTTTCCTTCCATGGACAAGACCTCGGAGATGTACCAGAAGGTCATCAAAAACGGACCCTACAGCCCGATTGCTCCCCAGGCGCAGATGAGCATCGGCACAGCTCGCGAGAAGCAGGAGAATTACGATTTGGCCGTGAAGGCTTACGAAACGGCAGCCGACCGTTACCACGACCGCCAGAAAGTCGCCTCCGATGCGCTTTATAAAGCTGGGCTCGCTTACCACAAGCAAGCGAAGGAGGCCGAATACGACCAAAGCATCGCTGGCCAGGCGATTGCCACCTTCACCGATTTTATGACGCTTTACCCGGAAGATGCCCGGGTCGCCGAAGCGCAAAAGATCATCGCTGACCTTCGCACGGAACAAGCGCGCGGCAGCTACATCATCGCTCAGTTCTACGAGAAGAAAAAGCAGTTGGATGGCGCGCTCGTCTACTACAACGAAGTGCTCGTGAAGGATCCTCAATCCAAATACGCGCAGTTGGCGCGGGAGCGAATTGAAGCGATCAAGGCGAAGAAGCCGCAACAGACCGCCCAGCGATGAGCCACTTTGCTTTCCGCCTTTTTGCCTGCGCGTTTATCTGCGCTGTTGCTGTTGGATGCGCGGGATACCGCGTCGGCCCCACGAACGGCATGGCCGCGCGCTCCAAGACGATCACGCTAAAACCTTTCGAGAACGACACCATGGAGCCACGTCTCGGCATGGCTGTCACAACCGCTCTGCGTAAAACAATTCAGCGCGACGGCACCTTCGAGTTGGAGACGCAAGGCTCCGGTGACATCGTCGTTCACGGAAAAATTCTCAAGTACGAGCGGAGCCCGCTCACTTTCGATCCGCAGGATATCCTGACGGTCCGCGACATGGAGGTGTACATT
>Ga0196963_10002083_pt1 | contig 12394 bp, 7 predicted proteins | sample S1_5metaG_FD_148600 | JGI IMG/M metagenome (GOLD analysis project Ga0196963, IMG submission 148600) | Soil microbial communities from Anza Borrego desert, Southern California, United States - S1_5 | ecosystem: Environmental > Terrestrial > Soil > Desert | place: USA: California | collected... | reverse complement strand
CGTCCGCGACCGGCTCGTCGGGCGCCGGCTCCTCCTCGCCGGTGTCGGGCGCATCGCCGAACAGCGCCGCGAGCGCCTCCTCGAGCGTGTTCTCGAGCGCGACCTCACCCTCGTAGGACACGATCACCCGCTCGAGCTCGGGGATGCGTGTCGACTCGGACTCGACGTACACCGGTTGCACGAACAGGAGCGACTCCTCGATCGGCACCAGGACCAGGTTGCCGAACAACAGGTCGCTGCCGGCTTGGCCGAGCAACGTCTCCAGCTCCGACACGGCCGGGTCGTTGCCGATCGTCGCCGCCACGATGCGCGGCCCGTCGGGGAGGTCGCCGCGCGGCATGACGAACGTCTCGATCTTGCCGTACTCCTCGGGATCGCTCTTGGCGATCATGAACGCCGTCAGCTGCTGCCGCTCGGAACCACGCGAGCGGGGGACGAACGGGCGGAGCAGCAGGAACTCGCTCCGCTCTTCGCCGGGCAAGCGCATCTGCAGGTAGTACGGCTCCATGCGGGGCAGCTGCGCCGTGGTCGATCCACCCGTCGTCCCGTCGGTGGTCGGCGTCGTGGACGTCGCTGCCGTCGAGCTCGGGTCGCGGGCGACCTCCCACGCGTCGGCGAAGTTGTAGAAGTCGTCCGGCGTCTCGATGTGGTAGCGGCCCCACATCGTGGTCTGCAGCCGGAACAGGTCCTCGGGATAGCGGAAGTGGGCACGAAGGGCGGGCGGCACCTCGTCGCCGTCGGTGAACAGCTCGGGGAACGACGCCCGGTACGCGCGCAGGAGCGGATCGTCCTCGTCGACGACATAGAGCTGGACGGTGCCGTCGTACGCATCGACGACCGCCTTGACGGAGTTGCGCACGTAGTTGAAGCCGTGGTCGAGACCGCTGCCGCGGCGCTGGTCGTCGGTGATGGCCCGCTGCGCGTACGGGTAGCGCGACGTCGTCGTGTACGCGTCGATGATGTACTTCAGGTCACCGTCGACGTTCACGATGTAGGGGTCGGAGTCGAAGTGGAGGAACGGTGCGACCAGCTCGACCCGGCTCTTCACGTCGCGGACGATCAGGATCTTCGAGTCGCTGCGGATGTTGCCGGAGATGAACGCGTTCCAGTCGGCGAAGCGCAGCGCGAACGCGGCGCGACGCACGAGTGAACCGACACCGATGCCGTCCTCGCCCTCGTACGAGCGGAACTGCGTCTCTTCCTCGTCCTGGAACGCGATCTCCTGACGATCGGTGTCGACCATCACGTAGCCGGTGAGGCCCTCGCCGAAGTAGATCGAGGCCTCGTCGACCTCGAGCTCGGCGACGTCGGCCCGCATGGGCACGTCCTCGGCCAGGAACGTCGGGCGGCCGTTCGAGTCGCGGGCGTTCGACGGTGCGGCGATGATGCCGTGCCCGTTCGTGTAGGTGAGGTGGCGCGCTTCCCAGGAGCCCTGCGGCAGGTCGTCCTGCTCGAGCTCGCGAGCGGAGACCAACACCTGTTGGACCTCGCCGCCGATCTCGTAGCGGTCGACGTCGACGTCGAGGATCTGGTACTGCTGCCGCACCGCCTGCAGCTGCTGGTAGGCGCGTCGGATCGTGGCGGGGTCCCAGAGCCGGATGTTCCGCACGATCTCGCTGTTGGCCTCGAGCGCGGCCGCGTCGAGGTCGTCGCTGGCGGCGAACGGCCGCTCCTCGACGTCCTCCAGCCCGTACGCGGCGCGCGTCGCGTCGATGTTGCGCTCGAGGTACGGCGCCTCCTTCGACGACTCCGACGGCTCGACCTGGACCCGCTGCACGATCGCCGGGTAGATGCCGGCGACGACGAGGGCGACGAAGCCCCACAGCCCCACGGCGAGGATCGGCAGCACCCACCCTCGCCGCCAGATGTTGACGATGAAGAGCAGGACGGCGACCGCGGAGATGAACAGCAGCAGGTTCAGTGCCGGCAGCTCGGCCTTCACGTCGGTGTACAGCGCGCCGTCGACCGTCCCGCGCGATGACAGCGTGAGCTCGAACCGCTGGAGGTAGTAGCCGACGGCGCGCACGACGGCGAGCAGGGCAAGCAGCACCGACAGATGCGCCTTCACCTGTGGCGTGACCCGCTGGGCCGCGCCCTGCATGCGGATGCCGCCGTTCACGTAGTGGGCGACGGCGGTGACGATGAGGATGATGATCAGGCTCGCGAACAGCCAGTCGACGACGAAGGTGAGGAACGGCAGCTTGAACACGTAGAACCCGATGTCGCGACCGAACTGCGGATCGTCGATCCCGAAGTCCTGGGCGTTGCGGAACAGCAGCCAGTCGTGCCAGCGCCCCGACTGGCCGACACCGGCGATGACGCCGAACAGCAGCGAGATCACGAGGCGCACGAGGCCCGTGCGATTGCCGATCAGCTCGTGGTAGCGCTCGATGACCTCTTCCTCCGGACCCGACGGCCGGAAGCGCGGACCGAGGCGATCGGCGATGAGGAGGTTGACCCACAGCAGCACGAAGAACGCGGCGCTGAAGATCGCCGCCAGCGTGATCTTCGCCCCGAGCACACCGGTGAACACGCCGCGGTAGCCGAGCGAGTCGAACCACAGCAGATCGGTGTAGAAGCCGGCGATCCCGCGCAACGACGTGAGCAGCACGAACAGCGCCACGGCGAGGAGGACGAGGGTGATCCGGCCCCGAGAGCCGACGTTCACGCGCCGGCGCCGACGCGGCAGGTCGGCGGGCATGCTGCGCACGGGCCGATACTAGGGATGAACGGCTAGGACGCCGGCACGGCGAGGCACCGGCAGCCGGCGTGCGCCGGCGGATGCAGCTGCCCCGTGGGAAACGCCGTCCCCTTCTGGGTCGCCCCAGCGAGCACGTTGTCATCGCAATCGGGGCACCCGCCCTCGGCGGGATCGACCACCCACCGGAGCGCGCCCTCGGCGGCGCCGTAGGCACCGGCGGCATAGCCGGCGGTGATCACGTCACGTGCCAGCGGCTCGGCACGCGCTGTCTTCCACTCGCGATAGGTCGCCGAGATCGCCTCCGCCAGCGTCTCGACGTCGCCGCCGGCATCGTCGATGGCGCGGTCGAGCTTCGCCCGCAGCTCGACGACGATGGTCCGACCGAAGCTCCGCGCCACCTCGGCGCCGCCGCTGCGGTCGCCGCCGGCAGCGGCGGCGTCGGCGGCGGCATCACCGAGGACGGCCTCGTAGCGGGCGTCGTGCACCGCCTGGTCGGGCAGGAGGGCGTCGAGGGCGGGACGACCCTTGAGCCGGCGCAATGCGTCGAGGACCTCGTTCTGCTCGTCCGCCAGCGCCCGCTTGAGGCTCTTCACCAACCGCCGCTCGGCGTCGCTCACGACCTCGTCGCGAGCGGCGAGGACGGCGAGGTCAGGTTCGAGATCGTCGGCCTCGACCGTTGCGGCAGCCGGAGCCTCCGGTTCCGGCTCAGGCTCGAGGTCGGCGCCGTCGGCGAGCACGGTCTCGGCGCGCGCGACCTTCTCGGCCCGCTCGGCGCGCAGGCGCGCGAACAGGTCCTCCACCGCCGGCTCCGGCGCCGGCTCCACGACCGCGACGACCTCGGGCTCGACCTCGGGCTCCGGCTCGGGCTCGGGCTCGGGCTCGGGGCGGATGATGCGCACGCCCTCCGACTCGTCCTCGGCCGGTGGCGCCACCGGCGTGCCCTCGGTGGGTCGCACGAGCCGCAGCGACGAGCTGCGGCGCTCCTCCGCCGGCGGGTCGGGCACGGCGGGCTGGGGCTCCGGCTCGGGCGCGTCGACGACGGCGACCTCCACGGGATCGGGATCGGCCTCGGGTTCGGGCTCGGGTTCGGGTTCGGGCTCGACCGCCGGCTGGGTGTCGTCGACCGGCGCAGGCTCGTCCACCGCCGCGGGTTCGTCGGCGGCGGGCAGGTCGAGGGCGCGACGCACGTCGTCGAACGCCGCCGCCAGCCGGTCGCGCGCCGCTCGCAGCCGGGCGACCTCGGTCGCCATCCGGTCGCGTGCGGCGGTGGCATCGGCGAGGATGCCATCGGCCTCCCGCCGAGCACCCTCGAGGACCGACGTCTGCCACCGCACGGCCTCTTCGCGCATGGTCTCCAGCTCCGCCTCGGTCGCCGCCCGCAGCGCCGCCAGCTCGTCGGTTGCCGCGGCGCGCGCCGCGTCCACCTCGGCAGCGGCGTTGGCGCGGATCTCCCCCGCGGCCTCGCGCGCGACGTGCAGCACACGCGTCGCCGCGCGACCGAGGGCGGCCTCGATCATCGCCTCGTCGGGCTCGGCGACCGGCGTCGACTCCAGCGTCGCGACGCGCGCCTCGAGCTCCTCGACGCGCTCGATCCACCGCGCCAGGTCCGACGCCACCGAGCCGAGGAAGGCACGCACCTCGTGCTGATCGAAGCCGCGGAAGGCGAGCGAGAACTCCTTGCGCGCCACCTGTTCGGGAACGAGCCGCTCGGACATCTGAGCGATCGTAGGACCGCCCGTGGTCAGGGAAGCGGCACGCCGTCGGGGTCGATGATCGTCTCCAGCACCTCGTCGACGATCTCCTCGATGACGTCGACGACCGCGCCGTCGGCATCCGGCTCCGGCGGCACGGTGACCTCGGGGATGTCGAGCGGCGGCACGGTGAGCGGCGGGACCGTCGTCGACGGCGGCGGGTCGGGATCGTCGCCACCCCCGCCGCCGCCACCGCCGTCGGCGGGCTCGGTCGTCGAGGTGGTCGCCGTGGTCGACGTGGCGCCGCCACCGGTGGCCGGGCCGACCGCGAACAGCAGCGGCGATCGGCCGAACGCGCCGCTGATGAGGTCAAGGAGCGCGCGGCGCTGCACCGCTTGGTCGAGTGCGACGAGGCCCCACGCCGCGCCCGCCTCGCGGAACGCGAACACGTCCTCCCATCGATCGCGACCGACACCCGACTCGACGACGATGGCGGCGCCGACGAGCGACTCACCCGGCGTGCGAGGCCTCCGCGCCACGAGCGCGTCGAGATCGTCGAGCCCATCGAGCTCGGGGAGGACGCGCCGGAGCAAGGTCGCATCGGCGCGCGCGCCGGGGCCGAGCTGACCGGTGAACCCGCGCGACTGCTGCTCGAGCTCCGCACCGAGATCGATGGCGTCGCCGAGGAACCGAAGGTCCCACGGATCGGGATCGTCCTCGTCGTAGACCAGCGGCACCGCGTCGCGCGGCAGCACACCGGTTGCGGGCACCGACACCTGGCGGAACGTCCGCAGCCCACCGTCGAACGGCCGACCAGCGGCACCGAGCTCGGCGTCGCCGTCGTACATCGCGACCGTCACGCTGCTCGACCGCTGGACGCGAGCAGCGGCGCCGTCCGACAGCTCGACATCGACGTCGCCGGCGGTGAAGCGGAGCCCGTCACCGGCGACGACGACCGCGTCGCCCTCGAGCACCTCCGGCGTCGCCGCGACGCGAACCGCCGTCGCGTCGCCGTCGAGCGCTCGCAGCAGCACCTCGCGTTCGCCGGGCAGCTCGAGCACGGCATCGCCCTCGACCATGCGCACGACGTCACCGGCGGCGACGCGATGGCCACCGTCATCGAGCTCCTCGACCTCGCCGCCGCGTGCGACCTCGGCCACGCCATCGACCTCGAGCCGGAAGCCGTCATCGTCGCGGCCGCTGCGGCTGCACGCGGGTGCGCCCAGGAGCGCCGCGACCATCACGACCACGAGGACCCGCCGTCCGGTCATCGCCGCGCTGCTCTCGTTCGGGCCGCCGGGTGGGCCGACGCCACCGCCGGCAGCAGGATCGTGAAGGTGGAGCCGCGCCCCGGCACCGACGAGCACGTCAGCTCGCCACCGTGGGCCTCGGCCACCGACCGGACCAACGCCAGTCCGAGGCCGAGGCCGCCGAACTGCCGCGTCGCGGACCCGTCGGCCTGGGCGAAGTCACCGAAGATGGTCTCGAGCCGGTCGTCGGCGACGCCGACGCCGCGGTCGGTCACCGCGATGGCGACCCGGGGTCCGGTCCCGTTGTCCGCCGGCACCGCTCGCGCCGTGATCGTGATGCGGCCGCCGTCGGGCGAGTACTTCACCGCGTTGTCGATGAGCTCGTCGATCGACTGGTCGACGTAGCGCCGGTCGATCAGGAGGTCGGGGGTGCCGCGAGCGATGCGCCGCTCGAGCGTGTGCGTCGTCGGGATGCGATCGGCCCACCGGGCGATGGCGTCGTCGATCGTCCGACGCGGCGACGCCGGCTCGACCCGCGGCTCGAGCCGGCCAGCGGCGGCGGTGGCGAAGTTCACGAGCTGGGTGATGACGCGCTCGAGCTGGTTGGCAGCGGCACCGATCTCGGCCCCGAACGTGCGCGCTCGGTCGGCGGACACCGCGCGGGTCGCCAACATGCCGGCATAGCCCTTGATCGGCGTCAGTGGCGTCTTCAGCTCGTGGCTGATGTTCGCCAGGAACTCGGTCTTCATGCGCTCGACCTCCTCGGCGGCGCGCATGTCACGCACGACGGCGACGGCACCGGCAACGTCGCCGGCGAGATCGCGCAGCGCGCCGACGGTGAGCGCCACCGGCACCCGCCGCCCCGTCGCATCGACGATGGCGCCGCCCGCCGACCACGCTCGCTCACCGCCGCGCACGCGCGGCACGAGGTCACTGCCGTCTTCACCGATGATCGTCAACGCGTCGATCGACGCGCCGCGGACGGCGGATGCGGCGACACCGAACAGCGCCTCGGCGGCGGCGTTGAAGTCGGTCACCTTGCCGTCGGCGTCGATGGCGACGAGCGCGTCGCCCATGCCACCGACGACTGCCTCCATCCGAGCGCGCAGCCGCGCCTCGTCCACGGCGGCATCGCGAAGCTCGCTCGTCATCGTCTGCAACGACACCGCCATCGCGTCGAACGCCTCCCCGAGGATGCCGAGCTCGTCGGCAGCACCCACGTCGGCGCGCGCATCGAGGTTCCCGGTGCGCAGCTCGCCCGCCGTTGCAGTCAGCCGCCGCAAGCCGCGACCGATCCGTTCGCCCACGAACGCAGCGATCGCGATCGCGAGCAGCGAGCCTCCGAGCGCGACGAGGAACAGCGTGCGAAACAGCGACTCGCGCGTGTCGGCGAGCACCGTGGTGGGCTCGGCGGCGATGACGGCCACGACCGGCCGGCTCCCCGTCCGAACCGCGCGAGCGCCCAGGAAGCGCGAGTCCGTCGACGTCGCCGCCGCGCTGTCGGTGGCGTCGAGCGCGTCGGTGGCGAGCGCGACGAGCACGCCGTCGTCGGCGACCTCGCCGGCCCGAGCGAGCACCCCGTCACGCCCGACGATGGCGAGGCCGGTGTCCTCGTCGTTCTCGATCCGCGCCTGCAGCACGGCGTCGTCGACGATCTCGGCGGCGACGGTCACGCCCACGAGCCGCGGGCCGTCCGGGCCGACGAGCAGCACCGGCGCGGCGGCGACGACGGCGACGTTGCCGCCGAGCACGGCGTTGCCGGCGGCGACGCCGTTCGTCTCGATGGCATCGCGCACGACGTCGAGGCCGGCGATCTCGCCCTGCAGCGCCGGGTCGGCGACGCCGGGTCCAGCGATGGCGGGACCGGACGCGGTGACGTACGCCAGGAGCCCGCTGGCGAACAGGATGTCGTTGCCGATCGCGTCGAGCAGCTGCGGCAGGGCGGCCGCCGCCGTCTGACCCTCGGCGCCGGCGGGATCCTCGGCGAGGGCGACGAGGTCGACCACCGCGCTCGTGCGCTCGAGGACCTCGGCGGCGCTGGCGGCGGTGTTCACCGTGTCCGTCGGTCGCCGCTCGAGCTCGGCCGCCTCCAGCGCGGCCCGCGCCCTCGTCCGCTGCAGCGACTCGTCCTCGACGTTGGCGACCACGACACCGGACAGCGCCACGGACATGCCGAGCACGACGAGCAGCACCGTCACCGCACCGCCCACGGCGACGCGCGCCGGGATCGAGCGCCGGGCGGCGACGATGGCACCGAACGCGAGGCCGGCGCCGCCGGCGATGCGCAGCACGTCGGCGCCGCGACCGTCGACCGCCTCGGCGACGCCCACGGCGACGACGGCCGCCAGCCGCGAGATCCGCGTCGAGCGATCGCCCGGCGCCGCGCTCGCAGCGGCGACGAGGGCGAGCCCCGCGAGCCGCACCCCGAGCACGCCGCCGGCGCCGCTGTCGGCGATCAGGAGCGAGCCGTGGAGGAACGCGGCCGCGGCGACGGCCACGAGCCCGACCGCCAGCGCGGCGCGCACGGCGGCGGCCTGCTCTGCCTCGCGGCGCACGACGACGAGGCCGAGCCCGGCGATGCAGGCGAGGAAGAGCACGAACTCACCGGCGAACGCGAGCTGCGGCGACGTTCCGGTCAGCGTCCGTCCTCCTGTGCCAGGCCCCGGACCACCTGTCCGTTATCGGCAGGTTTGCGCGCCTCCTTGAGCGCGACTCCTCGGATCACGATGCACCCTCGGCTCCGAGGTCGGGAAGGGCCAACCCATTGCCACCCACCGTGGCGAGGACGGCGAGCGCCTCCTCGAGGGTGTCGGCGGGCTCGACTCGCAGCTCGTCGCCGGCGAACCGGCGGGCGAGCTCGAGCTCGCCGGACGGGACGATGAAGAGCGTGGCGCCGGACTCGCGCACGGCGAGCGTCTTCTGCGGGACACCGCCGACCTCGCCGACCGACCCGTCGAGCTCGATCGTGCCGGTGGTGGCCACGGTCTCGCCGCCGGTGAGCTCACCCTCGGTGAGGACATCGATGAGGGCAAGGGTGAAGGCGAGCCCGGCCGACGGTCCGCCGATCTGCTCGGACTGGAGCTCGATCTCGTACGGGATGTCGAACTCGAGCGCCTTGGTGGTGAGGCTGATCCCGATGATCGCCCGGTCGGGATCGTCGGGTGCGGCGACGAGCGTGATCGGCACGTCACGCGGGGCGCCGTCCGCCGCCAGGACGTGGAGCGTGATCCGGTCGCCGGGCTGGCGATCGGCGAGCACGCGGCGCAGGTCGGGCTCGAGGGCGACGGGCGCGTCGTCGATGCCGACGATCACGTCGCCGACGGCGAGTGCACCCTCGGCCGGGGTGCCCTCGAACACGCCGACGATCTCGGTGCCGGACCCGGTGATGGCGTCGATGCCGAGCGCCTCGAGGGCCACACCGATGGCCAGCTGCTTCGAGTGATCCATCGCCTGCAGGTTCTCTTCACGCAGCTGGTCCTCGTCGATGTCGCGGTCGCCGATGATGAGCTCCTCCTTGACCACATCGACACCCGGATCGAGCCACCCTTCGATCGCCTCGAAGAGCGTGACCTTCCCGAGCGCGACGGTCGTGAGCAGGATGTGACCCTCGGGCTGGTGCTCGGGGCCCTCGGTGACGTCGACGAAGCGCACCGCGTCGACGGCCGAGCCGGGGGCGATCGAGTAGTACGGCAGCTCGATGCGCACCGCGAACGCGAACGCGGCGACGACGACGACCACCACCAGCGCGCCGAGCCACTGCCAGCCGCGTCCTACGCTCCGGCCCCGAGTGGTCCCGGTCGTGCTCTCCATCCTGCTGGTGGTCCTCATGTCCGGGGCCGTGCTGTGGGTGGTCGCCGGCGACCTGAACCAGCCTACGAGCGCGGGTGCGACACCGGTCGTGACGCCAGCCGAGGACGAGGCACGCCCGGCGCCGGTCGTGCCGGTCTCGCGTCGACCGGCGACACCGCCGGCGGCGAGGCCCCAGACGACCACCGCCGCGTTCGGTGGTGCACCGCTGGCCCGTCACCGCGTGCGGTCGGGCGTCCTCCTGGTGCTGCTGTCGGTGACGATCGGGGTCGCCGTCGCCGCCGTGATCGCCGCGGTCGTCGTGGCACTCGCGTTCGCGGTGCGCAACGCCGTCACGTCGTAGCCGGCGCTCCCGCGGGCGCGAACACCGCCGCGAACCAGAGGTCGGCCAGTGCGGCCGCCGTCTCCTCGACGGTGCGCTCGACGGTCGAACCCGAGCCGAGCACGTACTGCGTCGTGGCCGTCCACTCCACCATCCCGCCGAGGGCGTTGGCGACGAGCGCGGCGTCGAGCGGTCGCACGGTGCCGGCGTCGACCAGCAGGCGCAGATCGCGCTCGATGCGGTCGACGAAGCGCGAGCGCAGCGACAGCCACACGGGCTCGATCTCCGGGTTGGTGAACGAGGCCTCGAGCAGCGACCGCCACAACCGGCGGTGGCGCACGTAGGCCTCGAGGAACCCGCGGATCGACTCCTCGATCGCGTCGCGAGCGTCGGTGGCGCCGACCGGCTCGGCTTCGCGATACAGCTCGTCGGCCACGCTGTCCATGACGGCGGCGAAGGCGTCCTGCTTGTTGCGGTAGTACAGGTAGAAGGTGCCGTGGGCAGTGTTCGCTCGCGACGTGATGGCGCCGACGGTGGCAGCCTGGTACCCCCGTTCACAGAACACGTCGCGGGCGGCCGCCAGCAGCTGCTCCTGGGTGGCCGCTGCCTGCTGCTGTCGCTTCGTCGGTGCTCGCTCGTCCATGCCCACCACTCCGCCGAATCCGGAAGGCCGGAACCTAACCGCCGAGCGCGTCGCGGCGCGGCGCCGAGCGGCCGAGGCCGGCCACACCGGCGACGAGCACACGGCGCGGGAGCTGCTCGACCATGTCGATCCCGACGTCCGGTCGACGGCGCTGCACGCGCTGGCACGCATGCAGCGCTTGGTCGCGGCCGACGTCGTCACCGCGCTGCACGACCCCCACCCGACGGTGCGACGGCGCGCACTCGCCGACGCCGTCCCGCTCGATGTCGATCTCGTGCCGCTCCTCGACGACCCCGACCCGATGGTGGCCGAGCAGGCGGCGTGGGCGCTCGGCGAGCGCGAGGAGCGCGCCGCCGTCGGCGCGCTCGTCGCCGCCGCCGACCACCGTGACCCGCTCGTCCGCGAGGCTGCGGTGGCCGCGCTCGGCGCGATCCAGGACGAGCGGGGTTTGCCGGCGATCCTGCGCGCCACCGAGGACAAGCCCGCCATCCGCCGACGCGCCGTGCTCGCCCTCGCACCGTTCGCCGGTCCCGACGTCGACGCCGCCCTCGCGCGCGCGAAGGCCGACCGAGACTGGCAGGTCCGCGACGCCGCCGATGTCATCCTGGACGCGAGAGGGGCCGCCCCGGAGGACGGCCCCTAGCTCGTTCGTGTGGCGGCTGAGGGCTACTCGACCTCGGTCTGGCCCTCGAACTCGGTGTGGACGTCCCCGATGTCGGTGTAGGTCTTCGAGTCGGCGTCCCACTCGATGACCTGGAACGACTCGATCGGGAACCCGTCCTCGGCGTCGGTGTGGAGCGAGACGCCGGGCCGGGCGAGAGAGCCGGTGTGGTCGAGGTTGCGGGCGGCGTTCATGATCGACGCTCGGGTGAGCTCACCGGACTCGAGCGCGGCGGCGAGCACTGCCACCGTGTTCTCGCCCGTGCTCCAGCCGGCGGCGGCGGTGGCGAAGTCGCCGTCGGCGGCGAAGCCCTGCGACTGCATGAACTCCTTGTACTCGACGACCACGGGGTTCTCGGCGTTCTTCGGGTCGGCCACGTCGATCGTCGGGCTGATCGTGAACAGGCCGTCGCCCGCCGCACCGGCGATGGTGAGGATCAGCGGGCTCGCGCACGTCGACGTGATGTAGAGCCGCGGCTCCCAGCCGGCGTTGGCCGCCTTGGCGTTGGCCAGCTCGTTGAGGAAGGTCGGGCACTGGGCGCCGAGCGGCGCGGCGACGATGACGTCGGGCTGGGCGTTGGCGATCTCGGTCACCTGGGCCGACGGCGGGTTGGCGTCCGCGGCCTCGATGCGCTGCACGGACACCACCTCGAAGCCGGCGTCCTCGGCGTTGGCCTCGACCGTGTCGACGTAGTAGTCGCCGAACTCGCTCGACACCGCGTGCACGGCGACGGTGCCGCCGTCGGGGAACGCCTGCTTCATGTCCTCGAGGTACACGAGCGTCTCGGTGTTGTACGGCGGGAGACCACCCATCGTCCACGGGTAGTTCTCCATGTCACCGAACGCCGGCGCACCGGTGAGCGCCCACAGCTGCGGGTAGCACTCCTCGTTCAGCAGGTCGCGCACGGCGAGGTTGTTCGGCGTGCCGATCATGCCGCTGAACAGGTTCACCTGATCCTCGTCGAGCAGCTTCTCGACCGCCGGCGTGGTGAGCGTGGCGTTGTACTGATCGTCCTCGATGATCAGCTCGAGCGTGTAGCCCTCGACAAGGTTGTTCTCGTTGGCGTACTCGATGTACGCCCGCATGCCGGCGGCGACGGGCGCGAACGCGGTCGCGGCCACACCGCCGGACAACGGCATCGTGGTGCCGATCTTGATCGTGCCCTCGATCGGGTCCTCGACGCCCTCGGGGCAGTTGGCGGTGTCGACGGCGTACTCGCCGCCGCCTTCCTCCTCGCCCTCTTCTTCCTCGCCACCCTCCTCCTCGCCGCCTTCTTCCTCGGCAGGAGTCTCGGTGGCGTCGTCGTCGTCATCGCAACA
>Ga0196963_10002082_pt1 | contig 12398 bp, 14 predicted proteins | sample S1_5metaG_FD_148600 | JGI IMG/M metagenome (GOLD analysis project Ga0196963, IMG submission 148600) | Soil microbial communities from Anza Borrego desert, Southern California, United States - S1_5 | ecosystem: Environmental > Terrestrial > Soil > Desert | place: USA: California | collected... | reverse complement strand
GCCAACCGTAGCGGCAAAACAGCAAACGGGGATCATGGGTCAAGCCAAACTGTGCGTACCTTGGCCGACTGCGGCCGACACGGTCAAGCCGACGCCAACCGCTTCCCGGTGCTCTAGGGTCGAAGGCTACCAGACCAGCCTCGTCTTTACGAAGGTCCGGTTAACCGCTAGTGAAGCAGCTGATAAGAGCATTGCTGGCCCGGTTTGGACCCAGACCGACGAAAAGGGAAATTTCCGCATGACGCTACGGCCAGGCTATTATCATGTTCAGCAAGGACCAGTTGCCACCGCCGCTAGCCCGTCGATGCACCCAATGATCGTGAGAGTTAGCGAACGGGGTTATACTCAGATTACCGCCTGGTTCTTCTACGGTCGCTAGAGTAAGAAGGTCACAACAAAAAAACGGGCGAGTGTCGCCCGTTTTTTTAGATGTCCCGCTACTGTGCCGGGGTCGGCGTCGGAGTGCTGTTAATTGGGGTAACCCGCTCACCACTTTCGATGAAACGCCGGATAGCATCACTGATTTTAGCGTCGTTCTTCATAGTTTCGTAAAACAAAATGTGGTCACGGTTAATTTTCATTTTATCTTCCGGCCCGTGAAGCTCATCGCCCAGTTTAATAACGTTAACCTGGCTGTTCTCAATTTTCTTGCCAGACTGGAGATTGAGGTCCTGCTGCTGCAAATAATAGACTTCAGTTAGCGTTACAAACTTATCGTCAGTATCACTAATTTTGCCGAAATAGACTTGCCCATTCGTCAAGAAAACTGCTTGCCGACCGCTGACTTTAGTTTTTTGTTGCCAAAGGATCGCGGCGACGACCACCAGCACAATAATTATAATTCCTAATAAAACCCGACGATTCATAGTCCCACTCCTCCTTACTTCGTTTTCCGGAGCATATGCGCCGGCGTAATATTCATTCATCTCTTCGTCCTACGTTAAACCATGCCGCTGCTGTTGAGTTTGGATTTTTTGCTAAGTGTTTGCTCGGCAGTAACGAAAAAAATTATGGCAACTCACCAATTACCTCTTTGCTCAGTTTGATACGGTGAACTCGCCTTTAGGCAATTTAGAAAGGATTACAAAAAGGGGTGATTTATGAAAAGTATAAGTAAGTTTACGTCGGTTTCGTTGGCAGTAGCGGTTGGTCTATTGTCAAACGTAGGGTATGGGGCAGTGGCGCTGGCTGATAATAGTGTTAACTCATCGAATAATCAGACTGGGCCGGGTTCCACGAACACCAACAACACGTCCGTCAGCAACAATAGTACGTACACGTTCAGCAGTAACGGGACGAGCAATACGAATATCTCGTTCAACGCCAATACTGGCAATAACACCGTTACGAACAATACGACGGTTGGCAACTTTAGCTCTGGAGGAGCTAATTTTTCAGGTAACGTCAGCAATACGATTAATAGCGGCTCAGTAACGCTCCCGAGTGGCGGTAGTTCGAGCACCAGCGTCAACACCCATAACACGTTGACCGGACCGAATTCGACCAACACTAATAGCACCTCGTTGAGTAACGACACTAACATCAGTGTTACACGCAACGCGACCGCTAATACCAACGCTTCGTTGACGTTTAACTCCGGTGGCAACAATATTAGCGGCAACACCACGGTTGGCAACATCGCCACCGGTGGCGTCAATGCCAGCTTCAGCGTCAATAACAATCTCAACGGTGGTGGCATTATCTTGGGTTCCTCTGGTGGTAGCACCGGTGGTGGCACTACGGGTGGTACGACAGTGCTGAGTTCTTCGACCCCATCAACAGAAAGCTCACCGTTCCGAGTTCTCGGAGAAAAAGTAGAATTCTTCCCGACTGGTTCCTCGCCGCTTATTCCGGTTTATGCCCTGCTCGGGCTGTTGGCAATCGGGGCAATCCTCCACGCCCAACGGCGCGGGCTACTCACCAACTTACGCAAAGGTCGACCTACTTTCGGGGAGCGATACGGCTCCGAGAGTAGCCATATACAAACATTAAGCCTATCGCACACTAATTAAGTAGAAAGCAATAACAGCAGGAGGTTGAAATGAATATCAAACACGTTTCTACCGGTTTGCGTTATGCGCTCGGAGCCGCCGTTGTCTCAGCATTCATTGGCGGAACAGCAGCCTTTGCTGGTGTTGACATCCGATTTCATAACGATACGACCGGTCCCAGCTCGTCTAACACAAATAGCGCCACTGTCAGCGATGACACCACAGTCACCATTACCCGTGACGGCACCGCCACTTTTAACGGTAGCGTCAGCGTCACCACCGGTGGCAATAACTTCTCGAGCAACACCACTCTCGGCGACATTACTACTGGTGGGGCCACAGTCAGCGGTACAGTCAGTAACAGCGTCAATACCGGCGGTATGATCGTGATCGGTTCGGCCGGTGATATGGGTAACGTTATGGTCGATATCGGTAACGACACCACTGGTCCAAACTCAGTTAACTCCAACTCCGTCAGCATTACTCGCGATGTTGACATCACCATCGATGAAGACGCCAGTATCACCAACAACATTGCAGCCAGCTTCAACAACGGCGGCAACACCATCAGCAACAACACAACCGTTGGTAACTTCCGAGGCAACGACTTCAACATGACCGTTAACTCCAACAACACTGCCAACTCCAGCGGAGTGAACCTCAGCGGTTTGATGTCGAGTGGCGGCAACGTCAGCGTCACTTCTGGCAACGACACGACTGGTCCTTCTTCCTCGAACAGCAATAGCACCAGCATCTCCCAGAACACCAACGTCAACATCAGCCAGACCGGGACTGTCAATAACAATGCCAGCGCCTCGATGACAACCGGTGGTAACAATATCAGCAGCAACACCACCGTCGGCAACGTCACGACAGGCGGCGGCAACGTTAACTGGACATTTAACAACTCTGTCAACTAACCGCTAACCCCCGAAAGGGTTAGATGTCCGTGTGAGTGTTTCCCCTGTCGACGGGGAAACACTCCATGGGCACCATCACAACAATATTAGTAACCGCGGAAAGGAAGAGATGCTTACATACGGCACAAAACACCATCGGACAACCCTAACACTGGAGACTCGACGAGGATCGGGAGGAGCTATATATCTTGGGGTGCGAAAAACGATGTGCGAAGCCACCAGCGTCGCTCGTCGGATAGCCTATCAAGGCTTTGCCGTTCTCTTATCGCTCTTGGTTGTTCAGGCATCGCTCTTGCCCGCCTGGGCCGTTGGCCCAGAAGGCCCAGTTGGCCCTCAGGGTCCGATCGGTCCACAGGGCCCGGTTGGAGCTCAAGGTCCGGTTGGGGCTCAGCCTGTTACCCAATCCAACAGCAACACCGGCCCAGACTCAATTAACAGTAACACTAGTGCTTCCACTTCTTCGACCACCGTTACCGAAGAAAATAACGCCAACTTTAATAACAATATCAGCCTGGACGCCTCGACTGGCTCAAACACAATTAGCGGCAACACGGGCGTAGGGGACGTTACCACCGGTAGCGTCAACGCTAACGTCACCATCGTTAACACCGGTAACACGACCTTAGACCCTAATAGTACAATCGGTTCACAGACCCTCAACGGGGAAGGCCTAGGCGAGCTCAACCTGTCTAACTCAACAACTGGGCCGGGCTCAACCAACACCAATAGCTCAACCAGTGATAGTAGCTCCAACGTTGTCGTCACCAATAACGCCACCGCCAACAATAATGTCAACGTGAACGTCGATACCGGCAACAACACCATCGGCCAAAATACGTGGGTCGGCGATGTCGTCACCGGGGATGTCAACTTGGCCGTCAATTTAATCAATCTACTCAATCTGACCCTGCCCAGCCTGCTTTTGAATCTGCAGACCTGGAACATTCTCGGCGGTTTTACCGGCGACATCATCGCACCTGAATTAGCTAACAACCTGACTGGGCCGAATTCGACCAACACCAACTCGGCAACCAACAATAATTCCTCAAACACCGTGGTTGTCCAAAACGCCAACGTCAACAATAACTACTCGGTAAACGCGAGTACCGGCAATAACTTCTTGGGCGGGAACTCGGTCCTTGGCAACGTCACCACCGGTACTACTTCAATTGGTGGGGCAACCGTTAACGTCATCAACGAGCTCGACCCAACGTTCTACCTTGTTAACGTCTTCGGTACTTGGGACGGTTCGCTCTTTGGCATCGATCCCAACCACTTCATTGTTAACCAAATTAACAGCACCACCGGTCCGAACTCGACCAACAGCAACACCGCTTCTAATACCAACGACTCGTCGGTAACCCTCCAGAACAACGCCACCGTCAACAATTCTGTTAACGTTAATATTAATACCGGGGGCAACACCATTAGTGGCAATACCCGGGTCGGTAACGTTACCACCGGCGACGCCAACGTCTTCATTAACGCCGTCAACTTCATGAATACGGTTGCCAGTAGCACCGGTCGTCTGACTCTCCGAATTATCAATATCTTTGGCAACTGGAGCGGCAGCGGCCGATCGACCAGTCAGCAGGCAAGCTCAACAACAACTACGACCACCACTAGCGAAACCAGCAGTTCAACTACCTCGGAAGAGGCTACCGACGTCGCCGAGAGTACTACTCCGGCCGGGTTCCAAGCCCGCATCCAACGACTGAGTCGGGTCTTTTCGCGCCAAACCGAGCACACCAATACAGCCACTACCGTGACCTCGTCAGGACCTACCCAACACGAAATCAGCCTCGTCGGTGCCGTCGAGGACGACAACGACACTGGGGCACTGACCGTGGTTGGAGCCCAGAAGGCACCGGTCAGCCGGAGCTTGCCAGCGCGCTACTGGCTCTACCTGGCGATCGGGGCCGCACTCTTTATCGCTTGGACCGTCATCGAAAATCGTCTCTTCCGTCGTCGCGAACAACAGAGCTACTAAATGGCTAGAGAAAACCCAGTAGTCACCCACGACTCGCCGCGTCGAGTGGCCGGTTTAACTAAAAAGTGGTGGTTCGGCCTAGTCTTAGCTCTCGTGATCGGAGCCGCCGCCTGGTTTAGCCCGTTATTGATCTCGCTGGCCAAGCCGAGCGTCCAAGCCGTCACACAACCGACGACGGCCCCACCCGTTGAAGCCACCCTAGCGGAAAATCGACTGTTCTATGCTCGCCTCGGTATCGAGGTGCCAATGCAGGTACTTAGCGAAGCCAACCCCATGGTCTACAGCGATTGGAACAAGTTTCGCGAAGCCTTACGAGGCGGCGTCGCGCTCTCCTACGACACGAAAACGTTCGAAGAGTCGCCACTTTCCTTCATCAGTGGGCATTCCAGCGACATTTACCCACACGAATTCTCCTCAGTCTTCGCCCCGCTTAATCAAGCCGAGCCCGGCGACACAATCTCCTTTCGAATCGAAGGTAAAACTTACCACTTCTCAGTCACCGAAAAGATGATTATTACCCCAAAAGACGTCAAGAAATTTGAATCGCTTCAAGCAACGGATCCAGCCAAACAGCGGATTGCCCTGGTGACCTGCTGGCCGTTGCTGACTTCAAAAAACCGTTTAGTGGTAGTCGCCGAGCGCAGTCGGTAGCTACTTTTTCTTAGACAGTTTATCAACCTGTTTTTCGATCCGTTCGATTGCTGCCTGCATCTCGTCTTGACTATCCTTCGACTCGTGGCTGCCTTTGTGGATCAAGTAGGTTGTCAGCACGACGAAAGTGAAGAGCTGCAAAAACTCTGATTGCCAGTTTTCAAACGTTGCTTGCCAAAACATCGGCATAAATTCCTTAACCGAAACTTCGGCCCCGTGCATTTCCTGTTGGCTGACGAACTCCGGCCACTGCGCCCAAAGCTGACCAATCCATGAGAAGAAGAACAACAAAAACAGGACAATACTCAAACTGTAATTCTTAAAAAACTTTTTCATAATTTCACCTCGACGGGATCATACTGTTTTTAACTCAACAGTTATTTAGAATTTTTTCTAAAATACTTCAGATTGATTACTGGTCAGGAAATCCCTACAATAGCCCCACAGGTTTTCGTTCCTGACATCATAGGAGAGTTGTAATGAGCAACCGGAATTTTCGTCAACTGCTCGAGGCCAGACAGGCCGAGGGCAAATTCGTCTGCGTCGGACTTGATGCGGATCGCGATAAGATCCTTAACCTGCCGGTGGAGTGGGAAACTCGCTACTACGAGGAAACTCAGTTTCTTAAGCGAATCGTTGAAGCAACCCACGAATTCGCCGGCGCCTACAAGCCGAACATCGCCTTCTTCGAAGGTGCCGATCTCGACCCGAAGGAAGAGCTGAGGGATCTGATCTCAACTATCCACGAACTGGCTCCGAGCGTCCCGGTAATCCTCGACTTTAAGCGCGGTGATATCGGCAACAGTAACCTGGGCTACATCCGGCTTATGGACGACGTCGAGGCCGATGCGGTAACAGTCCACGGCTATATGGGCCAAGAAACCTGGCAGCCGCTTTTGGACCGGCCCGACAAAGGCGTCTTCGTCTTATGTCGGACTTCCAACCCCGGCGCGGCCGAGTTCCAGGAGCGAGATGTTGTCATCGAGCTAGCCGAATATCGGCAGTTAACCGGTGAGGAGCCCTGCGGTGACGTCGCGTTCTATCGAATGCCGCTCTACGAGTACGTCGCACTTCGGGTGGCGAAGAAGTGGAACATCAACGGCAACTGCGGGCTGGTCGTCGGGGCAACGGTGCCTGAGCAGCTCAAGCATGTTCGTGAGCTGGCCCCTGACCTGCCGCTGCTCATTCCGGGCATCGGTAAGCAGGGCGGTGACTTGGAAGCCGCCGTTAAGAACGGTATGAACGCCGAGAGAACCGGGATCATCATCAACGCCAGCTCGAGCATCCTCTATGCTTCATCTGGCCATGACTTTGCGGAAGCGGCCCGGGCTGAAACCCAGCGTCTGACTGACGAAATCAACAAGTACCGGGAGGTGGTACGCGCATGAATACACTCTCACCGATTCTTGGGGCAACGGGCCTCGAGGATCTCCTCGCCGTTAAAGCCGAGAACATGGACGACATCATTACTCAAGATGAGGTCACCCACATTCTTCGGCTCGCCGACTGTTTCTGGCAACACTCGGGCAAACCCGAGGACCCGCACGCTATACTTACGAGCGGCCAGCACAGTAACGGGTTCGTCAATGTACTCGTGGCACTGACGCCAACGCCGATCTGTAAACTCTTCGGCACAATGATCGGCCGACTCATTCGACAGAGGTATCCAGAGCTGACGGGCCCCAAGGTCTGGGTCATCGGTTCCGCCTACGCGGCCATCGATCTATCCAAGGATGTCGCCAATGAGCTCGGTGCTCAGCATGGAGTACCCGAGAAAATCGACGACGGGCAGGTTTGGCGGCGATTCCAGATCCCACCTGACGCAACAGTCATTCAAGTTGAAGAGCTTGTGACCACGCTGAAGACACTGGCTGCGGTTCGAAAGGCTATCATCGACGGTAACGGCGGCCCTGTCACATTCGCCCCGTTCGTCGTTACGTTGGTGAATCGGTCGCCACTCGACAAGTTCGAAGGCAGTCCGATCATCAGCCTGGCTCACTACGATATCCAGACCTGGGAACCGGAAACGTGTCCGCTCTGCGATGCCGGCTCAGAGGCCATCAAGCCAAAAGTACCCACCGAGAACTGGGCCCGACTAACCTCCCAGGATAAGCCGGGATCAACCAGTGCTGGCGCCTTCGGCTCGGGCGCTGGTCCTTAGCGTCCAGCAATCCCCATTGAGGGTCCGGAGCATTCCGGACCCTTCTTCATACCCTTGAAACAAACTCACTTTCTTTAATGTAAAAGCGGTACGGCAAATCAGTGGCCTTGGTAATGCCGATACGCGCTGAGGTCGCAATCTTAAAATTTAGCTCTTCCGCCGAACGAAGCTGTAATTTCTTGTCGGTCAAAAGATCGCGGCCGTCATCGTCCAGGCTGATACCAAGCGCGATCGTCAGTTTTCCTGGACCAGAACAAAGATCAATCAGTTTCTCCCGCCCGCGCCGATGGCGCATTACTTCTACGCCTTCAAGCGGCTCAAGGGCCCGGATTAAGACCGCGTGACCGGTGCCGACTGGTCCGCAGACAACATTGATGCAGGTGTACATCCCGTAAATAAAGTAAACATAGGCGTGCCCCGGTTCGCCAAACATCGTCTGGGTCCGGCTAGTCGGGCCGCGAAAACTGTGGGCAGCCGGGTCGTCGCTGCCTAAATATGCCTCCGTCTCAACAATTCGCCCACTTGTTAAACCTTCAGGGGTTTGGGAAATCAGCTCCAGACCCAAAAGCTGCTTGGCCACCTCAGTCGTCGGTTGCAAAAAGAAATCTCGCTCAATCATGGCGCCTTGATACTACAAAAATCTAATAGTTGACGCGACAGTATTACTGCTAAGATATAAATAGAGAATACGTTCTTTTGCTTAGTAAATAAAAGGAGGGTTAATGTTTTTTAAACGGGAAGAAAAATCGTTTGTCGCCGTCGCCATGACGATGATCATGCTCGGTGCCGCGGTGGTCGCGTTTGGGATGGTTGGCTGGTTGGTTAACGTCACTCAGAGCGAAGTCATTGTCGCGTTCCCATCGGTCAAAGTTATGGGCGGTTTGATTATCGTCTCGCTCGGCTATATTCAGCTCGAGTTAGGGTTACTGCGCAAGAAGTAATCTTGCCAAACAGTTGAGACCCTTCATACTGGAGTCATGTTAAAAGCGCTCTACGTTGTAGCGATCGGATTGTTGTTTGCCGCCTTTATCGGTTTTGGCGTTAACACTTTTTACCCGGGGCCGGAATCACCCTGGAAGAGTCGGGAATACGTTTCAACCCCAGCCCCGAACGCCAATGGCGAGCTGACCGAAGCCGACAAAATTAAACAGAAACAACAACAAGCCGAAGATAAGAAGTACCAGGAAGAACACGACCTCTATAGCCAAAATGTTTCGCTGATTTATCTAGTCCTGGCCGTTCTGATTATAGCTGTTTCTCTCTTTGGGCTTGGGAAGATTGCGGTTATCGGCGATGGGATTACGCTCGGCGGGGTCTTTGTCTTATTTGTCGGACTGGTCAGTTCATTTGAGATCGATAACGCGATGTACCGCTTTGCAGGAGTCACAGTCGGGCTGGCCATTATCCTGTTCTTGAGCTATTGGAAGTTTGTCCGGCCGAATCAGAACCCAACCCTATAGAGAAAGCGCCCAGTGGAGACCTGGGCGCTTGTACGGACGAACTTGTTGAAGGTTTAGGTGCTCGTGACGAGCTCTCGCGCAACGGGTGATGTAGCTGTTCGAATCTTCGCGATAACGCGCTGTTGTCGACGAACTTCGACGGTTTTAAGGCAGTCAAGGACGCCTTCCGCGATCATGTCGTCGTCCTGGTAGAGACGAGGCGCTGCATTCCCTTGGCTGGGCCTAACTTCGTGGTCCAGCTTCGCGTGCTTGAGATCGATGGCGAGCTTGGAGCTACCCTCTGGGCACTCCGACCCTTCAACTAATATGAGCATGGATATTCCTCCCCAGACGTTCCGATTGCCTGAGGGTTCAATTTTCCTCCTCTTTCATATTATTTGTCAACCAGCTTAGGTTCGGTTTTTGTACGGTGACATTTTCGGTAGATCGTGTAGGATTAGTTACGCATGAGCCCAATCATTTACGTTGCCATCGGCGGAGTCGCCATCGGAGTCTTTATTGGTGTGGCGCTAGCGCATTACTTTTTACGCGGTCGCAAAAACGACGCCGAGCAGATTATTGCCTTAGCCAAAGAAAAACTCAGCACTGACAAGGAAGAAATTAAAACCGACCTCGAGGGTAAAAAAGAAATGATCAAGGGGATCGTCGAGGAGCTGCGCAAACACGTCACCGAAACGACGCGGTATTTCACTGAATCCGAAAAAGAACGGATTTCGTCGTTCTCCGAGCTCAAAAAAGAGCTAGAAACCCACAAGCAGCTGACCAGCGAACTGCGCGGTTCAACCGACCAGCTCAAAAACATCCTGTCCAACAACCAAATGCGGGGCGCCTTTGGCGAGCGGATCGCCGAGGATTTACTCAAGCTCGCCGGCTTTGTTATCAACCAGGATTACTTCGTCCAGAGCCAAGGCGGTGAAGGCCGGCCGGACTTCACCATCGTTCTCCCAGATAAAACCAAGGTTAATATCGACGTTAAGTTCCCGTATCAAAATCTCCAGCGATTTGTCGAAGCCAGTGATACCGAAGAGAAAAAACGGCACTTCAATCAATTCCAACGCGATGTCCGGGAAAAAATTAAGCAAATTTCCACTCGCGATTATATTAATCCCGACGACAATACCGTCGACTTTGCCGTTGCCTTCATCCCTAACGAGATGATCTTTAGCTACATTTACGAGCAGTCCAACGACATTTGGGAAGAAGCGATGCGCAAAAAAGTCGTTTTGGCCGGACCGTACTCGTTTGTGGCCCTACTGCGTCTCGTCAAACAGGCCCATTCGAACTTCCGGTTGCAGTCCAATATTCACCAGATTATTCAGCTGGTTAATAAGTTTCGCCAGGAGTACGGCAAGTTCAACGAGGAGTTCGAAAAAGTCGGGGCTCGGATCGAAGCGGCCAGCCAGCAGTTCCAAGCCGTTTCTTCCACCCGCAGTCGCCAACTCGGCCGGGTGATGGATCAAATTGAAAACCAACAAGTTCTCGAAGGCGCTGACGCACCAAAAAGCCTCATTGAATAGTTTTCGAAACCTGATCAGTTCAGGTAAGATCTTGATATGACTGAAAACAAGTCCGAGCGGGAAATACGTTTAGAAAAGCTCGAGCAGCTCAAGAAATTAGGGATTAATCCCTACCCGCAACAAGTTCCGGATTTCACCACCGTCGGTGAGACCTTGAAGAAAAATGAGGGCGACACGTCAGCGGTTGTCGGTCGGCTGGCTGGCATTCGCGAACACGGCAAGTCCACCTTCTTTGATCTCAAAGACGAGGATGACAAAATCCAGCTCTACTGCAAATTTGATGAAGTTGGCGAAAAACCGTACGGGATGCTTCACCTACTCGATGTCGGAGACTTTCTCTGGGCCGAGGGCGAAATCTTCGTTACCAAAGCCGGCGAAAAATCTCTCAAAGTTAAAAATTACCAGTTGCTAGCCAAGTCCCTCCTGCCCATCCCCGAGCACTGGCACGGCTTATCCGACGTGGAGACCCGGTATCGCTCCCGGGCTCTCGACTTCAAGATCAACGAGGAAGCCCGCAAACTTATCCAGACCCGCAGCCAGGTTGTCGAGCTGATCCGCCACTTCTTTTTGCGCCACAGTTTTATGGAAGTTCACACTCCGGTGCTTCAACCAATTCCTGGCGGCGCGGCAGCTAAGCCGTTCATCACCCACTACAACACTCTAGAAGCCGATTTCTACTTACGGGTGGCGCCGGAGCTTTACTTGAAACGATTGATTGCCGGCGGCTTTAACCGGGTTTTTGAGATCGGGCCAAGTTTCCGCAACGAAGGTCTCTCCCACATGCATAATCCGGAATTCTACTCCTGCGAAGCCTACTGGGCCTATCAAGATTATATGGGCTTCCTGAAAGTTACTCAGGATTTGGTCCAAGAGCTGGTCAAAAAAGTTCACGGCTCGTTAAAGATTAAGTACCAAGGTCAGACAATCGATTTTTCCGGGGATTTCCCTGTCAAAAAATACGCCGATATCGTCAAGGAAGATACCGGCATCGACCTGGAAGAAAATAATACCTTCGCCAAGCTTAAAGCCGCCGTCGATAAAGCCGGCATCACCTTTGAGGGTCAAAAAATTACTGTTTGGAGCGAGCTAGTAGACGAGCTCTTTAAGAAAGTTAGCCGCCCGAACATTGTTCAGCCGATCTTTGTTATCGACCACCCGATCGAGACAACGCCCCTGGCCAAACGCGGTCGCGACAACCCTAATATCGCCGAGCGTTTCCAGTTGGTCTGCTGCGGCGGGTTTGAGTTGACTAACGCCTATACCGAACTCAACGACCCGATCGACCAAGAGCTGCGCTTCCGCGAGCAAATGAAGCTGGCTGAGTCCGGCTGGGAAGAAGCCCAGGTGCTGGATGAGAACTTTATCGAAGCCCTGAAATTTGGCATGCCCCCAACGACTGGCTGGGCCATCGGTATTGAGCGGATAGTGATGGTTTTGACCGATCAGCACTCCATCAAAGAGGTTATTCCATTTCCGACCTTGCGGCCCCTTAAGGACGCTAAACCGTAACCGACGATGCCGAACGTCTTCCAATTCGGCCACTTCCAACAATTTCCCGAGTTGGTCCACGGCGTTTCAACGGTCGAATTCGGCAATATGTCGTTTAACTGGGGTGAGGACGCCGACGTCAAGCAAAACCGTAATCAGTTTTTTACTACTCTCAACGTAGCACCGGAACAGGTGGTGGTCGCTTCGCTTCTCCACGGCA
>Ga0196963_10002080_pt1 | contig 12401 bp, 6 predicted proteins | sample S1_5metaG_FD_148600 | JGI IMG/M metagenome (GOLD analysis project Ga0196963, IMG submission 148600) | Soil microbial communities from Anza Borrego desert, Southern California, United States - S1_5 | ecosystem: Environmental > Terrestrial > Soil > Desert | place: USA: California | collected... | reverse complement strand
ACGCGTTCCGCCTCCGCCAGGTGGACTACGACGGGCAGAGCGCGCTCTACGGCCCCGTCGAGGCCGACGTCGAGACCCCCAGCACGCACCTCCTCACGGAGGCGTACCCCAACCCGTTCAACCCCCAGACCCGGTTCGAGCTCTCCGTGGCGCGCGAACAGCGCGTGACCATCGCCCTCTTCGACGTCCTCGGGCGGGAGGTGGTGCGGCTCCACGACGGCGTCCTCGCAGCGGACCGGGCCCACACGTTCGCGATCGACGGGCGGGGACTCCCCAGCGGGCTGTACGTGTACCGCGCCACGGGGGAGACCTTCACCGAAGCCGGCCGCGTGACGCTCGTCAAGTGATGACCGGCTGAACCTCCCGCCCTACGACGGGGATGGAGAGCGGGGGCGGCCCCTTCGGACCGCCCCCGCTTCCTTAATGCCCGCTCAGCGGAAGACGACCTCGTCCACGACAGTGCGACCGAGGTGGCGGTTGAGGCGGTCGCGCCACCCCTCCCGCTGGAGGTGGAGCTGGTGCCGCCACGCTGCCGAGCGCACCTTCACGAAGAGCTGGCCGTGGCGGATCCAGACGGCCTCCGTCATCGCGCCGATGGTGGGCCCGGCCACCTCCGCCCATGCCTCGACGGCGCGCGCCTCGTCGAGCTTCTGACGGTACCCCATCCGCTCGATCCACTCGCGGAGGACGGCGCCGAGCGCGCGGGGCGGGGTGGGGTCGAGCGCCATGGGGGGCCAGGGGAGGCGAAGGGTGAAAGCTACGGCCCCTGGGTGGACCTCCTCGCGGGCGCCGGGGCTGTGAACGCCGGCTCAACAAAACACACGGGGGAGTTGCTTCTTTCCTCGCCAGTGCCTAAATCTGCACCCTCCGGCGGGACGACCCCGCCGATCCCGTTCACTCTCCTAGCTCCCCTCTCCATCATGCGTACAACGCTACTTGTTGCGGCGCTCGCGCTCTTCACGGCGAACGTCGCCTCGGCGCAGCTCCCCGCGTGTCCCTCCGGGACCACCCTCCGGGGGACGTTCAACGGCACCCTCGTGGCGGCCGACCCCGACCAGACCGGCCGTCTCTTCCGCGACGGCGTCCCGGACGTGTGCCCCGGCACCCCGCCCACGTCCACGATTGCCGGCACGTACAACTACGACATCTACAACTTCACGAACGCCTCGGCGAGCTCGCAGTGCATCACCGTCGTCTTCGACGCGATGACCTGCACCGGCACCAACTTCCTCTTCGTCGGCACGTACTCGCCCTCGTTCAACCCGGCCAACATCCTCCAGAACGTCCTCGGTGACATCGGCGGCAGCCCGAACCCCACGGCGTCGTACGGCGTCACGGTCCCGGCCAACGCCGCGTTCCAGGTCGTCGTGTCGGAGGTGACCGCCGGCGCCGGCTGCGTGGGCTACCAGTTCGGCGTGTGCTCGGCCGCCCCCATCCCCGTGGAGCTGACGCGGTTCGACGCGACGGTCTCCGGCCGCGACGTCGTGCTCGAGTGGGAGACCGCTTCCGAGACGAACAACGCCGGGTTCGAGGTGCAGGTCCGCAGCCAGGCCGAGAACGGCTGGCGCGTGCTCGGCTTCGTCGAGGGGCACGGGACGACGACCGAGGCCAACACGTACTCCTACGTCGCCTCGGGGCTCGCCCCGGGCACGCACGTGTTCCGCCTCCGCCAGGTCGACTACGACGGGACGACCGCGATGCTCCCCGAGGTCGAGGTCACGCTCGAGGTCGCCGGCACGCACCTCCTCTCCAACGCGTACCCGAACCCGTTCAACCCGCAGGCGCGGTTTGAGCTGGCCGTCGCGCGGACGCAGGAGGTCGAGATCGGCGTGTACGACGCGCTCGGCCGCCAGGTCGCGACGCTGTTCAACGGGACGATGGAGGCCAACCAGAACCACGCCTTCACGTTCGAGGCGAACAACCTCCCCAGCGGGCTCTACGTCATCCGCGCCGTCGGCGAGACGTTCTCCGACGCCCGCTCGGTGACCCTCCTCCGCTAACGCGGACCGACGAGCAGACGCTCGCTCTCGGAGCGGCCCCGCCGGCTAGGCCCGGCGGGGCCGCTCCGTTTAGGGGGCGGGGCTACGACCGCGTGGCGAGGTGCCAGAGGAACGCGATCTCCGGGCCGGCCCGGAGGAGCGCCAAGGCGAGGAGGACGAAGGCGAGGCCGACCGGGGCGGCGAACCCGAGGCCGAGCGCGCGCCCGGGCGGTACGCGCGTGACCCGCCCGAAGTCGTAGAGCATCCGCCCTGCGGCAAGGACCTCGGCGACGAGCCACGCGAGGAGGAGGGTGGGCGCGAACGCGGTGGCCGCGCGGGGCGAGAGCGCCGTGAGCGCCATCGCGGCGAGGAGGAGGACGAGCACCGGCCACCGGCTCCACACGGCGAGCGTGACGGCCTGCGGCGGGCGGATCCGGCGGCGCCGCCCGGCCAGCAACAGCAGCCAGAGCAGGTTCAGCAGGAGCCACAGCGCGTAGAGCGCGGCGAGGACGGCGACGAGGAGGAGGGGCGCGCCGAGGAGCCGCGTGAGCGCGCCCTGGAACGCCGGGCCCGGCCCGGCCGTGGCCGCGGCGAGCGCGTCGGTCCGGGCCAGCCCCCGGAGGGCCGCCGCCCCCACGACGCCGGCGGCGAGCGCGAGCCCCATCCCCGCGAGCGCGTTCGGCGCGAAGTCGAGGTCGTACCCCCGCTGGATGGACTCCCGGTAGAGGTCGTGCCGCCGGAAGTAGCGGGGGGCGAGGAGGCCGAAGCGCGGCGTGAGCGCGTAGAGCAGCCCGAGCCCGAGGAGCACCACCCAGCCGAGGAGGACGAGCACCGACGCCTGCTGCGCCTCTGGTGCGGCGCGCCCGGCATCGAAAGCGAAGATCCACTGCGTCCCGGTAAAGAACCCCCGCACGATGGCGAACGCCGGGCGCGCCGTCCCCTCCTCATCGAACAGCCCGTAGCGGCGGTCCCCCACCTCGGCGCTCTGGGCGAGGGGGGAGGCGGTATCGCGGCGGTCGCGCCAGCGGTAGACGAACAACGCCTCGGGCGGCGCCTCTAGCTGGAGCACCGTGCCCAGCCCCCGTTCGAGGGCGCGCGCCTGCGCGGCCGGCGTGCCCGGCACGCGCCACCCGCCGTCGCGGCCGGGGATGAGGGCGGCGCCGAGAGCGCCCAGCCCCACCGGTGTATCGTGCCGGCGCCGCCAGCGGCGCAGCACCTCGGCCGGGTCGGCGTCGCGGGCGTCGAGGAGGACGAGGTCGACGAGGCGGTCGCAGCGGTCGTCGTCGGGGAAGCGGCTGACGTAGTACGTGCGCGCGCCCTCGGGGCCGCGCGCGCGGACGAGCGCGGCGAGGCGCTCGAAGTAGGGGCGTGCGGCGGGGTCGCTCGTGTCGGCGTAGAGGGCGAGGCCGAAGTGGCGCGCCGATCGGAACGGCGCGGCGCGGAGGAGCGCCGCCGCGAGCTGCCGCTCGGCGAAGGCCACCGTATCGCGGAGGCGCGCCGCGGGGAGGTTCGCGACGGGGAGGTCCTGCCACACCGCGATGCCGAGGAGGTCGGCGGCGCGGAGGACGAGGGTGTCCTCGACGAGGGCCGTGCGGACCGACCGCACGCCAGCCTGACGCAGGGCGAGCAGCTCGGCGAGCGCGGTCGCGAGGGTATCGGGGCGGTGCCAGACGACCCCCGCGAGGGGCTCGGGGTAGGGGGGGAGCGGACCGCGAGGGGTCAGGCCTGCTGGGTTAGCGGCCGCCGCCCGGATGCGCGCCATCGCGGCCTCCGCCGGAGCGAGCGGGCGCGGTGCCGGGCGCGCCGTGTCCGGGCGCACGGCGGGGGGGGCGGTCCGCGTCGTTTCCGCTGTGGACGGCGGCGGGCTGGGCCGAGCCGGCTGGGCCTGCGTGCTTCCGACGAAGAGGAGGCCGGCGACGACGAGCGAGAGGCGCATCGGTGAAGCGGGGAGGGGCGCCAGAAGCTACGCCGCCGCGCTCCTCGTCACCCTCCGCGCAGCGCCCGCTCGACGCGCGCACCCAGCTCGAGCAGCCGCTCGGCGGGCTCGTTGCTGAACACCAGCCGCACGAAGCGATCGCCGTAGGCCGCGCCCCAGTCGCGCATCGGCGTAGCGGCCACGCGCCCCCGCGCCAGCAGCCGCGCCGACGCCTCGAATCCGCCCAGGCCCAGCGCCGACACGTCGAGGAGCTGGGACCAGCCTCCGGCGGCGGTGACCGTCGAGAAGCCCGCGAGCTGCGAGGTCACGACATCGCGGCGCCGCTGCCACTCCTCCACCGAAGCGGTCAGCCCATCATCGGAAGCGGTGAGCGCGGCGAGGGCGCCGGCTTGCGCGATCCCCGTCGGCGTGACGGCGTTGTAGATGTGGACGCGCGCGACGTCGTCGAGGAGCGGACGTGGCCCCGCCACCCACCCGATCCGCCACCCGATCATCCGGTACTCCTTCGACACCGAGCCGACCGTAACCGTCCGCTCCGCCATCCCGTCGAGGGCAGCCGGGTGCATCGCGGGGCGCCCATCGTAGACGATGCGCTCCATCGCGGCGTTGTAGAGGAGCCATAGGCCGTGCGCCCGGCAGAGTCCGGCGACGGCTTCCCACTCCTCCTCCGAGAGGACGGCGCCCGTCGGCATCGAGGGGTTCATGAGGAAGACCACGCGGGTCTTCGCGGTGACGGCCGCGCGGAGGGCGTCGAGGTCCAGCCGCCAGGCGCCCCTTTCGGTCACGAACGGCATGAGCCGCGGCACGGCGCCGACGAGCCGCACGCGCTGGAGCATCCCGGCGTACGTCGGGTCGGCGAGGAGCACCTCGTCGCCGGGGTCGGTCATCGCGAGGAGCGCGTCGAGCATCCCCTCCGTGCCGCCGCAGGTGACGACCACGTCGTCGGCGGTGAGGGCCGTCCCGGCCTGGCGGTTGATCCGGTCCGCCACGGCCGCGCGGAGGGCGGCCCGCCCGACGAACGGGAGGTAGCTGTTGGCGTCGTCGTCTTCCAGCGCCGCGCGCGTGGCGGCGAGGGCCTCCGGCGGGGGGCGGAGGTCGGTGTCGAGGTTCTCCAGGCGGAGGACGTCCGGGTCGTCGCCGGCCGCCGCCGCGACGCGGTCGATGGAGAAGCCGGGGATGCCGGCGAGGCGGGCGACGGACATGGGGCGGAGAAAAAAGCGGGGCCGGACGGCGAACCGCCCGGCCCCACGTTACGGCCCCTACCCGGCTCAGACGTTCTCGTTGAGCGGGATCGGGAACCGGTCCCACACGTCGTCGCCGGGGCGGTCGATCGGGAGCGTGCCCAGGAGCCCGAACCGGCGGACGTCGACCCACCGGTGGCCTTCGGCGTAGAGCTCGTAGCGGCGCTGGCGGAGCACCTCGTCGAGCACCCCGGCCAGCGTGACGGGCCCGCTGTAGGCGGGGAGGCCCGCCGCCGTGCGGATGAGGTTGAGGTCGACGATGGCGCCGGGGAGGTCGCCCGTCTGCGCGCGGGCCTCGGCCCGGATCAGGATGAGCTCGGCGTTGCGGATGATCGGGATGGGCGACGTGCTCGACGTGTACACGTTCACGCCGTACCGCGAGGTCAGCCCGTCGAACGTCGTCTCCTCCCCGCGGTCGAACGCCTTCGAGAGCCGGGTGTCGCCCGGCTCCGCGTCGGTCACGAAGCTCGGGTGGACGAGGTTCGCCTCGCCGGTGGCGTCGGGCGGGAGGAAGAACGGGTTGAGGAGGTCCCCGCTCCCGGGCCCGAACACGTGGTACGCCCCGAGCCCGAGCGTCGTCGGAGCCGGATCGATGAACGACTCGGCCAAGAAGTCGAGCGCCGCGTCGTAGTCCTCCCGGTAGAGCGCCACGCGCGCGGCGAGCCCGCGGTTCACCATCCGGAACGTGGGCGGCGTGTCGAACCCGTCGAACCCGCTCGAGACGGGGAAGAAGAACGCGTCGCCGGCGGCGTCGAGGTCGGCCGCGCCCAGGTCGAGGATCTCGGCGATCCGCGTGAGCGCCTCGGCGTACCCCACGACGGGGCCGCCCTCGTCCTGGCCCGGCTCGATGAACCGGATCCCGTTCTCCCAGGTCAGGTTAAGGTTGAGGAGGTACTGGTAGGCGATCCACGTCCGCGCCCACCCGCGCCCGGCCGCCTTCTCGGCGTCGGAGAGCGTGGTGTTGAGGTCGAGCGCCAGGAGCATCGTGTTCCCGTTGCGGACGTTCGCGTAGCGCGCGCCCCAGGGGCGGGTGATGTAGAACGTGTTGTTGTCGAGGACGGCGTTCCCCCGCCCGAGGAGGTCGGCGGTGAACCGGGGGTCGGCCGCGCTGATGTGCCAGTACTCCCGGCCGACCATGCCGACGTCGATGAGGTAGTGGTGGAGGTCGACCCGCGAGGCGGCCTCGATCCCGACCGCGAGCGCGGAGAGGTTGGCCTCCGAGGGGTCGTCGAGGATGCCTTCGAGGCTCGGCCCGTTCGGGTCGGGGCGGTCGTCGAGCCCGAGGAGGTCGCAGCCGGCCAGCGTCAGAGCGACGAGGGCGGCCAGCGCGACGCGAAGGGTGTAGGTCTTCATAAGGGGTGTGCGTTGCGCCCGGCGCTCAGAGGCCGAAGCTGACGTGGAAGAGGACGTTGCGCGACGACGGGTACGGGTTCACCTCCACGCCGGAGGCGACCGGGGTGTCCGCGAAGTTGTGGACCTCGGGGTCGTAGCTCCGGTAGGGCGTAATGGTGAAGAGGTTCTGGGCCGAGACGCCGAGGCGGAGGCCGCGGAGCCGCCCGCCGAAGGCGGGGCCGAGCAGCTGGTCCGGGACGGAGTAGTAGAGGCCCACCTCGCGGAGCTTGAAGTACGAAGCCCGCTGCACGAACACGCGCGCCGACACGCCGAGCTGGGCGAGGCGCTCCTCCGCGTTCGTCTCGCCGTCGCCGTCGTCGTCGTCGTCGTAGTCGTTGCTGGTCCCGCCGAGGTCGAAGAGGAGCTCGGAGAGGTTGATGTTGTCGCCGCCCTGCTTCCAGTGCCCGAACACGTTGAGGCGGAGGTTCCGCATCACCGTGAACTCGTTGAAGAACGACATCTGGAAGTCCGGCGCGGCATCACCGAGCTGGAACACGCCGTCGGGCGAGCCGTCGCCGTCGGTATCGTCGATGCCGACGATCTGCGTGGGGCTCCGGCCCTCCTCGATGCGGATGGTCCCGAGCGTGTTGCCGAACCCGCCGCCGACGGCGGCGAAGGCCGGGACGTCGAGCCGGGTCACCTCGGCGCTGTTCGTCCAGAAGCTCGTCCGCGAGACCCACTGGAAGTCGTCCATGTCCACGGGGATCAGGCCGAGCCCGATCTCGATCCCGTCGTTGGTGAGCTCCCCCCCGTTGAAGATCTCGAAGGCGAACCCCGTCGAGGCGGGAAGCCCGCGCGTGAGGATGAGGTTGTCGACGACCTTGTGGTAGGCCGTGAAGTCGAGGCTCGCGCGGCCGTCGAAGAGCGCGACGTCGAAGCCGCCCTCGATCTCGGAGGCCCGCTCGGGCTCCACCTCGGCGAACCCGCGGGTGTTGTTGATGTTGAGCCCCACGCTCCCGTCGATGGAGACCGGCCCGAACGTGGTGAACCGGGCGCCGAAGGGGGCGGTGTTCCCCGTCTGGCCGTACGCGAACCGGAGCTTGAGGAGGTCGAACTGGTCGAGCGTCCAGAAGTCGAAGTTGGTCACGTTGAAGGCGACGGAGGCCTTCGGGTAGGTGAAGAACTGGTCGACGTCGCCGTTGAGCGTGGAGCGCTCGGCGCGGACGCCGCCCGTGAGGATGACGCGGTCGCGCCAGTTCACCTCCTCCTGCGCGAAGAGCGCGCGGTCGTCCTGGAAGAGCCGGAACTCGTCGGTGTTGAGGGAGGCGGCCTGGTCCACGTTCTGCTGGCCCGGGATGAGCCCGGCGGCGACGGCCGTCGTCCGGTCGAGGTCCTGGCTGAACGTGGCGATGCCGGCCTGGGTCGTGAAGCTCAGGCCCGAGCTCGGCATCGCCAGCGAGTGGAGGAGGATCCCGCGGAGGTTCGTGTTGAGGTTGAACGTGCGGCCCTGGATGGACTGCCCGGGGAAGTCCACGCCCTGGTAGAACTCGAGCTCGTTCGGGAAGAGGAGCGACTGCGAGAGGCCGTAGTAGTCCACGCCGCCCTCGGCGATGAACTGGAGGAGCTGGCGCTCCCGCTGGAGCACGTTGAACGTGAACCGCCCCGACCCGAGGAACCGGTTGTTCGTCTCCGAGATGTCGGAGAGGTCGCGGGTCTGGAGGGGGTTCGACGCGTTGAACGGGTGCTCGGGGTAGACGCCGTTCTCGTCCGGCCGGATGTTGATGAAGTTCGGCGTGGCCGTGAGGGCGACGCCGAACGTGGTGCCCGTGTTGTCGTTGCCCGTAAGGCCGCGGCGGGCCACCGAGCGGATGTAGTTGCTCGTGAAGTCGAGCGTGGCCCGCGACGAGAACCGGTGCTGGAGGTTGAGCCGGGCGGACTGCTTCTCGTAGCCGGTCCGCTCGATGATCCCCTCGTCGTCCTTGACGAGGCCGGAGGCGTAGAACGTCGTGCGCTCGTTGCCGCCGGCGGCGGTGAGCTGCGTCGTCGAGAGGAGCCCGGTGTTCCCGAAGAGCTCCTGCTCGTAGTCGATGAACCGGCCGTTGGCCGCCTCGAACAGCTCGCGCCCACGCTCCCCATACGCGGCCTCGGCCGTTTCGGCGGTGAACTGCCGCGTGCCGAGGGGGTTCGCCATCCGCGTGAACCCGAGCGATTGCGAGAACGAGAGCTGGGTGCCGGTGCCGGAGCGGCCACGCTTCGTCGTGATGATGACGACGCCGTTGGAGGCGCGCGCGCCGTAGATCGCCGCGGCGCTGGGGCCCTTGAGGATCTCGATGCTCTCGATGTCCTCCGGCGAGAGGTCGGCGATGCGGTCGACGGGGTTGTCCTGGTTCGAGGCGTTCCCGCCGGCGGCCGCCGCCGTGACGGCGTTCGACCCGTTGGAGATGGCGTCGTTCGACATGATCACGCCGTCGACGATGAAGAGCGGCTGGCTGCGCCCGTTGATCGTCGTGATCCCGCGGAGCCTGATGGAGATGCCGCCGCCCGGGGCGCCGGTGTACGCGTTCACGACGGCGCCGGTGATCTTCCCGTTGAGCGCGGTGTCGAACGTCTGGGGCGTGGTGACCTCCGACAGCTCGCGCGCCGAGATCGTCTCGACGGAGTTGGCGAGGTTCGTCCGGCTCACCGACGTGGCGAGCCCGGTGACGACGACCTCCTCGAGGCCGAGCACGTCCTCCTCGAGCCGCATGTCGACGACGGAGGTCCCGGGCGGCACCTCCACCTCCTCCGACTGGAAGCCGACGAACGAGAAGACGAGCGTGCGCTGGTCGGAGGGCAGCACGATCTCGTAGCGGCCATTGATGTCGGTCGCCGTGCCGGTCGTGGTGTTCTGGATGATGACGTTGACGCCGGGGAGCGGGTCGCCCGTCTCGGCGTCGGTGACGGTCCCGCTGACGCGGGAGGTCTGCGCGGCGGCGGCCCCGCCCCACGCGAGGAGGAGGGCCAAGAGGATGCCGAAGCGGCGGTACCAGTGGAGGTCCATGGAGTGGGAGGCTGAAAGGAGCGAGGCTCCGCAGCGAGGCGGAGGCGAAGCGCGCGCCAAGGTAGCCAGTAGGGGTTTGTCTTACAATGGCCCCTCAGCCCTCACTATCCACAAAGCGAAGCTTCGGCTTCGCCGCCTACCGCTCCGGAGGGGAACGGCGGCTCCAAAAAACCGAGAGGCCCCGCCGCGCTGGTAGCGGCGGGGCCTCGGCTGGACAACCCTGGCGAGATTGTCCGGGGGGACGCTGCGAGCTTACAGGGGGCGCGGTGACAAGGGTGCGTCAGCCGGCGTAGCGGCCCTCCTCGGGAGCCCCTGGCGGAAGGGCGTACGCGGCCTCAGACGACCGGCGTCACGGCGGCCCCGTCGCCCGATGGGGCCGGGACCGTAGCCGCCGGGAGCACCACGCGGAACACGCTGCCCTGACCGCGCACGCTCTTCACCTCGATCCTCCCGCCCATGCGTTCGACGAGACGGTGGGCGAGGACGAGCCGCACGCCCGGGGCGGCGGCCTCGTCGTCGGAGCCCGGTGGGGGGGGCTTGAAGAGGTGCTTCAGCCGCTTCGCCTCGATACCCACGCCGGTGTCCTGCACCTCGATGGCGACGGTGCCCGGCTCGGCGTTCTGGTCCTCGGCGAGGATGCGGAGGCGGACGCCCCCGCGCTCGGTGTGGCGGAGCGCGTTGGCGAGGAGGGTGTCGAGCACGCGGCCGAGCGCGGCGGCGTCGGCCAGCGCCACGGCGTCGGGCGGGGGCGGCTCGACGAAGAACGCGAGGTCGCGGCGGTCGGCGAGCGGGCGGAACGTGGCCGCCGCCGCCTCCACGACCGGCTCGACCGGTACCGGCTGCCGGACGGCGCCGCGCTCGAGGCGGTCGAGCTCCGTCACGGCGCCGAGCATCTGGAGGAGACGGTGGCTGTTGAGGAGGATGGTGTCGGCCGACTCGCGGGCGTCGGTCTGGAGATCGTCGGCCATCACCTCGGCGTAGCCGACGATGGCCGTGAGCGAGGTGCGGATGTCGTAGCTGAAGCGGTGGAGGAAGTCGGCCGGCCGCGCGAGGCCCTCCTGCTCACGCTCCACGGCCGTCTCCGGGGGCGCTGGCCCCCCCGGCGATGCCGGCGGCTCAAGCAGCGCGGCGACGACGCCGCCATGGGGCAGCCCGGTCGGGGCGGCGGCGAGGAGGAAAGGCCGCTCGCCCGCCGAGAGGCGGACTGGGCGCGGGGGGATGGCCGCCTGGGCGGCGTCGGCGAGGGCTGCCGACAGCGCTCCCGCCTCCTCCGGGGCGACGAGTCCGGCGAGGGGGCGCTCCGCCAGCGCGTCGAGCTCGGGTACGCCGAAGAGCGCGAGGGCGGCGCGGTTGGCGTAGGTGAGGGGGGCCTCCGGGCCGGCGGCGACGAAGAGGGGGAGGGGCGCGGCGTCGAGGAAGGCCCAGGTGAGCTCCGCCTGGTGCTTCCACGTGGCGGCCTCCTCGGCGTGCCGCCCCATCTCTCGGAGAGACGCCTCGCTCTCCTTTCGGGAAGCTTCGCTTTCTTCGAGCCGCCGGGTCGTCTCTTCCAGTTGCGCGGCTACCTCGGCGTGGCGGCGGTCGGCCTCGGCGGCGCGCTGGTGCTCCTGCGTGATGAGGGCCTGCGCCTGCGCGACGAGCGCCTCCGCCTCCGCCAGGCGTGCGGCGGCCTGCTCGGCCCGGGCCTCCGCCTCCTGCCGCGCCGCTTCACTGGCGTCTCGGGCGGCCTCGCTTTCCCTGCGGAGGTCGTCGCTGGCCTCGCGCGCAGCGTCGCTCGCGTCGGCGCGGGCGGTGGCCTCCGCGAGGCGGGCCTCGCCCTCCTGCCGGGCGGCTTCGCTCTCCTTGCGGGACGCTTCGAGCTCCGCGAGGGCCCCATTGAGCTGCTCGCGGGTCGCTTCGAGTTCCTCCCGCACGGCGCCGCTGGCCTCGCGGGCCGCCTCCGCGTCCTGGCGGGCGGCGTCGCTGGCTTCGGCCCGCGCTTCGGCGTCGGCCGCGCGCGCCTCGGCAGCGGCGGCGCGGGCTTCCGCCTCCGCGACGCGCGTGTCGGCATCAGCGGCCTGGGCCGCCTGCTGCTCGGCGGCGGCGGCGCGGGCGTCGGCGTCGCGGAGGGCCGCCTCGGCTTCCTCCGCGCGCGTGGCGGCGGCGGCCGCGCGCCCCTCCGCTTCCTGGAGGTGCGCGACGGCCTCCATGAGGCGCGCCGCGGCGCCCTGGAGCTGGCCCTGGAGCTCTACCACCTGCGCCTGGAGCGCGGTGGCCTGCTGGGTGAGCTGCTGCTCGCGCAGGGCAGCCGCTTCCTTCTCGGCGGCCTGCGCCGCCTCCTGCTCGGCCGTCTGCCGGCGCATCTCCAGCTCCGGCTCGGCCGTCATCGCGAGGCCGACGAGCGTGGCGAGCCCCTCGCCGTTGAGCTCCTGCGTCTGGGGGTCCATGAGGGCGAGCGTGCCCAGCGTGAACCCGTGCCGGCTCTTGAGGGGGACCCCCGCGTAGAACCGGACGTTCGGGGGGCCGTGCACGAGGGGGTTGTTCGCGAACCGCTCGTCGGAGGCCGCATCAGGGACGACGACGGGGAGCGCCGGGCCGGCGGCGCGCGCGCAGAAGACCGCGTCGGCCGGGAGGGCCGCCACGTCGAGGCCGTGGGCGATGACGGGCCGCTCGGCGTCGCCGTCGCGGAGGGTGAGGAGGACGATGGGGACGCCGAAGAGGTCGGCCACGACGCGGACGAGCCGCGCGAGGGGGTCCTCGGGCGGGGCGTCGAGCACGTAGAAGCGCCGGATGGCGTCGAGGCGCTGCTGCTCGTCCGGCGTGAGCGACATCGGTGGGCGGCGGAGGGGCTGGGCCGGGGTATCGGCGCGGGGGCCGGGCCGCTTTAGCGCGCGGTT
>Ga0196963_10002079_pt1 | contig 12411 bp, 8 predicted proteins | sample S1_5metaG_FD_148600 | JGI IMG/M metagenome (GOLD analysis project Ga0196963, IMG submission 148600) | Soil microbial communities from Anza Borrego desert, Southern California, United States - S1_5 | ecosystem: Environmental > Terrestrial > Soil > Desert | place: USA: California | collected... | reverse complement strand
TTTCGCCGAGCGGAGGCGCAATGAGGACCCTGACCACGTCGTCCGAACGGGCTGCTGTTCATAAATAGCCGGGCAATAGAAAGTGTTTTGCGAAGCGAAGACTTCCGCGCCGCAATAAATGAGAATGCGGATCAACGGAGACCCGATGGTGCGTGGGGAAAGAGTGACAACTATTTGCGCAGGAAGAACCAGTGATGAAGAATCAGTGGCGCTCCCTCAGCAATCTGCTCGTCAGCAGATTTGTCCGCAGCCTCTTTGCCGTACCACCTGGTTCCGTTTCGCCCGGCCCACTTTGCCGTCTGGATAAGCTCGTTGGATGAGTGGGACAATCAGGCGAAGGGGTGATTCTGGTTGATCGCGAAGTGGAATGTCAATCATCGCGCTTGCTTTAGTTGAAATTCTCTACCACCACTGTTTCCTGCGGCGAATCAACTGCTTCGCACGCGAGATACATTCCAGCGGCGACTGAGTTTTCGAAATCTCGCCGGAAAAAAATTTGTCAGTCGCTTGACAACCGACAACCAACTGTATTAGTGTATTAATACAGTGATCGCGCCCACGTGGCAGAGGCTGCCAGCCTCTGCACATCGCCGACGCTGGCAGCGTCGGGTACGACTGGTTCCGAGGTTCTCATGCAATTACGCGTCTCCGCCAACGACGGCGTGCCGATCTATCTGCAGATCGTCAACCAGGTGAAGTATCAGGTCGCCGCTCAGCGCCTCGCCCCAGGCGAGGCGCTTCCTTCCGTCCGCAAGCTGGCTGAGCAACTAGTGGTGAATCCCAATACCGTGGCCCGCGCCTATCGCGAGCTGGAAGCGTCCGGCGTCCTCATCACGCGCCGCGGCTCGGGGGTGTACGTCTCCGATGGCGTTTCGCCGCTCGCCCGCAGTGAGCAGAACCGCATCCTCACCGAACGGATCGACGTCCTGCTGGCCGAAGCCCGCCAGATGAACGTCGAGCTCGATACCCTTCTCGAATTGATTCAAAAGCGTAGCCGGCGGTTGCCTCTCATCTCTTCCGGAGAATCGACATGAGCGATGCAGTGATCGATATTCGCGGGCTCACCCGCCAGTTCGGCAGTCTCGTTTTAGGAGGCGGCCGCAAGCCGGCGCTCCACGATGTTTCGCTCAGCGTGCCTCGAGGTTGCGTCTTCGGCCTCGTGGGCGAAAACGGCGCGGGCAAAACCACGCTCATCAAGCACGTGCTCGGCCTGCTCAAAGCCCAGACCGGCAGCGTGCGCGTGTTCGGCCGCGATCCGGTCGCCGATCCAGTGGGCGTGCTCGGCCGCATCGGCTGCTTGTCGGAAGATCGCGATCTGCCCGACTGGATGCGAGTCGCCGAGCTCCTTCGTTACATGCAGGCTTTTTATCCCACTTGGGACGAGCAATTTGCCGACGAGCTCTGCCAGCAATTCGAACTGCAGCCGCGGCAAAGGGTGGGCACCCTCTCGCGCGGGCAACGGGCGCGCGCTGGACTGATCACGGCACTTGCGCATCGGCCCGAGTTGCTCGTGCTGGACGAGCCGAGCTCAGGCCTCGATCCGGTCGTGCGGCAGGATATTCTCGGCGCCATCGTGCGAACGGTCGCCGACGAAGGCCGCACGGTGCTGTTCTCATCGCACCTGCTCGATGAAGTCGAACGGGTTTCCGACCGCGTCGCGTTCGTCCACGAAGGCAAAATTGTCGTCAGCGACACGCTCGACCAGATTAAGGTTTCGCATCGACGGTTTACGGTGCGATTCGCCCAACCGCAGTACTCGCCGCCGCAGCTGCAAGGCGCTTTGGAATGCACAGGTGAAGGGCAGGAATGGACCTTCCTCGCCAACGGCGGCAGCGAAGAGCTGAAGCGGGCCGTGATCGAACAAGGGGGCACCATCATTGAGGAAACGTCGCCCTCGCTGGAAGAGATTTTTGTGTCGCGAGTCAAGTAATCAGGCGAACTCTTTCAGGAATCCGGTCATGCGTTCCGTCGAAGTTGCGCTCGCGTCCGATTATGCCCGCCGCGGCCTGTGGATCATACCCGTCGTGCTGCTCTCGATCACCGCGCTGCCGCTCTGGCTGTACGCCGCCTTCCGGCACGACGGCGGAATTCAGCCCGGCATGCGCGAAGCGGTCGTATTACATGTCACGCTGACGTTGGTAATGGGCGCCGGCGCCGCGATCTCGGTTTTTCAGGCGCACGGCAAACTGGCGCGGCATTTCCGGCTGCCAATTTCCTCCGCCCGGCTGGTCGCCTGCCAGATGGGTCTGGGCATGCTAACGGTCGTGGCCATGTATGTCATTGCCGCCGGCACGCTCAACCTCGGCGGCAACGGCTGGCCCGTCGTTGGCCCCGCGATGTTTCTCGCGGCTTCGCTCGCCTGCTCCCTCGCGGTGATCTGGTCGCTCGAAGGCTCGATCGTGGCGCAATTGATCGGCATGCTCGCGACGACATTTCCGCTGATCGTCTGGTTCAATCGAAACTATGGCGCACGGATCATGGGGGATTGGCAGCACATGTGGTCGCAGCCCACGGCCGGCGATGCTTTGGCGCTCGGCGGATTGTCGCTTGTTGCTTATGGAGCGGCCGTGCTCGGTGTCTCGCGCGTCCGGCGCGGTGACACTTTTGATTTCAGCTTGCTGATCCGCTGGTGGGAGCAGCTGTTCGAAAATGCGCTGCCGGTCAGTTCGTTCCACGGTCCGCACGCCGCGCAAGGCTGGTTCGAATGGCGCCAGAAACTGACCGCCGTCCCGGCGATTCTAATGGCTGCGTTTCAGCTGCTGATGCTCGCGCTGTGGGCGAATGGCTACATGGAAACGAAGCCGCTGTTGGGCTCGCAGGCGTTTCCGCTCATGATCCTGGTCGTCGTCATGCCCCTCGTCTTCGGCCTCGTGACCGGCATCTGCAGCCAGGAAAGCGGCAAGCCGAGCATGCGCTACCTGATTGCGACACGTCCCGTGACTGATACTCTTCTCGCCTTCGCCATCCTGCGCAACTGCCTGCTGGGATTGCTCATGAGCTGGGGAACCTGGCTGGCGAGCTTTGGAATGATTGTGGCGGTTGCGTGGTGGGCGGATCCGCGCGAACTTCTACTCGACTGGCCGCTGGGACTGACCGTGAACAACGTCGCGGCGGTCGGCAGCTTTTACCTGCTGGTGTCGTGGACGATCACCACACTGATGGCAACGCTCGTGGCGACGGGACGCGCCTGGCTGATCGTGGCCGCCACCATCGTGCTGTTTGGACTGATCATGCTCTTTTCGCTCCTCAAGCAAATCATTCCTCCGGCGCAATTCGAAGTTCTGTTTCGCGGCTGGCTGCTGCTCAGCGGCGGCCTGTTTCTCGGTGGCACGATCGTCGCTTTCGCGGTCGCGTTCGCGCGGCGGCTGATCTCATTGCGCGTGCTGCTCCCCAGCCTCGCCTTCTGGCTGCTGGCGGTCGCGGTGCTCATCTACAGCAGCCCTTCCATGCAAGATCCCGCCTTCCTCTGGCAGTGCTGCGGCTTCCTGTCGCTGAGCGTCGCGCCTTTCGCCGCGATGCCGCTGGCGATTCACTTCAACCGGCACCGGTAATCGCATTTCGCAACCGTGGCCTACGCTGCCAGCGTAGGCAACTCATGGCAGACGCATTGCCGACGCTGGCAGCGTCGGCCACGGCAAAACGTTCTACTTCTTCACCTCGAGTTGCTTCGCTTCCGGTTGCTTCACTTCCGCAATCCACGCGCGGAAGAGCTTGACCGCGGCGGCGTCGACGACGGTGGTGCCGATCTGCGGCATTTGGCCCGATTTGGGGCCGCGATGCGAAAGGCGGTGCAAGAGGACGCTGCGATCCGGTTCACCCGGCGCGACGAGCAGCGGATTCTCGATGCCGAATTTGTGGTGCAGCGGCGGCTCGCCAATGAGCCTCATCTTGGCGAACTCGGCTTCAATAGAGAGATTCATCTGCGAATTGCCGCCGCCGGCGTCGACATGGCAGTGAGCGCAGTTCGCGTGCAGATAGGAACGCGCGCGAGCTTCCAGCGGCTCCTGGTCGTCGTATGGATCCGGCAACTTCTTGTACTCTTCCGCTTTCTTTACGAACATCGATTGTGCCGCCGGAATTGACCGCTGGTCGCGCGTCGTCGAACGCTCGCGATACTTTTCCGCGATCTGCTTTTCATCCAGCCCTTCGGCTTTCCAGGCCGCTTTAATGGCAGCGGGATAGTCGGCTGCGGCGCCGGTGATCTTGAGCAAACCGAGCCGCGTCAGTGCATCGAACTGGTGCTCCACATGGCCGTTGTAATCGTGCTCCCTGTTCATCTGCCGTTCGGACAAACCGAGAACAAAATTCGCGGCCCGGCTGTGGCAGACCATGCATTCGGTCCGACTCGGAAACCGCCACACCTGCTCGCCATATTTCACATCGGCCCCTTCGGCGGGAACCAGGTCGGCATCGGTCTGTTCGTCATTCCAGCGATACGAATAGCCGGCCCATTCGCCCTGCTGTTTGACCATGAAGCGCGTTTCGATCCAACGGCCGTCCAGCTTGAACGACTTCACAAGCACGGCGTCATCCGGAAATTTCCAGCTGCGGCCCGTGTTGAACTCAATCCGCATATCGCGCCCTTCAATCTCGGGAATCGCGATGAATCGCTCCTTGTGCGCGCCATCGGACCAGAGCGGCGAATTGACCGAGTAAGGAACAACGCCATCGGCCATCGCATGCTTCGCGACATCGGTGAAGAGCCCGCTTTCGCTCAGCTTGCGCGGGAACTTCGGCTGTTCCGCCGTCGTGGGAATCGGCTCGAGATGATACATGCCCCCTTCGCCGTTGTTGCGATGATCGAGCACGAGCAGCTCGCCGTTTTTGTCGAGCGCAAAGCCGCTGATATTGAACGCGGTGTCGGCCAGCAGCTGGTGCCAGGTCACTTTCGTACCGTCGTGTTTGATGCCCCAAATGCGGCCCGTCGAATGATCGCCGTAGATGTAGGCGCCCTTGAGTTGGGGAAATTTGTTGCCGTGATAAACGACGCCGCCGGTCAGCGAGCGGGCTTCGTTGTGATGATGCTCGGCCGTCGGCTTCACGTGCGGATCGGGCCCCAGCTTGCGCTCGGCGTAAAAAATGTGGCTACCCTCGTACACGCTCCAGCCGTAGTTGTCCCGCGGGCGGACGAGATAAACCTGCTCCCACAAATCCTGGCCGTTGTTGCCCACCCAAATGTGGCCTGTCACCGGATCGGTCGTGATCCGCCAGGGATTCCGCAGCCCGTAGGCAAACGTCTCATGACGAAACACGTTGCCGCCCACGTACGGATTATCCTTGGGAATCGAATACTGCTTCCCCTCGGCGGGATGATCGACGTCGATCCGCAACACCTTCGACAGCAGCGTGTCGGTCGTCTGGCCGGCGAGATTCGTATCGCTGTCGCTCGTGCCGTCGCCGCTCGTGACATACAGATAGCCGTCGTTGCCAAACGTCACATCGCCGCCGTTATGGCCGTCGCTTTCCCAGGCAATGATCTCGATGGCAGACTTGGGATCGATCGCGTGCGGCGGCCGCGGCTCGATCGTATACCGCGTCACGCGGGTCATCTTCGGGCCTTTGATCGGCTTCCCTTTGTCATCGAGCTTGTCGGTATCGAAAGCGCCATTCCAGCCGAGATACATGTAGCCGTTTTCAGCAAATTTGGGATGAAAGGCCAGGCCGTAAGCGGTGCCGCCAGCGGCGATCGGCAGATACTCCTCGAGCAGGTCGGTGTCCGCAGCGTCGCGAAAGCGGTTGAGCATCGAAGGCCCATACGACTTGTTCTGCGCGATCACCAGCATGACGTCGCTGCCGGGAATCAGCTTCGCGCCGATGGGAAACGTCATCGACAGCTTCGGATAAGCAGCCACCGTGCGAAACGGCAGCGGCGGATCGGGCGAGCCAAACACCTTCGACGTTTTCAGCGGCTTGTAACCCTGCGGATAGATGCCCAGCTTCTTGCCGTTCGGCTCTTCCTGCGGTGGCAGAAATTTGAGCGTGGCGTAATCTTCCCAGGAATGAAAATTCGCCTGGCGGAGTGGCGCGACCGTCGAGAGCTCGGGCCCTTCGAAGTCGACCGAGTAATCGTAACGGCAGAGGGTGAACTTCCACTTCTCGTTGTAATCGGGGCGGCCGCCGCTCTTCAAAAAATCGGTCCAGGGAAACTTGCCTTCAACGCTCCAGCCTTCGTCCTTATCGGACCAGCGATTGAGCGAGCCCTTCAGTTTCACCACGGCTTTAAAGTCGAACTTGCCGTCGTCCTTGAACCGCTGATAAGCGCTGCCGCCGCGGCGGGGAATGAACATATCGAGCTTGGCGCCGGCGGCGTTCACCTGAAACTCGTAATAGCCCTCCTTGTCGTCGGCCGGCTTGAAGAACAGCTCAAAAACATCGTTCGACCAGAGCATGCCGTCCTGCTCTTTCACGTCGGCATAGAGGTCGACATCTTCCATCTCGGCGAAGAAGTACAAATTGTCCTTATCCCAGAGCAGTTTCGCTTTCGTCGCCGTGCGGCTCGCGCGAGCCTTCGCGCCCAGCCAGGGCAAGTGAAACGCGTCGATCACATCGGCTGTTTCCCAGGCGGGATCTTTCGCCAGGCCGTCGATCTCGATCGGCAGCTGCGTGAACTTGCAGTTGAACTCGGTCGGCGGCCGCGCGAAGGATTTATCGGCCGGTTTGGTTTCCTGGGCGGCGGCGAAGGCGGTTCCCAAAAGAAGTAGCACAAGCGCCACTAGCTGAATTTGCCAGAATTCAGACAGCGAGGAAGGCTGAATTCTGGCGAATTCAGCTACCTGGCGAATGTCCGGGCAAGCAGGCGGCGCGTGTCCATACATGCGAGAACCTTTTTCGTGAAGGCGGGCGAGCGGGAGGGATTTCGAGCAGGGCTGACGCGGTTCACTCTAAGTGGGGCGGCGTGGCGAGGCAAGCAATTGGGCTGGCTTCCCGAAGTTGGATTTCTGCGCTCGAGGCTTGCATTCCCGCCAGTCGGATCATATAATGTACAAATGTTTATATCCACTACGAGCCTTGCCTGGGCCGCGTAGCCGGATAGTGCTGCGCGGTGCTGAACGTATTCGGCCAGGCCGATGAAGGGAGGAGTTTTACGATGATAATGAGTAGCGACGAACTTATGGAAATGTTGCGACCTACTGATAACCACCTGATATAGTTATTATCAAAATGTTATCAGGATTTTCGCTCGTGTTGCTGCAAACTGTTTGAGAGTATGAGGTTGCTGCGATCAACTAGCGCGATAATCTGTTATCAGAAATCAATCGCCGCTGATGGGAGAAGATGAAGAGGCACTAGCCTTTCACAATGCCACTGACCAAACTATTCGACTGATCACTTTACTTCGGGGGGTTCCATGTTTCGCATCTGCCTCGCTGCCGCACTCATTCTGACCATCACCACTGGCTGTGGCAAACCGCCGCCAGCGCTGCGGCCCGCGCCACCGACAATCCGCCCGCCCGTCGCGGCGAATGAAGCGACGATTCCTGGCCCGCCAGGCACGCAGGTGGCGCAGGGCGCTCCGGCCGCGAAGGCGCCAGGTGCTTCCCCCACGCTCGTCGGCATGGAAGTGACCAGCGGCGAGTACTTCGACGCTGCGAAAGCGATCGAAGCCGCCGCGAAGGACGACGCCACGAAGTTTGCCGCGTACTTCGATCTCGACGCGCTGGCCGAGACCGCGATCAAGGGAATCGATCTGGGCGCGCAATTTCGCAAAGGCTTCAAATCCGGTTTCACCAATCAACCGGCGCAGACTTCCATGGCGGGACAGATCGCCGCCGCGGTGCAGATGGGCGGCGGTTATACGCTGCTGCGCGTGCACCGCCACGGCGACCAGCATGCGGCCATCTTTCGCCTGCAAACCGGCGCGGGGCTGAATTACCACGATCTGCACTTCACCAAGGGCACCGACGGCAAGATTAAGGTGACGGACTTCTATGTGCTGCTGACGGGCGAGTTGATGTCGACGACGATCCGCCAGATGGTCCTGCCGATCGCCGCCAACCAGAACCGCAATCTGCTCGACAAGCTGACGAAGAAGGAGAGCGACTACGTCACGCATTTCCCGAAGATTCAGGAGATATCGACTGCGACGCGAGCCCGCGATTTCGCCAAGGTGATGGAGATTTATCGCAGCATGCCGCAGTCGCTGCAGGAATCGAAAATCGTGCTGATCGCTCGCTTGAATGCCGCTTCGCAATCGCAGAACTGGGACGAGACTCGCGCCGCGACGGCGGATTTTCGCCGCTTGTATCCCGGCGACAGCACGGCTGATTTGCTGGGGCTCGATGCTTTGATCCTGGAAAAGAAATACGACGAAGCGCTGGCCGCCGTCGACCGCATCGACAAGCTGGTCGGAGGCGATCCGCATCTGGAGACGTTGCGCACGAACATTCGGGAGATGAAGAAGATGCCGCAGCCTGGCGAGTTTTGAATTGCACGCTAGCGGCCGCAAACTTCTCTGGCGTGCTTCGCGCCAGCTTGCTACAGTTCGCCCGCTTGTAAGTGGGTTAGTAGGACGGAGCATTGCTCCGTCCAGCGCGGCTGAGGCTATTTCAACGCACGAACTCGCTTCGCAGACGGACCAATGGTCCGTCCTACATGGTTTCTTTGCGGTGCTCACATGAAGAATTCCAATCCACAGCCGCGCGGCCTGTGCGTCGCAATCATTGCCCGCAATGCAGCCGCGCTGGTTCACGAGACGCTCGAGAGCGTGCGCAATCTCGCGGCGGAAATTGTCGTGCTGAATTCGGGATCGCACGATACCACCGCCGAAGCCGCGGCGATCGGCGGCGGCCGGGTCATCAGCTATGTGTGGGATGACAACTTCGCGGCCGCCCGGAATGCGCTGCTGCCGCACATCCGCTCGCCCTGGATTTTATGGCTCGATGCCGGCGAAACCCTGCTGGCCGGCGACGTGCTGTTGCTGCGGGAGTTCGTCGAGCAGTATGCCGACGACAGTCATGCGTATTACTTGCGGATCGCCACGCCGCCTGCCGAAGGGCAAATCGGCGGCGAGCAGATCGCGCGGCTGCGGCTGCATGCGAACCGCCCCGGCTTGATCTTTCATGGCCGCGTGCGCGAGTCGCTGCAGCGGTCGCTGACGGCATTCAACATCGAAGTGGAGCATCTGCCGCTGACGATTCAGCGCGGCAGCCGCGAGCACGATGCGCAAGTGAAAATCGAGCGGGCCCGGCGAAACGTCCGCCTCGCCGATCTGCAGATCGCCCAAAAGGGACCGACGGCGGACATGCTCAACTGCCTGGGAGAAGCTCATCAAGCACTCGGCGATCACCAACTCGCGCAGCAGCATTACCGGCGGGCTCAGGAACTGGCCGCGGCCAATTCCACCGAAATGCTCGAAGCGTACTACGGCCTGCTGACTTGCATTCACGGCCCCGATGCGGCGAGCGAGCAAATGCAACTTTGTCTGGCCGCGATCGAGCAGTTCTCACTCGACGCGCAGCTGCTCTGCGCCCTGGGCGGATACTTGCAGAACACGCAGCGCCTGGAACTCGCGATCCGTTCGTTCTCACTGGCCGCCGAGCATGGCCAGGTGAACTCGCTGCTCTGGCATTTACCCGAGATTCGCGAGATTGCAATTTCCTGCCACAGTCAGTTGCTGCAACAGCAGGGACAGATCGAAGCAGCCGTGCGGACGCTCGAACAAGGACTTGCACGGTATCCTCAGTCGCAGCGGTTGCTTGCGCAGCGGAAGAGGATGAGTGCAGCTTCAGAATCGGCGATTCGCGTCGATGCAATCGAGGAGAGCGCGCTGCAGCGGCCACACGTGGCGGTGGTGGCGGCGGGACAGACGGTCGCGCAGTAGCGCTGCTCTGACCTGATGGAAAGGTGTTGGCGGCTCAGCCCCTCACCCCGACCCTCTCCCCGGAGTACCGGGGCGAGGGAGTTTAAAGGCTACTTAGGCGCATCGACCGCGTGCTTGACGAGGTCTTCGAGATCGACGAACTCGAGCGCCGACATGTGCGTGGCGGCGAGAACGACGGGCGGGGCCATGCCGGCTTCGAGGGCTTCCTTCCAGCGTTCGACGCAGAGGCACCAGCGGTTTTGCGGCGTGAGGCCGGGAAAGTTGTAATCGGGATTCGGCGTCGAAAGATCGTTGCCGGCGTCGAAGGAGAACTCCAGAAAGTCCTCTGTCATTTGAGCGCACACGAGATGCAGCCCGAAGTCATCCGGCCCAGTGTCGCACTTGCCGTTGCGGAAAAAGCCGGTGCGCGGCGACATGCAGCAGGGTTGCAACGGACCACCGAGAACATTTTTCGCGCCCGACATAGGCCTGCACATCCTTGGTCAAAAACAAGGCCGGCCGAATTCAATTGCCGGCCGGCCTTTTTATTGTAACCACGCTCACCAGAGCGTGGGCCGGAGTTCAATTCCGGCGTCGTTGCCCACGGTCTGGCGACCGTGGCTACTTATTCAGTTCCACCACAGGCTGTCGCTGGCCGCAGCAGCAACCGGCTTTGCCTTTTCACGCGTGGCGGCCACAGCCGGCAGCACTTCGCTCTTGTCGGCGGCTTCCCAGCTGTTGATCGACACGCCGCCCGAAGCGGTGATGATCCAGTTCGTTCCCTTCTTCAGGGCGCTGCTTTGCGTCGGCACTTTCTTGAGCGCAGTCCCTTCGCCCAGCAGTGTTTTGCCCGCCGAAGTGGTCAGCTCGGCCAGATCGCATTTGGCTTTCGCGGGCAGCTGTTCCTTGTGGAAGAGCGCGGCGATGACGCACATATCCATCACATTGCGGAGATCGCCGAATGCCGGTTCCTTGACGGCCAACTCGTCGAACTTCGCGGTGAATTGTTCGCTCCACTTCTGGGCCGGGCCACTCACCTTGCCCGTGCCGCGAACCGTGCCTTCACTGTTGTTGACGAATTCGTCTTCCGTCAGCACTTTTACGCCCGTGCCGCGCAGCTCCCAGGCCAGGCCATCGTCACTGCGGCCCAGCGGTTCATAATTGCAGGCCATCCACCAGCGCGGCATCATGTTGTCGACGCGGGCCGGGGCCATGTCGATGTAGCTCGACAGCCCCTTTACCGGCGACGGCTCGAGCTTCATGCCGATCCGCTTCATCTTGTAGTCGGCGGCGACGAGGACTCGCGCGAAATGCGAAGTCGCCGGCACGCCGCTGACCGTGATGTGTTGATCGCCAAACGCTTGTTCAATGGCCGGGACAATTGCTTGCGTAAAAGTCTTTTGCGTCTTCATCAGCTGCTCGAACCGCTGGCGGCCTTCCGGCGTGGGATCGATCGAGCACGATAGCTGGCCCTGCCGGGCGGCTTCGACCGTGCGGAAAGCGACGAGCAGATCTTCGAGATTCAGCACTGGACGACCAGTCGTCACGCCGACCATGTTCCCCTTGCCGTCCAGTTTCCAACCTTCGCCGGGACCGGCGATAACGATGTCGTTGCTCTCCGGGTAGAGGAGCACGAACTGAATGCGCTGAATGCCGGCCAGATAACGGAGTTCATCGGGCAATGCATCGAGCGTATGCCGGCCGTTGTCGCGAAGGGCCTGCTCGATCGCTTTCAGCGAAACCTTGCGCAGCTCGACCGGCTTTTTCAGGGCGGCCGCAGGCGGTGAGAAAGCTTCCATCCGCAGATCGTTCAGTTTTCCTTGCTCGTCGGCGGGAACGCTGGTGACCAACCCTTCGGGGTTCACCCACACACCGCCCACCTGATTGCCGAAGCCGTTGTTGTTGTTAAAGCCCGCGAAGACGGCTCCGCCGACGGCGCCCAACATCAGTCCCATCAGGATCGCAGCCGACCAAATTCCAATGCGACGCATCACGTGATCTCTCCTGCACTGTGCAAAAAACATTCCCGCGTCAACCGGTGCACGGTTGCGGTGAATGAGCAAGGACGGCAGAGAACCCCTGATTCTGCCGGTAACCCCGGACGACGTTGCCAGAACAGCAGACGCCGTCCCCATCCAGGATAATCATCGACCCCGGCGGAAGCAAACAACGGAGTTCGCAGCGGCTAGCGGCGGCATTTCCGCCACGGCCGAAAATGAACATCTGTATAGAAAGTTGAGCCTCTGCAGCTTTCGCGGCCGCGCCGCGTAGGATATTCTGTGGCTCTCAGCGAATACAACGTGAGCTGAACAACCAGGGGAGATTGCGATGAGTCTTGCTGCTTTGCTGGCCCAGGGACCGCCGCCCGGCGACGGTATGGGACGGACCGCCTTCATCCTGCTCGTCATGGCGGGTTTTGCAGGCGTGATTCTGTTCATCGTCGCGGTTTCCTTCGCCGCGTTCGGCAAGGTCTGGTTTCAGGCTTATATGTCGAGCGCCGATGTGAGCATGCTCGCTCTCGTGGGCATGTGGTTCCGACAGGTGAATATGCGAATCATCGTGCAGGCGAAGATCATGGCGGCCCAGTCAGGGCTCGACATCAACCGCCGCAC
>Ga0196963_10002078_pt1 | contig 12415 bp, 9 predicted proteins | sample S1_5metaG_FD_148600 | JGI IMG/M metagenome (GOLD analysis project Ga0196963, IMG submission 148600) | Soil microbial communities from Anza Borrego desert, Southern California, United States - S1_5 | ecosystem: Environmental > Terrestrial > Soil > Desert | place: USA: California | collected... | reverse complement strand
GGCCGAACAACAGCGATTCGAGCAGCCGGCCGGCGCCAAATGCGAGGGCCGAACCGATGATCGTGCCCGCCAGGGTGATCGCCAGCGCGCGGCCGGTCGTCACGCGAATCACCTGCCAGCGTCCGGCGCCGAGCGCCATCCGCACGCCAATCTCCTGCGTGCGTTGCGCGGTCAGGAACGCCATCAGGCTGTAGATGCCGACGATGGCCAGAACCAGCGCGATGACGCCGACGATGCCGAGGGCGCGCGCGATGAAGACGAATCCGGCTGCACGGTCTTCGATCATCGTGTCCAACGCCTGTAAGGCCGCAATCGGCTGGTCGGCGTCGGCGCGGGCCACCGCCCGCCGCAGATCGCCGGCAAGCGCGTGTGGATCGCCTACCGTGCGCACCGCGAACGCAACTGAGTACGGCGTGGACTGGCTGATCGGCACGTAAAACATGTCGAGCCGGCGATCGAACCAATTGTGCACGACGTCGCCCGCAACACCGACAACCGTGATCCATGGGCCGTCGATGGCGAGCTTGAAGCGTTTGCCGAGCGGATCATCATCACCCCAGTAGCGGCGGGCGAGGGTGGTGCTGACAATGGCGACCGGGGTCGAATCGGTCCGATCGGAGCCGTCGAACAGGCGGCCGCGCCTCAACGGAATCTTCATCGCCGCGAAGTACTCGGCCGTTGCCATCCGGTATTGCGCAGTGCGCGCCTCCTGCTCCGTGATGTTCTGTCCTTCGGGAAAGAACCGGCGGCTCGAGTTGTTGAATGCAGCGGGGATGATGTTGACGACACCGATCTCCGAGGCGGCCGGGATCGCCTGCATCGACTCCGTCACGTCAGCGATGAAGCGGCGGCGCGTGTCTGGATCGGCGTAGTTCCGCTCGGGCAGATTGAGCTGCGCGACCAGCACGTTGTCCTTGTCGAAACCGAGGCTGCCGTTGACGGTCTTGTTCGCTGCGGTGATTGCCAGCGTTGACGCAAAGACCAGCGCCAATGCCAGCGCCATTTGCGTTGTCGCCAAGGCGCTGCGCGCCCATTGCCGGCTGCGTCCGGCGGTCAGGGCCCGGCCGGACTGCCGCAGCATGTCCGCCACCTGCACCTTCGTCGCCTGGATGGCCGGCAGCAACGAGAACACCAGTGTGGCGATGGTCCCGAGCAGTGCGGTAGCGAGGAACAGCTCGACGTCGAGTTCGATGAACGACCAACCCGGAAGGAATCGCAGCACCGACGAAGGAATCGACGCTTTCGAGATCGCCAGGCCCGCGCCGATGAGCGGAAGCGACAGCATCACCGCGCCGAGCGCCAGGATCAGGCCCTCGATCAGCGTCTGTGCGAACAATCGTGGCCGGGCGGCGCCCATCGCCAGCCGGATCGAGTACTCGGAGGCGCGTTCGGCGCCGCGCGCCATCAGCAGGTTCGCGATGTTCGCGCACGCGATCAACAACAGCAGCAGCGCTGCGGCCTGCCAGACGCCGATGAAGAGGCCCGCGCCGGGGTCGGACATGCCGGTCGTGAACGACACGATGCGCGCATAGCGGCGATGGTTAGTGTCGGGGTGGTCGCGCCGCTGCGTATCCACGATGGTGGTCAGCTCCGCGCGCGCCTGCTCAATGCCGACGCCATCGGCAAGCCGCCCCACGATCCCGTAGTTCTCGAGCCGGCGGTTCGACCACTGTTGTTCGGTCATCGCGAGCGGCGCCCACACTTCGGCGCCATCGGGCACGTTGAAACCAGGTGCGGCCACGCCGACGACTTCGTAGGGGGTCCCGTCGAGGCGGATGCTCTTGCCGATGATGTTGGGATCCGACGCGAAACGGCGCGCCCACAGTCCATGGCCGATCACCGCGCGGCGATGCTGGCCCGGCTGCGACTCGCTGTCGAGAAATTCGCGGCCCAGCACCGGCGGAGACGACAGGAGGTTGAAGTAGCCGGGGGACACGAAGAACCCCGGCACCTGCTCCGGAATGTCGACGCCCGACAGGTTCGCATCCCACCACTGATACATTGCCCACGCTTTGACCGTCTTCGCCTGGTTGCGCCACTCCTGGAAGTCAGCGGCGGTCACGTTGATGCGGTCGAGGAACGTATCCTCAGCGCCGACCGTCGTCGCGACAATCAGGCGATCGACACCGGCGAAACGATATGGCCTGAGCACGAGTGCGTCGAGCAGGCTGAACGTCGTGCTGTTGGTCGCAAGAGCCAATGCAAGCGTTACGATCACCGACGCCGACAGCATCGGCCGTTGCGTTGTGGCCCGCCACGCGTGTCGCACGTCCCGCGTCAGGCCGGACCACCACGGGCCGTCGGGTTCTGCGTCGGCGAGCGTGATCCAGCGCACGGGTGGTTTACGGCGTAACAGCCGGCTGAGGCTGTAGCGAAACGCAATGCCGACGGCCTGCTGAGCGTGCCACCTCGCGGCGCGCTCCGGCCCGGCGCGGCGCGCCATGCGCACGTATTCCTCGCGCAAGTCGCCGATGATCGAATCGCGCTGGGCTTCGTCGCGGACGACCGATGTCACGATGCGTTCGGCGAGCCGGGACGGAAGGGTGGACTGGCTCATGGCTGCTCCAGAATGGATTCGAGGCCCCTGGTCAGACTCGCCAGGGATTCGTGGGTGGCGCGGAGCGCCTTCATGCCCGCGGCGGTGACGGTGTAGTAGCGCCTGGCCTTGCCGCCGCGCTCGTCGGTCGGGTCGCCCATGCGCGAGCGCAGACAGCCTTTGGCCTCGAGCCGCTCGAGCCCAGTATAGAGGGCCCCGCGCGCCACCGGCCGGCCGGTGCGCTGTTCGATCAACTCGCGGATGGGCACGGCATAGGTCTCCTGATCGAGGTGCAGCGTCGCCAGCATGACCGCGTATTCGAACTCGCCGAGGTAAATGGGTGCCATGTCTGCGATGTAGGCTAAATCATTGCCTACATTGCAGTCAATACGTGCGGCCGGCCGCAAAGTTCCCGATGGGACTGACGGTTGAGCTGAAAGCCGAAGGCTGAACTGAAGGCCGAAGGCTGAAGGCCGAAGACCGAAGGCTACAGATTGACCGCGCGCGGCGCGTTCATCATGGCGCGGAGCTCGTCGCCTTCCATCACTTCCTTTTCGAGCAGGAAGCGGGTGACACGCTCGAGGATGTCGCGGCGATCGCGAAGGATGCGCCGGGCCTCGTTCAGGGCGCCGGACACGATTTGTTTGACTTCCTCGTCAATCAGGCGCGCGGTGTCTTCGCTGTAGAGGCCGCGCTCGGCAGGCATGCCCACGTCCAGGAACCGGTTGCGGCGGTGCGGGTCGTAGTTGACGGTGCCGAGCTTTTCGCTCATGCCCCACTCCGTCACCATCGACCGCGCGACGTCGGTGACGCGCTGCAGGTCGTTCTGCGCACCCGTCGAAATCTCGCCGACCGCGATTTCTTCCGCGGCGCGGCCGCCCATCAGGATGGCGAGCTGGTTCAACAGATCGCCGCGCTGCATCAGATAGCGATCTTCGAGCGGCAGCTGCATGGTGTAGCCGAGCGCGCCGAACCCGCGCGCGACGATCGAGATCTTGTGCACCGGATCCATGTTCGGCAGCACGCTCGCGACGATGGCGTGACCCGACTCGTGGTACGCGACGATCTCCCGCTCGCGCGTGCTCATCACGCGCTTCTTTTCGAGTCCGGCGATCAGCCGATCGATCGCTTCGTCGAAGTCCTGCATCAGCACGGTCGAGCCATCACGACGCGCCGCGAGTAACGCCGCCTCGTTGACCAGGTTGGCAAGGTCGGCGCCGGCAAAGCCGGCGGTGCGCGCCGCGATCTTGCGAAGGTCGACCGACGGGTCGAGCTTCACGTTGCGAACGTGGATCTTGAGCACTTCCTCGCGGCCCTTGACGTCCGGTTTGTCGACCAGCACCTGCCGGTCGAAGCGGCCCGGACGGAGCAGGGCGGGGTCGAGCACCTCGGGGCGGTTGGTCGCCGCCATGATGATGATCGCCTTGCGCGCATCGAAGCCGTCCATCTCCGCCAGCAACTGGTTCAACGTCTGCTCGCGCTCCTCGTGGCTGCCCATCGGGCTTTGCACGCGCGCCTTGCCGAGCGCGTCGAGCTCGTCGATGAAGACGATGCAGGGCGCCTTGGCTTCGGCCTGCGAGAACAAGTCGCGGACGCGTGCAGCGCCGACACCGACGAACATCTCGACGAACTCGGAGCCGCTCAGCGTGAAGAACGGCACCTTGGCTTCGCCGGCCACCGCACGCGCAAGCAGCGTCTTGCCTGTGCCCGGCGGGCCGACGAGCAGCACGCCTTTGGGAATCTTGCCGCCAAGATTGGTGAACTTCCGCGGGTTCCTCAGAAACTCGACAATCTCGCGAAGCTCCTGCGCCGCCTCGTCGACGCCCGCCACATCCTGGAACGTCGTCTTGACGTCGTCTTCGGCGTAAATCTTGGCCTTGCTGCGCGCAAACGACATCACGCCGCCTTCGGCGCCGCCGAGGCGGCGCGCGAAGAACGACCACGCGGCAAAGATCAACAGGAAGGGGAGGACCCACCCGAGAATCTCGGGCAGCCAGCGGCTGACGATTTCACCCGCGTATTTGACGTTCGCCTGATCGAGCTCCTCGATCAGTTTCGGGTCCTCGATGCGCGTGGTCGTGAATGCCGTCGTGCCCTGCTCGGCCTTCTTGAGCGTGCCGTGAATGATAGTGTCGCCGACCGACACTTCGGCGACGTTGCCGCCGCGGACCAACGCCTTGAACTCGCTGTACGGAATCTGGCGGCCGGCCGGCGCCATGAAATACGCCTGCCCGATCGCCAGCAGCGTCAGCGCGCCCAGCACCCACCACAGCGCAGTCGGCCGCTGCGGCTGTTGCCGGCGTTCCTTGCCTCCGGGCGGCACTGACGAACTAGGCATGAACGGCGTGACCTTTCGCGAAGCTCAGCTCATCGCCGGCCACATCCACGACCACCGTGTCGCCTTCGTGGAATGCGCCTTCGAGCACGCGGAGCGCCAGAGGATCCAGCAACCGCCGCTGCAGGGCGCGCTTGAGCGGCCGCGCCCCGTACACCGGATCATACCCTTCGCGGACCAGGAATTCCTTCGCCGGATCCGACAGCTCGACCGTGATCTTGCGGTCGCTGAGCCGCTTCAACAGGCCGCGCAGCTGGATCTCGATGATCTGCTTGATGTGCTCGCGCTCCAGCGTGTGGAAGAACACGGTTTCGTCGATGCGGTTGATGAATTCAGGGCGGAAATGGCCGCGCAACGCATCCTGATCGCGCAGGTTCGACGTCATCACCACGACCGTGTTCGTGAAATCGACCCTGCGGCCCTTGCCGTCGGTCAGGCGGCCGTCATCGAGCAGCTGCAACAGCACGTTGAGCACTTCCGGATGCGCTTTTTCGATTTCGTCGAACAGCACGACGGCGTACGGTCGCCGGCGCACCGCTTCGGTGAGCTGGCCCGCTTCGTCGTAACCGACGTAGCCCGGCGGCGCGCCGATCATGCGCGACACGGTGTGCTTTTCCTGGTACTCGGACATGTCGATGCGCACCATCGCCTGCTCGTCGTCGAACAGGAATTCCGCCAGCGCGCGCGCCAGTTCCGTTTTGCCGACGCCGGTCGGCCCGAGGAAGATGAAGCTGCCGAGCGGGCGATTCGGATCCTGCAGGCCGGCGCGGGCACGGCGAATGGCGTTGGCCACCGCGCGGATCGCATCCTCCTGACCGACGACCCGCTGGTGCAGGCGCTCTTCCATCTTCAGCAGCTTCTGGATTTCACCTTCCATCAGGCGGCTGACCGGAATGCCGGTCCACTTGCCGACGACCTCTGCGATATCCTCCTCGTCGACTTCTTCCTTGAGCATGCTTTTCGTCTTCTGCAGATCGTGCAGGGTGGTTTCCTGCTTCTTGAGATCGGCTTCGAGCGACGGCACCTGCCCGTATTGCAGCTCCGACGCCTTGGCGTAATCGCCGGCGCGCTGCGCGCGCTCGACTTCGAGGCGCACCTGCTCGAGCCGCTCCTTCAATTCACGGCCGCGCTGAATCGCGTCCTTTTCCTGTTCCCAGTGCGACCGCAGCTCGGTCGATTGCTCCTTGAGGTCGGCGATCTCCTTCTCGAGTTTCGTCAGGCGATCTTTCGAGGCCGCATCCTTCTCCTTGCGCAACGCTTCGCGCTCGATCTCGAGCTGCATGGTGCGGCGCTGGACCTCGTCGAGCTCGACGGGAAGCGAATCAATTTCCATGCGCAGCTTGGACGCGGCTTCATCCATCAGATCGATGGCCTTGTCCGGGAGGAATCGATCCGAGATGTAGCGGTGGGACAGCACCGCCGCCGCCACCAGGGCCGCGTCCTTGAACTTGACACCGTGATGGATCTCGTAGCGTTCACGCAACCCGCGCAGGATGCTGATCGTGTCTTCCACCGTCGGTTCGCCGACCATCACCGGCTGGAAGCGCCGCTCGAGGGCCGCGTCTTTCTCGATGTACTTCTGATATTCGTTCAGCGTCGTCGCGCCAATGGTGTGAAGCTCGCCGCGTGCCAGCATCGGCTTCAACATGTTGGACGCGTCGAGCGAGCCCTCTGACGCGCCGGCGCCGACGACGGTATGCAGTTCGTCGATGAACAGCACGATCTGTCCCGCCGAATCGACGACCTCCTTGAGCACCGCCTTGAGCCGATCTTCGAACTCGCCGCGATACTTGGCGCCCGCAATCAGCGATCCCATGTCGAGCGTGACGATCTGCTTGTTCTTCAGCCCCTCCGGCACGTCGCCGCGGACGATGCGCTGCGCGAGGCCTTCGACGATCGCGGTCTTGCCGACGCCGGGCTCGCCGATCAGCACCGGGTTGTTCTTGGTGCGGCGCGACAGCACTTGAATGACGCGGCGCACCTCCTCGTCGCGGCCGATCACCGGATCGAGCTTGCCCTTACGCGCCAGCTCGGTCAGATCGCGGCCGTACTTCTGCAGCGCCTCGTACTTGCCTTCCGGGTTCTGATCGGTGACGCGCTGGCTGCCGCGGACGGCGGTCAACGCCTCGAGGACGCGGTCGCGCGAGACGCCGCGCGCCTTCAGCTGGTCGAGCGCCGCCGAGCGGCCGGTTTCGCCAAGCAGCCCGAGCAGCAGGTGTTCGGTGCTGACGAATTCGTCCTGCATGCCCTTGGCGTCCGCTTGCGCCGCGTCGAGGACCGCCCGCAGGCGAGGGGAGAGGACCGGCTCGGAGCCGCCATGCGCTTTCGGCTGGCGTGCCAGGTGTTCGCGCACCGCCTGGGCGACCGCTGCGGGATCGACGCCGATCTTGCGCAGCACGCTCGGCACGACGCCGCCTTGCTGCTCCGCCAGGGTCACCAGCAGGTGCTCGGGTTCGATTTGCGCGTGACCCATTTCCGACGCCAGTTGTGGCGCCGCGATGACGGCTTCCTGTGCCTTCTCGGTAAATTTGTTCAGATTCATATTTCAGCTCTCGGTCAGCTATCGGCTTTCAGCGATCAGCTTTCAGCGATCAGCTATCAGTTAACGGCTCGTCACCGGCAACCGCTCCTTTAACGCCTCGTAATGCTTGCGTTCCTCGTCGGACAGCGCCTTAGGGACGTCGACTTCGACGTTCGCGTAGAGATCGCCGCGTTCGTCGGCTTTGCCGACGTTCGGCAAGCCGTGACCGCGCAATCGAAAGCGCTGCCCGTTCTGCGTGCCTGGCGGAATCTTCAACCGCAGGGTTTTTGATTCCGGCGTGAGCACATCGATTTCGCCGCCGAGCACGGCGAGCGGAATCGGCACGCGCGCCTTGGTGTAGACGTCGCGTCCTTTGACGTCGAACATCGGATGCGGCTTCAAGTGAATCCGCAGATACAAGTCGCCGCTCGGGCCGCTGCCGGCGCCGCGGCCGCCTTCTCCGGACACCCGCACCCGCGAGCCGTCGGTCACGCCCGGTGGAATCCGGACTTCGACCGTCCGCGCGTGTCCGTCGTGGCGCAATTGCAGCCGCTGCACGCTGCCGCGAATGGCATCTTCGAGCTCGAGCTCGAACGGGTGCTCGACGTCCTGCCCTTTGCGCGTGCGTGAGCGCGTCGAACGGCCGCCGCGGTGGCTCGAAGACTCCTCCGCACCCATCCCGCCGAAGAACGTTTGGAAGAAGTCCGAGAACGGGCTGCCGCCTTCGCCGCCGCCGAACATGGCCTCGACTTCTTCCTGCGTCATCGTGCGGAAGCCGCCGCCACCGCGGCCCTGGCCGAAGTCAAACGGCGCGCCGCCACCGAACGGGCTGCCGCCGCCAGGCGCCGCATTCTCGTACGCGCGCCAGTTGGCGCCGAGCTCGTCGTACTTCTTGCGCTTCTCGGGATCGCTGAGGACCTCGTTGGCCTCGTTGACCTCCTTGAACCTCGTTTCCGCACCCTTGTCGCCAGGATTCACATCAGGGTGATACTTCCGGGCGAGTTTCCGGAACGCCTGCTTGATTTCCTTGTCGGTGGCCGTCTTCGAGACGCCGAGCGTGGTGTAGTAATCCTTGAATTCCACCGCTAGCCCTCGTCGTGCAGATTGAGCCCGAGCAGCTCGGCCAGCTGATCCATCTCGCGGACCAGTTGGCGCCGAGTTGCCTGACGCTGGAGCGCCGACGGCCGCATCAACGGCCGAATCCGCTGCATGGTTTCCGCCACCGACAACAACTGCTGCACCCCTGCAAGATTGACACCCGACTGGTCCACAAGCCGCTTGATGAACCGCAGCCGTTCGATCTGTTCGCTCGAGTAAAGCCGCATGTCGCCGACCGTGCGCGCCGGCCGCACCAGACCGAGCCGCTCGTACTTGCGCAGCGTCTGCGGGTGCATGTCCAACATCCGCGCCGCGTCCGAGATGAAGATCAGAGTTGACACACTTCGAGTGTAGGACTTGATACGGGACGTGTCAAGGAGACGCGGAAACAAAGACTGAACCTGAAAAAGTCTGCAGTCGAAAGTCGACAGTTAAGAGTTTTAGTTGGACAGTTGTCAGTTCAGTCGTCAGTTGTCAGTTCAGACGTCAGTTGTCAGTTCAGTCGTCAGTTGGCAGTTCAGTCGTCAGTTGGCAGTTCAGTCGTCAGTTGGCAGTTCAGTCGTCAGTTGGCAGTTCAGTCGTCAGTTGGCAGGCCAGTCTTCAGTTGGCAGACCAGTCGTCAGTTGGCAGTTCAGTCGTCAGTTGGCAGACAAGTCGTCAGTTGGCAGAGAAGTCGTTAGTCGGCGGTCGTCAGTTGCCAGTTCGGACTGGCGAATTGAAGACTGCTGATTGGACTGACAACTGCTGATTGGACTGACGACTGCTGATTGGACTGACGGCTGGTTGGACCGACAGCTGCTGATTGGACTGACGACTGCTGATTGGACTGACGGCTGATTGGACTGACGACTGCTGATTGGACTGACAACTGCTGACTGAACTGACAACTGCTGACTGAACTGACAACTGCTGACCGGACTGACAACTGCCTAACTGAAACTCTTAACTGCAGACTCTCGACTGCAGACTGTCTCAGTTCTTTTGCCTCGCGGCTAGTACCGCGCGGACGAGTTCGTCGGGGATCGGCGGCAGCTCGTCGCTCATCTCGTCGCAGGCCATCTTACCGGCGCGAATCGTCAGCTCGTACTGCACGAGATAGGCATGACAGTTCTTGCACTTGCTCAAATGAAATTCGAAGTGGGTGCGATTCTCAGCGGGCAGCTCGCCGCTGACATAATCCATCAGGAAATCGGCGAGCTCACGGCACTTCATGACGCCGTGCTCCGGAAGTGCGGGGCGAGGAGGGTCCGCAGCGCCTGACGCGCGCGATGCAGCCGGATTTTGGTGGCATTGACGGACAACCCTAGCACGTTCGCAGTTTCCTCCGTGTCTAGACCTTCGATGTCACGCAGGACGAGAACGGTACGATAACCCTCAGGCAGCGCGTCAATTTGCTGCCGTACCAGAGCGCGGGTCTCTGCCTGCTCGAGCAACTTGTCAACCGGCTCTTCCCAGCTCTGAAACCGCTCCTCGTGATGCCCGTCGTCGAGAAACGAGGGCAGCATGGTTTCAATCGACTGCTCCGGCTTTCGCTTCCGCGTGCGCAGCTTCATCAAGGCGGCGTTCACGGCGATGCGGTGCAGCCACGTCGAGAGCTTGGCGTTCCCTTCGAAGCGATCGAGGCTGCGAAACGCATTCATGAAGGCGTCCTGGACGACGTCCCGTGCATCCTCCTCCGAGCCGACGATGCGGCGGGCGACGGCGAGCAGCCGGCCGCCATAGGCGCGCACCATCCGTTCGAACGCCGCTTCATCGCCCGCGCGGAGCTGAGCAACAAGCGTTGCTTCATCATCCACGGGCGTCGTGCTGGCCATCATCCGAGCGTATCACAGGGTCTTCGCAGAACTTTCGTGGCTTGGCAGCGATGTTGCACCATGACGGATCGGCCTCGGGCTTCCGGCAGGCCTGCCGACCGTCGCCGACGGCGACGGCCGGGCCAGCTGATCAACGCGAATGGATATATCAATGCTTGCCGACAATCACATGGCCGACGTTAAGACCACATCTTCCGCGACATTGAATTCGGCAAAGCGGCGTTTCCGCATTCTCGTGGTGGACGACAATCACGACTCTGCGCTGAGCCTCGCGATGATGTTGTCGATCATGGGTCATGAAACGCGCACCGCGCACGACGGTGAATCCGCCGTCGCGACCGCAGAGAGCTTTCTCCCGGAAGTCGTCTTGCTCGACATCGGTCTGCCGAAACTCAATGGCTACGAAGTCGCGCAGCGCATTCGCGAAAACGCGTGGGGCGCATCGATGTTTCTGATCGCCGTCACGGGCTGGGGGCAGGACGAGGATCGCCAGCGCTCCTCCGAAGTCGGCTTGAACGTACACATGGTCAAGCCCGTGGAACCGTCGGCGCTCGAGAAATTGCTGTCGGAGCTGCACCCGGCCTAACGCCTCAGCCTTCGACGATCGCGGCAACCCGGCACAATGTACGTAAAATGCTGTCCTGTCAGTGGCAGGCAGCTACCCATGCGTACAACCTTCGGTTTCAATAAGACATCCGCCTTCGTACTGACCCTCGCGCTCGCGATGGTCAATTTCACGGTGCCCATGCCTGCGCAGCCCCAGAATGGCTTGCCGCGCGCAACGCCCGAGGCTGCCGGGATGTCCAGCGATCGATTGCACGCGGCGACGGCGGTGTTGCGACAGTTCGTCGCGGATCGAAGAATTGCCGGGGCGGTCGGCGGCGTGGCCCGGCGCGGCAAGCTGGTGCATCTCGAAGCCGTAGGGTTTCAGGACATCGATGCCCGCACACCGATGACCGAGGCATCGCTGTTCCGTATCTACTCGATGACCAGGGCCGTCACGTCCGTCGCTGTGATGATCCTGAAGGATGAAGGAAAGTTGCGGCTGGAGGATCTGGTTTCGAAGTACCTCCCTGAGTTCAGCCGCATGATGGTCCAGGAGGGCGGCAGCGGGCCGCCTCGGCGCCCGGCGCGCGAGATCACCATCGCGGATCTGCTGCTCCACACCTCGGGCCTCAACCAGCGAACGTCGGAGCTTTACCGCACGCTGCAAGTGCGCTCGCGAGCGATCGCCCTGCCGCAATTCGTCTTCAACATCACCAGGGCGCCGCTGATGGAGGATCCCGGAACGCGATTCCGGTACAGCGAGGGAACCACCGTCGCGGGACGCGTCGTCGAAGTGATTGCAGAGCAGCCGTTCGATGTCTTCGTGCAACAACGCATTCTCGAACCACTTGGCATGAAGAGCACATCGTTCTGGGTGGATGGTCCCGCGCGCACGCGGCTGGCGACGGCGTATCGCGATGCCGATGGGGCGCTCACGCCCTACGAGCCCGAAGAGTTGCCGTTCACGCAAAAGCCCGCGCTGATGGAGGGCGCCGTCGGATTGGTCTCGACGGCGGAGGACTTTCTGCGTTTCAGTCAGATGCTGCTCAATCAGGGCGCGCTCGGTGGCGTCCGGATTTTGAAAAGCGAGACCGCGGCATCCATGACCGTCAACGCGCTGCCCGACGCGATTCTCAAACAAAAGAACCCGAGCGTCGGGTGGGGGCTCGCCAACGTCGACGTCGTCGTCGCCGCCGGATCGCGCGGCTATCTCACGGCGATTGGCGAGTACGGGTGGGACGGATCGATCGGGACATTCTTCTCCGTTGATCCCGCAAACGAACTGATCGTCACCTTGATGACGCAGAACGTGCCCCCCAACCCCGATGGCCTGCGTCAGAAGTTCAAGGCAGCCGTCGTGCAATCGATCGTCCCATGAAGGCTGGACCGGGCCCGGTGCGTCCGCCACACAAGCTCGTCCCGTAGGTACAGTCCTTGCTCCAGCAATGGAGCATGAATTTACGACGAATTTTGGTCTTTGCCACCTGTGCGGTGGTGATTGGGACAGGGCCGGCCCTTGCGCAACAGAAGGCCGCGCCGAAAAAGCCGGCAGCCGCGGCGGCCAA
>Ga0196963_10002077_pt1 | contig 12419 bp, 9 predicted proteins | sample S1_5metaG_FD_148600 | JGI IMG/M metagenome (GOLD analysis project Ga0196963, IMG submission 148600) | Soil microbial communities from Anza Borrego desert, Southern California, United States - S1_5 | ecosystem: Environmental > Terrestrial > Soil > Desert | place: USA: California | collected... | reverse complement strand
GGCGCTCGAGCGTCGCGCGATCGGGATCGACCAGGCTGGCGCGCTGCGGGAAGCCGCGCTTCACCCAGGCCAGCACGTCCTCGCGCGGCAGGGTCGGCCCGTCCTGGAAGACGATGCGCAGCCCGCTGACCGGCGCCGGCGCAGGCAGCACCAGCGCCGCGCGCCAGCTCATCACCGACACCAGGATCGCCGCGGCGACCGCGGCGCTGCCCCACAGGCCGAGGCGGCGCGCGCGGTAGATGCCGCCGAGGCCGAGGTGCACGCCGCGCGTGACCAGGCCGGCGCCGCGCGCCGAGGTGGCGACGGCCAGCGCGTCGGTCAGCTCGCGCCGAGCCGGCTTCTTCGCGCGCGGCCGGGCGCGCTCGGCCTTGTCCGACGCCTTCCCGGGCTTGTCCGTCTTCTCGATGGTCTCGCTGATCGGGCGCTGCCCCGCACGGCGGCGCGGCGCGGGAGCCTCGTCGTCGTCGATCAGCGCCAGGGCGTCGCTCATCTGCGGCTCGGGCTCAGACGCGTCCAGCGCGTCGGGGCGGCGACGCGCCGCGCGCTTGCGCTTGGCGACGACGGCGGCGGCGGCGGCGAGCAGGCCTTCGGGATCGCCCTGCACCTGGTCGTCGGCGAACTCGTCCGAGGCGGGTTCGGGGTTCTTCGCGGGCGCGCGTGGGCTCATGGGGTCATCCTCGCGGCCGCGCGGCGCACCAGGCGGTCGACCAGCTGGTCGAAGCCGATGCCGGCCGCGGCGGCGGCCTTGGGGGTGAGGCTGTGGTCGGTGAAACCGGGCAGCGTGTTGAGCTCGAGCACCGCGATGTCGTCGTCGGCGGTGCGCATCAGATCGGTGCGGCTGACGTCGCGGCAGCCGCACAGCGCATGCGCGCGCACGGCGAGCGCCTGCAGCTTCGCCGCCAGCGTGGCGTCGGCGACCATGTCGTAGCGCGTGTCGTCGCGCTGGTACTTGGCGTCGTAGTCGTAGGCCCCCTGCGCCGGCACGATGCGGATCGGCGGCAGCGCGCGCGGGCCGCCGTCCTCGTCGAGCACCGCGCAGGTGTACTCCGGGCCCGGCAGGCACTCCTCGATGAGATACGGCTGCGGCTTCACGCCGCTGGCCAGCAGCTCCTCGACCGCGGGCAGGACGAAGCTCGGGCTCGGCACGATGCGCAGCCCGACCGAGCTGCCGTCGGCGACCGGCTTGAGGACCAGGCCCCCATGGTGCGGGAGCTTGAGGTCCTTGGGCGAGAACGGCGTGCCGAGGTCGACGCGCACCGCCCAGGGTACGCGCATGCCTTCGGCCTTGAGGCGCTCCTTGGTCTTCCACTTGTCCATGCACAGGGCGCTGGCGGCGGCGTCCGAGCCGACGTAGCTCCGGCCAGCCTTCTCGAACAGGCGCTGCAGCGTGCCGTCCTCGCCGTAGGTGCCGTGGACGATGTTGAAGACCACCGCGCCCAGACGCAGGCGCGCGACGTCGAGCTCGCCCTGCAGATCGATCACCTGCAGATCATACCCGAGACGGCGCATCGCCGCCTCGACCGCCCTGCCCGAGGTGCGGCTGACCGCGGCCTCGCGACCGGGCCCGCCGTAGATGAGGTCGACCTTCATGCGGACACCTCGCGCGGATGCGCGTGCAGATCGTCGGGACAGCCCCAGGTCTCGACCTCCATGGTCAGGACCACGCCGCGCTCGTCCCAGGCGCGGCGGCGGATGCGCCGGATCAGCGCCGCGACGTCGGCGCAGCGCGCGCCCTGGTCGTTGACGATGAAGTTGGCGTGCACCGGGCTGACCTGGGCGCCGCCGACGCGCTCGCCCTTCAGGCCGAGCTGGTCGATCAGCTTGCCGGCGGGCAGCTCGGGCGACGGGTTCTTGAAGACGCAGCCGGCGCTGGGCAGCGCCAGCGGCTGGCTCGCCGCCTTGGCCTGCTTCAGGCGCGTCGCGGTGGCCTTGAGCTTCCCCGGATCGTCCGCGGCGAGCTCGAGCTCGCAGCCGACGAACAGCGTCCCCTTCGGCAGGCCGCTGGTGCGGTACGCGGCGGGCAGCTCGCTGCGCTCGAGCCAGCGCGGCGCGGTGTCGCCGGGCAGCACGACCTCGACCCGGCGCACCCAGTCAAGCGTCCAGCAGGTCGAGGTGCCGGCGTTCATGCGCAGCGCGCCGCCGACGGTGGCCGGCACGCCGGCCAGGCCTTCCGGCCCGGCCAGGCCGGCGGCGACGCAGGCCGCGATCAGCTTGGCGAGATCGACCGCGGCGCCGGCGCGCACCGTCGCGCGACCGCCGCGGATGTCGCCGATCTCGAGCGCGGTGAAGTCGCGGCCGAGCACGACCACCGGCTCGGCGACGCCGTCGTCCCCGACCAGCAGGTTCGCGCCCTTGCCGAGCCAGCGCCGAGGGCGGTCCATGAGCTCGCCGAGGTCGTCGCGCGCGTCGAGCGTCACCAGCGTGCACGCGCCGCCGACGCGCATGGTCGTGCGGCCGGCGAGGGTCGTGGTGGCGACGCGGTTGCGCGTCAGGAATGCGTCGGTGAACGAATCCACAGCGCCGGTGATATCGACCGGGGCGACGCTCGCCAAGCTCACGCCGGCGCTTGCCGTCGAGCTCATTGCTGGGCCTCAAGCCGCTCGACCAGCAACGGCGCCAGCTGGCCGACGTCCCCGGCGCCCAGCACCAGGCAGGTGTCGCCCGGCTTGGCGTTGCGCACCATGAGGTCGACCGCGGCGTCCCAGTCGTCGAACGCCTTGACCAGCGCGCGCTCCTCGCCGAGGCCGCTGCGCCGGCCGGCGATGGCGTGGGCGAGCGACGCGTGGTCGACGCCGGGGATCGGCTGCTCGGACGCGGCGTAGATCGGCAGCACCACGACCGCGTGCGCCTGGTCGAAGGCCGCGGTGAAGTCGTCGAAGCAGTCCTGGGTGCGGGTGTAGCGGTGCGGCTGGAAGATGACGTGGACGCGGCCGCCGCCCAGGCGCGCCGCGCCGATCGTGGCGCGGACCTCGGCCGGGTGGTGGCCGTAGTCCTCGACCACGCGCACGCCCTTGGGCTTGCCGTGCACGGTGAAGCGCCGGCGCACGCGCTCGCAGCGCGCCATGGCGGCGATCTTGACCTCCGGGCGCACCGCCTTGGCGGCGGCGACCGCCATCAGCGCGTTGTGCACCATGTGCGCGCCGGGGATCGGCACGACCAGCTCGCCGAGATCGTCGCCGTAGCCGCGCACGCGGCAGCGGCTGCCCTCGCCGCCGAGGTCGAGGTCGACCGCGTGGTAGTCGCCGCCGTCGAGGCCGACGCGGATCAGCCGGGCGCTGACGTTGGCGGCGACGCGCGGGCCGAGGCCGGTCGCCGGCACGACCACTGCGCCGTGGCGCGGCACGCGCGACAGCCACTCGCCGAAGGCGTCCTCGAGCGCGGTGAACGAGCCGTAGTGGCGCAGGTGCTCGTGGTCGAGGTTGGTGACCACCGCGACCTCGGGCTGCACCTGGGCGAACGACCCGTCGCTCTCGTCGGTCTCGGCGACGAACAGGTCGCTGCCGCCGGCGCGCGCGCCGGTGCCGCCCAGCGCCGCGACCGATCCGCCGACCATGACCACCGGATCGGCGCCGGCCTCGGCCAGCAGGTGGCCGAGCATCCAGGTGGTCGACGACTTGCCGTGGCTGCCGGCGACGGCCAGCGTCCGCCGCCCGGCCATCAGGCGCACCAGGCAGGCGGCGCGGGTCAGCACCTCGATGCCTTCGGCGCGCGCGCGCGCGAGCTCGGGATGATCCGCCGCGATCGCGCCGGTGTGGACGACGATGTCGACGCCGTCGAGGTGGCTCGGGCTGTGGCCGATGCCGACGCGGAAGCCGTGCGCGCGCAGGCGGCGCACCACCGGCGACTCGTCGACGTCGCAGCCGCTGACCGCGGCGCCCGACTTCTGCAGGAGCGGCACCAGCGCGCTGACGCCGGCGCCGCCGATGCCCATGAGATGGACGTGGCGGCCGCTGAAGTCGCTCGGTCCGCGGCGCTGGTTCATAGTGGTTCCCCATCGCGCCGGCGCAGGGTGCGGCGCCACAGGGAGCGCGCGCCGTGGCGGCGATCGGCCGTACGTGCGCGGCGATCCTGGCGGTCGACCGCCGCGACCAGCTCGGCGACGCGGGTCGCGGCGTCGGGCCGCGCGAGCGTACGCGCGGCGCGGCCCATGCGCTCGACGATCGCGCGATCGGCGCACCAGCGCTCGATCAGCGCGGCGATCTCGACGCCGGCCTCGGCGCGCTGGGCGACCACCGCGGCGCCGCCGACGCGTTCGACCGCGCGCGCGTTGGCGGTCTGGTGGTCGTCGGCCGACCACGGCAGCGGCACGTAGAGCGCGGGGATGCCCGCGGCGCACAGCTCGGCGACGGTGGTGGCGCCGGCGCGGGTGACGGCGACGTCGATGCGCTCGTAGAGCGCCGGCATGTCGTCGCAGAAGCCCATGACCTCGGCCTCGATCCCGGCCGCGACCCAGAGTCCGGCGGCGCGGGCGCGGTCGTCCTCGCCGGCCAGGTGCGTGACGGCGAGGTCCTTCACGTCGGAGAGCCGCGCCGCCGCGGCGAGCACGACGTCGTTGAGCGTGCGCGCGGCCAGGCTGCCGCCGACCACCAGCACGCGCAGCTTCGCGGCGCGGCCGCGCGGCAGCGGGCGGATCGCGCGCACCGGATTGCCGAGCTCGACGACGCGCGCCCCCGACAGGCCTTCGCGCGCCTCGGGGAACTGGGTGACGACGCGCGCGGCGAAGCGCGCGAGCAGGCGGTTGGTGCGCCCGGCGCGCGCGTTCTGCTCGAGCACGATCAGCGGCCGGCGCGCGAGCGCGGCCATCAGCCCCGGCAGGAGCGCGGCGTAGCCGCCGAGCGCGACCACGGCGCGCGGCGGCCGCGCCGCGAACTCGCGCGCGGTGCGCAGCGCGGCCTTGGCCGAGGCGATCAGCCAGCGCAGGCTGGTCGGCCGCGGCCGCGACAGGCCGAAGGGCAGCAGCGGGATGCCGGCGGCCGGGACCAAACGCGCCTCGATGCGCGCGGGATCGCCAATCCAGCGCAGGCGGCGCTCGCCGCGTTCGCGCAGCGCCGCCGCCACCGCCAGCCCGGGATGGACGTGGCCGCCGGTGCCGCCGCCGCAGAAGAGCACGCCGTCAGCGCGGGCCATGTCGCACCCTCACGCCCCCTCCGTCTGCCAGCGCCACGTCCGCCCGGCGACCGGCTCGGCGCCGATGCGCTGCGACGTGGTGCGGCGCGACTGGCGCGCCGCGGCGCGGGCGACGGCGTCGAGCACGCCGATCAGGGCCAGCGAGATGATCAGCGACGAGCCGCCGTAGCTGATGAACGGCAGCGTCAGGCCCTTGGTCGGCACCGCGCCGACGACCACCAGCATGTTCCAGAACGCCTGGGTGCCGAGCAGCACGGTCGCGCCGATCGCGAGCAGCCGCTGGTGGCGGTCGCGCGTCGCCGAGGCGATGAACATGCCGGTGACGACCAGGGCGAGGAACAGCCCGGCGACGCTCACCGCGCCGATGAGTCCCAGCTCCTCGCACACCACGGCGAAGATGAAGTCGGTGTGCTTCTCGGGCAGGAAGGCCATCTTCGCGTGGCTCTGGCCGAGACCGACGCCGGACATCCCGCCCGAGCCGATGGCGATGAAGCTCTGGCGCAGGTGGTAGCCGGCGGGCCCCTCGGCGTTCATCGGGTCGAGGAACGCCAGCATCCGGTCGCGGCGATAGGCGACCTGGAACACCGCGAAGTAGCACAGCGCCGGCAGCGTGCCGGCGGAGAGCTGCAGGAAGTAGCCCCAGCGCGCGCCGGCGAAGAACAGCATCGCGCCGAGCACCACCGCCATGACCACCACGCTGCCGAGATCCTTGGTCAGGTAGACCAGCCCGGCGACCACGGCGAAGCCCGCGATCGGCATCAGCACGCCGTTCCACGGCACGCGCACCTTCTCGGCGACGCGGGTCAGGTGCCAGGCGGCGATGACCACGAGCGCGAACTTGGCGACCTCGGACGGCTGGAGGTTGACCGGCCCGAGATCGATCCAGCGCTTGGCGCCGTTGACCTCGCGGCCGAGCACGTGCACCGCCATCAGCGCCAGCACCGTCCCCGCGGCCAGCGCGGCGACCACCCAGGTCTGGCGCATGCGCTCGGCGCCGAAGGCGCTGATCACCGCGGCGGCGACCAGGCCGACGACCAGCGCCACGACCTGGCGGACCAGGAAGTCGTAGTTGAGCGTCTCGCCGCCGCCGGCCATGCCGGCGGTCGTCGAGGCGATCATCACCAGGCCGACGCCGGTCAGCGCCAGCACCAAGAGCCACATCTGGATCCGCAGCCAGGTCGCGTTCATCGAGGTCCTAACGCAGCTTCAGCGTGGTGAGGGCGAGCAGGGCGGCGAGCGCGGCGATGATCCAGAAGCGCATGACGATCTTCGATTCCGGCCAGCCCTGGTACTGGAAGTGGTGGTGCAGCGGCGCGCACAGGAAGATGCGCTTCTTGTTGCGCAGCTTGTAGCTGCCGACCTGCAGGATCACCGACAGCGCCTCGACGAAGAACACGAAGCCGACCAGCAGGACCAGGAACTCCTGCTTGGTGTTCAGCGCGGCGAGCGCGAGATAGCCGCCCAGGGCCTGGCTGCCGGTGTCGCCCATGAAGACCTCGGCGGGCGCGCAGTTGAACCACAGGAAGCCCAGGCACGCGCCGGCGACCGCGGCGCTGAACACCGCGACCTCCTGGCCGCCCGGGACGTAGAGCACCTTGAGGAACTCGGTGGTGTCGACGCGCGAGGTGACATAGGCGATCGCCATGAACGCCAGCGCCGAGATCAGCATGGTGCCGCTGGCGAGGCCATCCATGCCGTCGGTGAAGTTGACGCCGTTGGCGCACGCCGCCGTCATCAGCAGCGTCCACAGCACGGCGAAGATGCCGAGGTTCACCGCCGCGGAGAGCGGCAGGAACGGGAAGGCGAGCTCGTGCGTGCCGAGCGGCACGCGGAAGGTCTCGCCCTTGGTGCCGACGTTCTCGGTCGGCGGCTTGTGCTCGAACACCAGGATCGAGCCGATCTGGTCGACCTTCTTGTGCTCGAGCACCTCGCGGTTGCGCTCGTTGATCGCGAACAGCGCGAAGCCGCACGCGGTGCCGATCAGGACCTGGATGGCGAACTTGCTCTTCGAGGAGATGCCCTTCGCGCCCTTGAAGATCTTGAGCCGGTCGTCGAGGTAGCCGATCCCGGCGTACGCGGCGAGGCCGACGACCAGCAGCCAGGTGCGCGGCTCCATGGGATTGCACCACAGGATCGCCGTGGCCATGACCACGCCGACGATGCCGAGCCCGCCCATGGTCGGCGTGCCCTTCTTGCTGTCGCGCATCGCGTCGACCACCGCCGCCTCGCCCTTCGAGCCCTGCTCGCCGAACTTCTTGCGCTTGAGCCAGCGGATCAGCGGCGGCAGCACGATCATCATCAGCACGAACGCGGTGAACGCCGCGCACACCACGCGGGTCGAGACGAAGCCGAACAGGCGCAGCGGGCCGAAGGCGTCCTCGAAGTACTTGAGCAGGTAGAACATGGCGGCTCAGGTCCGTTTCACGCCGCCGGCGGCGGCGACCACGCCGTCGGCGACGACCTCGAGGCCGGCGGTGCGGCTGGCCTTGACCAGCACGGTGGTCGGCCCGTCGGTCAGGCGCGCGAGGACGGCGCCGATCGCGGCGCTGCGCTCGTCGTGGTGCTCGACGTCCGGGCCGTTCTGAGCGCGGTAGGCGTCGCCGATCGCGCGCGCGGCGTCGCCGACGGTGACCAGCGCCAGGCCGAGGCGCGCGGCCTCGGCGCCGACCGCGTGGTGGCCAGCGAGCGTGTCGCCGCCGAGCTCGCCCATCGCGCCGAGCACCGCCAGGCGGCGGCCGGGATACGCGGCGAGCACGCGCAGGCCGGCGATCATGCTCGACGGGTTGGCGTTGTAGGTGTCGTCGAGCACGAGGTGGCTGCCGGCGCGCTTCGGCTGCAGGCGCCCGGCTACCGGGACGGTGCGCGCGAGGCCGGCGAGCGCCGTGCGCCCATCGACGCCGGCGGCGACCGCGGCATGCCAGGCGAGCGCCGCGTTGGCGAGGTTGTGGGCGCCGAGCAGCGGCAGGCGCGCCTCGCCCGCCGGCGTGCGCAGGACGAGGCCGTCGCCCTCGCTGGCGCCGTCGATCGGCGTCTCGGCCGAGCCGACGCGCAGCAGGCGGCGGTCGCCGGCGGCGGCGCGCACGATCGCGTCGACGTCGGCGGGATCGACGCCGAGCGCGCGCGCCTGGTCGGCGGTGCCGTGCAGGCCGATCAGGCAGGTGCCGCCGGCGGGCAGCCCGGCGAACAGCTCGGTCTTGCCGCGCGCGACGCCGGCGAGCCCGCCGAAGCCCTCGAGGTGCGCCGGGCCGATGTTGGTGATGACGCCGACCTCGGGCTGGGCGATGCGCGCGAGATAGGCGACCTCGCCCTGGTGGTTCGCGCCCATCTCGATCACCGCGTAGGCGAGCCCCGCCGGCGCGTTGAGGATGGTCAGCGGCACGCCGAGCTGGTTGTTGAGGTTGCCGCGCGTCGCCCAGGTCGGGCCGGCAGCGGCGCACGCCGCGGCGATCAGCTCCTTGACCGTGGTCTTGCCGGACGAGCCGGTGATGCCGATCCAGCGCGTGCCCTGGACGCGCCGGCGCACGGCGGCGGCGATCGCGCCGAGCGCGGCGGTGACGTCGGCGACCACCAGCACCGTGGCGCGCACGGCGAGCGGGCGCGAGGCGAGGAACAGCGCCGCGCCGGCGGCGGCGGCGACCGGGGCGAAGTCGTGGCCGTCGACGCGCGCGCCGGGCAGGCAGGCGAACAGCATGCCCGGGCGGACGGCGCGCGAGTCGATGGCGGCGCCGCGGATCTCGACCGCGTCGTGGTCGCCGTGCCAGGCGCCATCGGTGAGGCTCTCGGCCTCGGCGCGCGACAGCACGAACGGCGCGGGCGGCTCGGTCGGCACGTGGGCGGCGGCGCTCATCGGGCCACGGCCAATCCGGCGACGAAGCCGCGGTCGTCCCACGGCTCGACGCGACCCTGGATCTCCTGCGTGGTCTCGTGGCCCTTGCCGGCGACGACCACGATGCCGTCGGGCCCGGCGAGGCGGCGCGCGGCGATGATCGCCGGGCCGCGGTCGAGCTCGACCGCGAGGCCGGAGGAGCGCACGTCGAGGGCGGCGAGATCGCGGTGGACGAGGACATCGCCGAGACCGGCGACGACATCGGCGGCGATCGCCGACGGCGACTCGCTGCGGCTGTTGTCGGTGGTCAGGATGGCGAGGTCGGCGATCAGCGCCGCGCTGCCCATCGGCGCGCGCTTGGTCCGGTCGCGGTCGCCGCCGCAGCCGAAGACGCAGACCAGGCGCCGGCGGGGGAACGCCGCGCGCAGCGTGCGCAGCATGGTCGCGATCGCCTCGGGCGTGTGCGCGTAGTCGACGTAGGTCAGCGGCGCGCTGGCCAGCAGCTCGAGCCGGCCCGGCACCGGGGGCAGCGTCGCCAGGCGCGCGAGCGCGGTCGGCAGCGACGTGCCGAGCGCATGGGCGAGGAGCGCGCCGGCGGCGGCGTTCCAGGCGTTGAACGCGCCGGGCAGGCGCACCGGCAGCGGATGGTCGACGCCTTCCCAGACCAGGCGCCAGCCGTCGCCCTGGCGCACGATCAGCGCGTCGCCCGCGGCGAGTCCGAGCATGACCGGCCAGGCGCCGGCGGCGTGCGCGGCGTACGCGACCGCGGCGGCGCGGCGGTCGTCGGCGTTGATCACCACCCACGCGCCGGGTTTGAGCAGGCGGACGATGCGCAGCTTGGCGTCGAGGTAGGCGGCGACGGTGCGGTGGTAGTCGAGGTGGTCGTGGCCGAGGCCGGTGAACGCCAGCGCCGACAGCTCGAGGCCGGCGAGGCGCTCCTGGTCGCCGGCGTGGCTCGAGATCTCGACCGCGACGCCCGGGCAGCGGGGGTCGAGGCCGGCGAGGAACGCGTGCAGCTCCTCCGGCGGCGGCGTGGTCTGCTTCGCGGCGCGTTCGCGCGCGCCGTCGTGCCAGCCGATCGTGCCGATGCGCGCGGCGCCGGTGCCTCCCGCGTCGAGGCCGCCGCCCAGCGCCCACCAGCAGCAGTGCGTGGTCGTCGACTTGCCGGCGCTGCCGGTCACGCCGGCGAGCGCGACATGGCCGCGGTCGAGGCCATGCGCCGCGACGCTCGCGCGCGCGTGCGACCAGCGCGCGTGCGGCGTGGTCAGGGTGGCGACGCCGTCGATCGCGCGCTCGGCGACGACCAGCGCGGCGCCGCGTCCGAGCGCGTCGCGCGCGTGCGTCGCGTCGTCGCCGCCCATGGCGACGAAGGCGTCGCCCGGGCGGGCGGCGCGGCTGTCGCGGCAGACGCCGCGCACGGCTTCCAGCGCCGCGACGGGAACGCCGGCGCCGAGCAGGGGCTGCTCGGCGAACAGGCGCGGCGCTGCGGTGGCGTGGACGAGGTCGCTCATGGGCGTCGTCCCCGTCGCGCCTGCGCGCGCGCCGCGGCCGCGGCCTGCTCGTCCTTGACCTCCTTCGTCAGCTCCTGGCGCTTGGGGACGCCGAGGTGCTCGAGCGCGCCCTGCAGCACCGCCTGCACGACCGGCGCCGCGGTCTCCGAACCGTAGTGGCCGCCCTGGCGCGGATCGTCGATGGTGACCAGCGCCAGCAGCTCGGGGTCGGTGCCGGGCTCGGCCGGCGCCCAGCAGACGAACGAGCCGATGTGGTTCGACTTGGAGTAACGGCCGCCGACCAGCTTCTCGGTGGTGCCGGTCTTGCCGGCGGCGGTGTAGCCGTCGAGGTCGGCGTTCTTGCCGGTGCCCTCGGTCATGGTGTGGGTCATCGCCTCCTGGATGCGCGCGGCGTCGCCAGGCTCGAACATCCGGCGCGGCGCGGGCAGGCGCGGGGTCTCGAGATCGCGCTCACCGCCCGACTGCGGGTCGTACTGCCACACGCGCTTGACCAGGCGCGGCGGCAGCCAGGTCCCGCCATTGGCGATGGCGGCGTGGGCCAGCGCCATCTGCAGCGGCGTCACGGCGATCTCGTGGCCCATCGGCACCGAGATGCACGAGTCGCGCATGTTCCAGCGGTCCTTGGGCTGCATGAGTCCCGCGTCCTCGCCCGGCAGGCACAGCCCGGGGCGCGAGCCGAAGCCGAACGAGGTGATCCAGTGGTGCAGCCGCTCGGGACCCATGCGCAGGCCCAGCTTGGCCATGCCGATGTTGTCCGACAGGGCGATGATCTTGGTGACGCTCAGGCCCTGGTGGCCGCCGTGCTTGACGCTGTGGTCGGTGACGGTGCGCGCGTATTTGCCGCTGCGCCACGTCCAACGACCGTCCTCGCAGTGGATGGTCTCGTTCCAGCTGGTCAGGCGCTCGGCGACCGCGGCGCCGGCGACCAGCGGCTTCATCGTCGAGCCCGGCTCGTAGACGAACGACAGCGCGTTGTTGCGCATCGCCGCCGGTTCCAGGCGCGAGAGGTCGCGCGCGTCGAAATCGGGCCAGCTCGCCATCGCCAGGATCTCGCCGGTCGACGGGCGGATGACGATGCCGGCGGCGTTGAGCGGCCGGTGCTTGACCACCGCGGCGGCCAGCGCGCGCTCGAGCAGCCCCTGGATGGTGGTGTCGATGGTCAGCTGGACGTGCGCGCCCGGGCGCGCCGGCACGCTGTCCGAATCGACCAGGCTGGGCACGCCGAGCGCGTCGACCGCCAGGGTCTCGCGCCCGGGGACGCCGGCGAGCACGCGCTCGAACTGCTGCTCGATGCCGGCGCCGCCCTTGCCGTCGGCCAGGACGAAGCCGAGCACGTGCGGCGCCAGGTTGCCCTCCGGATACAGCCGGGTGTATTCGCGGCGCACCGCGATGCCCGTGAGCTTGAGCGCGCGCACCGCGTCGGCGCGGCGGTCGTCGATGTGCCGGGCGATGCGCCGGCCGTTCGACCGCGCCGCGAAGTGCTCGCGCAGGGTGTCGCGGTCGATGCCCAGCACGCGGCTGAGCTCGACGGTCGCACGCATGCGGTCGTCCATGTACCCGGGATCCGCGTAGATCGACCACGAGCCGACGCACACCGCCAGCGGTACGCCGGCGCCGTCGTAGACGTTGCCGCGCGGCGCGTGCAACGTGACCGTATGCACGCGCTGGTTGCGGCCGCGGTCCGACAGCGCCTCGTACTCGACGACCTGGAGGTGATGCAGGCGGTACGCGACCAGCGCGAACAGCCCGGCGAAGACCACGCAGGCGAAGCCCACGCGCCACGGTTGCGCCTCGACCGGGATGACGGGGGTCATGGGCGTCCGGCCTATTCCGCGCGCGCCACGGTGTGCGGCGCCTGCAGCGGCAGGCCGAGCTTGCGGATCGCCTGGCCGAGCACCGGGGCGCTGGTCGCCCAGTCGATGGTGGCGCGCAGGCGGTCGTTCTGGTAGGCGAGG
>Ga0196963_10002075_pt1 | contig 12425 bp, 12 predicted proteins | sample S1_5metaG_FD_148600 | JGI IMG/M metagenome (GOLD analysis project Ga0196963, IMG submission 148600) | Soil microbial communities from Anza Borrego desert, Southern California, United States - S1_5 | ecosystem: Environmental > Terrestrial > Soil > Desert | place: USA: California | collected... | reverse complement strand
GGCGCCAGGCAGTTGGTGGTGCAGCTCGCGTTCGAGACGATCTGGTGCTTGGCCGGATCGTATTCGTTCTCGTTGACGCCGCAGACCATGGTCTTCACGCCGTCGCCCGATGCCGGAGCCGAGATCACCACGCGCTTGGCGCCGGCGGTGATGTGCAGCCGCGCCTTGTCCTCGGAGGTGAACAGGCCGGTCGACTCGATGACGATGTCGACGCCGAGGTCCTTCCACGGCCAGTTGTCGCGGCAGGCCAGGACCTTGATGTCCTTGCCGTTGACGACGAGCACGTCGTCCTCGGGGACGTCGGGCTTGCTCTTCTTCGAGCTGACCGTGCCGGTGAATTTGCCCTGGGTCGAGTCGTACTTCACCAGGTAGGCGAGATTGTCGGCCGGGACGAGATCGTTGACCGCGACGACGTCGAAGTCCTTGCCGAGCAGGCCCTGCTCGACGATGGCGCGGAAGACCAGGCGACCGATACGACCGAAACCATTGATGGCGATACGGACAGGCATGCACGTTCCTCGAAGGAGGCACGACCGTCGGAAACGCCCGTGGGCGACGTCTCGGCGCGGCCGCGCCGGATGAATGGAGCGCGGAGCCTAAGGTCATGGTCTTCTTTGCAAGACCACCCAGACGTGGCGACACCGGTCGGCACAGGCGCCTGTGCGGTGGAGGCGAGGAGCGGCACGGCGACACGGCGAGGCGAGCGGCGCGATCATGGACGTCGCAGCTCGCAGCTCGCAGCGCGAAGCTCGCAGCTCGCAGCTCGCAGCACGCAGCTCGCAGCGCGAAGCTCGCAGCTCGCAGCTCGCAGCTCGCAGCACGCAGCCCGAAGCCCGAGCCCGAAGCCCGATGCTCGCAGCGCGATGCTCGCAGCCCGATGACGCGACGCGGCAGCGACGATGAAAACGATCGCGCCGCGTTCCGGATGGAACGCGGCGCGGAGACGATCAGCCGAGGCGACCAGCGGCGTGGGCCGCGATCACGCCATCTTGATGTTGCGCACCTTGGGCAGGTTGGTGACGCCCTTCTCGGGCGTCCAGCGGCCTTCACCCTTCAAGCGCTCGATGCGCTCGGCGCGGGTGAGGACGTTGCGGTGCTTGGTCATGCCGCCCTTGCCAACGAAACTGCCATGCATGCTCATGAGGACCTCTGCGTAGGGCGCGCAAGGTTATGGGGCGAAGGAGATGGGCAAGCCGGAAGGCGGGGGACGGGAGCGGCTCAGCCGGTCAGCGGCTTGGCTTCCGTCGCGACGTGGCCGTCCGCGTGGCCGTTGCCGTTCACATGCCCATTGCCGTTGGCGTGGCCGTTCATCGCGACCGCGCCGTTGGCGTGCGCCTTGCCGTTCGCCTGAGCGGTGCCATTCGTCTGCGCGCTCGCAGCGGCGTGCGCGACGCGATGGGCTTCCTGGATCCGGCCCTTGATGCTGGCCTCGAGATGCTCGGCGGCCCACGCGACCAGGCGATGGGCGCGCGTCTCCTGCGCGGGCAGCAGGTCGCGGGCGCGCACCAGTCCCTCGCTCATCGGCGCCTTGTCGTGAAACAGCGCGCGGAAGACGTCCTTGAGCACGCGGATCTCGTCGTCCGGGACGCCGTCGCGGCGCAGGCCGACGATGTTCAGGCTGCGGACCTCGGCGGGATGGCCGTCGACGATGCAGTACGGCGGCGCGTCATAGCGCACGCCGCTCATCGCGCCGATGAAGGTCAGCTCGCCGATGGTCGCGAAGTGGTGGACGCCGCACATGCCGCTGATGGTCGCGCGACGGCCGACGACGACGTGGCCGGCCAGCTGGCTGTTGTTGCCCAGGACGACGCGATCGCCCAGGCGGCAGTCGTGGGCGACGTGCGCGCCGGCCATGACCAGGCAGTCGTCGCCGAGCGACGTCAGCATGCCGCCGCCGGCGGTGCCCTTGCTGATGGTCACGTACTCGTGGATCCGGCAGTTGGCGCCGATGCGCACCTCGCTGTCCTCGCCCCGGAACTTCAGGTCCTGGGGATCGGAGGCGATGACGCAGTTCGGGAACAGGATCGAGCCGCGGCCGATGGTCGTGCGGCCGTAGACGGTCACGTGGTTGCGCAGCTCGACGCCGGCTTCGACCACGACCTTGCCCCGGAGGCAGCAGAACGGACCGATCGATGCGTCGGGATGGACCGAGGCTTCGGGGTCGACAACCGCCAAGGGATGGATCGCCATAGGCCCGTGCCTTCCGTGTCTTTACCGGCTGGGCCGGAGGGTACGCAGCGTCGAAAAAGGTTTCAAGAAGCTTAATCATTGTCTGACATCGAATTGTGGGCAGCGTACGTCGATGCCGCGTCGCATGGCCCTCACCGGCCACCCGCACACCTACGCGCTCGAGGTCCGGACGACCCTCGACCTGCCGCTGCTTGCGGGGGACGGCGACGCCGAGGCGATCCTCGTCGAGCTCGAACGCGTGCGCCTCGCCTTCGACGCGCGGTGCTTCGCCTTCGCGGTCGCGCCCGCGTGCCTGCGCCTCGTCCTCAGCCACCGCGCCGCCGGCAGCGATGACGACGCCGGCCTGCGCGCACGCTGGCTCGCGGCCGGCGGTGGCGACATCCCCGCCGAGCGGCTCTACGCGCGCCTGACCAGCCTCTCCGGATTCATGCAGACCCTGCTGCAGCGCACGACGCGAGCGTGCAACCGGCGGCACGGCAGCCGCGGCAGCCGCTGGGCGGCACGCTACCGCTCGTGCCTGCTCGCCGACGACACGGCGACGCTGGCCGCGATCGCCTGGGCCGAGCGCACGGCGCCTGGCTGGGCGCTGGTCTCGAGCCGGGACCAGCACGAGACCAGGCCGACGCCGGGCACGCCGGTGACGCTGTCGGCGCCGCCGCTGGTCGCCGGTCCCGACGGCGAGCTGCTGCCGACCGGCGACGCGCCGCCGGGGCTGATGCCGCCCGGCTCCGACGAGCGCCAGGCGTGGCTGGATCGCTTCTGCGACGCCCTCGGCCCGGTCGCCATCGCCGCGTACGGCGAGGCCATCGCCCATGGCTGGGCGCTCGGCAAGCCGGAGAGCCTCGCCGAGTGCATCTCCCGCCTCGGCCGCGTCGGCGGTCGCGGGCGCAGCCGCGTCGCGCGCGATCTGGCGGATGAGCTGGGGCTGTGCGGGGTCTGGGGGTGAGCCGGCACGACGCAGCCCACGAAGCCCGCCGCGTCCCCGCGTTGTGCGTCGTCCTCGACGCGCTGCGATGCGCCGGTGCAGCCGATCCCCTTCGCCGACATCGCCGCGTGGTGCGCGGCCGAGGGCCTGACCGCGCTCGCGACCATCGATCCGCCGGAGCGGCTCGATCCGGCCGGCCTCGACCTGATGCTCGCCGATGGCGTCGGCGACATGGTCTGGCTCGAGAAGACGCGCGACATCCGGCTCGACCCGCGCGCGCTCGAACCGGCGGCGCGCTCGCTGGTCGCGGTGGCGCTGCCGTACCAGCCGGAACCGCGCGACGACGGCCTGCGCCGCTCGCGCTACGTCGCCGGCAAGGACTACCACGCCATCCTGCGCGAGAAGCTCGGGCGGATCGGGCGAAGGATCGCGACGACCCGCGATCCGATCTGGCTGACGCGCGCCTGCGTCGATTCGGCGCCGATCAACGAACGCACGCTGGCGCGGCTCGCCGGCCTGGGCTGGATCGGCAGGAACGCGCTGGTGATCGCTCCGGACGCCGGCAGCTGGCGCTTCCTCGGCATGCTGCTGAGCGAAGCCCCGATCGAGATCCGCGTCGGACCGCATGGCGAGGACCGCTGCGGCCGCTGCGACGCGTGCGAGCGCCGCTGTCCGACGCGGGCGCTGGTCGGCCGGCGCGTGCTGTCGGAACGCTGCATCAGCTACCTGACCATCGAGCACGCCGGCGTGGTCCCGCGCGAGCTGGCCGAGCGCTTCGAGGGCTGGTGGTTCGGCTGCGATCTCTGCCAGGAGGTCTGCCCGTGGAACCGCTTCGCGCCCCCTGCCGGCGATGTGCGCCTGGGCGGCAGCGAGCGCGACGCCGACCTGCTCGCCGTGGGCGCCGCCGATTTCGACCTGCGCTTCGCCGGGCGCGGCGTTCGCCGCATCGGTTACGAACGCTTCCGCCGCAACCTGCTGATCGCCTTGTGGAGCCTCGGGCGACGCGACGAGTGCCGCCCGATCCTGGCCGAGGGCCTGTCCCTGGTCGTCGACCAGGCGCGCGAGCTCGGCCTCGTGCCTTGAACCCGCCCCGGCCTACAACCCCGGTCATGCGCGTGGTGGTGAACGACCAGCCGACCGAGCTGCCCGACGGGGCGACCATCGTCGACCTCCTCGCCCGCCTCGACCTGCCCGGGACGAGGGTCGCGGTGGAGGTCAACCGCGCCCTGGTGCGCCGCGCCGACCATGCCCAGACCCGTCTCAGCCAGGACGATCGCATCGAAATCGTCACCCTGGTCGGAGGAGGCTGATGCATCAGGAGTTGCAGCGCCGTCGCCGGATTGGTCTTATGTCCGGATCGCCGGGTGCGACAGCGTCTGGTCGGTGATAGGCATCCCCATGGACTCCCGCCAACGCATCGTTCAACGCTCGGTCGACGGCGAGCTCGGCGCCGCCGAGAACGCCGCCCTGACCCACCTGCTGGCATCCGACGCCGATGCGCGCGCCACCGCGCGCCGCATGGAAGGCCTCGACCGCCTGCTACGCGCCGACGCCGCGCGCGTGGCCCGCGACGAGGCCGCCGACGACCTCCTGGTCTCGCGCATCTGCAACCACCTGCCGGCCGGCGCGCCGCTGCGGCAGAAGCAGGTCCGGGTCTACGACATCGCCTTCGCCGGCATCGCGCTGACCGCGGTCGCGCTGTTCTACGGCCTGGTCGGCAGCATGCGCGACCTGCTGCCGCTGACCTCGCTGGCGATCATCAGCCTGATCGCCGGCACGCTGCTGGTCGGCCTGGCCAGCCCGCTGCGCAAGGCCGAGACCAGCGTGTTCAGCCGCGTCATGCGCAAGCGCATGAACGTCGGCGACGGCGACCTGATGGTCTACCGCGTCACCGGCATCGCGATCGTCATCGGCGCGATCTGGCTGCTGAGCGAGATCGCCTGACGCCCACCGCGCGCTAAGGCGCGTGCCGCGCCCGACGTAAGCATCGTTGTCATCGCCCGCGCATCGCGCGGGCGATGTCGTTTTCAGGCGCGGTGCGGCCGCCGCCGCTTGACTCGCGCCGTCCATGCTTCCGCGTCACCGAGGTCTGGCGGGCGTCGCGCCATGGGTACGCTCGCGACCTTTCCATGCAGTGGTTGGCAACCTGGCGGCGTCGGCTGCGCGGAACACCCGCGCAGCGCGGCATGACCATCGCGGTCATCGAGGGCGCGCTCGTCGGCGGCTTCATCGCCTACATCGAGGCGTGGATGGTGCCCGTGCTGCTCAAGGGCACCGGCAATCCCGGGCACGCCATCGGCTGGCTCAACATCGTCCCGCTGTTCGCGCTGCTGGCGCTGTCGCCGTTCGCGCCGCGCATCATCGCCGCGCTCGGCGGCAACAAGCGCACGGCGATCACCTGCGCGAGCGTGCAGGTCGTCGGCCTGGCGCTGCTCGCGATCCCGCTCATGTACCACGACGCGGCGTGGTCGGCGAGCAGCGCGCTGGCGCTCGCGATCATCATCAACCTCGTCGGCGCCATCGCCGGCCCGGCCTACTTCGGCTGGATGGGCGATCTCATCCCGCGCTCGATCCGCGGCCGCTACTGGTCGAACCGCATGCGCGTGCTGATCGGCTTCAAGCTGGCCTTCGCGGCGCTGTTCGCCTGGCTGTTCGCGGTCGGCGAGAACCTGGTCGGCGTGCACGCGAGCCTGCTGGCGATCCTCGGCATCGGCGTCCTCAGCCGCGCGGCCAGCATCTGGCTGCTGGTCAAGCAGCCGATCGCGGCGCCGCGGCGCACGACGCGCTCGCGCGAGCTCGAGGCGGCGGCGCCGGCGCCCGGCTTCGTCCAGGCGATGTGGCGCACCGACCTGGGTCGCTGGACGGCGGTGTGGGCGACGCTGCATTTCGGCGTGATGATCGCGGGGCCGTTCTTCGGTCCGTACATGCTCGCCGACGCGCCGGCGGGACTCGACCTGCTCGATCCCGACGACGGCCGCACCTGGCGCTACAGCCTGCTGCTGTGGACCAGCAACGTCGTGCGCCTGGCGATGCTCCCCACCATGGGCCGCATGGTCGACCGCTACGGCCCCGGGGCCGTGCTGCGCATCGCCGTCATCGGGATCATGATCGTGCCGCTGGTCTGGGCGTGGACGACGTCGCTGGCGCTGCTGATGGTGGTCGAGGTGGCCAGCGGCATCGCCTGGTGCGCCGCCGAGAGCGCGGTCGGCGTGCTGCTGCTGTCGGCGCACCGCAACGCCGCGGTGCGCGCGCGCCTGATCGCCTTCCACCAGATGCCGGTCGGCGGCGTGGCGATGATCGCGACCTGGATGGGCATGGAGCTGATGCGGGGCGGCACGCTGCCCGAGCTCAGCGGCAGCGAGTACCGCTACCTGTTCGTGCTGACCATGCTGCTGCGCCTGCCGGCGGTGTTCCTCGCCTGGCGCCTGCTGCCGGGCATCGCCATGCCGATGCCGAGCGAATGGTTAGGCGTGTGGCGCCTGATCCCCGGCATCCAGCCGACGCTGACCCTGTCGCGCGGCGTCATCCGCTTCTTCCGCCGGCCGGACGCGTCCTGATCAGCGGCTGCTCCGCTTGCCGGTGTCCGGGCGCCGGCTTACCGTGCGCTCAGGTATGAGCGAACGCGCCGACTCCTCCGCTTCCGCATCGCCTTCGCCGGCGGCGCTGCGCCATGTGCGCCGCGCCGTGCTCGACATGGCGGCGTACACGCCGGGCGAGCAGGTGAACTCGTGCATCAAGCTCAACACCAACGAATGCCCGTGGGGACCGTCGCCGGCGGTGAAGGCGGTGCTGGCCGGGGTCGCCGACGATTCGCTGCGCCTCTACCCCGATCCCGTCAGCCGCGCGCTGCGCGCCGCCGCGGCCTCGGCGTTCGGCGTCTCGCCCGACCAGGTGCTCGCCGGGAACGGCTCGGACGATTGCCTGACGGTCATCTACCGGGCGTTCCTCGCGCCGGGTGAACGCGTCGCCTGCGCCTGGCCGACCTATGGCCTGTACGACACGCTCGCGTCGATCCAGGGCGCCGAGCTGGTCGCGGTCGATTACCGCATCGCCGCCGCCGACTGGACGCTGCCGAGCGTGCTCGCGCGGCAGTCCGCGAAGGTGGTGATCGTCGCCAACCCGAACAATCCGTCGGCGACGCTCACCCCCGCGGCCGAGCTGCGCCGCCTGGCCGAGCAGCAGGACGGCATCCTGGTGGTCGACGAGGCGTACATGGATTTCGCCGACGCCGGGGGCGCGCGCGAGTCGATGATCCCGTACCTCGACCAGCACCCGAACCTCATCGTCCTGCGCACCTTCTCGAAGAGCTACAGCCTGGCGGGCGCGCGCCTCGGGCTGCTCTTCGCCGCGCCGGCGCTCGTCGCGCAGCTGGGCAAGGTCAAGGACAGCTACAACGTCAACGCGATCACCCAGGCGCTCGGCACCGCGGCGCTGGACGATCGCCAGTACCACCTCGACCAGGTCCGGCGCACGGTCATGGAGCGTCGTCGGCTGGAGACCGAGCTCGCGAAGCTCGGCTGGAGCTGGCCGGCCTCGCACGCCAACTTCCTGCTCTGCCAGGTCGGCGCCGATGCCCCGCGCATCTATCGCGAGCTGAAGGAGCGCCGCGTGCTGGTGCGCTGGTGGGACAAGCCGGCGCTGCGCGAGAAGCTGCGCATCACGGTCGGCACGCCGGAGAACGACGACCTGCTGCTCAAGCACCTGCGCGAGCTCGTGCGCGCATGACGGATCACCGCGCGCGAGCGCTGACCGTGCTCGGCGCCACCGGTTCGATCGGCGTCAACACGCTCAAGGTCGCGGCGCATCTCGGCATCCCCGTGCACGCCGTCACCGCGAACGGCAAGGCGGTCGAGCTCGCGGCGCTGGCGCGCGAGGCGCGCGCGAAGATCGCGGTGGTCGCCGACGAGAAGGCGCTGCCCGCGCTGCGCGACGCGCTCGCGGGCAGCGGCATCCGCGCCGCCGCTGGCGTCGACGCATTGGAGGAGGTCGCCGCCGCGCCCGAGACCGGCGCCGTGGTCACCGCGATCGTCGGCGCGGCCGGGCTGAAGGCGACGGTCGCCGCGGTGCGCGCCGGCAAGCGCTGCTGCATCGCCAACAAGGAGCCGCTGGTCATGGCCGGGCGGCTGATCACGCGCCTCGCCGCGCAGCACGGCGCCGAGATCCTGCCGGTCGACAGCGAGCACTCGGCGATCTTCCAGTGCCTCGAGGGCCACCGCGGCGACGCGGTGACCAAGCTGATCCTCACCGGCAGCGGCGGGCCGCTGCGCACCGTGCGCGACCTCGAGGCCGTGACCTGCGCGCAGGCGCTGAAGCATCCGACCTGGACGATGGGACCGAAGATCACCATCGACTCGGCGACGCTGATGAACAAGAGCCTCGAGATCATCGAGGCGCGCTGGCTGTTCGCGATCGAGGTCGATCGCATCGAGGTGCTGATCCACCCGCAGAGCGTCGTGCACAGCATGGTCCACTACGGCGACGGCTCGGTGATGGCGCAGCTCGGCCGGCCGGACATGCGCACGCCGATCCAGTACGCGCTGACCTGGCCGCGCCACGTCGACGGTCCGGTCGCCGCGCCCGATTTCGCCTCGCTCGGCGCGCTGACCTTCGAGGCGCCGGATCCGCTGCGCTTCCCGTCGCTGACCATGGCCTACGAGGCGGCGCGCGCCGACGGCGTCGCGCCGACGGTGATGAACGCGGCCAACGAGATGGCGGTCGCGCGCTTCCTCGCCGGCTGCGGACGCTTCACCGACATCTTCCGCACCGTCGAGCGCGCCCTGGCTCGCGCGCCGCGCTGCGTCGACCCGGGCATCGACGACATCATCGCCGCGGACGCCGACGTCCGCGCCAGCCTGGCGTAGGGCGCATGCCGGCGCGCATCCTGCTGCTCGGCAAGCAGCCGCTCAAACGGCGGCTGGCCGCCGGCGATCTCGAACGCATGGCCCGGCGCGGCGCGATGGATCCGGCGGTCATCGAGTCGGCGGCGGCCAACCACGAGCTGGCCCTGGCCGCGGTGCGCGCCGCCTGCGCCGGCCACCACCTGGTCGAGAAGACCGTGGCGGAGGTCGCGGCCATCGACGCCGACGACGTCGATCTGATCGTCACCGCCGGCGGCGATGGCACGGTGTTCACCGCCAACGCGTTGGCCGCCGATCGGCCGATGATCACGATCAATTCGGATCCGGACCGCTCGATCGGCCACTTCACGCGCTGCCTGGCCGACGAGTTCAGCGAACGCTTCGCCGACTGGCTGGCGGGGCGCACCGCGCTCGAACGCCTGCCGCGCCTGGTCGCGCGCGTGCTCGACGACGGCAGCGAGCGGCGGATCCTCAACGACTGCCTGTTCACCAGCTCGCACCCGGCGGCGATCACGCGCTACCTGCTCGAGGTCGATGGCCAGCGCGAGTTCCAGGAGTCGTCGGGCGTGTGGATCGCGACCGCGGCGGGATCGACCGGCGGCATCCGCAGCGCGGGACTCATGCCGCCGCTCATGCCGCAGCAGGACGCGCTGCTCTACAAGGTGCGCGAGCCGTTCCCCGGCCGGCGCCTGTCGACCCTCGTCGAAGGCCGCCAGGAACCGCCGCGCGGCCTGCGCCTGACCAGCGCCATGGCCGGGGTGGAGCTCTACATCGACGGCCCCCACCAGGCCGTGCCGCTCAAGCCCGGCGGCTCGGTCGAGTTCGGCGCCTGCGCCCAGCCGCTGCGCCTGGTCGTCGCCCGCTAGGCCTGCCAGGTTTGACGGAGGCGGCGCGCGGCGACAAGGATCGCAGCCCATGCCTCTGAGCCACGCCAGCCGTGATGCCGAGCCGCCGGATCCGGCGGTCGAGCCGCATGCCGACGAGGCCGACGTCGTGCGCGCGCCGAGGCTCGTCGCCGCCGAGGATGACGTCGCCCGGATGCGCCGCGTGGTCGCTCGCCACGGCGAGGCGACCACCGCCAGCGAGCAGCAACCCGCCGATCCGGACATCGCACGTCATCACAGCATCATCGAGGGCGCCGCGCCGGTGCGCCTGGCGCGCCTGGCGCCGGCGTGGGACGAGGCGCGGCCGAAGCCCAGCGAGATGGGGGCGTGGACGTGGAGCGACGGCGCCTGGCAGGCCACGGCGCCGCGCGACGGCATCGCGCCGCCGGAGTGGACGCGGCCGGGGATCGACGGCGGCGAGATGACGCTGCGCCTGCCGCTCGACAAGGCGCTGATGCTCTCCCTCGACATGACCGAGGGCGCGTCGAGCGAGCACGTCTCGCCTGGCGTCGCCGCGGCGGTGGCGGCGGCGATCGGACGCGGCGAGCTGGCGCAGGCGCGGGCGATCGGCGATGTGGTGCCGTTGATGGAGCAGATGACGGCGAGCAGGACGCTCGATGTGCGGACCGGTGAGGCGGCGTTGGCCGCGCGCGATGGGGTGCCGGAGCGGGTCCTGGCGGCGAAGGTCGATACGCGGCCGTCGGCGCACTTCGCGTTCGATGGGACGAGGAATCACGGGTTGTCCGAGACGAACTTCGGCGGGACGAACGTGTTCGCGACCCATCTGCTCCTGAGCCGCAACGCTCAAGGCGAGGAGAATCCGCATGCGCATTACTACGCGGGGCCGGGCAATGACATCGAGAATGGATTGGTTGGCCACATCGTTGGCGGAGCCACTGGCATCGGCGGAGGTTCAGCGCTCGATCGCGCGCTTGAAGATCTGAAGAGGGACTACGCAGACGGCATCCGCGTCGTCGACATCACCGGATTCAGCCGCGGCGCAGCGCTCGCACCAGAGTTCATGCAACGCGCAATCGAATGGCAGAATGCGGAGCGGAAGGCAGGCAAGACCGTCGACCCCATCGAGTTCCGCTTCGTGGGGCTTTATGACATGGTGCCTGCCACCGGCTACGCCAAGAACGATATCAACTTCGGCCTGCGCTTCGATGTGCCAGACGGCGAATACAGCCCCAAGCACGTCGTCCACGTCATCGCCGGCGCGGAAAACCGTGACGCATTCCAGGTGAAGGACATCGGATCAGTCTACGATGACAACTTGGCAAAACCGATCTTGAACGCAGCGCATTCGGACGCGGGCGGCGGGTACAGGCACAAGGGGATCTCTAACATCGTCCTTCATCACATGCTCGAGCAGATGCAACGCACCGGAGTGCCGATCGACTCGCTCGAGCGACGCGTCGCTAGAGGCGACGCGTCCCTCGTCGAGTTCGTGCATCAAGACCCGTACATGATCCCGCACCGCGAGCAGTCGGTCCTCTACACGCAGATCGACAGACGATTGCCACGCGACATCACTCGACACGTCACACTCGGCGACGACTGGACTCCACCCTCGATAGTCCGCGTCGAGGTGGAACCACCGCGTTCACCAAAAGGCGGCATTGCAGAACGGAATGAGGCGCTCAGGGTCTTCAGCCGAAAGTTCGCAGATTCACGCGAGACGAAGGACCAAGACCATGACTACCAGCGCTACGGCCTCGACGAGATCCCATGAATGGCTCATCGTTACGGCGCTCACTTTCGTCGCCTTGTTGGGTGGCGGATGCCAGCGCACCAAGACCGCCGGCGAACACATCGTCGTGCTTGAGAATCGATCGAACGAGATCGTGATGTGCGATCGCATGGCGTTCGATGGTTCGGTCGTCGGCGGTGTCGTCGGAACACTCAAACCCGGCGATGTAAATACCGATCACTACCACACGTGGCAGATCACCGAGCGGGTCGACGTCCTCGCCGGCATCTATCCCAACGACGGGACACTCGGCACCGAGAAGTTCGATCGGAAGCGCATCGACAGGCGCACCCTCTCCTGCGATGTCCTCACGCACATGTCGCGCAGCGACCGCCAGCTGCTGTGGTTCATCGTCAATCCGGACCTGACCCTGCGCGTCGTCGTCCTCCCCGGCGACCGGTTCGCCGCGATGGAGAAATCCGGCGAGCGTCCCGAGTAGACCGCCTCACCGCGCCCGCATCGCCCTCGGTATCAGCGCCACCTGCCACAGCAGCGTCAGCGCCGTGCCAACGACCATGAACACGCCGAGCCCGAACATCGCGTGCGTCGACGGCGCGCTCGCGCTCGTCGCCCAGGCGCTGAGGAACAGCCCGGCGATCAGCGGGCCGGAGGTGTTGCCGATGCCGATGCAGGTCTCGTGCAGGCCGGCGGCGCGCGCCGCTCCGTCCGGCAGGCGCAGCGAGTAGTAGAGGCTGCCGACGTAGACCGCGCCGAAGCCCGAGCCGATCATCGCCGTCGCGAGCATCAACGCCGGCGTCGCCAGCGTCCCGGTCATCGCCAGCGCGAGGAACACCAGCTCGCCGAATTGCCCCCCA
>Ga0196963_10002074_pt1 | contig 12428 bp, 9 predicted proteins | sample S1_5metaG_FD_148600 | JGI IMG/M metagenome (GOLD analysis project Ga0196963, IMG submission 148600) | Soil microbial communities from Anza Borrego desert, Southern California, United States - S1_5 | ecosystem: Environmental > Terrestrial > Soil > Desert | place: USA: California | collected... | reverse complement strand
CGACGGCCGCCTGCAATGCGGCGAGGCCGTCTACCGCTGCGCCCTGGGGCGCGGCGGCATCCGCGCCGACAAGCGCGAGGGCGACGGCGCCACGCCGGTCGGCCGCTTCGCCCTGCGCCGCGTGCTCTACCGCCCCGACCGGGTGGCCCCGCCCGCCACCGCCCTGCCGGTCGCCGCCATCGCGCCCGACGACGGCTGGTGCGACGCGCCGGAGGACCCGCTCTACAACCGCCCGGTCAAGCGCCCCCACCCCGCCAGCCACGAGGCGATGTGGCGGGAGGACGGCGTCTACGACGTGGTGGTGGTGCTGGGCCACAACGACGATCCGGTGGTGCCCGGCGCCGGCAGCGCCGTGTTCATGCACCTGGCGCGCCCGGATTGGGAGCCGACGGCCGGCTGCGTCGCCCTCGCCCTGCCCGATCTGCTGGCGGTGCTGGCGCGCTGCGGCCCCGGCAGCGCCGTGGTGGTGCCGGGCGCCTGAGGCGCCGCCCTAGATCCCGTCATTGAACGGCTTGCCGCAGCAGGCTGGGCCCCGCCGGGTGTGCCGCCTGTCCGGCTGGCGCCCCCTCTCCCCCTGCGGGGGAGGGGGCGCAAGTCGCGCCGCCAGTGCCAGCAGGCAGAGGCCTCAACGGCTGCACGGAATGTTCGGCAAGCGCCCCCTCTACCGCTTCAGCGGGAGAGGGCCGGGGTGAGGGCTAAGCCAGCGAAGCTGGCTTCGGGCCCGGTGCCTTAGCCTGGCAGCTCCCGAGCGGCGCCGCCCCCTCACCCCGGCCCTCCCCCCGCAAGGGGGAGGGGGCGCCAGAGGCGCGGGCGGTGCAGCAGGCAAGGTATCGATTGGAGCGAAAGGCCTAGCCCTCCTGCTTCGGCCGTTGGCCGAACAGGGCGGTGCCGACCCGCACATGGGTGGCGCCGGCGGCGATGGCGGCGGGGAAGTCGCCGCTCATGCCCATGCTGCGCACCGGCAGGCCGTGGCGGTCGGCCAGCGCCGCCATCCGGGCGAAATGGGGCGCCGGATCCTCCTCGGCCGGGGGGATGCACATCAGGCCGCGCAGCGGCAGGCCCAACTCGTCGCGCACCAGGGCCACCAGCGCGTCGAGCCCCTCCGGTTCGACCCCCGCCTTCTGCGGCTCCCGGCCGATGTTCACCTGGATCAGCAGCTCGGGCCGCCGCCCGGTCTTCGCCATCGCCTCGGCCAGGGCATGGGCGAGCTTCGGCCGGTCGACCGATTCGATGACGTCGCACAGCGCCACCGCCTCGCGCGCCTTGTTGGTCTGCAGCGGGCCGATCAGGTGGAGGCGGAGGTCGGGATGGCGCTCGCGCAGGGCCGGGAACTTGGCCTTGGCCTCCTGCACCCGGTTCTCGCCGAACAGCCGCTGGCCCGCCGCCAGGGCCGCCGCCACCGATTCGGCGGGATGGGTCTTGCTGACCGCCACCAGCGCCGCCGAGCCCGGCGGCCGCCCGGCCTCGGCCTCGGCGGCGGCGATGGCGGCGCGGATGCGGGCGAAGTTCTCGGCGATGGCGGAATCGGCCATGGGGGCCCCGGAGCGGTTGGCGCGGCTTGAGCCGCATCAATACTGCGCCGCCGCCGCGCCGGGAAGGCTCGCGCGCGGTGGGCAAGCGGGCGGGCGCCGCCTATAGTGCCGCCCAACCGACCCACCAGCCCGCACGGACACCATGGCGATCGCGACCCTGGCCGATTTGCTGCACCCCGTCACCCCCGAGGCGTTCTTCGCCGAATACTACGACCGCAAGCCGCTGCACGTGCCCGGCGGCGCGGCGAAGTTCGCGGAGGTGATGAGCTGGCGCATCCTCTCCGACCTGCTGAACATGAACGCCATCTGGTCCGCCGCCTCCCTGAACCTGGTGATCGACCGCCAGCCGGTGCCGGCCGAGCAATTCTGCGCCCCGGCGGTGGACCGCGACGGCCGCAGCGCGCTGCGCCCGGTGGCGGAGCGGGTCGGCGCCCTGCTGCGCCAGGGGGCGACCCTGGTGGCCAACGACATCGACAGCCTGACCCCGGCCCTCAAATCCGTCGCCCGGCTGCTGGAGGAGGGGATCGGCGGCAAGGCCCAGGCGAACCTCTACTGCTCGCGCCGGGAGCGCCAGGCCTTCCACAGCCATTTCGACTTCCACGACGTCTTCGCGGTGCATGTCGAGGGGGAGAAGACCTGGAACGTCTACGAGCGGCGCGTCGAGCACCCGATCAACCACCCGCAGTTCCACTGGACCCGCGAGCGGCACGAGGCCGAGCGCGGCCCGGTGATGATGCAGGTGCCGATGAAGCCGGGCGACCTGCTCTACCTGCCGCGCGGCTGGTACCACGACGCGCTGGCGACGACGGACGGCTGCATCCACATCGCCTTCGGCCTGACGACGCCGATCGGCCTCGACGCCGTGACCGCCCTGTTCGACGAGCTGGTGGCCGATCACGCCTTCCGCCGGCCGCCGCCGCGCGCCCTGCAGGAGGGCGACGCCGCCGCCGCCGGCCCCTGGCTCGACGGCCTGGCCGAGCGGGTGGCCGCGGCGCTGCGCAGCCCGGCCGCCGCGGCGCGAATCGCCCATATGGTGGCGGGCTACCGCTATCCGCGCGGCGGATTCGACCTGCCGGCCGACGCGGTGGTGCCGGTCTACCGGCTGGCCGGCGCCTTCCAGGTCGTGCGCGAGGGCGGCGCCTGGAAGCTGAAGGGCAGCCGCGGCGCCGTGCCGGTGCCGCCCGGCCTGGAGGGGCCGATCGGCTGGATCGTCGAGCGCGGCCGCTTCTCCGACGCCGATTTCGCCGCCGCCCATCCGGCCCTGGGCGAGGCGGCGCGGCGCCGTCTCTACGCCGATCTGGCCGGCATGAAGGTGCTGCAGGGGGACTGATTCCGCGGGCTTGGGCGGGGCCGGCCGCGTGGGGCCCTGTGGTAGCGATGCAACAGCGTGCCGGCAATGTCTCATCCCCTTGACGTAAGAGGTTGCCCAAGGCGGCCGGATGGGGTCATTTACTGCCGAGCCGCAGCGGTCGTACGACCCGGCTTGAGAACACGCCCCGGGCGACCGGGGGATAACGAGGAGAGTAGGGTTATGAAGAAGATCCTGTTGGGCACGACCGCGATCATCGGCGCCGCTCTGCTGGCCGCCCCGGCTTCGGCCGAGGTCGTCAACGGCAACGGTCTGCAGCTGAAGATCACCGGCTACATCGAGTTCCTGGCCGGCTACATCAGCGAGGACAACGACAGCGCCGCCGACCGCGACTATGAGATCGAGGATCGCAGCGAGCTGAACTTCCTCGTCAACGGCAAGACCGACACCGGCCTGACCTACGGCGGTAAGGTCGGCTTCGAGAACATCAGCGCCGGCAACGGCCTGACGGTCGACGAAGTGTGGGTCGAGGTCGGCGGCGGCTGGGGCCGCGTGGTCCTCGGCGACGACGACGACGCGCTGGACGGCTTCAAGCAGGCTCCTCCGGGCATCGGCGGCGCGGACGGCTCGTTCGACCGCTTCATCATCGGCGGCGCCCCGCAGACCGGCAACGGCGTGAGCAACTCCGACGCCACGAAGATCGGCTACTACACCCCGGACTTCGGCGGCTTCAAGGCCGGCATCACCTTCACGCCGAACGAGAGCAGCAACGGCCGCACGATCTTCCGTAGCGACAGCCGGACGGTCACCAGCACCACCAACTTCACCGCGACCGTCGACCCGGTCACCGGTGCTGTGACGGTCACCCCGAACACCTCGACCCAGTTCGACCTGACCGAGAAGGTCTCGATCGGCGCCCAGTACGCCGGTGCCTTCGGCGCCGCCAAGGTGCAGGTCGGCGGCGGCTTCACCGGTGCCGACAACAGCGCTCCCGGCGGTCAGGACCTCGAGGTCTACGCCCTGGGTGGCCGCGTCGGCTTCGGCGCGATCACCGTCGGCGCCCAGTGGGTCCACCAGGAGAACTTCACCGCCAACGACGACCTCGACCGGTACAACTTCGGTGCCGAGTACGGTCTGGGCGCCTGGACGTTCGGTGCGAACTACTACATCGCCGACTTCGACACCAACAGCGACACCGACCACGCCCTCGGCTTCGGCGCCGAGTACACCGTGGCCCCGGGCCTCGTCGTTCGCGGCGATGCGACCTTCTTCGACGCCGAGAGCCGCACCCCGGACAACGACGGTACGGTCCTCACCCTCCGCACCCGCGTGAACTTCTAAGATCATCGCGGTTCGGTAAAGCGGGAGGCGGCCTTCGGGCCGCCTCTTTGCTTTTGGGGTCGCCCGTCGATGGCGGCCCCTTTTTTCTTCCGGGCCACCTTCCGGGCGATTTGGCGACCTTCCGGCCTCCGCCGATGGCGGCCTGCGGCCAAGCCTCAGCATCTGTGGCCCAAGTGTGACACTCGTGGCCGAAGCGCCGCATGTCCCCGACTTGGCCGTTGCGCCTGGGCTGCGGATGGCCTTTTCTACGGAAACAGATCGCCGAGGCGCACGTGGTGCCCGGCCGTACAATGGGGTGGATAATGAAGAAGGTTCTTCTGGCGACCTCCGCCATCCTGACCGCCGGCCTGATGGCCGCCCCGGTCAGCGCCGAGGTCGTGAACGGCACGGGCGTTCAGCTCAAGATCAGCGGCTACATGGACTTCCATGCCGGCCTCGTCGACGAGGAGCAGGATTCGGGCGCCGACCGCGATTACGAGTTCTACAGCCAGGCCCGCATCAACTTCGACGTCTCGAACAAGAGCGACACCGGCATCACCTACGGCGGCCGCGTCCGCTTCAACAACATCAGCGCCGGCAACGGCTTCGCGATCAATCGCGCCTACATCTACGTCGGCACCGAGTCGCTCGGCCGCCTGACCCTCGGCGACGATCTGAGCTTCGACAACACCGTCACGCCGTTCTACAACGCGACGACGACGATCGGCGGCGCCGCCGACGGCCTGTTCGGCAATTTCCTGCTGAACGACGCCGGCACCATCGACACCGGCGCCTATGCCGTCGCCGCGACGATGATCAAGTACGAGACCCCGGACCTCGGCGGCTTCAAGGGCCACGTGCAGTTCATCCCGAACACCCGCAGCACCGGCCGCGACATCCGTCGCACCAACAGCCGGACCATCACCAGCACTTCGCAGTTCAACACGACGGTCGACCCCGTGACCGGCGCCGTCACCGTGACGCCGGCCACCTCGACCCAGAACGACGTCCACAACCGCATCGACCTGGGCGCCACCTACGACTTCGCCGTCGGCGATTTCAAGGTGAGCACCCTGGCCGCCTACGCCACCGCCGATGACGACGTGGCCGGCGACGATCTCCGCAAGTACCAGCTCGCGGGCTCGGTCGGCTTCGGCAACGCCACCCTCAGCGCCGAGTGGTTCACCTACCGTCCGGGCCTCGGCGGCACCGAGATCGACAACCAGTACCAGTTCGCCGCCCTCTACGGTCTCGGCGCGCTGACCCTGGGCGCCAACTATGTCGGCGTCGATCTGGAGAATGCCGGCGACGACTACGACCAGGCCTACGGCGTGGTGGCGGAATACGCCGTCGCCCCCGGCCTGATCGTCCAGGGCGACCTGACCCGCTTCGACTACGAGTCGAACGACAACGACGGCTACGCCGTGGTGCTGTCGACCCGAGTCTCGTTCTAAGCCGGTTCGATCCGAAGGGAGGGATGGCGCTTGCGCCATCCCTCTTTTTTTGCTTTAAGCACGGCCATGCTCAGACCCAGCGCCCGCCTCACGATCCTCGCAGCCCTCGCACTCGCGGCCTGCGGCACGTCCTCCAACGTGGACCCCGATTTCCGCACGCCCGGCCAGAAGCTCGGCCAGCAGAGCATCTTCGGCGGCGACGGCCTGACCCTGGGCGGCCCCTCGCGCCGCGGCAGCGGCGAAGGCGAGAACGGGCTGGGCGTCAACAGCTTCCTGTGGCGGGCCTCGCTCGATACCGTCGCCTTCATGCCGATCGCCTCGGCCGATCCGTTCGGCGGCGTGATCCTGACCGATTGGTATTCGCCGCCGGAGAACCCGGCCGAGCGCTTCAAGCTCAACGTCTTCATCCTCGACCGCCAGCTCCGCGCCGACGGCCTGAAGGTCGCCGTGTTCCGCCAGGAGCGCGACGCCGCCGGCGGCTGGATCGACGCCCCGGCGACGCCGGAGATGGGCAAGACGCTCGAGGACACCATCCTCACCCGCGCCCGCGAGCTGCGCGTCGCCCAGGCCGACACGGCCCAGTAGGGCCCAAGCCGCGACAGAACCGCCAGGGCCCCGCGCGCGGGCCTTGGCCGCGGCACGGTCCTACGCTAAAACCCCTGGACCCTGCGCCCGCTGAGGGGCGCCAGCCGTTCGGGTGATCCGGTCCATGTCGCGTTATAATTTCAAAGAAACCGAAGCGAAGTGGCAGGCCGTCTGGGCCGAGCGCGGCGTGTTCGCCGCGAAGGAAGACCCCTCGCGCCCGAAATACTACGTGCTGGAGATGTTCCCCTACCCGTCGGGGCGCATCCACATGGGCCATGTGCGGAACTACAGCCTGGGCGACGTCGTCGCCCGCTACCGCATGGCCCGCGGCTACAACGTGCTGCACCCGATGGGCTGGGACGCCTTCGGCCTGCCGGCCGAGAACGCCGCCATCCAGAACAAGGTCCATCCCCAGACCTGGACCCGCCAGAACATCGCCGCCATGCGCGAGCAGATGAAGTCGATGGGCCTGTCGCTCGACTGGAGCCGCGAGGTCGCGACCTGCGAGCCGGAATACTACCGCCACGAACAGAAGATGTTCCTGGACTTCCTGAAGGCCGGCCTCGCCTACCGCCGCGAGAGCTGGGTCAACTGGGATCCGGTCGAGCACACGGTCCTGGCCAATGAGCAGGTGATCGACGGCCGCGGCTGGCGCTCCGGCGCGCTGGTGGAGAAGCGCAAGCTGAACCAGTGGTTCCTGAAGATCACCCACTACGCCGAGGATCTCCTCTCCGCCCTCTCCACGCTGGAGCGCTGGCCGGAGAAGGTGCGGCTGATGCAGGAGAACTGGATCGGCCGTTCCGAGGGGCTGCGCTTCCGCTTCCAGCTCGTCGGCCGGCCGGACGAGGTGGAGGTCTTCACCACCCGCCCCGACACCCTGTTCGGCGCCGCCTTCTGCGCCGTCTCCCCCAACCATCCGCTGGCCGCCGAGCTGGCCGCCGCCAACCCGGCGCTCGCCGAGTTCATCGCCGACTGCAACCGCATCGGCACGAGCGAGGCCGCCATCGAGACCGCGGAGAAGCGCGGCTTCGACACCGGGCTGAAGGTGCTGCACCCGTTCCGCCCGGATGTGACGCTGCCGGTCTACGTGGCGAACTTCGTGCTGATGGAATACGGCACCGGCGCCATCTTCGGCTGCCCGGCGCACGACCAGCGCGATCTCGACTTCGCCCGCAAATACGACCTGCCCGTGACCCCGGTGGTGCTGCCGCCGGGCGCCGACCCGGCCGGCTTCGCGGTGGGGACGGAGGCCTATACCGGCCCCGGCACGCTGTTCAATTCCGAATTCCTCGACGGGCGCGACGTGGAGGGCGGCAAGGCCGCCGCCATCGACCGGATGGAGGCGCTGGGCCGCGGCCAGCGCACCGTGCAGTACCGCCTGCGCGACTGGGGCGTGTCGCGCCAGCGCTATTGGGGCTGCCCCATCCCGATCGTCCACTGCGCCGCCTGCGGCGCCGTGCCGGTGCCGGAGGACCAGCTCCCCGTCACCCTGCCGGAGGACGTGTCCTTCGACCGGCCGGGCAACCCGCTCGACCACCATCCGACGTGGAAGCATGTCGACTGCCCGTCCTGCGGCGCCAAGGCGGTGCGCGAGACCGACACCTTCGACACCTTCTTCGAATCCTCCTGGTACTTCGCCCGCTTCTGCTCGCCCCATGTGGCGGAGCGCGGCTTCACCCGCGAGGCCGCCGGCTATTGGCTGCCGGTCGACCAGTATATCGGCGGCGTCGAGCACGCCGTGCTGCACCTGCTCTATTCGCGCTTCTTCACCCGCGCCCTGCGGGATTGCGGCTATCTCGACGTGGCGGAGCCCTTCGCCGGGCTCTTCACCCAGGGCATGATCACCCACGAGACCTTCAAGGACGAATCGGGGGCCTGGCTCTATCCCGACGAGGTGACGAAGGCCGATGACGGCCGCCTGGTGAAGGCGGCCGACGGCACGGCGGTGACCGCCGGCCGCATCGAGAAGATGTCGAAGTCGAAGAAGAACACGGTGGACCCCCAGGCGATCATCGGCACCTACGGCGCCGACGCCGCCCGCCTGTTCATGCTCTCCGACAGCCCGCCCGACCGCGACCTGGAATGGACCAGCGCCGGGGCGGACGGCGCCTGGCGCTTCCTGAACCGCCTGTGGCGCATGGTGACGGAGCCGGCCGCCCCCCTGCCCGCCCGCGGCACGCCGGCCCCGGCCGAGCTGTCGCCGAAGGCCCTGGCCGCCCGCCGGACGACGCACAAGACGATCGGCGCCGTGGCGGAGGACATCGAGCGCTTCCACTTCAACAAGGCGGTCGCCCGCATCCGCGAGCTGGCCAACGCCCTGGGCGAGCTGGACGGCGGCACCGGCCCCGGCGAGGCCTGGGCCCTGCGCGAGGGGCTGGAGGTGCTGGTGCGCCTGATCGCCCCGATGACGCCGCACATCGCCGAGGAGCTGTGGGCGGCGCTCGGCGGCACCACGATGCTGGCCGCCACCCCCTGGCCGGAGGCCGAGGCGGCGCTGACCGTCGACGATTCGGTCACCGTGGCGGTGCAGGTGAACGGCAAGCTGCGCGCCACCGTCACCCTGCCGAAGGACGCGGCGAACGACGCCGCCCAGGCCGCGGCCCTGGCCGACCCGGCGGTCGCCAAGGCCCTGGAGGGCAAGGCGCTGCGCAAGGTCGTCGTCGTGCCGAACCGCATCGTCAACCTGGTCGTGGGCTGAGATGGCGCGCCGCACCCCCTCCCCCGCGGCCCGGCGCCTCGCCCCGCTGCTGGCCCTCGCCCTGACGCTGGGGGCCTGCGGCTTCCAGCCGATGTACGGCGCCACCGGCAGCGACACCGTCGCGGTGGCGCAGGAGCTGCAGTCGATCCGCGTCGCCACCATCGCCGACCGCTCCGGCCAGGTGCTGCGCAACTACCTGCTCGACCGGCTGACGCCGCGCGGCCGGCCGGCCCAGCCGCGCTACACGCTGGAGATCACCCTGGCGGAGACGGTGACGCGGCTGAGCATCCTGCGCGACGACACCGCCCTGCGGCAGCAGCTGGTGATGAACGCCAGCTACCGCCTGCTCGGGGCCGACGGCAAGGTGGTGCTCAGCGGCACCAGCCGCAGCCTGAAGGGCTACAACAAGCCCGATGAGCAATACGCCGTGCTGGTGACCGAGCAGGACGCCCGCGAGCGCGTGCTGCGCGAGATCGGCGAGGACATCATCAACCGCCTGGGCGTCCACTTCGCCAAGGCCTGAGGGCAGCGCCGATGGACCTCCGGGAGGCGCAAATCGCGGGAGCGGCGCCCTCTACCCCTCTCCCCTTGTGGGAGAGGGAGGGGCCCGCGCGGCGGGAGGGTGAGCGGTGGGCCCGGCGCCCGGTCCCCGACAGCCTCCGAGCGGAGGCATACCCCTCACCCCGACCCTCCCCCGCAAGGGGGGAGGGGCCCGCGAAGCGGGAGGGTGAGGGGTGGGCCCGGTGCCCGATCCCGCACAGCCCCCGAGCGGGGGCGCCCGCCTCGCCCCGCCCCCGCCGATCCCCCGCCCGCAACCCCGCCAAGGCCCTCCCGCCATGAAGCTCGCCGGCAAGCGCATCGACGCCTTCGTTCGGCGGCCCGACCCGGCCGTGCGGGCGGTGCTGGTCTACGGCCCGGATAGCGGGCTGGTGCGGGAGCGCGCGACTCTGCTCGGCCGCAGCGCCGTCGAGGATCTGTCCAACCCCTTCCGCGTGGCGGAGCTGGCGGCATCCGCGGTGACGGAGGATCCGGCGCGGCTGGTGGACGAGGCCAATGCCATGTCGCTGATCGGCGGCCGCCGGCTGGTGCGGGTGCGCGACGCCACCGACAAGCTGGCCCCCGCCGCCAAGGCCCTGCTGGCCGCCCATTCGGGCGACAGCCTGGTGGTGTTCGAGGCCGGCGACCTCGGCAACCGCTCGACCCTGCGCAAGCTGTTCGAGGAATCGGATTCGGCCGCCGCCCTGCCCTGCTATGTCGAGGAGGAGGGCGAGCTGGGGCAGACCATCCAGGACGCCCTGCGCGAGGCCGGCTATCAGATCGACGTCGAGGGCGCCTCGGTGCTGGCCAACGCCCTGGTGGGCGACCGCCAGGTGATGCGCCGCGAGATCGAGAAGCTGCAGCTCTACATGGGCGACGAGCGGCGCATCACCCTGGCCGACGTCCAGGCCTGCATCGGCGACGCCGCCGACCTGTCGACCGACGACGCGGCGATGGCCTGCTGCGACGGCGACCCGCCGGCGCTCGACCGCGCCCTGCAGCGCCTGTTCGCCCAGGGGGAGAGCCCCATCGCGGTGCTGCGCGCCGCCCAGCGCCAGATGCTGCGCCTGCACCAGGTGCAGGCCGCGGCGGCCGGCGGCAAGAGCCTGGAGCAGGCGGTCGCCACCCTGCGGCCGCCGCTGTTCTTCAAGGTGAAGGACGCCTTCCTGCGCCAGCTCCGCCTGTGGAACCTCGCCGGCGCCGCCACGGCGCTCGCCCGCCTGAACGCCGCCGAGGCCGCCTGCAAGCGCACCGGCGCCCCGGCCGAGATCCTGGCGGGCCAGGCGCTGATGGAGCTGGCCCTGCGCGCCCGCGCGCAACGCAGCCGGCAGGGCATGCGCTGAGGCGGGTTGCGGCCGGGCCACACCCGGCCGGCGAATCGCGGCGCACCTGTTCCCCATCTTCCCGCCGGGCCTTCCCGCCCCATCTGTCTTGCTCGGACAGGGTGGTGATCATGGCGCGAATTCTGGTGGCTGACGACGAGGTGGCGGTTCGCTTCGCCCTGGTGGAGCTGCTCGAGGCCCAGGGGCACGACGTGCTTTCGGTCGGACAGGGGCAGGAGGCGCTGGACCAGCTGCCCGGCGATTTCGACCTGCTCATCACCGATCTCGCCATGCCGATCCTGGATGGCGGCCGCCTGCTCGACATCGTGGCGGCGCGCTGGCCGCATCTTCCGGTCATCATCGTCACCGGCGCCGGCGCCGCCGGCGGCCGGGCCGGCACGGTGATCGCCAAGCCCTTCGGGCCGGAGGAGCTGACCGCCGCCGTCGCCGCCGCCCTGGCCGCCGCCCCGCCGCTGCAGCCGGTGCCGGCGGGCTGAGGCCCACGGCCGCGCCTGCGCTTTTGGCCGCAGGAGGCTCGCCTGCTCGCCTTTGGCGCGAATTTTATGGAATTTTGAGATAGCCTGGGGGTCCCGCCCCCAGCCCGGCCGATCCCGCGTGACCGCCGATCTCCACCTGATCCTCGCCCGCAGCCTCGGCCTGCTCGCCCTGGTGCTGTTCGGCTACACCGCCCTCCTCCGCCTGCGCGTCGGGCCGCTGCCGCGCCAGCTCCTCGCCGGGCTGCTGTTCGGCGGCGGCGCGGTGGTGTCGATGCTCGATCCCGCGCCCATCGCCCCCGGCGTCATCGCCGATGCCCGCTCGGTGATGCTCGGCCTCGCCGCGCCCTTCGGCGGCCCCTGGTCCGCGCCGATCGCCGCCGCCGTCGTGGCGGCCTACCGCCTGTGGCTGGGCGGCGCCGGCGCGCCGGCCGGGGCGCTCGGCGCCGCGATCTCGGCCGCGGCCGGGCTGCTGTTCTGGGCCCTCATGCCGAAATCGCGCGCCGCCCTCTCCCTGCCGAGCCTCGTCCTGCTCGGCGGCATGGCGAGCTTCAACATCTTCAGCGCCTTTCTCCTGCCCTGGGAGACCGCGTTGAAGGTCGTCGGCACGGCCGGCCTGCCGCTGACGGCGACGACGACGGGCGGCATCCTGCTGTTCGGCACCCTGCTGGGGCGCGAGCGGGAGCGGGTGGCCCGCGACGCGCTGTTCCGCGCCACCTTCGACAGCGCGCCCGACGCCCTCTTCGTCACCGAGGTGGGGCGCGATGGCGGCTTGGCCGTCGGCAGCCTCAATCCCGCAGCCCTGGCGCTGCTGGGCCACGAAAATCAGGCCAAGCCGGGTACGCCGCTGGCCGCAGTCCTGCCGGCGGAACTGCGCGACGCCGCGCTCGAGGATCTGCGCCGCTGCGTGGCCGAGGGCCGGACGCTGCAGCTCCAGCGCAGCCAGGTCCTGCACGGCCGCAAGGCCCATTGGGACCTCACCCTTGTGCCGATCCGCGACGAGCTGGGGCGCATCGGCCACGTCTTCTCCCGCCGGGCCGACATCACCTGGCGGGTCGAGGCGGAGGAGAGCCTGCGCCGCGCCGCCTATGCCGATCCGCTGACCGGCCTCGCCAACCGCCGCGCCTTCCTCGAATCGGCCCGCCGCGCCCTGGCGGGCGCCCGCCGCGACGGCGAT
>Ga0196963_10002073_pt1 | contig 12428 bp, 8 predicted proteins | sample S1_5metaG_FD_148600 | JGI IMG/M metagenome (GOLD analysis project Ga0196963, IMG submission 148600) | Soil microbial communities from Anza Borrego desert, Southern California, United States - S1_5 | ecosystem: Environmental > Terrestrial > Soil > Desert | place: USA: California | collected... | reverse complement strand
CGGCCAGGAATAGTAATCCCTAACGAGACTCAAGTGCGGCCAGGATGTCACTGGGAATGCTTCGATTTATTCGGTCCCCACTGCCCTTGACCCATTGTTCAATGTCGTGCTTACGCAACCGGATGATCGACCAACCGGCCTCGGTCACTGTCGTAACGTCAACTATGTTTTCGCCGTCAAACCCGCTGTCGAATTCCTGTCGCTCATACTCGTCTTTCATGCGGATATAGCCGTGGTCCTTCAGGTAATAGATTTCGCGTTGGAAAAGCCACTGGTCGTGATATTCGTAGTTTTTGAGGCAGGCGATGCCGACCAAATGCTGGAAGATCTTCCGCGACATTGCAGTCTGGAGCAGAATGTTGATTTGCTGTTCTTGCGCCGTAACGGTTTGCTGAACCTGATTGATCTGCGTCTGCAGCTCAATTCTGAAACCAGCTAGTTCCAGCGACTTCATGCGGCCGAGAAGCTGAGGAAAGAACAGCAAGATTGCACAAGAGCTTGCGAGAACAATTATTGCCAGGTTTGCGGCATCGATTCGGCGTTGCTCTGGAATCCATCCGGTGATGACCCCGAGCGTGTAGATACCTGCGGCTGCAGTGACGCCAATTGCGATCCAAGTTCGCGAACCGAAGGGTTGAGATGTCGATTGCATGGCGAGAGCTTTATTGATGCGATTAATATCACGTGCAAGTTATTGACCTGCACGGTTCTCGTCAATCTTTGCCGAGCAGGTCGCTCGATTTCTTGCCCGGCGCGCAATCGCTGCGCTACCCCCGTCCCACTCTCCCCTGCCTTCTGCCTTTGGCTGGCTTACTGGCATCTTTTGAGCGAAACACGGACAAAACCCAATTTGGGTTCACTACGCCTGCTTTCTGCAAACTCGGCAGCGAGTCGTGTCCACGGTCGCCTTGCGGCTGTGGTTGTTAGACCCTATCGCTGCCTGCTGTTCGTCCCCCGTCATCACTGCGGTCATCGCGCAGCCGTTCGATTGATCGGTCTTTGTCGAACTGACGAACTTGTCGCCCCTGATAGCGAAGGTCAACCGCCAACGCCCCGCCACGTGCCGCTGTGTACGGCTCTCGAAGTCCGGATTCCGGGCTGCACTCCAAGTGCTGTGCAGTTCGGTGAAGTCGAGCACGTGATTCACGCTGGTTCGCCAATCAGTCAGGGGAAAAATGGCATCCTGCCGATATGTCACAAACGCTGATACGTTCGCGGGTATGTAGCGGCCAGAAGATGCGCATCCGCTCCGGGTGGCTTACGCTGCTGTAGAAAGCAGGTCTCGCCCCGTCTGATTGGCTGCAACATCCGTCCATCGCTCAACCGCTGCTCGACTTCCCGCGCAAGTACACCAGACCGTTGTGATCGCCCGCGTTCTTCGATCACTCTCTTAGGCGGAATCAACTTGGATGCGACGCCGTACTGACGTAATTTGCCCTCGACCCAGGCAACAAACCTTGCTGGTTCCGCCGAAAGCGCATTGAGTTCAACCCGCCGGCAATTGATGTAGTGGAGGTTAGGCTTGCCGTTCTTACCGGCGACTTGACGTGATTGGCCGGTGAAGTACTCGTGCTCCAATTCGCTCAGTTCCAGGCCCCTGGACATCGCCTTTCTTCGCGTGAACGTTTCCACCGCCAGCCCCATCGAAAGGGCTTCCTCGAGGTGTAAGCCGGCATCGATCACCTCGATTTGATAGCTCTGAGCGCCGGTGGCACGACTCAGCGTGCGGAAAATGTTCATGCCATACGGATCGGCGTCGTGGAAACACAGCACCTTCATCCGGTGGCCGTTTTGGGCGGCATGAATCAATGCCTTAGCAGCACGCACCGCATAGCCTTCGGCGGCGATGATGGCGCAGTCGTATTTTTCGCCGATTTGGCCGAGCTGGAATTTCGACAGCAGTCCTTTCTTCTCCACGAACAGGATCGTGTTGTAGAGATATGCGGGTATCTCATAGTCTTCGACCGCCTTCGTGCCGAGTGGAATGCGGCGGCCGGTGTGTGGCTCCAGCAAAAAACCTCGCGGATCACGCTGCCGGCTTGGTATGAGGCCGTTCGATTTTTCCCAGTCGTCCACGACCTTGTCGAAATACTTCTGGGTAAGCGGCTCGTCCGTGTAAGCCTGCACTAGCTCCCGGGTCGCGTAATAGAGATCGCGATCGCTGAAATCGCATAAGCCACCTCCCGAAGCTCTCTCGATTGCCTCTTCCAGCACCGCAACGATCGCATCCTTCAGCGTTACATCTGGCCGACGACGATTGGCCCTATCCAGAGCTCGTGCCTCGGCATCAGCATCTCTCTCCGCCCGTTTGCGGCGCTTACGATATTCCTCGGTCACACCGACCACGCATCGGTTGATTGCGTCCGTCAAAATCGGACTGATGTCGACGACACTTTTGCCTCGATCCAGGAACGTGGGCGCGACGGTGAAGAGATGGACGACCAAGGTGACCTCGGCCTGATCGTCGATCATTTGGTCAGCGAGCAAGCCATCGAGCATGCGGACTACTGGCCTGTCGATCGACAACGAGAAATTGCAACCAGTCACGATGGTCTTGGTTCGAGCCTCCGCGAACGCGGTCTCTACCACGAACGGCAAACCTCGTTCGTCGAATCCGGTCAGCCGCTTGTACTTCGGCTGGCCATCGCCGAACTGGGCGAGTACGTGCTCCAGGTGCTTTCGCCCGATTCGTCCCAACTTGTCGGGATCCGGCGCCTTCCCATGCTTCTTCATTGCGGAAAGTAGCGCAGCGACCTCCTTATGATCGAGTGACTCACCCTTCACCAGCGACGCCAGGGTGCGGCGAGTGAGTCCGGCCTCGTCAAAAACGGCTTTCAAAGCCTCCGAACCAGACAGCCCCGCGAATTCCCGCACGAAGTCCCGCAACAGCCGATCGCGGCCGGCAGCACGATCTTTGCCGATGCGGGCTCCGATGAGCCGTTCGAAGGACGCCTGATCGTACCAGGCCGCAGGTTCGGCCTCCGATGCGGTCCATTTCGTACAGACGGTGGTAGTTCGCTCCCATGTGTATTGTCCCCCAGCGGATTCGACGGAAAGTGTCAGGTGCGGGTTCAGCGCCGCGTACTTCTGACAAAAAAGTACGATTCGGGCAGTTTCCGCCGGCGAGATTGTGCTTGGTAACTTGCCGAGATCGATCTGGACAAAGGTGCCGTTTTTTACTTTTTGGGCATCGCGGATGTGCTTGACCTCGGGCTCTTGAGTCAATGAATTGAGCGATACCTGAATCGAATGCCGGGTGCCCTGAGCCTCGATTACAGTTTTGCTGCCAACCCCGTTCATTACATAGGGAATTGCCACGAGGCACTTGCCGGCATTGCCTTGGGCGCCTCGCGTGGGGCAGCGAAACGCCTCGCGACTGGAAACTCGGGACTTGAAGTCCAGCATTGATTCGACGGTTGAAGCCGGGATGCCGTCGCCGTTATCGCGGACGGACAGAGAATCCGCCGTAAGCGCCACGACGATTTCCGGCAGGCGATCGATCTCTTCACAGTGGTCGACGGAGTTGTCCAGAAGTTCCTTCAGCAGGGCGAGTAGCCAAAGCTGCCGGGGGTAGCCGATCTGCTTATTGAGTTCAGCTTCGCTGAAAAACTCAAGCGCACGGGAGAGCTTAAAGGCCTCGCGCGTGATACTAGCGGGTTTGCACGCCTCGTTCTCAAGCGGTGGACCCGATCGGGATCGTGGATTGGCGTAAGACATCCTTGAACCTTTGCTGCCGCTTCTTCGCTGCGGCTTTGCGTTCCTTGCAGAGCGAGATCAGGCCTCATTCCGTCCGATCGTGTTCTCTTCGATGACCTGCAGCACGTTCGCCCATCTGACCCGTCGGCTCTTGCCGAGCTTGACGTAGGGCAGTTCACCCGCCTCCATCATCGCGTAGACCTTAGACCGGCTCAGACTCAAATAACGAGCCACGTCGGCGACGGGGCACAGCCGACCTTCCGCTGCTTCCATGGGCTTTTCCAATGAACGAGGCATGAATCTTCTCCTGCCGTGGGTTTGATCGCAGTAACCGCAACTACTCACGTAATGGTATCGCAGGTAGCTTGACGATGCAAACTATAACCGCCATAGTTACGGTTACGATATCGGTTACAATTTCCCACGAGACCTCCTTCGATGTTGACCACTTCCGCTGTGATTGCCTTTCGCTGGCCCGTGGCGCCAAGCCCGGCCGGTATCCGACTCGTGGAAGCCCGAACGTGAAAGCCAGCCCGTTCTGGTGTCTGGCGCTTTCTCGCTGGATTTTTTCCGACTTTCAAACCCTCCGCTCAAGTACGACCCCCTGGATTCGAGCGGGCTGTTTCGAGACCTTGCCGCCGTCGAACCAACCGTCGAGGGAATCCAGGCGTTCGCGAACAGGTTTGGCACGCTGACGGAGGGACGGCTGTTCATTCCTGAGGGGAAAGAGGAAAAGATGCCGACGCCCGAAGCGGACGTTCGCGTGTCGCAGTACTACGAAGACAGGCTGTTCGAAAGGCCGACCGACGCGAAGAAGACGATGAGGCAGTTTGTGAAGCGCGGAGCGATCCTCGGCGACAGCCTCAGCTTTTGGCAGGAGGAGATTCGCATGTTGCGGACTTTGATCGGGCTGTGGGAGGCGCTCCGAAGCTCCGACAGAAAGGCCATCGGGAAGTTCGTGCAATTCGATTGGAACGGGAAACATCGAACGATCAAGGTCTTTGACGAAGACTGCAAAACAGTGGTCCCGCTCATGAACTTCAAACCGGAAGTGAGCGAAAAACTCAAGCTGGAGGCCGCGGCGGAGTACGTGCTGTCAGATGCGCTGAGCGATTTGACTGCCAACACATCGGGAATCCTCCTCTTTCCGCCGGAAAGCAAATACCGGCGAAAGCTGGCGATTGTTCCGAGGTCCCTGCGGGATGCCATCTGGCTGCAGTTCGCGCTGGCCGTCCTGGAAAACAAGAAGTATCGGGCCTGCGAGGTCTGCGGAAAGTCATTCGAAGTCTCGCCCCAGGTGGCCCGCACGACGCGGACTCTGTGCAGTTCAGCCTGCAAGCAGAAGGCACACCGCCAGCGGCGAGATCAGGCCCTAAAACTCGCGCAGGAGGGTTTGGCTGCTAGGGAGATCGCCCGCCGTGTGGGATCGCAATTAACTACCGTTCAAAACTGGTTGAAGGAATTCAAGGAGAAACATTAGATGTCGAGGAAACGCCGGGGTCGGGGTGAGGGATCGATCTATCAAAGAGCTGACGGAACGTGGTGCGCCACGGTCAGCGTAGGCTACGACAACGATGGCAAACGTCGACGGCGAACGCTATTCGGCGCCACGAAGCAGCAGGTTCAGGAGAAGCTCGGCAAGCTGTCGCGTGAGGTCACGCACTTGTCCGACATCGAGCCTCAGCGGATCAAGGTCGGAGAATACCTGGACCGGTGGCTGAAGGATGGGGCCAAGCCGCGAGTGCGGACCACGACGTTCGCCAACTACGAGCGGGCCGTGAAGCTCCACATCAAGCCGTATCTTGGTGGACTGCAACTCGTCCGGCTCTCGGGGCTCAATATTCATGGTCTCTATTCGACGCTGGAACAGGCGGGGAAGAGTCCGGAAACCATCCGATTGACACATGCCGTGCTGCATCGCGCTCTCCGGCAGGCCGTCAAATGGCGATTGATTCCATTTAACATGTGCGCCGATGTCGATCGTCCCAAGGTCGAAAAGAAGTCGCTGTCCCCCTACACGGCAGAACAAGCGAAAGCGCTGCTCGCCGCGGCGCAGGGCGATCGATACGAGGCGGTCTATGTCCTGGCCGTGACTGCCGGGATGCGGCTCGGGGAACTGTTCGGACTCCAATGGTCCGATGTGAACCTGACGGGCAAGGCGATCATGGTGCAGCACGCCCTCGTGGAACTGAGCGGCAAGCTCACGCTCACGGAGCCGAAAACAGCGCGGGGCCGGCGGCGGATCGAATTGCCGGACATGGCAATCGAAGCGCTGAAGCGGCACCAGGCTAGGATGCGCGAAGAGGGATTGGCTGGAGTCGGCTACGTCTTTTGCAATCGCGAAGGTCGGCCGCTGCGCCGCAGCCATTTTCACTTCCAGCAGTTCAAGCCATTGCTGGAGCGGGCGAACCTTCCCGATATCCGGTTCCACGATTTGCGCCACACGTCGGCCACCCTGCTGCTCTCGCAGGGCGTTCACCCGAAAGTAGTCCAAGAGCGGCTCGGGCATTCGCAGATCTCGGTGACGATGGATACCTATAGCCACGTGCTTCCTTCCTTGCAGCTGGAGGCGGCGGGCAAGTTCGACCAGATGCTGGAGGTCGAGAAAAAGGCCTGAGACTCGCCAGCCTTCCCGCCAACGTTCGCCACTGTCCACGGCGTAAGCGCGAGTTTGGCTACATTTGGGCTACATTTCGCCGGAGCGTCGGAAACGATCCGAATGCCGGCGCAAAAGAACGCCCCGCAACTCTAGTCGGGGGCGTAATTTAGAAGAGCGGAGGGCACGGGACTCGAACCCGCAACCGGTTGCCCGGCACCACATTTCCAGTGTGGCCGCTAGCCATTCGCTTACCCTCCGGAGCGCTCACTGCTTATCGGCAGCGACGCGAATCAGTTTACGACGTGGCCTGCGATTCGCCCAGATGGGAAGAGGATCATGGATTGCGGTCCTTGATTCGCCGCAGGGCATGCTCGGTTTGAGATTTGATGAAAAAGTCGCTTTCGCTACCGATGATTTTTTCGAGCGCCGGAATGGCGGATTTTGTGCCCGTTTCGCCGAGCAGCTGCAGGATCGACTGTTTGACGCGGCGGTCGTCGGTCGCGAGACAGTCGAGCATGGACTGTTCGCCGATGGGGCCCAGCTCTTTCATGGCATCGCGGAGCGCGGAACCATTCGAAGCCTCGCCGGCCTGCGCCAGCAGCAGTTCTGCCGTTTCGGCGGTGGGGCGGACTTTCGCCAGGGCCCGCATGGCGTCCCAACGTAGCAGCGCATGGGGCGAATCGATGAGCGCGAGGAGCGCGTCGGCGTTTTGCTCGGTTCCCCACACGACGGCTGCTTTCGCTGCGGCGGTGGCCGTCGTGGTGTCGGCCGACTGCAAGTGGCGGTTGAGCGCGGATGCCACATCCGCTTTGCGGTTTTCCTGCACCGGCAGCCGCGCGAGCTCGTGCAGCGTGGACCAGCCGGGACGCGAACTCGGTCCGTCGTTGAGTTCGGCGACTAATTCATCCAGGCTCCGCATGGTCGCTGGTGGGCGTGGCGGACGAACTTTTTTCTTCGGCGGTTCGGTGGTTGTTGTCGGCGGCGGAGTTGCCCTCCGGTTTTCCGTCCCGGGAGGAATGACGGGCGGCGGCGGTTTGAATTCAGGCGGTTTGAAATCGGGAGCGCGCCGGACGGGCCTGGGAACAGCGGGCCTGGCCTCTAACTCCGCTTGCCGCTGTTTTTGAATTTTCTCGACCTCGTTGACTTTCGCCACGATTCGCTCGCGGGCTTTGATGGCGATGTAGCCGCCGATGCCGCCGCATAGAACGACGAACAGGCCGACGACCAGAAAAATCGCGAGGAAGGCCGAAGCGTTCGAGGGCGCGTCGACGTCCGGACCCGAGCGATTCGGCAGCACCATTTCGGGCTGCACGAGCGGAACCAGCTTCGGCTGCGAGTTCGCAGGCTGAGGCGCGAATGGATTAGCGCCATCGACTGGCGGTGCAGCAGCGCGGGGCGCGTAAATTTTCTGGCAGCGCTCACAATGAACGGCCGCTCCCAGCCGGGCGCGGTTCGGCGGCGGCGTATGTCCGCAGTAAGGACAAATGATCGGCGATGACATGCGACCAGGTCCTGAGGAGAAGTAATGCAGTGGTCTACGGCATCACGGCTTACCTTTTTCTTTTATCAGGTCGAAATCGGCCAGTGAACGCCCCAAGTACAAATGATCGAACAGAGCGGCCTGGCCATCGACCGCGCTGAACGCCAAACCGTCGAGCGTGAACTCGCCGAAGTCGGCAAACAAGTCGCGGGTGACGACTTCGAACTTCACCGGGAGTTTTTCATCGATGACCAACGAACCGCCGTAGCACTCGCCGCCGGGGCCTGCATGGTAGCGAAACTTCGCGCCGTCGCGGCCTGTGCCTCCAGGTCCCCAAGTGCCGTCGTGATTGAGCTGTATGCAGATCGTGTTGCCGCCTTGCTTCTTCCAGGCAAAGCGGATGTAGCGGACTTCGCCGGGGCCGGGGTTCTCGCGCACCTTCACGCTCAGGCCGGGCAACTTCGCATTGAACTTCTGGTCGCCGTTCACGCGCAGGCAAGTCTGGCCGCTGTACTTGTCGCGATTCTCCGGAATTGCGCGGCCGCCCCCTTCGGTGAGCAGCGCGATGAACTTCTCGTCGTCTTCGAAAACTTCCAGCGGCTGCTCAGCGGCCGGCTTTTCGCCTGGAACCACCGTGATCTTGACCGGCAGTGCTTTGCTGCGAACCGAGTTGGCCGAAACGGGCGCGGCGACAGCGACCAGTTTTACGTCTTTCAACTCACCTGGCTGGCTGCCAAACGGAAAGACCAGCGGCAACTCAAATTCCGCGCGATCACCGGGAATGATGACTTGCGGCGCGATGATGCCCTTGGGCAGATTTTCGAGCGTAACGACGACTGGCTGCTTGAACGCAGCGATGCGCTGAATCTTGCCGGCGAGCTTGCCGGTTTGCCCGGCGCCCGCCTTGCCTTCCGCGGTGTCACTGCCAGTGAGCTCGATTTGAAACGGACTGGCCGGCGACAGTGAGCGGACCGGCGCCGCGATCGACGACACCACCGTCTTTCCGTCCGCGGCGAGCAGGTCGGCGATTAGCACCAGGTCCCACACCCGCTGAGGCAAATCGGCAGGAACCAGAATATTCGCGGTGAGCTCGGTTTCGCCGGCTTTCAGCTGCGGATCGCCTTCGAGGCGCAAGGCGCTGTTCAGATCGTCGACAACCTTGTCCTGATTGTTTTCCTTGATGGTTTTTTTGGGCATTGGCTGTGTCGTTACGAGTCGCACGCGCACATTGCCGGGCGTAGGGCCGGTGCGCATAACGGCGATTCTCGCAGCGAGCTTGTCGCCCAGCAGCAAGGCATCGGCGTCGCTGCCGTGCCAGGTAAATTGAATCGGCGAGGCACCGGCGACACTGATGGCGAGTTGCTGTTTGAAATGAGGCTGATAAGTCGAGCCTGGCAGATCCGGCGTGAGCGCCAAGCGCGAAACCGGCGGAGTTATTTGAGTCGCCGTACCGCTGATCTGCACGAGACTTGCGGTGCCGCCGATATCGGCGTTGGCCGTAAGCGTGACGAGCGCGATGGCGGCACCTTCGGCGATCTTGTTGCCATTTACCGTGATGCCGCTGGGCAAGCCATGCAGCTGCAAATCGATTGCGCCGTTGTAGCCGAGTCGCGCCACTTGCACTTGCAACACCTGCGTGCCGCCGGCGGGAATGTTGAGACGGTCGGTAGCGACGCTCAAGGCGAAATCGGGCGCGGCAGTGTCGCGAGCTTCGATGCGATAAAGGTACGCCGGCCCGCCGCGCTCCCGCATATCCTTCACGCCGACTTGCACGCTCATCGTCCCCGCCGGCACCGTAAATTCCAGCATGGGATCGGCTGAGCCCGCGCGGTCATCGCTGCTTTGCAACGCATTTCCCTGCGAGCCATATACCGTCAGCACGCCATCGAGCGGTGAACCAAAGCGCTGGGCAAAGACCTCGAACCGCAGCTTCTGTCCGGGCGTGACCGGCAGTTCGTAACGATCTTCTTCGCCAGCTGCTGACAACACGCCGCTGGCGCCCACCGGCGCGGCGGGCAACTGCGGCAGCTTGTTCGCTTCGCGCGCGGCTTCGGCGATTTCGGCCAGGTCGCTGATGAGAAGGCGCGGCGCCGCGCCGGTGAACTGCGTTGCCGTGGCGGGAACGGCGACGTTGCTCTGATGCGGATACTGAGCGGCGGTTGCATCGAACGCGTGTTCTCCGGCAATTGTGCTGTTTGGCAGACTCAAGTGCGCCTTGCTTCCCTTGGCAACGGCCAGGGGAAACGCCTGGTCGGCAAATTCGAGCGCTCCGACCTTCAAGCGGAAGTGGCTGGGACTCGCCCCACGATAGAGCTGGTCGTGCAGTTCGATGGTGTATTCGCCATCGGCAGGCAGCGTGGCAGTCAGGCGCGGATCGCCGGCGAGCGTGCGGAGCGGCGGACTGTACGCCACCTGCGTACCGCGCGGATCGAGCAGACGGATCACCGGTTTGAGCATCGAGCCCAAGCGTTGCGATTCGAGATCGAGTGATACCACTTCACCCTTCTTACCGCTGAACTTCGTGCGGACAATGGCGCCGGCGGGTACCGCTCCACTGAGCGCGACCGGCAACGTCGTGATGGATTCGCCGAACGCGGCTTGCGGCAAGCGATCGAGGCCAACGACGAGCGGATTCGAAATGCCGTTCTTCGTAGCGACCCGCAGCAGATACAGGCCTGGCGCCGCGGCGGCATCGACTGTGATGTCGAGCGTGATCTGGTTCGGCTTGCTGCCGGGCTTGACGGACTGCGCGGCGATCGCAGCAGGGAGAATGATGCGGGCGTCTTCCGAAAGTTCACCGCCGTCGATCGTGAGCGTTACCGGCTGGCCAATGGTGAGGCCTCGGAGCGAAAGATTGCTGATCGCAGGGGCGGCCTGCAGTGGCGCGGCGACTGCGACGAAAAACAAGCACCAACCAAACGAAGACAGGCGGTTCATGCAGATGCTCCGAAGCGGGGCGAAGCGGCCAGCGATAACGAGGCGAGCAGAAACAGCAGCGCCGTCATCCAAGCGGACGACGGCGCTGAAATCACGAATGAAAGGGATCGGTCGATTAACCGAAGGGATCAGCGGCCGGCGCGGGTGCTGCCGGCGCGGGAGCTGGAGCCGCCGGAGCGGGTGCACCAAACGGATCGGCGGCGGGTGCGCCGGGTGCCGGAGCAGCCGGCGCCGCTGGAGCAGCACCAAATGGATCAGCCGCAGGCGCGGCTGGTGCAGCCGGGGCAGGTGCGCCTGGCGCGCCAGGTGCCGGCGCCGCCGGGCCATCATCCTTGAACGGATCGACTTGAGCGTCCGCGGGGCGAACGGCTGGATCGATCATCGGAGGCGCAGCGCCGCCAGGAGCGGGTGCGCTGGCTTCACCGGGAATGGCTTTCGTAAAAGCGCGAAAGAGCGAACCGATCGTCGACTTGCCGCCAGCGGCGGCGGGGGCCGCTCCCGGCGCAGGAACAGCGGGAGCCGGCGCGGCGCCAGCACCGAAGGGATCAGCCGGAACAGCAGGAGCAGGCGCGGCGCCGAATGGATCAGCAGGAGCGGCAGGCGCCGGCATCGGCGCTGCCGGCGCTGCAGGTGCAGCGCCAAACGGGTCAGCGGGATTGGCCGGCGCGGGAGCAGGCATTGGAGCGGGCGCGGCCGGCGCAGCTCCAAACGGATCAGCTTCCGCCGGCGCTGCGGGAACAGCAGGTGCCGGTGCAGGCATTGGAGCTGGTGCCGGAGCCGGAGCAGCTCCAAACGGATCAGCCGGATTCGCCGGTGCGGGCGCCGGCATCGGTGCAGGAGCCGGCGCGGGAGCAGCTGGGCTTGGACCACCAAACGGATCCGCGGCAGGCGGTGCGCCGAAGGGATCGCTGGCCGGCAGAGGTGCGGCGGGGGGAGCGGCTGGTGCTGATGGAGCCGGCAAATTGCCTGCAGCGGCTGGATTCCGCAGCACGTCCTGTTCGTTGCGCTTCATTTCTTCAAAGCGGGCGGCTTCGCGCCGGTTCGTATTGCCGCGCGCGAGCAGGCGAGCGTTCCGGCGGTAGCTTTCGAGCGCCATTCGGTCGTTCCCTTGTACGCGCTCCAAGGAGCGGCCGATGGGATAGATGTCGCCGGCTTGCACTTCGTAGGCAGCACCGCGCTCGAAATCAGCTTTCGCTTCTTCCGGCCGCCCAAGCTTGCTGAACGCAAGCGCCCGGAAGTAATAGACGCGAGGATCCTGGCTGCCGCCGGCGATGGCCTCGCTCAAAAACGTGTGGGCCTGCGTGTAATTGCGGGCGAAATAGTTGTGAACGCCCCGCCCGTACAGTTCGTCCAGCAGCTGGTCTTGCGACCAACCGATCGAGGTGAGCAAGCAGCAGACAATCGCCGCCGCGAGACATCGAGTGGTCCGTGTCATGGCCAAAACTCCGTAAATACCCACCGTATAAAAGCGCACCGCGAGCGCCCTGCGTGCGCCCCTGCCGATTATGTTAATTTGCCCGCCAACGAAGAGCAAGCAAAAGCGGGGCCAACAGCGACAGTTAATCGCTTGTCGGCCAGCGCCTCATCGCAATGCGGCAGGCAACAGAATATTCCTTCGGAAAACTCATCCCAGGCCGCAAAGTTTGCCGATATTGGGAGGGCTGGCAGGGGCTGTTGATCGCTAGCGGGCTGCGCGCGTCGTTCACGCGAGCAATG
>Ga0196963_10002072_pt1 | contig 12428 bp, 10 predicted proteins | sample S1_5metaG_FD_148600 | JGI IMG/M metagenome (GOLD analysis project Ga0196963, IMG submission 148600) | Soil microbial communities from Anza Borrego desert, Southern California, United States - S1_5 | ecosystem: Environmental > Terrestrial > Soil > Desert | place: USA: California | collected... | reverse complement strand
TCAGTGGAAAAATTTTGCAAAGTAATGGCGATCCGGCTATTGCGACAATTTCAGTTGGTGGCAAGGCAACCTCAACCTCTATCGATGGCCGCTATTCTCTTACGGGTATTCCGGTGAGTGGTTCTGGTATCAGCCTTAATACAGATGGTAAAACTGTAACTGCAAATGTGACTGCTACACTCGTAGGAACAAGTATCTCCAAGACTTGGCAGGTTGGTGCAGCAATCGGCACCAATACAGACTTCTCTGAACCTATAAGGATGCCTGCTCCCGCAGCTCAGCCGCTTACTTCTTCGCTTACGTTTGTAAAAGTTCCTTCCGACGTCGATCCGAGTTCGAATTTAACTGCAACGTTTAGCAATACTTCCAATCAGCTATACCGCATGTCCTGGAGCTCGACGGGTGCTGACCGATGTGTATTTGTGAACAACAACCTAAGTGCAAGCCAGAATTATACTTTCATTAATGCTTTGCTTGCGAAATTCATTTACCAGAGTAGTTATCAGGCCAATAAATTCACTTCAGGTACGCTTGATTTCTACATAGGTCCAGACGGGCCTTCTGGGTCTCTTATGAAGAACGCTTCTCCAAGTTTTGTAAACTTCCGCTGCTATCAAGGTACGACCAGTACGAACGTCGTAGGCAGTTTGCTCATACAGTAATCTTTCAGTAACTTAGGGATTGATTTCTTTTTCCTCTTAGGTTTTGTATACTAAGAGTATGAAAAACGAAATGACAGTTTTAGAATTATTCCAAAAATTATTTCATAACTTCAATGCTCGAGCGTTTCGGGATGCAACGCTTGCATTTAAAAAACATTTAGACGAAGGCGGCAAGATGCTCCTCGCTATGGCGGGCGCTATGTCCTCGGCGCAGATCGGGGTAACTTTGGCGCCTATGATCCGGCAAAACAAGATTCACATTATTTCCTGCACCGGTGCCAACCTCGAAGAATCCGTGTTTCGGCTCGTAGCGCACAATAGTTACAAAGATTATCCAAATTACAGATACTTTACCAAAGAAGACGATGCAGCGATACTTGCCCGCGGCGAGCGCCGAGTGACTGACACTTCTATTCCAGAAGAAGAAGCATTCCGGGTTGTTGAGCCGATTATTCTAAAGCGATGGAAAGAAGCGCAGGCAAAGGGCGAGCGGTATTTTCCACATGAATATTTTTATCAAATCCTCCTCTCTGACGAGCTCAAAGGCAAGTATGAGGGCAATCCAGAACACTCATGGCTCCTCGAGGCAGCAAAGAAAAATCTGCCGATGGTAGTGCCAGGCTGGGAAGATTCAACTCTCGGAAATATCTTTGCAGGATATTGTAAAGCTGGAGAGGTGAACCCGGCAGTTATGAAAACTGGTGTTGAGTATATGACCTATCTCTATGATCAATATGAAGAACTTTCGGGAAGCAGCCTGCCTGCCGGTAGGCAGGGTCCCGGCCTTGGCTTTTTCCAAATCGGGGGAGGAATTGCTGGAGACTTTCCGATTTGCGTAGTGCCATCTATAAAATATGATTTGAAAAAGCCTGTTCGCCCATGGGGCTATTTCTGCCAGATTTCAGACAGTACTACTTCGTATGGTTCATATTCCGGCGCAACGCCAAATGAAAAAATTACATGGGACAAACTCACCAAAGATACCCCTATGTATGTGATCGAAAGTGACGCCACCATCGTCGCCCCACTCATCTTCGAAGCTATCCTTGACCGATACACAATTTCGGACAAATAGTTGTAAGAAAATTTTTGCTTGTTCGTCAACACAATAGATATGATCGACAAAGGCAATACAGTACTTATCGGCATTATAGTTTTTGCTCTCATCGTAGCAGGGGGATATTGGTTGCATACATCAAGCTATCCAAAGCTAGCGTATTACGAGTATTATCCCGCTTCGGCGTATACGTCTTATTACCCATATTCTAATTCTCGTTACTCCGGAAATTCTTCTTCAAGCACTTCTTATAGCACATCTTATTCTACTTCGTATTCTCTCCCGCGTTCATACACGACCTCTTATTCATATTATTATCCAGAGACTTACTATTACATGGAATACCCAGATTGTTATCTAAGCTGGTATGATGGATACAATACTGTTACCACGTGCGATTACGCGGAGTATTATTAATAATTGCCCATAAATAAAATTTCATGACTCAAAATCAAATTATTATCCTCGTTGTGTTGTTGATTGTTATTGTTGTATCAGGATATTACGTTTTTCGGTCGCCGCGTGCTGATACTGCGGTCATTACAAATTTCGAAGATTGTGTTGCCGCCGGGTATCCGATCCTCGAGAGTTATCCGCGTCAATGCAAGACCCCTGATGGGAAAACTTTTGTCGAAGATATAGGAAAGGCAAAGGGGGCAGTCTCGGACCGCGCACTCGACGGGTGTTATATTGGTGGCTGCAGCCAGCAGATTTGCTCCGATGAGCCTGATGTCGTGTCTACCTGCGAATATCGGCCAGAGTATGCGTGCTATGGCAGTGCAACATGCGAACGACAGGCGGACGGAAAATGCGGCTGGACGGAAACAGCATCACTCAAAGCATGCCTCAACAATTTTCCTGATAACAACCCATATTCTAAATAATCTATGACCCGAAGTACGAGAAAAATTCTCATCTGGCTTCTCGCTTTTGTTCTCGTTATTGGGGGAGTTGTTGCCGTCTCCAAAAAATTTGTTGGCACGGTTGTTGTGCCCGAACAAGTACCAGTCGAGAATTCCCAAAATTCCAAAAAACCTGACACTGCGGGTGATTCACTCTCTGGATTTGAAGTTCCGGACGGTTTTTCTCTCAGTATGTTTGCCAAAGATATTCCCGGAGCTAGGGTGATGGCCTTTGATACTGAGGGTAATATGTGGGTATCCCAGACGAGCGAGGGGCAAATTACGAAAATAGAAATTGATAATGGGAAAATAGTCTCTCAAAATGCGGTTTTTAGAAATTTAAATCGCCCGCATGGATTAGTGATCGACGGCAGTACTCTGTATTATGCCGAGGAAACAAAAATTACGAGAGTAGCACTCGACAGTGACGACAAAGGTCAAAAAATTGCAGACTTGCCACGGGGAGGCGGCGGACACTATACCCGAACCCTCTTGCATGGGCCGGATGACAGGTTGTATGTCTCTATCGGTTCTACGTGTAATGTGTGCCATGAGAAAGACGAAAGAAACGCGGCAGTTTATTCTATGAATAAAGACGGGACAGATTTTAAAAAAGTTGCAAAGGGCTTGCGCAATGCGGTTTTTATGGCCTTGAATCCCGTAGACGGCAAGATATACGTGACCGAGATGGGACGCGATAATCTAGGGGATGATCTTCCGCCAGACGAAATTAATATCATTGGCCCTTCGTCACCTTCGGGGCAAAATTCGGTTCCGAACTTTGGCTGGCCCATTTGTTACGGGAAAAATATTCATGATACAGATTTCGATAAAAATACATATATCCGAAATCCCTGCATGGAGCCGTTCGAGATACCTTCGTTTGTAGATTTACCGGCTCATTCTGCGCCGCTCGGACTCGCCTTTGTGCCAGAAGAAGGTTGGCCCGAAGCGTATTGGTACAACCTCTTGGTCGCGTACCATGGTTCCTGGAACCGTTCGACGCCGACTGGTTATAAAATTGCCCGTGTTAAACTAGATGCAAAGGGGAAATATCTTGGTGCTGAGGATTTTATCACTGGCTGGCTTACCAAAGATGGCAACCTGCCTGCCGGCAGGCAGGGAAAAATCGGACGACCAGTTGATATTAAAATTCTACCCGGTGGGGTGGCATATATTTCTGACGATGCCGCGGGTGTGATTTATAAATTGGTAAAGAATTAACTAGTGTGGTATAAATAAGTGAGATTATTTATCAATAACTAACGAGCGCAAGCTCAAAAACAGCATGAGTGATTTAAAAGCATTGTGTATGAAGTGTCGAGATGGCAATAACAAGCCAACTATGCGGGGCATGACTAACGTGAAAGTTGAAGAAAAGAACAATCGTTATTCAGCCAAGGGAACGTGCGAGAATTGTGGGGGAAATATGTTCAAGTTTCTCTCCAAGAACGATGCTGAAAAAATAATGTAATTGCAAAGAGAAGCGTAATTTTTTTATGTTTTGTGCGTCTTATAAAGTATGTGTGTAAGCACATACTTTATTCATTTAATTAAAAAATTTTATGCTTACGACCATTGCAATCATTTTATTAATCCTCTGGTTACTCGGCTTTATCGGGTTTAATGTACTTGGATCATATATCCATATTCTCCTTGTACTTGCGATTATCCTCTTCTTGGTCCGAGTTATCCGTGGCGAGAATCCAATTGCCTAAAAAATTCCTTCGTATTCGTGGTAAAATATTTCTATGTTACGAAGGTATGTTTTAGATATTGCCCTCGTCGGGATTCTGATTCTCGTTTTTTATCCTTATCGAGCGACCATTATTGAACGCGCCCAAGTCGGCTGGGCAAATGTGCGTGAGTACCTTTTTCCGACTGTTCCGTGTGTGGAGCCAATCCCGTATACGTTAGGTACATTCGATGCAAGGTTTAATATTTCTCAAAAATCTTTCTTAAGCGCCATTGCCGAGGCGGAAGCAATATGGGAGAAGCCATCAGGCAGAGATTTGTTTGTATACACCGGAGATGATTCAGCTCGCATATTGAAAGTTAATTTAATATATGATCACAGACAAGAGGTCACTACCAAACTAGAGGACATCGGTGGAGTGGTGGATGCCAATCGCGCTTCGTACGACAAACTAAAAACTCAATTTGAAACACTGAAGGCAGCATACGAAAGTACAAAAGTTACATTTAACCAAGACGTGACCTTGTTTAATCAAAAGCAAAAATCGTATGAGAGAGAAGTGAATTCCTGGAATCAAAAAGGCGGCGCACCGGCGGGGGAATATGCCCGTCTCGAGGCAAGGCGCAAAGAACTTGAACAAGAATCCATAGAGCTAGAAAAGCGACAAGACAAGCTGAATGCCATGGCGGATGAGATCAATAACCTTGTTGCGGAGATTAACAAACTCGCACGGGCTCTGAATATTTCAGTTGAGAATTATAATGCGACCAGTATCGCTCGCGGCGAATCCTTCGAAGAAGGCATTTACTCGAGCGACGGTTTTCATAGACGAATCGATATCTACGAGTTTGGCAATCGCACCAAACTCATCCGCGTTCTCGCTCATGAATTTGGGCACGCGCTTGGCCTTTCACACGTTTCTGATTCTAAAGCAATCATGTATGAAAAGAACGAAGCCACTAGCCTCGCAGCTACCAAGGCTGATCTCGATGCTCTTGCTACACTCTGCCAGGTCGAAGAATAGAACTTTATTAAAATTCCCCTACCGAGTATACTGTATATATGCTTACAACAATCGCAATTATCCTTGTTGTCCTGTGGCTCCTTGGCTTTGTTGGCTTCCATGTGGTTGGGAGCTTTATCCATATTCTTCTTCTCCTTGCGATTATATTCCTTCTTATCCGAGTGATCCGCGGGGAAAATCCTTTTAAATAAACACAGCGAAGTGATGTTTCGAAAAATAAAAAGCCTATTCTTGCAATCCCTCCGTTTTTTGAAATGGGGCCTTGGCCTTGTCTTTGTGTTTGTAGTTTTTGTAAATGCGTATGTGTATCTCCATACACGCCCATATATTTTGAGACACGTCGCTACTGTGCCGCAAAAACAAGTAGCACTTATTTTAGGTGCTGCAGTATACAGTAATGGTACTTTGTCTGTAGTATTTGAAAATCGAGTAGATAAAGCGATTGAACTTTACCAAAAACGCAAAGTGCAGAAGATTTTAGTTTCCGGCGACAATAGCACAGCTTTCCACAACGAAGTTGATCCAGTACGGACATATCTCCTCCGTCAGGGCATTCCTGACTCTGATATCTTCCTCGACTATGCAGGCTTCGATACGTACAGCACCATGTATCGGGCGCGAGAAATCTTCCAAGTGTCCTCTATGATTATCGTCACCCAGTCATTTCATCTACCACGAGCTATTTTCCTCGCTCGCTCCCTTGGGCTTGATGCGTATGGGGTTCCAGCTCTAAGCGGCGAGAAAGAGTTCGCAAACTACGCTCGCGAAATATTCGCAAACGAAAAAGCATTCTTTAATGTTATTTTTGAGCGTAAGCCGAAATTCTTAGGTGCTCCGATACCGATCACGGGTACGCAGGAGAAGCGAGATAATTAACTCAAATCATTCCACACGAGAAGTTTCCATTCGTTCCGAGCGAATAAATGCGTGGTATACGATACGATAGCCATACTCGCGTTGTTGATCGGGTTGTATTCACTCAAGCTGTTGTATTGTGAAGCTGTTAACTTTTCGCCATATAACATATAGGAGACAACCATCTTCAAGAAGATTCCATGGGTAATCATAATGATTTGTTTCTCCCTCCGCCTCTTGATGTATTTTAAAAGTTTTTTCGCGCGATTTTTTAAATCAACAAAATTCTCTTCATCTGAATAGCGCAAATCATCTGCATGATAGCTCTTGTCGATCCGGTCGACGATTGCTCTGACTTCGCGCTCGCTTCCTGCGTGTCCGATGATCTCGCTCGGGTTCCTGCGTTCTACTAAAAGATCAGAATACTCAATCCGTAGGCCAAGCTCTTTGGCGATAATTTCTGCGGTTTCTTTGGTCCGCTCGTAGGGGCTCGCGATGATGATCTCTGGTTTACCTTTGTGAGTAGGGAAGCGCTTGGCAGTAGCGAGAGCTTGTTCACGGCCGCGCTCCGTAAGCCCCCCTTCCGACCCTTGTCGGATATTTTGGGCATTTAAGACTGTTTCTCCATGCCGCACAAAGTATATTAGTTTTACTCCCATATATGCATATATTGTACTATAAATAGGCTTGACCCGGTAGTGAGCCTGCTTTTGCGGACCTACTACCGGGTTGACATATTAAGCCCCATGGTATATACTCTCTTAGCGTCTTTCTTAGCTTATTTCTCAATTGAGAAAGTAGTAAGGAAGCGCTTCAAATATACTAAACTCTTTGAAAAAAGAATAGTGAGTAGAGAACAAGTGCAAGCTTGTTTTTTTCTTTAATTCCACGAGCTTTGGATCAAACTAATGCAAATAAAGTTATGTCCTTCGGGGCCTGTCTTTTGTTTTGTTTCGTTCCCGCGTAAAAGCGCTTCGCGCTCACGCGGTCACGTGATTCGAAAGAATTTTACGTGATTAACTTATAATTAGAGTTTGATCCTAGCTCAGGATGAACGCTGGCGGCGTGGATAAGGCATGCAAGTCGAACGAATTTCTTTGAATTGAGATTGCGATTACATCAAGGTTGATTTTCTCTAGAAATTAGTGGCGAACGAGGTAGTAATACATAGGAACATCCCCCAAAGTCGTGAACAACTCCGCGAAAGCGGAGCTAATACACGATGGTCTCGCAAGAGTAAAGTTTTAACGCTTTGGGAATGGCCTGTGCGATATCAGCTAGTTGGTAGTGTAATGGACTACCAAGGCTATGACGTCTAGGGGACCTGAGAGGGTGACCCCCACCGATGGTACTGAGACACGGACCATACACCTACGGGTGGCTGCAGTCGAGAATCTTCCGCAATGGACGAAAGTCTGACGGAGCGACGCCGCGTGATTGATGAAGTCCCTACGGGACGTAAAGATCTTTTATGAGGGAAGAAGTTTATTGACGGTACCTCATGAATAAGAGGCTCCTAATCTCGTGCCAGCAGGAGCGGTAATACGAGAGCCTCGAGCGTTATCCGGAATTATTGGGCGTAAAGGGTGCGTAGGTTGTTCTGTTAGTCTTTTGTCAAAGCCAGGGGCTTAACCTCTGATCTGCAAAAGATACGGCAAAACTAGAAAGTGTGAGAGGCGTACGGAACTCATGGTGTAGGGGTGAAATCCGTTGATATCATGGGGAACACCAAATGCGAAGGCAGTACGCTGGCGCATATTTGACACTGAAGCACGAAAGCGTGGGTAGCGAATGGGATTAGATACCCCAGTAGTCCACGCCCTAAACGATCTTCTCTCGGTTTTCGGAGTATCGACCCTCTGAGAGCCTTAGCTAACGCGTTAAGAGAAGCGCCTGGGAAGTACGGCCGCAAGGCTAAAACTCAAAGGAATAGACGGGGACTTGCACAAGCAGTGGATTATGTGGTTTAATTCGATGGTAAACGAAGAACCTTACCAAGGTTAGAAATCCTATTGAAAGGTCTAAGAAATTAGATCCCTCGCAAGACAGTAGGACAGGTGATGCATGGCCGTCGTCAGTTCGTGGTTTGAATTGTACCCTTAAGTGGGCTAACGAACGCAACCCTCGTTGTGTGTTACAAGTGTCACACGAGACTGCCCCCGCCAAAGCGCACGAAGCGTGCGCAAGATTTAAATATTTAAATCTTGCCAAAATTCGCTTCGCGAATTTTGGCGGGGGAGGAAGGAGAGGATGACGCCAGGTCAGCATGTCCCTCTGATACCTTGGGCTACACACATAATACAATGGCCGTTACAGCGCGATGCGAAGGGGCGACCCGGAGCCAATCGTCCAAAAGCGGCCTCAGTTCGGATTGGAGTCTGCAACTCGACTCCATGAAGCTGGAATTGCTAGTAATCACAGGTCAGCTAAACTGTGGTGAATACGTTCTCAAGTCTTGTACTCACCGCCCGTCAAGTCAAGGGAGCCGGGAGTACCCGAAGTCTCCGCATAAGCGGGGCCTAAGGTAAGCTTGGTGACAGGGACTAAGTCGTAACAAGGCACGGGTAGCGGAAGCTGCTCGTGGAATAATTCAATTTGAAAACGTTCCACATCCTCGAATTTATTTCGAGGATGTGCGGAGAGCACTCAGTGCACTCCAGATCTCGGAGAGATCGAACTTATTGAGTCGGTATTGTGTGGCTCAATTGACCACGCAATAGTTTGTTTGAACTTAAAACAAGATGACAATCTGGAAAGACAGATAAAAAATAAAGTTTTAGAACGAAACAAAACAAAGGACAGGGCCGACATAAAGTCGGCCTCCCGACCCGAAAGGCGTCGGGGCAAAGCTCAAAAACACCCCGCACGTGCGGGGTGTTTTTGCGTCTATGTATACTTGACAAAAACCGTTGTTTTGCTATAATAATGGTGTGGGAAGGTATACACACCTTCAAAACTCCTAAATTTCATAAATTATAAATACTACTTATAAACAAAGGGCACTTTTTGCTGTATCTCCGTAACTTAGGAAGAAATTGTTTTTGAGCGAAATTTCTCAAAAATCTCGAAGATAATTTCTTCTTAGGTTTTTGACCTGAGAAGGAGGTTTTGCGTATACCTCAACCAAAACGCAAAAAGATTAATGTTCTTTAAAAAAAGGAGCCTTGCGGCTCCTGAAGGAGAAAATATGTTTGAACAACAACATACCTGCGGCCTAACGGCCGCAGAAGCTGACGCGCTGACGCGTCAGCTGGGCGCTGATGCGCCCGTCATTTCCTTCTACGCCACGTTTAACGTGGCGGCAAAGGAAAAAAAAGAATCTTGCCTGGCTTGCCTGCGAGAGCAGAAAGCTGGGCTGGCCGCGGAAGCGGCCGAACTTGAGCAAGAAGTGGCAGCATAGCCACTTCTTGCTAGGGCGATGACTGTTCACAGTTATCGCCCTTAATTATTTATAGAGTTTTTATAGATAAATGTTGTAAATTCCTTTTTGCTTTATGGTATAATTTTTATATGCAAGGAGGGACTCAAAAACGTGTCGGCATTATCCGCGGTGGAACGGGGCGCAATTATGCATACTCACTCGAACGCGGCGGCCACATCATTGCTCACATCGCGGAGCATTTGGGGCACAAATACAAACCGGTAGATATTTTGATTGATAAAAATCACATCTGGCACGTGAACGGTATCCCAGTTTCTCCCGGAGACTTGCCAGCCAAGATCGACATTGCCTGGAACACGACACACCCGAGTTTCTCGCACATACTCGAGAGTCTCGCGATCCCGCACGTGAGTACGCCTTCTTTTCCGGAGGCCCTCCAAAATAGCAAGGACCTCCTTCGTGAGCATGTGAAGGATCTGGGTATCCCGATGCCGCGCTCGATAGTATTTCCGGCGTACCAGAAAGATTTCGATGGCCCGCGGGAAAAGTATGCAATGAAAAAGGCAAAGCAAGTTTTTGAAAAATTTTCTTCTCCATGGGTTGTAAAGTCTTTTACACCCGACTCCAATATGGCGATACACCTCGCCAAGACTTTTCCAGAGCTCGTGCGCGCGATCGAAGACTGCGTGCGAAATGGTAAAAGTATCCTCGTCGAAGAATTCATCTCCGGCAAGCCTGCGTCGGTGCATTCGGTGCCGAAGTATCGCGGAGAAGATGTGTATACATTCCCGTTTGGCAATCTGGCAGCCGGATTTACGCACGGTGAAATCGAAACCTTGCGCCAAGCAGCCCGGATCTTGCACCAGCACTTGGGTGCAAAGCATTACCTCAGGTCTGACTTTGTGCTTACGAGCCGCGGGAAAATTTATCTCCTTGGTATCGAATCAAGCCCTGACATGAAGCCTCATTCGCATTTCTCGGAGGTCTGCGAATCCGTTGGTGCCAAAGCACACCACATCATCGATCATATTTTGAGTATTGCTCTATAAATCGGGCCCATAGTAAAGTAGTATTACGCGTCCATGGCATGGACGAAGCCGGAGTGCGATTCTCCGTGGGTCCACCAACAGGATTTTGTGATATAATTAGTGTTAGAAAATTGTTTTTATCTGTAGCGAGTGATCGCACTCACATAGGCACATATGTTGGAGTTATGCCACCACTCGCTTCAAATGAAAATAATTTAGAAAAAAAATTCTTCAAAATATTCTTTTGGAGAATTTTTTTTGTTTGAATTTTATTTTGAGTTATCCACAGTTTTTGTAAAAAAGTATTGTAATAGTTTTTATTATGCGAGATAATTAATACAGTTCTCTGCAATATGTATAAAAAAATATTTTCCTTGATTTTGATTTATCAAAATCGAAAAAATATTTTAGGTCGTGTGTTGCAGAATAAAATTAAAAAATTAATTTTCTAATAACATGCCAGCAAAAAAGAAAAAGAAAGCAGCAAAGAAGAAGACAACAAAGAAGAAGGCAAAGAAGCGAGCTTAGTCCCGACGTTTCAGTCGGGGGCCGACCATAGCGTTGGCTTCTCCTATTTGTTCTCACTTACAAAAGATCCTCCGACCCAGGTCGGAGGGTTTTTTGTTTTAGGCACCTACAAAAAAAGCTTTATAATCAAGGCAAAATGTGTTAAAATACAATATATGGGTATTTTAGGCAAGATATTTGGAGACGAAAGCTCGAAATTCATAGGAAAGAACCAAAAGGTAGTAGCAAAGATCAATACTTTGGAGCCCGAGATGGCAAAACTCGCGAGCGAGGACTTTCCAAAGAAAACTATCGAATTAAAAGAGCGATTACAAAAAGGCGAGACTCTGGAGGCAATACTTCCGGAAGCTTTTGCTTTGGTGCGTGAGGGAGCTATGCGTAATCTCGGTGAGCGGCACTATGATGTGCAGCTTATCGGTGGACTTGCTTTGAATGCTGGGAAAATAGTGGAGATGAAAACCGGTGAAGGAAAAACTCTCGTCGCAACATTGCCTGCGTATGTGAATGCGCTTTCGGGCGAAGGAGTGCATATCGTTACGGTGAATGATTACCTCGCACGACGCGACGCAGTCCTCATGGGGCAGGTGTATAACTTTTTAGGACTTACGGTTGGAGTAATTAATTCAAACAATGTCTCGTATCTGTATGATCCGTCGCATAAAGAAGAAGATAAAGACCGGGACACAGTGGGCGAGTTCCGGATCATGTACGACTTTTTGAAGCCATGCACCCGTAGAGAGGCCTATGCGGCAGACATCACATATGGCACGAATCATGAGTACGGTTTTGACTATCTGCGGGACAATTTGGTCACTTCCACTAAGGACTTGGTCCAGCGGGGGCATAACTTTGCGATCGTGGACGAGGTAGACTCGATTTTGATCGACGAGGCACGAACCCCGCTCATTATTTCTTCGGCTTCCGGCGATTCCGAGGATTTTTATGTAAAATTCGCACAGATAGCAAAGCAATTAAAGCGCGATACCGACTATACGGTGGACGAAAAGTTTCGCTCGATTGCTCTTACGGACGAGGGTATCAACAAGGCAGAGCAACTCCTCGGTATTTCAAATATTTATACTGAAAAAGGCATTAAATATGTGCATCACTTAGAAACCGCAGTCAAAGCGCAAGCGATTTTTGAAAAAGACAAGGATTATGTAGTCAAAGAAGGCCAGGTAGTGATCGTCGATCCTTTTACTGGCCGTTTGCAGCCTGGTCGCCGCTGGAGCGAAGGTATTCATCAGGCGATTGAGGCAAAAGAAGGAGTAAAGATCGAAAAAGAAACACGTTC